>ERZ773183.38-NODE-38-length-159354-cov-15.016158_pt1 | contig 159354 bp, 142 predicted proteins | sample MGYA00580532_ERZ773183 | MGnify/ENA primary metagenome ERZ773183 (study PRJEB29015, sample SAMEA2737791) | human gut metagenome | biome: human gut; feature: human-associated habitat; material: faeces | place: China | collected 2012 ...
AATAAGGAAAAAATATCAAATTCGTCATTTCTGTTCCTAAAACATTTGTTTTTCACACTATTATCTCTATATTTCGATATTTTTGAAATCACCCATACGCCATTCCTCTTTCACGTTTAAAGTAAGTCAGTATAGTTGCAAAGCTTAAATATTCCCGTCCAGGAGTATGCAACCGACTTTTAAACTGATAGTAGGCAAAGATGACTTCGCATGCCAATTTATATTTGAAATGCAGCTTTAAACGGTGCTGCAAAAACTCAAACACCCGGCAGAGATATGCAAACACCTCCTCCACCCTAGCATTTGGAATCACTCGTGGCGCACGATTTACATCCGCTATATGCTCCATCTCATTAAGCACATATTCCAGTTGCTCAATTTCCTCACCGGTGTTTTGCATTGTACACTTCATTTGTTCTATTTTCTCTCCCTGATGGATGTACTGTTTTCGCTTTCGTTGTAAACGATCTTTTATTATTTCTATTCCTTTCAACATTATAAAATTTAGTTATATATAAATGGTTTGATATTACTGATTATTAATCGACAAAACCGTCATATAAAATTTAATATCAAATGCAAATATAGAAAAGATTGTTTAAATAATTAGATTTTTATTTAAAAATATTCATACTTATTTTACATTTAAATTACCAGCATCAGAAAAACGTTTTTTTCATCCAATGAAACGAGTCATAATTTTGCGGCGTACTAAAATATTTTAAACAATGGATAATCAATCTTTTGACTGGCTGCTTCACGGTTGCCACGTACTATCCGAGATGGCAGTGGCTTATTTTCCCAACTATCAGGATAACTGATATAGACGATACGCTGGCAAATGCCCATACCCTCCTCGACCGATTGGAAAATGAATGTGGTACTGCCGAACATCTCCGTTCCACGTCACAACTCATAGAGGACACTATAAGTTGATAGAGGCCCGCATGGCCAGCAACAAGAACAGTGCTACAGGACTGACTACTGGATTTGCCGACCTTGACCGGGTGACATGCGGCTGGCAACCCGGTGAGGAGATCGTTATTGCTGCCCGTCCTGCGGTAGGTAAAACAGCATTTGCACTGCATCTGGCACGTACTGCAGCTTCTGCCGGTTATCATATCGCTGTGTATATTTTCACATATACAATATTTTTCTTGATGAATAACTGACTATTACCATACATTACCGATGGCAGTATGGATTTAGAAGAACACACATTTGCAAGTCATCAAGAAAATCTTGAACCTGCAAGACAAGAAAGGAAGCGAAAATATGATTTGCATAAAATTTAAATAGTCTCTAACCAATAAGTCATCTTTATACAATGACGAGTTGTTTGACAAACTTCGTAGTTAGCAATACCGGAGCAACATTCACAATTACTTATGAATCAATTATTTACAGCAACTCTTTCATTTAAACAAAAATTGCCTGCTAAAAATTTAGACAAAATTTGGTCAAATATTCCTTTTTATTAATTAAAAAGGCTACAGTTTCACAAACTACTATTGGAATTCGGTCTCTTTTCCATATATTTGCGCCCGCATTTTTGATTTTCGAATGAACCTCCTTATTCAATTTACCAAAACTAGATAAAACGAATGGAAAAAATAAACGCAGTAATTACAGGAGTCGGAGGATATGTACCCGATTACATCTTGACCAATGATGAGATTTCCAAAATGGTAGATACTACCGACGAATGGATTATGGGGCGTATTGGTATTAAGGAAAGACGTATTTTGAAAGAGGAAGGACTGGGAACTTCTTACATAGCTCGTAAAGCTGTCAAACAGTTAATAAAACGCACCCGAACAAATCCGGATGATATTGATCTGATAATTGTAGCTACAACAACCCCTGACTACCGCTTTCCTTCCACGGCTTCTATTTTATGTGAAAGACTGGGACTGAAAAGAGCTTTTGCTTTTGACATGCAAGCTGTTTGCAGCGGTTTTTTATATGCACTGGAGACTGGAGCCAATTTTATCCGTTCTGGAAATTACAAGAAAGTGGTAGTTGTAGGCGCTGAAAAGATGTCGTCAATAATAAATTATGCCGACCGGGCAACTTGTCCGATTTTCGGTGATGGCGGAGCAGCTGTCATGCTTGAACCTACTACTGAAGATTTTGGCATTATGGATGCTGTGTTAAGAACAGATGGTAAAGGATTGCCTTTTTTGCACATTAAAGCGGGTGGCTCTATATGTACTCCTTCTTATTATACATTGGATAATCAAATGCATTATATCTATCAGGAAGGACGTACTGTATTCAAATATGCAGTATCCAACATGGCTGATGCCTGTGAATCTATCATTGCAAGAAACCATCTAAGCAAAGAAAACATCGACTGGGTAATTCCTCATCAGGCTAATCAACGTATTATCACCGCCGTAACACAACGTTTGGAAGTTCCTGTCGAAAAGGTCATGGTCAACATCGAACGATACGGTAACACTAGTGCCGGCACTCTCCCACTCTGCCTCTGGGATTTTGAAGATAAATTCAAAAAAGGAGATAACCTAATTCTTACTGCATTTGGAGCAGGATTTGCATGGGGAGCCATCTATGTGAAATGGGGATATGATGGAAAAAAGAGATAGCGATTATTCGCTATCTTCAAAATAAAAAATCCTCTGATTTACTGAAAATCAGAGGATTTTTTATTTCCTAATGCGGTGCGTACGGGACTCGAACCCGTGACCCCATGCGTGACAGGCATGTATTCTAACCAACTGAACTAACGCACCAATATTTCATTTCTTAATCGCTATCTCTCTCGATTGCGGTTGCAAAGGTAGGCATTTTTCCGAAACCTGCAATAGCTGAACGAAAAGTTTTTTGAAAAAAATGAAGCGATTTTGGCTTAGTTCCTCATTTTTAAGCCATTTAGTTTGAAAAAAAAGTGTGAAAAAATAATAGTGTAATTGGCCTCCTGTTTTCTTTCTGTTTTCCCTTTCGGATAATACTTATTCGTTTTATATGCCGAAAATCTTTCTATCTGTTATAAATCTATCTTTTAATTCAAACTTCTTGCTCCGATTTTTCGTGGTTTTGCAATAATTCGTTATTTTTGCGGACTAAATGTAGTACATTAAAATGAAAGTAGCAGTTATCAAATATAATGCAGGTAACATCCGTTCTGTGGACTATGCATTGAAACGCCTGGGAGTGGAAGCGGTGATTACCTCTGACAAAGAGGTGTTGAAAGCCGCTGATAAAGTGATCTTTCCCGGGGTGGGGGAGGCTGAGACTACTATGCTTCATCTCAAAGAGAGTGGTATGGACCGTTTCATTAAAGAACTCCGCCAGCCGGTATTGGGCATTTGTCTGGGCATGCAGCTGATGTGTCGTTTCTCCGAAGAGGGGAACGTCGGTTGCCTTGGGATTTTCGATACCGATGTGAAACGTTTTGTGCCCCGGAAACACGAGGATAAGGTACCCCACATGGGATGGAATACCATCGGTCAGTTGAAGAGTGACTTGTTCAAAGGATTCACCCGTGATGAATTTGTTTATTTCGTACATAGTTATTATGTACCCGTCAGTGAGTTTACGGCTGCCGAGACCGATTATATCCACCCTTTCAGTGCCGCTTTGCATAAAGATAACTTCTATGCCACCCAGTTTCATCCCGAAAAAAGTGGGGTGGCGGGTGAGAGAATTATAAAGAACTTCCTGGAGCTCTGATTCCCCCGGAAGTTTAAACCGTTAATTGAGAACAGACAGATGATAGAATTAATTCCGGCCATTGATATTATCGACGGGAAGTGTGTACGCCTTTCCCAGGGAGATTATGATAGCAAAAAGGTATATAATGAAAACCCGGTGGAGGTTGCCAAGGAGTTTGAGGCCAATGGCATCCGGCGTCTGCACGTTGTGGATCTGGATGGTGCTGCTTCACATCATGTGGTCAACTACCGGACACTCGACCTGATAGCCAGCCGCACTTCGCTGATTATCGATTTCGGCGGTGGGCTGAAGAGCGACGAAGACCTGATAATCGCTTTTGAGAACGGGGCGCAGATGGTTACCGGCGGCAGTATAGCTGTCAGGAACCCTGATATGTTTTGTCGTTGGATAGACCGTTACGGCAGTGAAAAAATCATTCTGGGCGCCGATGTCAAAGATCATAAGATAGCTGTCAACGGTTGGAAGGACGAAAGTGACTGTGAACTTTTCCCTTTTCTAAAAGATTATACGAAAAAGGGCGTTGAAAAGGTGATCTGTACCGACATCAGTTGTGACGGTATGCTGGCCGGACCTTCCCTGGAACTGTATAAGGAGATACTGACAGAGCATCCCACCCTTTACCTGATAGCCAGTGGTGGAGTGAGCAGTGTGGCCGACATTGAAGCGTTGCACGAAGCCGGGGTGCCTGCCGTCATTTTCGGCAAGGCTCTTTACGAGGGGCGTATCACTCTTAAAGAGCTTCAGGCATTTATTTAACCACAGGGTAATGCGGAGTTTTACAGAGTTCTGTTTTCTCTAATCGTTGCACTCTTTGGAGTTCTGTGTAATTTTGTGGTCAACCATTAATCAAACGTAAAATCGTAAATATAGAATCGTGTTAGCAAAAAGAATTATACCTTGTCTCGATATCAAAGACGGGCAGACCGTGAAAGGGACGAATTTCGTAAACCTCCGCCAGGCCGGTGATCCGGTAGAATTGGGGCGTGCCTATAGCGAGCAGGGAGCCGACGAACTGGTGTTTCTTGATATTACCGCCAGTCATGAAGGGCGTAAGACTTTTGCCGAACTGGTCCGGCGGATTGCTGCCAATATCAGTATTCCTTTTACCGTTGGGGGAGGGATCAACGAACTGAGTGACGTAGACCGCCTGCTCAATGCCGGTGCCGACAAAATTTCCATTAACTCTTCCGCCATTCGCAACCCGCAGCTGATAGACGATATTGCCAAGCATTTCGGGTCACAGGTATGTGTGCTCGCGGTAGATGCCAGACAGACCGGAAACGGATGGAAATGTTATCTCAACGGTGGGCGTATCGAGACTGACAAAGAACTGATGACGTGGACCAAAGAAGCTCAGGAGCGCGGAGCCGGCGAAGTGCTGTTTACCAGTATGAACCACGATGGAGTGAAGACCGGATACGCCAATGAAGCCCTGGCGGAGCTGGCTTCCCAACTCTCCATACCCGTTATCGCATCGGGCGGAGCAGGCCGGATGGAGCACTTCCGCGATGCTTTTACACTTGGTAAAGCAGATGCCGCACTGGCAGCCAGTGTTTTTCACTTCGGAGAAATTAAAATTCCCGAATTAAAATCGTATCTTTGCGGCCAGGGAATTACCGTCAGGTAGAAAGCGTAAGCAAATCTTAGCCTGAAGATAAAAGACGATATAGAAATGAATTAAATAAGAGTTCACCACAGATTACACAGATTAACACAGAACTTTTAATCGTAGATAATCAGAGAGATCAAAGATTAATCAGTGAAAATCCGTGTAATCTGTGGTGAACCCGAAAACATAAGAACCATGGATTTAGATTTTGATAAAATGAACGGACTCGTTCCGGCTATCATACAAGACAACGACACCCGCAAGGTACTGATGCTTGGCTTCATGAACAAGGAGGCTTACGAGAAAACTGTTGAAACCGGGAAAGTAACCTTTTTCAGCCGTACCAAGAAACGTTTGTGGACTAAAGGTGAAGAGAGCGGTAACTTCCTGAATGTCGTGTCTATCAAAGAAGATTGTGACAAAGACACTCTGCTGATTCAGGTAAATCCGGTCGGTCCGGTATGCCATACCGGAACTGATACTTGTTGGGGAGAGAAGAACGAAGAACCTGTCATGTTCCTCAAGTTGCTGCAGGATTTCATTGACAGACGTCACGAAGAGATGCCCGAGAAGTCCTATACCACCAGCCTGTTCGAGTCCGGCATCAACAAGATTGCCCAAAAGGTAGGTGAAGAGGCGGTAGAAACTGTTATCGAAGCCACCAACGGCACAGACGACCGTCTGATCTACGAAGGTTCCGATCTGATCTATCACCTGATTGTATTGTTGACTTCCAAAGGATACCGCATCGAAGATCTGGCACGCGAATTGCAGATAAGACATAGCGACTCATGGACGAAACACTGATTCACTATACCGACGTAGAGATACATCAGCAGGAACTCTGTGTGCTGAGCGATGTCAATCTGCAACTGCACAAAGGTGAGTTCGTTTACCTGGTGGGTAAAGTAGGCTCCGGCAAGACCAGTCTGCTCAAGACCTTCTATGGTGAGCTTGATGTGGCTTCTGGCGAAGCCGAAGTGCTTGGTTACCGGATGACATCCATCAAACGCAAGCACATTCCGCAGTTGCGGCGCAAGCTGGGCATTGTCTTTCAGGATTTCCAACTTCTCACCGACCGTACAGTGAACGACAACCTTGAATTCGTGCTTCGCGCTACCGGGTGGAAGAATAAACAAGAGATCAGGGAGCGCATCGCTGAGGTGCTCAACCTTGTCGGGATGGAGAATAAGGGCTATAAACTGCCTAATGAACTTTCGGGTGGCGAGCAGCAACGCATCGTGATAGCGCGTGCCATGCTCAACTCGCCGGAGATTATCTTAGCGGACGAGCCTACCGGGAACCTCGATGTGGAGACTGGAAAGGCCATTGTCGAACTGCTGCACAACATCTGTCAGGCGGGATCATTGGTAGTGATGACCACCCATAATCTCCAGTTGGTTACCGAATATCCCGGACAGGTATACCGGTGTGCCGAACACCGCATTGTCAATGTGACGGACGAATTTGTGAAAAGAGAAAATAATTAATATACATACTAATTTTAACACAGTAACGAAAATGAAAGTTTTAAAGTTTGGAGGAACTTCCGTAGGCTCTGCACAGCGGATGAAGGAAGTGGCCAAATTGATTACCGATGGTGAAAGAAAGATTGTTGTCCTCTCGGCTATGTCGGGCACAACAAACACATTGGTGGAGATTTCCGACTATCTGTACAAGAAGAATCCGGAAGGTGCCAACGAGATTATCAATAAGCTGGAGGCTAAATATAAACAGCATGTTGACGAGCTTTACGCTACTGAGGAGTATAAACAGAAAGGGTTGGAGATCATAAAATCTCATTTCGACTATATCCGTTCGTACACCAAAGACCTCTTCACCCTGTTCGAAGAGAAAGTGGTGCTGGCACAGGGCGAGCTGATCTCTACCGCTATGGTCAACTATTACTTGCAGGAGTGTGGCGTGAAATCCGTATTGCTTCCGGCTTTGGAGTATATGCGTACAGATAAGAATGCGGAACCCGATCCTATCTATATTAAAGATAAACTTCAAGCACAACTGGAACTCTATCCGGATGCTGAAATTTACATCACCCAAGGCTTCATCTGCCGCAATGCTTATGGCGAGATTGACAACTTGCAGCGTGGTGGAAGCGACTATACCGCTTCACTGATCGGTGCCGCTATCCATGCTTCCGAAATCCAGATCTGGACCGATATCGACGGTATGCACAACAATGACCCGCGCATTGTCGACAAAACAGCACCGGTGCGCCAGCTGCATTTTGAAGAAGCTGCCGAGTTGGCCTACTTCGGTGCCAAGATTCTGCACCCCACCTGTATTCAGCCTGCCAAATATGCCAACATTCCAGTCCGCCTGCTGAACACCATGGACCCTCTTGCGCCGGGCACACTGATCTCCAACGATACGGAAAAAGGTAAGATCAAAGCAGTAGCTGCCAAAGACAATATTACTGCTATCAAGATCAAGTCGAGCCGTATGCTGCTTGCTCACGGTTTCCTTCGCAAGGTGTTCGAGATCTTTGAGAGCTACCAGACTTCCATCGATATGATCTGTACGTCGGAGGTAGGAGTTTCCGTATCTGTCGACAATACCAAGCACCTCAACGAAATTCTGGACGACCTGAAGAAATACGGTACCGTTACAGTCGACAAAGACATGTGTATCATCTGCGTCGTAGGCGACCTGGAGTGGGAGAACGTAGGTTTCGAAGCTAAAGCGCTCGATGCTATGCGCGACATTCCTGTGCGTATGATTTCGTTTGGCGGTAGCAACTATAATATTTCCTTCCTGATTCGTGAGTGCGACAAGAAGGTTGCTTTGCAGTCGCTCAGCGATATGCTGTTCAACGGCAAATAGAAATGAATTAGGTTTACCACAGATTGCACAGATTAACACAGAACTTTTAATCTTAAAATATCGACGAGATAAATTATTAATCTGTGAAAATCCGTGTAATCTGTGGTGAATTCAAAACTGATTAGTAATTTTTCAAAATGAAAACTGTATTCCCCATTCATAAATTCCGCGAGTTGCAGACCCCTTTTTATTATTATGATACAAAGGTGCTTCGCGACACGCTGGCGTGCGTCAACCGTGAGGTGGCACGTTACGACAACTTCAGTGTACACTATGCCGTCAAGGCCAATGCCAATTCCAAGGTACTGACCATCATCCGCGAAAGCGGACTGGGTGCCGACTGTGTCAGCGGAGGTGAAATCCGTGCTGCCATCAAAGCCGGTTTTCCTGCCGGGAAGATCGTCTTTGCCGGTGTAGGCAAAGCTGATTGGGAGATCAACCTGGGACTCGATTACGATATTTTCTGTTTCAACGTCGAGTCGGTTCCTGAATTGGAAGTCATCAACGAACTGGCCGCTGTCAAGGGCAAAGTAGCCAACGTTGCTTTCCGCATCAACCCCAATGTCGGTGCGCATACCCATGCCAATATCACTACCGGGCTGGCCGAAAACAAATTCGGTATCAGCATGCACGATATGGATAAGGTGATCGACGTGGCTTTGGGCATGAAGAACGTGAAGTTTATCGGCCTTCATTTCCACATCGGTTCGCAGATTCTCGATATGGGGGATTTCATTGCGCTTTGCAACCGTGTCAACGAGTTGCAGGATAAGCTCGAAGCCCGTCACATCCTTGTGGAACATATCAACGTAGGCGGCGGACTGGGCATTGATTACGATCACCCCAACCGTCAGGCCATTCCGGACTTTGCCGACTACTTCCGTACGTACGATGAACATCTGAAACTTCGTCCGCACCAGACTTTACATTTCGAACTGGGGCGTGCCATTACGGGACAATGCGGTTCGCTGATTTCAAAAGTGCTTTATGTCAAGCAAGGCACCAACAAGCAGTTTGCTATTCTCGATGCCGGTATGACCGACCTGATTCGTCCGGCACTCTATCAGGCTCATCACAAGATGGAGAACCTGACTTCCGAGGATACGACAGTTGAAACCTACGACGTGGTAGGTCCCATCTGTGAGTCGTCCGACGTTTTTGGCAAAGCCGTCGATCTGAATAAGGTGAAGCGTGGCGACTTGATTGCCCTTCGTTCCGCCGGTGCTTATGGCGAGATTATGGCTTCCGGCTATAACTGCCGTGAATTACCGAAGGGCTATACTTCGGAGGAATTAGTGTAATCTCCGAACAATCTATCTTTTAAAATTGTTATTTTTGTAGTGATTTTAATAACTTAAAATGAATACGATTATGATTTCAGAGAAATTACAGAATGCAATTAACGAACAGATTACAGCCGAGATGTGGTCTTCTAATCTGTATTTGTCTATGTCTTTCTATTTTGAAAGAGAAGGTTTTAGCGGTTTTGCACATTGGATGAAGAAGCAATCTCAAGAAGAGATGGGGCATGCTTATGCCATGGCCGAATATATTATCAAACGTGGCGGTACGGCCAAAGTAGATAAGGTAGATGTTGTTCCTACCGGTTGGGGTACTCCCCTCGAAGTGTTTGAACACGTCTTTGAGCACGAACGCCATGTATCGAAATTAGTGGATGCATTGGTCGACATGGCCGCAGCCGAAAAAGATAAAGCGACTCAGGATTTCCTTTGGGGATTCGTTCGCGAACAGGTAGAAGAAGAAGCTACTGCACAGGGCATTATCGATAAGATTAAGAGAGCCGGTGATTCCGGTATTTTCTTTATCGATTCTCAGCTCGGTCAGCGATAAGGTTGTTCACCACAGAGTACACGGAGTACACAGAGTACACAGAGTTTTATTGCTAATAAACGGAGTTCACCACAAATTACACAGATTAACACAGATTGAGAAATAGATAAATCTGTGATAATCTGTGTAATCTGTGGTGAAAAACATTAAAACTCCGTGAGACTCTGTGAACCTCTACCAATACCCGCATCAAATGTTTTTGCCATTCTGTCCGGGTGTCTTTGGAGCGTCCGTTACAGTCCGGTCCTCCTTCGAATCCCCGTCTTCGGTGACACTCCTCCAGGTCATGCTCCGTGAAGCAGCGGTCTTCTCTGGTTGCGGAGCAGTGAATAACAATCAGATTGATTTCTCTCATAGTTCCGGTTCTATTTTTCGGTGTTCCCCTTTTAAATTTAAATCTGTGTTAATCTGTGAAATCTGTGGTGAACCCTGATTCGTTTATATATAATGTACGCGCGCGTGTACCTTACATTTCATATTCATTCAGAAACGCTTTATCCGCCAGATACATCGCTGCTTGTTTGCAGAACCGTGTGTCGTTCAAGTGACAATAGTATTCCTCCACGCTTTCGATGGCCGCCTGTCGTTCGGGTTCGCTCAGCTTTTTCCATTCGCGCCTTGCACGTCCGATGTTTACTTTGGCTGTTTGCGTCATCTCGTGATACCTTTCCCAGAAGAGGTGGAAACTCCGGTCCGACGAACTGTTTCCCGTTTCGTACGCTTTCAGCTTCCCCGTCCATAAGTCGTAGTTGTTGACTCGTATCCGCATCATTCCGTTGGGAGAGGGTAGTCGCTCGATGATGCCTTCTTTGATCATTGCGTTGAAGAAGTTCCGGGTTTGCGTGCGTTTCCATCCCAGCAGGCTCGCCCAGTGGAGCAGGCTGTGGGGTGATTCTCCGCGGTGGCAGATGAAGTGCTGTCCGCACGAGTCGCACTCCGTATCCGAGTAGTTGACGTTCATCAATACCCGTATCAGGGCTTCGAATCGCCCCTCTGTTTGTCCGTGAGTGGCGAAATAGTTTTCTAACAGAGATTTTGGGATGACGATATAGCCTTTTTTCAGCATTTCGACAGTTGGTGTTTTCATGGCAGTTTTGTTTTTAATGGATTTCTAATCTGATTTCTCACCACAGAGTAACATAGAGAAAATATTTTTTCAAGTGTACCGGTTATCAAAAAGAAACAAAAACTCTGTGTCGCTCTGTGCTACTCTGTGGTGAACTCCCCGCAAAAGTACCCTCCCTTGGCCCTCTCTCCAAAAAACGGGTTCTGATTGGTTGAAACAAGTCATTCTCTGTTGCTTCCTGTTTGTTTTTCGGGAGGGATAGGCTGGGGAGGGTGGTTACAGAGGCTCCGTTTCTCTCCGGCAGAGCCTCTGTCGGCCTGTGACGGAGGCTCTGTTTGCCTGTGTTTGAGGCTCCGTTTCCTCCCCGTTTCGTCCTCCATAGGTGGGCCAGTGCCGGAGCCACCTTTTTTCTGTCTCTTATCGTTTGGCTCACAGATGTTTATGCGGTGTCTTGTCACCCCTCAAAAATATCAGGTGGGCCATATAATAAATACTAACAAAAAAAGATATATGAATATATCAGTCGAATTTCCGGTCACGATTGAGCAGAGTCTCCCTCAATTCCGGCTTTTGGGCGATCAATAATCCTGCTTCGTCCGGCATGCCCCAATGCCGGATGATGATACTGATTTGTCTGGGAGAAAGCATCAGGGTGTGCGGGTGGTATTCCGCTTCCGCCAGTTCCCGGGCAAGTCGGGGGTGCTTCTGTATTTCGCTGCGGAAGCGGCGGATTGCTGAACTGCTGGCCTGTAAGTCCGGAAAATAAGCGATGGCTACGGTGGATATCGGATGGAATCCTTCGAGTAGCCAGTTTGGGTGTTGATTGTTCATGTTTTTAAATCATTTAAATGTTTATAATTTCTGCCGAAAAGCAGTTAATTTACATTTTGGGGCGCAAAGATATATGAATTTTTTGAATAGTTCTTTTTCCCCCGATCCCTCTGTTTATCGGGCATTTAGTTATTTGTCCTGATGTTTCATCGCGTGCGCCCGCAATGAACCGGAACGCGCGAGAGGTGTTATTTGTAATTAAATTGATAAAATATGAAAAAACAAAGTTTAACATTTTATTTGGCTTCTCTGGTCAAAAAGATGAAGTCGGGCGGGCGTTACGGCACTGCCCACGTGTACGATTGTGCCATGAAGTCGTTCTCCACTTTTTGCGGAAATAAGGCTGTTCCGTTCGGTGTGCTCACACCCGAATGTCTGAAACGGTACGAAAATCATTTGAGGGGAGCGGGTAAGAGGGAGAATACGGTTTCCACCTACCTCCGTATGCTCAAAGCCGCTTATCGCAGGGCAGTTCGCGAGAAGATAGTAGAGGACTATGACCCTATGCTGTTCAGCGACGTCAGTACCGGTACGCGTGCCGGTATCAAGCGTGCCATCGAACCCGATGTCATGAGCAGGATACTCAATGCCGACCTTTCCGCACTTCCCAAGTCGCTTCGTACGGCATGCGTACGCGCCAGCCTGATGTATCGTTTCCGTGGGATGTCTTTTGCCGACTATGCTTATCTGCCTGCCGAGGGCTTGCAGCCCAAGAAGCGGCTGACGTACAAGCGTAAGAAGACGGGGCGTGCGCTGACTGCCCTTGTTTCGGCGGAGACACAGGCTCTGATCGATCTCGATGCAAACTCTCAGGAGGGATCGGACTATCTTTTCCCCATCCTGGGGACCTGCGAATGGGGGAGCGAGGCGGGATATAAAACGTATCAACGGGAACTCCGCAAATTCAACCATCGCCTGGACAGGCTTTCCAAGGTGTTGGGGCTGGGTGTCCGCATCAGTTCGTATACCATCCGCCATACATGGGCAACAACCGCCTTCCGTCAGAAAGTACCGATAGGCTTGATTGCCAATGCTATGGGGCACTCGTCCGTCAAAGTGACGGAGACGTACCTGAAACCTTTTGAAGAGGAAGAGTTGAACCGTGTCAACGAAGGAATCATAAAGTACACCATGGAACGAATGAATGCTGCCGTGTAGTAGTATCTGGCTGATAATCAGCCGTTATTTTGTAGGTAACGGCACGAGTATAATTGTACAAAAGTGAACAAAACAAAGCAAATATCCAAATAAAACCGTAAATAATTTCGTTTAAATCTCCAAATAATCTTCCATACTGTCTTTTTTACCTGCCTTTTTATCTTTTCATGAAGAAAAACCGCATGTGAGTGGCTTTCACATTTAAATGTTTAAATGCGATATTGACATTTTATACCAGTTGCTAAACGTATAAATGTTTTTATTTCTGATGTTTAGAGAGTGAGATGCCTGCCGAAACTTCGACCTGTCATGTGCCGTTACCTACAAAGTAACGGCCATCACACAACAAAACAAGAAAATATGCTTACAGCTACTACTCAGGAAGCCGTCAGACTTCTGCGTTATATCTATTATCGGGACACATCCTGCGGCTGTCCTTACCATCCTGCTGACTGTATTTTTGAAGATGCTTCCGTACTTCTGCTTCAATTAGAAGCCGGAGGCCTGATTCGTTGTGTCTGTCAGGAGGCTCCGGATAAGCCCGAGTCGTACGAACTCTGCAAGCCTTTGGGGTCCGTCAGCCTTTTATCCCTTTTGCTGATACTGAACGAGGGTGTACACCCGGTTTCTCCCGACGTGGATGAACAGCGTGTCTACGGACGCTACGGGGTAGTCGCTTCCCGTATGGGCGTGGTCAACCAGATGATGCGCAGCATCTTCGGTGAGATTCATTTGACGGAATTGTGTTTGTAATTTGATTTTTAGAGATTGTCTGCCATGAACCGGATTCTACTTCTGCTCCTATATGTCCTTCTGCTTTCCGCCCCTGCCTTGGGACAAGAGGGCGGCGCTTGCTCTGCCCGGCGGTGCGATTCGCTGCATACATTCCGTTTTGTACAGGGGCGTGATGTGCTGTATGCCGACTATCGTGGCAACGACCACGAACTGAAACGGCTTTTTGCGGCAGTCACCGCTTTCCGTTCCTCCATCGCGGATGGAAAGATGCGTATCTACGTAGACGGTTACTGTACGTCGGGGAGCAGTGTGCGCGATAATCTCTGGCTGGGTTATGTACGCAGCAGCCGTGTGAAATCCGAACTTATCACCCGCAAGGGGATGAAAGAAGCCTGGTTTGTGACACACAACCATGCCGTGCCGTGTCCCGACGAGGAGCGCGATGTGGTGGTGGTATGCCTGCGCGAACCGTTGGCGGCCGATACCCTGAGCCGTTCCCGCTATGCCGGGTATACCTCCCGTTATCCGCTTTTGCCCGCACGGGCTCCTTCGTTGCCGGAAGGCGGAACGTGCCCGGCACCCGCTCTTCACGAACAGTCCCGCCTGCTCGCGGCGGAGCACACATACCCTGCGCAGGTCGGGCCCTCGCAGGTCATCTTCTCCCTGAAAACCAATCTGTCCGACTGGGCAGGTCTGACACCGGAGGGCCGTTTGGCGGCTTTCCGTCCCAATCTGGCTGCCGAACTGTGCTTTGCCCGTCGTTGGTCAGTGATGGCCTCGGCGGCATATTCCGGTTGGAAAGGGGGGAAGGAGCACCGTTTCTGGGGTGTTTCGGGCGTTAGCCTCGAACCCCGCCTGTGGCTTAGGGGAGACGGGCGTTACCGCCGGTTCTATCTGGGAGTTTACGGGCAACTGGGCGACTTCGACTATCAGCCTTCACCTTCGGGAGATGCGGGCGCTACAGGAGCCAGCCGCACAGGACGCTACTGGCATACCGGACTTTCTTTCGGTGTCTATCTGCCCCTATCACGCCATTGGGGGATAGAAGCCGGGATACGTGGAGGCTATCGCAATGCCTCGGCGAAGGCCTACGACAACGAGCCGCCCCATGCATACTATCATCACGGTGCCTCGTCCGTCCGTTGGGGGCTGACGGGGATCAACGTGGGCGTGGGGTATAGGTTTTAATAATAGTGGTGAACTAAAACAAGAAGATTGGGAATATGATATTCAAGCCGAAATATATGATAAAAGCGGTCGCTCTTATTGGCTTCTGCTTCTGCTCCTGCACCGAGCGCACCCTTGAGCCGCGTCCCGAGGTAGAGCCTGTCCCCATCCGGCTTTACACAGGCATCCGCACCCGTGCGTTGGTCAGCGTCTTTGGCGAAACTTCCGTGGGCATTGCCTATGGAAGCCGCACGGGAGAGTACAACGGTGCCTGGGACGGGGTGGCTACGGACAACGAGATCCGCCTCACCCCCGAACGCTATTATCCCGCTGACGGTTCGGCACTCTTTCTGAGGGGATATTATCCCCCGGCTCCCCTGGCGGTGGATGGCAGCCTGACTTACCGGCTCACGGGCGAAGAAGACCTGATGCTGACCGGGGAACAGTCCGGTTCGCTGTCGTCACTTTTCGGTCCGGCGGAAGAACAATCGCTGATGTATCGCCATCTGCTGACCCGACTCAGTTTTGCCCTCACCATCGAGGCGGAAGACACCGAAGGGCTTCGCGTCCGTGAGCTCCACCTCAATGGCCTGGCGGGCGAGGTCAGCCTTTCGCTTGCTACGGAACTGCTTACCGCTGCGGATGAAACGGTTTCGGTGCCCATCTATACCGTTGAGGAAGGAGGGGACGGATTAGGGTTTACCGATGGCAAACTTTCTCTTCCGGGCTATGTGTTGGTGCAACCTTCGGCTACGTTCACCCTCGACCTGACGCTGGCCGTGGACGATGACCGTACACACGACCGGGTCTACCGGGAACTTCCCATCCGTTTCGAAGGAGGCGGGACGGGCGAGGGAGGCATCTCTTATACGGTGAAGGTGGAGTTACCCTCACCTTCCGCACCCGATCCTGTAGAGATAAGCGCCGTGGCCACAGTAGGAGAGTGGCAGGCGGGGAAACCGGGAAGCGGCGAACTGGATGGAGGCAAGGTAAACGGTGAATCCTTAAAATAACAACTATATTATTAACTATAAACTTAAAAAAATGATGAAAACGAAATTAAGTGTAGCGGCCATGGCATTCCTATTGGCGGGCTGCTCAAGCAATGACACGGACAGTCTGCCCGAGGGTCCGGTGAACGCAACCCCTATCCGGGTGTCGCAGAGCGTACAGGGTCTGGCCACCAGCCGTGCTGTGGCTGCCGAAGGAGCCGAGGTGACAGCTACCGTGCTGATGCACGACGGAACATCGGGAGATTGGACGGAGTTTACTCCGGTCACCAAGAACGATGTTGCCGATGACGGAACGCTGAATGCACGTGCCACTGTGTCGAACACCACTTTCACGGTAGGCGGCAGTTCTGCCGCCACTTTAGGGCTGAATCCCACTCTTTACCATCATGCGACAAGTGCGGAGACCAATTCTTTCCTGGCGGCAGTCTCTCCCGCAGGCGAGGTGAGTGCGACTACAGTAAAGATCCTTCAGACAGACGGACAGCAGGACGTGATGTATGCGAAGGAAGTAGAGGCCGGCAACAGCGGGGCCTCGCAAACAGCCGCTCTGGTTTTTGATCACCTCACCACTCAGCTTAATTTTGCGATGAAACTGGAACCGATTGCCGAGAGCAAAGGAGAGTGGGCAGGTAAAACGGTCAGCCTGAAAAGCATTGAGGTGCAGGAGGCTTATCGTCCTACCATGGTGAACGCCACCAATGGCGATGTGACGTGGGACAATATCAATGGTGGTACTCTTCCTGTCCCGGGCATTTCTAACAATGTGCTGTCGGCGGAAGCCGTGAAAGTGGGTACACCGGTCATGATCCGTCCTGCGGCTAAACTGACGGTTTGCGCCATTATCAATGTAGGCGGCACAGATATTCCTTTCCACAATGTGCCCGTTAAGGCTGCGAGCGGAGATGATCTGGCTACAGTGAAAGGCGAAGCCCACCTGATCACCTTGACAGTGAAAGAGCCGAAGGGTGCGAATGCTACCAAAGTGACGGCTACCGCTACCGTGACTCCATGGAAGGCCGGTGCTGACGGCAGCGCGACATTAGAATAAATTTCCCTGTAGCCCATGTTGACGAAACACTCTTTTACACAGATAAGCCTCTTCGCCCTGCTGGGCGCATGGGTTTCCGGCTGTACGGCCGCCGGCGACTCTCTCTTGATGGAAGAGAGGGTCACCGTGCAGCTCTGCGCCCGGGACGGAGCGCTGTCGAGGGCTGCCGCTACCGGCAATCTGCCGGAACAGGAGTTCGAAACTACGGTGGCACTTTCTACTGTGAAGGGTGACTACGGTTCTTTATCGGAGGCATACGAAGGCGCTTGGGACGCCACGGTCCGGACTGACGGTGCTATGGAGTGGAAAGCGGTGGCGGAAGCCGAGCCTGTATTCCCCCCTTCGGGCGACTGGCTCTACCTGACCGCTTTCGCTCCGGCGGCCGTTCCGGTAAGCGGCGTGGCGTCTTTCGTGCTTACGGGACAGACCGACCTGCTTTATGCCGCCGAGCTTCGTGGCAACAAGTGGGAAGGTGAGCGCTTTGCCGGCAACCGCTTGAAGGCGGACCGTCCGCTGGAGTTCAACCATCTGCTCACACAGCTCTGCTTCAAAGCCTGCAAGGGCCTGACGGACGGAGTGGCTGTAAGCATCCGTCGGATTACGGTGAACGGGGCGCTGCCTTGCGCGGACTTGACGTTGGCTACGGGAGTGCCGGTGTTCAGCGCTACGGAGGAACATCCCGCCGGACTCTCACTGAGCCTTGCCGAACCGGGAACCGAGGTGACCGGTACCGCTCCCGTGGAAATAGGAACGATACAGGTGCCCCCTTTACATGCGGGCGGCACCTATACACTGACTGTAGAAACCTCCATAGGCACGTTCAGCGGTTTAACGGTGAACTACGTCGCCGGAGAGAATCTGTTGCAGGCAGGTATGTCTCACACCGTGACGCTGACCATCAGTGACCATGAATTAGGAATCACCTCCGTGACCGCGCAACCGTGGACTACGGTGACGGTGGACGGTGACCTGGAGGCGGAATAATTTCACCACAGAGTAATTTCACCACAGAGTACGCAGAGTACACAGAGGGGATTTATTCAAGAGGTATTAGATAGAAAGACTAAAAAAAACTCTGTGTCCTCCGTGGTGAACTCAAAAGAAAAACGAAACATGATGAACCATAATATGAAAATTCATTGGCTGCTTGCTCTTCCGGCAATGCTTCTTGCCGTAGGGTGCGGTGAGAGCGCATTGCCCGAAGAAGGGCCGGACGAAGAGGAAAGAGTAGAATTGCAGGTGTCGCCGCAGGTGGCACTGACACGCAGCGCGATACAAGGCGTAGATGCGTCTGCGGACGGAACTGCGATGGGAAGCATCGCGGTATACGCAAGCAACGCGACGACCAACAATGCGACGAATAATTACGGGCTCTATACCTATGCTGGCAGCAGTTGGAGTAATAGCGGTACGGATAAGATTTATCTCTCGGCAGAAGAGGCGAACATCTATGCGCATTATCCGGCCTATAAACCGGGAACAGGCGGGGTGCTTGCGACAACCGGTACCGCTTTGAAGGTGAACGGAAGCGGGCAGGTGACTGCTAATTCTACCGTGAATATCTCTGTATTTCCGGGGACAGAATCTGCTGCGATTGATGCTTCAACAGATAATAGCGGTAGCAGTACAGCGCTTCTTACAGCTTCGGGAGAAGTGGACTATATGTATGCCGACCAAACAAGTACTCCGAAAGCCAGCTATAAAAAAGGCGTATCCGGTAAAGAGGGAACGGTCACTCTCTCCATGAAGCATGCCCTTGCCATGGTCAGCTTCCGGGTATACGCGGATCATACTTATAAGAATACCGGTGCGTTAACCAAGTTGGTGCTTGCTAACAAAAGCGGCACTATACTAAATAATGGCGGTACCAATCCTACAATGAAGATTTCGGACGGTACGATAACCTCGGGAAGCAGCCCTGCGGCAGCGACCTATACACGAGGTATCTCGAATTATACTTTGCAGAAAGCCTCGGTTGACACTGACGCTGCCAGAACCGCAGCCCAGAACGCTTCGAAAAAAGTAAGTATCTTGGTACTTCCCGAATCGACGCAGGACAAAACGAATGTAGAGGTCACCCTCAAGATTGACGGTCAGGATTATGCGGTCAGTCTCGGTAATGCTACGACGAATGCCTGGAAAGCCGGCGAGAATTACCTCTACACCGTCAAGCTCAGCGGTAAAGAACTTTCTATCACCACCGTGACCGTAACCAAGTGGGATGCAAAAGACGGAGGTTCTTTAGAAATACAATAGGTAATAGTTATGAAATACATTCACCACAGAGGACGGAACGATCAATAATGAACGATCAGCGATCAATGATCGATGAACAGTTGAGAACATTAAAACTCTGTGTCCTCTGTGGTGAATTAAACCAAATAATAGATGCCCCATCCATTTACCTTTTTACTCCTTTGGAGCGTAGCCCTGTTTTTCGGTGCTTGTTCCGGCGAAGACTCTTCCGCCACCGACGGAGACCGCGTCCCCTTGCGTCCCGGTATCCATGCCGGTGCTACCCTTGTCTCCAGCCGTACCCTTGTCAATGGCATCGGTACGGGTGCAGACCGGATCAATAGCATCGGCATCTACCTCGCAGCTCCGGACGGTAGTCTCTATCCCGGCAGCAGTGCCGCGGGAGCTACCTTTACCCAAGGTTCCGGCAACAGTTGGAGCAGCACCCCGCCTACCTATGTCAGTCTCCTGACGGCAAGGCTCCATGCCTGGTCGCCTGCCACCGTGACGTTGACGGGCGGTAGTGGAACCACTCTGCCCACACTTCCGGTAAGCCTGCCTGAGGGGCAGACCTTTGACGGAGCCAATGACTACGGTTGTTCCGTCCATGACTATCTGTATGGTTCCGCCACTTCCACTCAGGGATCGGCTGAGCCCATCACTGCCAACAGCCAAAGTGCCACTCCTGCCATTTACTTGCAACATGCGTTGGCACAACTGGTGTTTCGCATCCGGAATGCGGACAGCCGCCCTTCGGATTCACAATATGATTATGTAAAATCCATCCGCCTGACCGCCGAGGGAGGCGCTACACCCTTTCTTGCGGGCACTTCGGGTGCGATGGCTTTATCGGATGGGGCGTTGTCCGGATTGTCCGCAAGCGGTGAGCTAACCTTCACCCCTTCGGCAAACCCGCAGCAGGTAGGAACCACCGGAGCTGTTACCGTGGCCTATGGGCTGGTGTCGCCGAAAACGGCGGCGGCATCGTCTGTACAGGTCACTTTGACTTTGCGGCTGGGCGAAGCCGGTTTGGGTAACACCGCCACCGAACGTGAACTGACCCTTACGACCGATGCCTTCAACCAGGCATGGGATCGGGGAAACCAATACATATATACGTTGACGCTGGACAAGCGGGGACTGACCTTGAAGGATGCCGCCATTCTGCCTTGGAATGTTGAGCCTTCGGTAAACCAGGATATGAATCCGATAGGATGATAATTTTTTAAATAATGTGTATGAAAGCAATTCAATTCTATATCGTGTGTCTGCTGCCGGTGTTGGCCGGATGTGCCGACGACACGGCGTTGCCCTCCGTACCGGAGGGAACTCCGCTGACGGTGACCGCCGAAATCGGTGTGCCGGATGCGGCGCAGACGGTGGCGCCCACCCGTGCCGTTGCCGCCGACAATGGTTACGACCGCAGCGCTTTCGTTACTGCCGACCGCATCCGTATTACCCGCACGCGCGGCGGAAGTTCGTCCGCTCCGGTGGATTATACGCTTTCCGCCACAGGAGAGTGGGCCCCTTCGGCAGCGGGCTCGGAATTGCTTTTTGAGTCGGGAGCTACCTATCAGGCTATGTATCCCGCCGATTACTCCGGCATTTATGCCGATCAACGAAACAAAACGGGAGGTGTGGATGGTGAGAACTACCGCAACAGTAACTTGCTCCGTACCAGTGCCGGGGTGACTTCCGGTGCAACCGGGGTGCTCTCCTTCACGGGAGACGAGAATGCCTTTGTGCACCGCAACACCAAGTTGACCTTGACATTTGAGGGTAAGAATGCGTTGACACAACCCTTCGCGTATATGACCGTGCAAGGCCAGGGGCTTTATAGCGGCGGAACCGCTGATGAAGATATCTACCTGTATCGTCCGGACGAGACGAAATACACCTGGCACGGCATCCTGTCACCGCTGACAGCCGAATCACCTACGGAGCAGCAGCAGCGGGTCACCGTCACGGTGACCGACTACAACGGAGTGAGCTATACCGCCAGCCTGACTTGCGAGCGGAAGGCGGGCAGCCATTACAGCTACACCCTTACGTTGCAAAACAACATCCTGATGCCCGTAGGAGAAGAGATCAAAGGATGGGAGAACGGAGAGTCGCATACGGGAAGTCTCACGTAACGATGAATTATGAACGATAACCTCTGTGTGACCTTGTGTCACTCTGTGGTAAATTAAATGATGAACAATGAACGGTAAGAGAACGAATTGGATAGGAGGAGTATGGATTGCGCTGGCTCTGGCGGCGTGCGCCCAAGGGGATCCGTTGCCTGTTCCGTTGGAAGTATCGGCGGAAATAGGACAAGGAGTGACCCGTGCCGGGGACACGCACGCGGCTGACTATGACAAACGGACGTTCGCCACCGGCGACCGGATAAAAATATCGAAATCCGGTGGTGCTGCCGAAAGTGCACTCTATCAGCGCAAAGCGGAGAGCAGCTGGGGACTGGCCGAAGGACAGACAGCGCTGACCACTACCGGATCAGAGTCCTTTGCGGCTTCCTTTCCGGAGGAATTCAGCAGTATCCTTGCCGATCAAAGCACGCCAACCAATTTCTGGAAAAGCAACCGGTTGACGGCAGCAGGAGTATTGAACGGAAATAAATGCAGCTTTACCTTTGCGCCGGCAGCGGCGAAGGTGACTGTGGTGGTGACTTATCAGTCGTCGCAGACACCTGATAACGCCTCTTTGTCCGGGACGGGGATTCGTACCGATGCCGGTGCCTCGGAAACCATAACCCCGTATTGCGCCTCGGGAAGCACGACGACTTCCGTCCGCCATACCTATGTGGCGATAGTCTGTCCCGGCTTGCGGCAGTTCACCATCAAGCTGAAAACGACGACGGAACAGGAAAAGACTTATACCGACACGTCGCCGTTTACGCTACAGGCGGGATATAACTACCAATATAACTTCACCACCACCAACGAACTGATTCTGACGGGTGTCACCGTGGCGCCTTTCAGCGATGTGACGGAAGAAAATGTGGGAAGCGCAACCTGAGAAAGGAAGAGAGATGAAACAGAAAGAATATAGACCGATGAAGAATAGGAAAGCCCATAAGGGCACGATGGGAGCCGTACTGCTACTCGCAGCCTTATTCACCTCGTGCGGGGCGGACGATCCGTTGCCTGCGGGCGGCCCTCTGCGGCTGACCGGGGTGGAAGTGGAAACCGGAGAGGGAAGTGCCGCCACCCGTGCGGCCGTCACCGCCGTCGAGGCGATCAGTGTATATGCCACTACTGAGGCTCACGTGGCTTATGGCAGCAATCCGTTTTCGGAGTATCGGCTGCAGAACAACTCCTGGAGCGCGGACCCTGCTCCGGTGATTACCGCCAATGCCCTTCTGTATGCCTGTCATCCTCCGGTGGCGGGAGTAACCCATCAGGCCGACGGCAACCACACTGTACCCGTATCGGTGATGACTACCGCCGGTGCAGCCGATTTTCTGGCGACGGATCAGCCGGACTATCTCTATGGAGTATCTCCCGCTTCGGGGCTGGCACCGGTCACGGCCACTTCGGGTGCCCGGGCGGTCAGCTTCAGGATGAAGCACGCTTTGGCAAAGGTCAGCTTCCGGATTGTGAAGTCGGCTTCGGCGAATAAAGATAAGCTGGAGTTGGTGCAGATAGAGATACAGAGCGGAACCAGCCGTTTGCAGTCGGGTACGGGTACAATGAACCTGAAGACCGGTGTCCTTAATGGCCTGTCGTCCACCTCCCTGTTGACGCTTGCCGATGCGGCAAGGCCGGTCGTGCTGAAAGAGCAGCAGGCTACACCGAATGTGAGTTGCCTGACAGCCCCGATGACGGGAAAGGAAACTGTGCTTTCGTTCCGCCTGAAGGTTCGCATCAATGGTGAGTCGGCAGAAAACGCCCATGCGTTTGAGACGAAATCGGTAAGTGCCGAATGGAAAGCCGGTTACCACTACGTCTATCAGATCACGGTGGACAAGATGGGGGGCAGCTTGAGTTCGGTGAAGATAGATGACTGGAAGAGTGACGCGAACCAGAATACGAGTATTGGAATTTAAGTTTCACCACAGATTACACGGATTAACACAGATTATTTACTCTTCAATATCAACCAGGATAAATTATTAATCCGTGAGAATTCTGTGTAATCTGTGGTGACAAAAATAGAACGATGATGAATAAGAGACTGAAATATTGGATAGGTTGTGGCCTTTGCTGCTTGGGGAGTCTTGGGCTGGCAGGGTGTTCGGGGGATGATATGCCCGGGGCGTCCGGTTCCGGCGGAGATGAAGGAGAGCCGGTGGCACTCAGTTTCCGGCTCTGCCGCTTGGTGGCAGGAGAGGCGTCGACGCGTGTGGACGGTGATCCGGCGGATATGGCGGACGGAAAGACATTCCAGGTTTACGCTTTTCCGGCCAATGCTTCCACAACAAAGACCCAACCGCTGGACGGTAAGACCTATACGGTGAAGAATGGAGTGGCCACGGGTGAACTCTATTTATATCGCGGGACGTACGATCTTTATCTGGTGTCGTATAACTCCTCGACCGAAGTACCGGAACTAAAGACGGACGGTACGATTCCGGTCGGGAACGGCAAAGACTTTATGTATACTACGCTGAAAGGAATCGTGGTACAACCCAACCAGATGGGAGAGAGCCACATGAGCGTGACGCTGCCCAATCCGTTTAAGAGAATGGGGGCACAGGTGCAGGTGTCGGTGGCTGGTAATACTAACTCTCCGGTCACTCCTACAAGTCTGGTGGTGAGATCGTTCCTGATGAATGGGCTTTGCGAATCGCTTAATTATACATTGGGCGGTTCGGCATGGAATGCCTATGGCGGGAGCTTTGGAGGGAATTATTCTTTCAGTGGCTTTACGAATAACGGAACCGGATATGATGTGAAGAAGAAGCGTGAAAGTTCTCCGGTAGTACTTCTGCCGGTAGACGGGACGGCAACCATTGATTTGGCGATAGAACTTGAAGTGGGGTACAGTGATAACGGTGAGGCAAAGGTGTGGAAAGATACCTATCCGGCAAGCATCCAGAAAGTATTGCTTCCGGGAATGACCTATCAGTTTGACTTTACGCTGACTTTCTATGGAATACTCAATCCGGGGGACTTGACTCTGGCGGTGCGGGATTATGAATCGACGATGACCATTAATTCCGATGGGCTTGGTAAAAACAAATGAACAGAAAGATGAAAAGTAGGAATAAAATCTATGGTGTGTTATTGGTAAGGATACTTGCCGTCTTGGTCCTGGCGGGATGGCTGTGCGGGTGCGAGGATACTTCCGCCATTCCGGAAGGCGGATTCTCTTTCCGGTTGCAACAGCCTCCGGCGCTGAGGGTGGATACTCGCGGAATATTGAATACAATACCAATAAACAATGTGTGGGTATTGCAGTATAAAAGCGATGACACCGGCAAACCATTGAAGACTTTCTATTTCTCGTCTGTGGGAGATGCTTTGGATAACGGGACGATCGAACTCAACACAGACGAGGCCGCCTTTAGCCGAATTACCAGCCGGTTCTACGTCATAGCCAATGTAGGAGATGCATTGAAAGATTTCAAGGGGAGCGAAGCCGACCTGATGGGGAAGACTGTTGAGCGCACTACCATTACTGACCAACCGTCGCTGCTCACTGCCGGTCCGCTTAACTATACTCCCAAAGCCGAGGAAGGGGAAACGGGTGCGATACCGATTATAGCTCCGTTGCAGCGTGCTTATGCTACCATTGAAATGTCGTGGACCAAAAAGGACTTTATGGGAAATAATATGACGATTAATTCAGTAGAGATAGCCAATGTTCCAAATGCGATGGCTTTATATGCTCGTGGAGGAGGAGGGCTGTCTGTAAAATATCCGGTGGATGCGGATATGATAAACAAGGACTTGCAATCAGTCGGTTCGGGTGCATTGGATGACAGTGGATCCCGTACGTTCTATATGGGCGAGAATCTGCGGGGAATGGGGACGGCTCCTTCTCTTGCCGACAAGAATCTGGATAAGTACGGGCCGGGTGATATAGAAGGGCATAGACTTGATAACTGTACGTATATCAGGTTGAATGGAAGTTACACGTATACGGGAGCGACGGATCCTATCGGGGTGAGTTATACTCTTTATTTGGGAGGCAACCTGATGACTGACTACAATATCCGCAGGGGCTATCTGTATAAGCTGACCGTCAACATCAGCGGAGCCAATAGTGCGGACGTAAGGGTGACCATCACAGATGGTAACGTGATCATGTTCGATGAAGTGGAAATCATCCCGAATGAAGTGAATTTTAGATAATACGAAGGAGGTAAGATGAAATACAGCAGTTGTATGAATAGGTTAGGATGTATGCTCACGGTAACGGCCCTGTTGATGGGGGTGACGTCTTGTGAGGAGCGGTTCAGTGAGTCTGTTCCGGCAGCCGGTGAAGGAAATCCGGTAGAAGTTTCTCTTTCTTTCGGTTTTGCCGACGAGGAGGATGGATACGCGCTTTCGGTGCCCGCCGATTCGCGTGCCGGAGAGGATGGAGAGGGCGGAGCGTTCAGCGCACGCCTGCTGCCTGCGGCGAAGACCCGGACCGGGGAAGTCACCCGTCCGGACGCGCTTTACCAGTTCCACCTGATGCAGTATGACCGGAGCGGCAATCTGATAGGGAGCGTGCAATATAAGGAGACGGTCCCTATCGGAGCGAATTTCTCTACCGTTCCCACTTCCCTCACCTTGCAGCAAGCCACGGATTGCCAGTTGGTGGTGATAGTCCGCGGGCAAGGGAATACGACACCTGCCATTAGCGGTAACCTTGCCAATGTGCAGAAACAGATGATGGATACTACACTCTTCAAACATACCATTCCGGCCGGCGGACTTACGCAAGCCGATATCAACAAAATGCCCTATATACTTCATCTGCCTCACGTCAACGTGACGGCCGACGGCAAACTTCAGAGTCCGGATGGCAACTATGATACCCGCTTGCTGCTCAAGCGGCTGGCTGCCAGGCTGAAAGTGACCTGGACGGTGGATGATAAAAAACTCACCCAAAAGGGGTATGTGCTGAAAGAGGTAAAACTCTGCCAGGTGCCGGCTGACTTCCGTCTGCTTCCTACGGAGACAGACACGGAGTGGGGAAAAACCTATCCGAGCGAATTGGTGGAGTATGTCGATTATTATCGCCTGACGAATGCCGCTGATCTGGCGGCGGGAGAGAAAACCGTATGGATACCCGCCAATGTGCGGGGTGCTTCGGCCAAGGCTACCTCTGCCTATTATCGTACGAAAGAGAATGCGCCTACCGCCGCTTCGTACATGGAGTTAGTGGTGGACAACGTAGAGAAGAAGGAGCGCCTCTACTACCGTGCTTATCTGGGCGGACGGGAGTCGGCAGACTTCAACCTTTACGAGAATAAGGATTATAACTGGGATGTGCATATCACATCGACTAATTATCAGGCCGACAGACGCATCCAACTGTTAGATCAGAGTCCGGTGCTAAGCACCAACCTGGTGGAGACCTCCAACTGCTTCATGATGAAGCCCGGTACGAATATCTGTTTTAATCCGTATAAGCACGAAGCGGGGATGAATGGTTATAATGTTCCGTTGAGTGGTTGGAATACACATCTGACGGATGGTGCGACGCTGGCCGATAACAAAAAAATAACGGATGTTAAGTTGATCTGGCAAACCAAGGATGATGCTACGTCGGGCGATTTGGTGATGGGGTATGCCATCAGTAGAGACGATCATTCAAATCTGGCGCGTATCACCGACGGAGGTGATCTGCAAAAAGCCCGTATCCACGTTAAAGTGCCGGTGAGCAAAGGGGGGAATGCCTTGATTGCTGCCTATTCCGGCAGTACGATTGTATGGAGCTGGCACCTTTGGATAACCGATTATGTGCCGCAGGGGATTACTTCCTCTGTCACTTATGCCCAGGCACAGCAGTTGACTCAGAACGGGAGTGTACATCAGTATGCTACTGATGCTTTCAAAGATGGAGGAGCGCATGTCGGGAAAGTGATTATGGACCGGAATCTGTGCGCGACTGCCGGAGGATTTCCCGGTGAGAATGCTTCATTGCTGGAATTTGCAAAGCGGATAGGCTATCTGTACTATTGGGGGCGCAAGGACCCGTTCTTGGGGTCGATAGACGGAACGGCGAATGAACTCAACGTTATTTATGACGGAGAAGGACGAGGGGTAAAACTGGGAAAGGTCGCTTATTCTAAGATTCCTTTAGTAGGTGGCAATACGTTGCAATATGTGATTGAGCATCCTGATAATATTATAACAGGTTCGGGCAGCGATCAGAACAATAGCAGGTGCTCTTGGTATAGTTTGAATGAAACTACTACGGAGTATCAGTATTTGTATAATAACTCTAAAACTCTTTATGACCCTTGTCCGGCAGGATGGAAGACTCCCTATCAAACAGTGTACAAGGGCTGGAACACGGGGCAGGGGTATTGGTTTAATGCGAATGGAGCGTTTGTGCAAAATGGTAGTGCACACGAGCGGGGTGGACGTCTGTATAATGTATCCGGTGGAAGTGGTGTGCCCTCTCCTCGTACGGAAGATAATGCGGCTTGGTTCCCGGTCACGGCATACCGGTCTTTTGCCAATGGAAATTTGATGTTTAATGGAGGTGCCGCCGGATACGAAGGAACGAATACGATAGCAAAGACTGGCAATAACTACCGGATATATTATACAAAAATAGCGGCAGGAGAATTGACTACTCCGGCTAATGGTTGGGGAGTTATCGGTGAGCCTTATCCGTTTCGATGTGTACAAGAATAATAATGATATGAAACAGACTTGGAAGAATAAATGGTTAATGCTCTTGGGAGGAGTGATCCTTTTGGGAGGGTTGAGTGGATGTGAGGACCGGACGGAAGAGGCGGTGGTTCCTTCGGCGGATGGTGAAGAGGTGACGGTATCGATGGTCTTCGGCTTTGCCGAAGATTCAAGTGATGATGAATCCTCAACGGCTCGCCTCAACGGCTCGCCTCAACGGCTCGCCTCAACGGCTCGCCTCAACGGCTCGCCGTTAATAGCAGCAAAGCTGCTTTTGATGTGAACCTTTCGTCAGGAACGATGACTCGTGGCGGGACAAGCGTTCCGGATCAGTTATATAACCTGGAGATACGTCAGTATGACTCGAAAGGAGGTTATAAAAACGGGAAGGACTATGGCAATGTATTGCTTGGGCAACATCTGGAGGTCACTTTAAGCGCGCTGACGGACTGCCAGTTGGTGATTGTGGCACGTGGCAACGGGGGCGCGATAGCTGCTTTGGATGGTAAATCTTTGGAGCAGGTGCAGAAGATGGACGTAAGCTCGTCTGTGATAAATGCTATTGATCCTTCGAATAGTGAAGATATGAAGAAGATGCCTTATGTGCTCCATCTGGAGCATGTGAATGTGGTGCAGGTGGATGGAGAGTATTTGATTCAGAGTCCGGAGGGGAGCTATGATACCCGTCTGCTGCTGAAGCGTCTGGCTGCCCGGCTGACCGTAAACTGGAACTATGGCGTGAAAGATTATAAGCTAAGGCAACTGCTGGTTCAGAGCGTCCCGCTGAACTATTCGGTAGTGGACAAGGCGGAAAATGACGGAACGTACCCCTTGCTGGTATCGCAGTTCACTACGCTTGAAGTGCCTGTGACAGATACTAATGCGGCAGCGGGAACCTATTCATGCTGGGTGCCGGCCAATGCGCGAGGAGAGAGTGCGGCAGCAAGTTCGGACCCGCTGCGTACGAAGGCGAATGCTCCTACGGGAAGTGCATATCTGGACTTTGTGGCGGTAAACAACACGGATGTGAAGAAGAAGTTGCGCTACCGGGTTTATATTGGTTCGGGAGATCCGATGGACTTCAACCTGTATCGGAACAAGGAATATGTCTATACGGTCAACTTTAACCATGCGGATATTCCTACAACCGATAAACGTGTGACGTACGTCGATCCTATTCCCGCTTCGGAAAAAAACGGCAATGTGCTTCCTACGGCAAACTGTTTTATGGTGTCGCCGGGTGGTGCGTTCTGTTTCGATCCGTTCGCGTTTCAGCAGGGCAAGAACTCTATAACGAACAGTGTCCTGGCCGGTTGGTGCACGGGCGGTGTAGGTATCCGTTCGGTACGCCTGCTTTGGCAGACAAAGGAAAACGGGGATCTGGGAGATGTGGTGATGGGAATTGCCAACTCGGACGATGACCATACGAATATTGTGGATATAAAAGACAGGAACGGGAAAGACTTGACCGCGCCTGCTACAGGGATAGGACAATGCCTGGTTTATTGCCGGGTAGCTGCCAATACTTCGGGAGGGAGCGGTGTGATAGCGGCCTATGACGCGGAAGACGGGAAAGGGAATATTCTCTGGAGCTGGCATGTGTGGGTGACGGATTACCAACCGGATGTGACGGGAACCGAAACGGTGTTGACACCGGAGAATAAAAGAAAGTTCAAGTTGGGAGGATCGGCCACCGTGATGATGGACCGGAACCTGGGAGCCTATGACGGGGCGGTTTCTGTCCCCGGTACGATTCTGGAAAGGTCGCGTACCAGCGGTTTCCATTATCAGAAAGGCCGTAAGGATCCTTTCCCGAGTAGTTATACGACAGAAGAATTGCCGGAGGTATATAAGTTTACGTTGAGTGCGACTTCGCCTCCCAAACACATTATGAACCGTTACGAGGCAAATGGAATACGTGCGATCGTTCCGCCATCGATCGGTACTGGTGCAACCACCTTGAAGAATGCTTATCAGCATCCGGTATCCATGGCAGGAAATACGGTAAACAGTGGTAACGGGCAGTGGTGTACGGAGTATGGCAGTGTGCAATGGGCGGTCACGAAGACGGTACACGATCCTTGCCCGGCGGGATGGCGGATGCCACAAGGGGCGGACTTGGACATACTGAAGGGCTATAATAGCAGCATTCCGTCCGATGCGAAGGCGAAGGGAGGGGTGTTGCTGAAATATGATGATACGGAGAACCGTACTTATTTAAGGTTTACCGGGTATCCGCCTGCAATCACGCAGTTGAATTATGTAGGTACGGATGGATACATTAATGCGATGGAGCACGTTAGGGTAATGTCGGTCAATGCAAGATCGAATAGCATTTCGGTATCGGGAATGCAGGATTATGATGCGCATACGACTCGATGTGTGCAGGAATAAGATAATATTTCGTTCTTTGACATACTGGAATAACGGAAAACAATTAGTATCTTTGCGTGTAGTAGCAATGATATAAAAACAGAGGCGATATGGATATATGTAATACGATGTCCCGTAAACTTCCGATTGGGATACAGAGTTTTGAGAAACTTCGTACCGGAGGGTATCTCTATGTAGATAAAACGGAATTGGTTTACCGGCTGGCGAAGGCGGGGGTCCCCTGTTTCCTGAGCCGTCCTCGGAGGTTTGGCAAGAGCTTGTTGCTCTCTACGCTGGAAGCTTACTTTCTGGGAAAGAAAGACTTGTTCAAGGGGCTTGCCATTGAGCGGTTGGAGCAGGACTGGCTTGTGTATCCGGTGATGCACCTCAGCCTGAATGCAGAGAAATATGACAGTAACGAGCGCTTGGCCAATCTGCTTGAAAGCCAGCTTGAAGCGTGGGAGGCGGAATACGGGGTGACAGAGATTAACCGGAGTTACTCGATTCGTTTTATGACCGTCATCCGCCGTGCCTATGAACAGACAGGCAGGCGTGTAGTGGTGCTGGTAGACGAATATGACAAGCCGATGCTTCGCTCGTTTGATAATCCGGAACTGCAACGTGACTTTCGTGAGACGTTGATGGCGTTTTATACTGTATTGAAGGATGCCGATGCTTATTTGCAGCTGGTCTTTATCACGGGAGTGACCAAGTTTGCTCAAATGGGTATTTTCAGTAATCTGAACCAATTGCAGGACATCAGTCTGCATCCGGCCTATACTACTTTGTGTGGTATGACCCGTGCGGAAATAGAAGCCGTTTTTGCTCCGGAACTTCAATCTCTTGCCCGGGGCAACGGATTGACGTATGAAGAGGCGATGGATAAGCTTGGGCGGCAATATGACGGTTATCATTTTAATTACCGTAACTGGGAAGGTATGTTCAATCCTTTCAGTGTACTGAATACTTTCTCGACCGGTCTGTTTGAGAACGCTTGGTTTGCGAGCGGTACTCCTACGTTTCTGGCTGAAATGTTGCGTAAGACGGACTTTGACCTGCGTGACCTGGATGGTATTGAAGTGAGCTCGGCTTCATTGAGCGACGACCGCGCCGATATACATAATCCGGTTCCGATGATTTATCAGAGTGGTTATCTTACCATCAAGAAGTATGATCCGCAATTCGGGTTGTATACGCTTGGTTTCCCCAACGAAGAGGTGAAGTATGGCTTCCTTAACTTTGTGGCTCCTTTTTATACTCCGGTGGCTTCTACGGATACGGCTTTTTATATAGGTAAGTTTGTCCGGGAGCTGACAAGTGGTGATGTGGAGGCTTTTCTTGAACGCCTGCGTTGCTTTTTCGCTGATTTCCCTTATGAGTTGAATACAAAGACAGAACGTCATTATCAGGTGGTATTTTATCTTGTATTCAAGTTGATGGGACAATTTACGGAGGCAGAGGTTCGTTCTGCCCGGGGGCGTGCGGATGCTGTGGTGAAAACAGCTGATTATACATATGTTTTTGAATTCAAACTGGACGGCAGTGCCGAGGCGGCTTTACAACAGATTGAGGAAAAAGGGTATTCGTTCCCTTACGGGGCTGATGGCAGGAAACTGGTAAAGGTTGGTGTTTCGTTCGATGCGGAACAGCGTAATTTAGGGGAATGGCTGATAGTTGAGTAGGCAGGGCTGACAGGACAATATAGTTTTCCGTCCCGCTTTGTGTATCTGGAGATGCACAAGGCGGGACGGACTGTTTTCCGGGGTTTCGGGATTAGACAGTAATTTAAAAATAATGATATGAAACAGAGACTGAAAAACAAATGGTGGATGCTGTTGGGACTAATGGTACTGAACGGCGGATTGAGCGGATGTGAGGACCGAACGGAAGAGCCGGTGGTTCCTCCGGCGGATGGTGAAGAGGTGACGGTATCGATGGTCTTCGGCTTTGCCGAAGATTCAAGTGATGATGAATCCTCAACGGCTCGCCTCAACGGCTCGCCTCAACGGCTCGCCTCAACGGCTCGCCTCAACGGCTCGCCTCAACGGCTCGCCGTTGAAAGCAGCAAAGCTGCTTTTGATGTGAAACGATCATTAAAGGCGGTGACTCGTGCTTCGACAGACGTACCCGACCAGTTATATAATTTGGAAATCTACCAGTATGATGGGCAAACAAAGGCCCGTTTGAATGGAGGAGCATACGGTGATGTAAAGATCGGTCAGAGTTTTAACGTGACATTAACTCCTAAGAATGGCTGTCAATTGCTGTTAGTGGCGCGGGGTAATGGAAATGCCATAGCTACACTGAGTAATAACAAATCTTTATCGGATGTGCAGGCGATGGAGGTAGATGCGTCGGTGATCAATGCGATTGATCCTTCGAATAGTGAAGATATGAAGAAGATGCCTTATGTACTCTATCTGGAGCATGTGAATGTGGCGCAAGTAGATGGTGAGTATGTGATTCAGAGTCCGGAGGGGAGTTATGATACCCGCCTGTTGCTGAAACGCCTGGCTGCACGGCTGACGGTGAGCTGGAACTACAACGTGAGCGGATATACTTTGAAACAACTGTTGCTCCAGAGTGTCCCGTTAAACTATGCGGTTATCCCTACCCCCGATAGTGAGGGAAATTATCCTTCTATCCTGGATCAGTTTACTACTTTGCAGATAAAAGATGTGGCACAAAGCGGAAGTTACTCTTGCTGGGTACCGACCAATATGCGCGGAGAGAAACCGGCAGCGAACTCTGAAACCCAACGGACAAAAGAGAATGCTCCTAAAGGAAGTTCTTTCTTTAACTTTGTCGCGGTGAGCGATCAGGATGCAAAAGTTAAACTGGACTATCGTGTTTATATCGGCGGGAGGCAGTCGACGAATTTCGACATTAAGAGCAATGCGAATTATGATTATACGGTGAACTTTGCACATAGCGGTATCCCGACAAGTGATAAACGGGTGACCTATATCAACCCTGTACCCGCTTCGGAAAATAATGAAAACTTTGTACCTACGGCCAATTGCTTTATGGTATCCGCCGGAGGCGGCTTCTGCTTTGATCCTCTGGCATACCAACAGAATGGAGATCCGGATAAAACGAACGATGTATTGAAAGGTTGGTGTGAGGCTTCCGGAGGAATCACTACGATGAAACTGCTCTGGCAGACCAAAGAGGATGGAGACATCGGTGAGCCGGTAATGGGAATCGTAACTTCGGAGGATGACCATACGAACATCGTGGATTTGAAACGGACAGATGGAACCGATCCGACGTTGTATCCGGTGAAGAATAAAGGGGAAGCCCGTGTTTATTGCCGTGTGGCTCCGGGAACTACCGGTGGTAGCGGGGTGATTGCCGCTTATGGTGCGGATGGTAAGATACTCTGGAGCTGGCATGTGTGGGTGACGGACTACCGCCCGGACGCGACAGGTGATGCGGATGTGCAAGAGCCGTTGACTAAAAGAAAACTGAAATTTACATATGGCAATCATGGAAACCAGTTACCGATGATGGATCGTAATCTGGGGGCTATGGCCGGATATGCCGGCGTGCCGCCGTCGGATGTGGAGAAGTTTAAGACACATGGATTCCATTATCAATGGGGAAGGAAAGATCCGTATCCGAGCAGTTATTCGAATAAGCTGATCACGAAAGTGAATCTCCCTACTCTGATGGCTAAACCGATTGTGGGAATATTAAGCTTATATAAGCCGGATGGAGTCACTTTTCAGCCTTTTGATCCGGCTGTAAATGCTCAGGCGACTTATCGGACGGCTTACCAGAATCCGTTGAACATATATAAAAGGAAAGATGTGAATAAATGGATTGATAATTCTGAGGATTATAATGCCTACAAAAATATCTGGAATACTCCGAAGACGGTTCATGATCCGTGCCCCGCCGGATGGCGTGTAGCGCTGATTGAAAACTACCTTTCGTTATTTTCTAATAAAGATCAAACTGTCGTAAGTGGTAATGCCTCTGTAAATGTGAAGAATCTGAATAGCTTAGCGGCAGATGGAGGGATGATACTGACTTATGATGCGGATGGGCAGCAGAGTACCTATATACGGTTTACGGGATACTATTTTATGAACACTGAGTTTAACTATATTGGACAGTATGCGCTTATCTGGTGTGGAAGTACGTTAGTGCCAGATAAAACTGCAGGTAGTTCTGTGAGATATTTTAAGGTAATAAATGATTCGAAAAATCCTGGTAGTATTGTGTATGGTGGACATGAACGTGAAGCGATTCCCCTACGTTGCATTCAGGAGCGGGCTGACTGACCGGTATGGATTGATAAAGTTATAAACGATCTGTTGTTTTGTTTGTGAAAGTTCCGCTTGCTTCCGGTGGGGAGGAGCGGAACTTTATTTATGTGGCTCCTATGGGCGTGGTGTAGAAAAGTAATTTTTAATGTTTTAGTTTTCCTTCCATTGTGCTCAGGTAGATGTCCAAGGCACGAGTCGATATCTGTATCTCACGGAGAGAAACGCCTAAAGAGGCGATTAACAGAAGCAGTGCGAGTCCGAAAATATAGATGGAAAGCAGGAACAACCCGATGTAGATAAGAAACATGGTAACTACGCAGAAGAATAGGCTGGCAATGCCGAACACCTGCATCATGCGGGTCAGGTTGAGGCGTTTGCGCAGATTCTCAATTTGAGCTACATTGATATCAGAGGGATCTTCCATATAACGGTCGCGAAGAGTGCGTACCAATTGGGCATACGAGAGAAAACGGTTGGTGTATGCCAAAAGAATAAGTGAAACGGCTGAAAATAGCAGCGCGGGTGTCGTGAGTGTAAGTTCTTCCATTGTTATCATACTTTTATATACAATAACAATGGAAGAGAAATAAAGGTTTACTTCAGTACACCTAATTCTTTACCTACTTTGATGAATGCAGCGATACATTTATCGAGGTGTTCTTTCTCGTGACCGGCTGAAATCTGTACACGGATACGTGCCTGGTCTTTCGGAACTACCGGATAGTAGAAACCTGTTACATAAATACCTTCTTCCTGCATGCGGGCTGCATAAACCTGTGACAGTTTGGCATCGTACAGCATCACGGCACAGATAGCACTCTGAGTCGGTTTGATGTCAAATCCGGCTGCGGTCATCTTGTCGCGGAAGTAGTTTACGTTTTCTACCAGTTTGTCATGGATTTCGTTGCTTTCTTTCAGCATCTTGAATACTTCGAGGCTGGCACCGATAATACCCGGAGCAAGTGAGTTTGAGAACAGGTACGGACGGCTGCGCTGGCGAAGCAGGTCGATGATCTCTTTGCGGCCGGTTGTGAATCCGCCCAAAGCACCACCAAAGGCTTTACCCAGAGTTCCGGTGTAGATATCTACACGTCCGTAAGTGTTGTACTGTTCGCTTACTCCATGACCGGTTGCACCAACTACACCGGCAGAGTGAGATTCGTCTACCATCACCAGGGCATCGTACTTCTCGGCCAGATCACAGATTTTGTCCATTGGAGCTACATTACCGTCCATTGAGAATACGCCGTCGGTAACGATAATGCGGAAACGCTGGGCTTGTGCTTCCTGCAGGCAACGTTCCAGATCGGCCATGTCTGCATTGGCATAACGATAGCGTTTTGCCTTGCAAAGACGTACTCCGTCGATGATAGAAGCGTGGTTCAGTGAGTCGGAGATGATGGCATCTTCGTCGGTGAACAACGGTTCGAACACACCGCCGTTGGCATCAAAGCAAGCCGCGTACAAAATAGTGTCTTCGGTTTTGAAATAGTCTGAAATTGCGGCTTCCAGCTCCTTATGTATATCTTGAGTTCCGCAGATGAAACGTACAGAAGACATACCGTATCCACGACGGTCCATCATCTTCTTTGCACCTTCGATCAGGCGGGGATGGTTAGACAATCCAAGGTAGTTGTTGGCACAGAAATTCAGTACTTCCTTGCCTTTAACAGTGATAGCAGCTTGTTGTGCACTTTCGATTAAGCGTTCCTCTTTGTAGAGGCCTGCTTCTTTAATTTCAGCAATCGTGTTGCTGAGGTGTTCTTTCATTTTACCGTACATAGTGTTTGGGGTTTTAGTTTCTTTTGCAAAGGACACAATTTTTCTTGGAATAAACAACATATATTTGGTATAAAAATGAAAAAAAAGTGCTTACTTTGCGCACCATTTAGCTTAATACACCTTATTAGTAAAGATAATGAAAAATATTTTGGTAATTGGAGCAACCGGCCAGATTGGTTCGGAGCTCACGATGGAACTACGTAAACGCTACGGAAACACACATGTAGTAGCAGGTTATATTCACGGGGCAGAACCCAAAGGGGAATTGAAAGAATCCGGTCCGTCGGCGGTAGTCGATGTAACAGATCAGGAGATGATCGCCTCTGTAGTGAAGGAGTATAATATCGACACAATCTACAACCTGGCAGCCCTGCTGTCTGTTGTGGCCGAATCGAAGCCCAAACTGGCTTGGAAAATCGGTATCGACGGATTATGGAATGTACTCGAAGTGGCCCGCGAAAACAAATGCGCCGTGTTCACTCCGAGTTCGATCGGTTCGTTTGGCGAAAGCACACCTCACGTGCAGACACCGCAGGATACCATTCAGCGTCCGCGCACTATGTATGGTATCAGCAAGGTAACCACGGAGTTGCTGAGCGACTATTATTTTAATAAGTATGGCGTAGATACACGTGCCGTGCGTTTCCCGGGAATCATTTCGAATGTGACACCTCCGGGAGGTGGTACGACTGACTACGCAGTAGACATCTACTACTCTGCCGTAAAAGGAGAGAAGTTTATCTGTCCGATTCCGGAAGGAACACTGATGGATATGATGTATATGCCGGATGCGCTGAACGCAGCTATCTCGCTGATGGAAGCTGATCCGACGAAACTGGTACACCGTAATGCTTTCAACATCGCTTCTATGAGCTTTGCACCCGAAACAATTTATGCTGCCATCAAGAAACATGTTCCTGACTTTGAAATGGAATATAAGGTAGACCCGCTGAAACAGCGCATCGCCAACAGCTGGCCTGACAGTATGGATGATTCTTGTGCCCGCGAAGAGTGGGGCTGGAAACCGGCTTACGATTTGGAAAGTATGACAGTAGATATGCTTGAAAAACTAAGAGCTAAATTAAAATAATGTGATGATATAGGCCCATGTGCCCGCCGGAATAATGAAATGGTTTTGAAAACCGGTTGGCACATGGGAATATCGACACATTGCTAACTATTAAAATGAAAACAATAATGGCGGGAGTCACCGTCCTGGTGTTGTTTACCGCATGTGGAAACAATAAAAAGACTGACGCTGACCCCTTTGCATCTATTACACATCTGGTAGATTCGGCTATGGTGAACAAAGCCGACTCCATTGATAAAGAGAAGGCTTCGGACGAACCTAAACCGATTGAAGCTGACGAATCGTTTGACGACTTTATCTATAACTTTGCTTCTGATGACGCTCTGCAAAGGCAGCGCGTAGTGTTTCCGTTGCCCTACTACAACGGAGAACGGGCTTCAAAAATTGATAAGAAGTACTGGAAGCACGATGACTTGTTTACTAAACAGAGTTATTATACCTTGCTCTTCGACCGGGAAGAGGACATGGACATGGTAGGGGATACTTCACTCACTTCCGTTCAGGTGGAATGGATTTTCATCAAGAAACGAATGGTGAAGAAATATTATTTTGAAAGAATTAAAGGGGCGTGGATGCTTGAAGCAATCAATCTGCGTCCGATTGAGAAAAGCGAGAACGAGGATTTCGTCGAATTCTATGGGCACTTTGCAACAGACAGTATCTTCCAGAGTCACCGAATCCGGCAGCCGCTTGCGTTTGTTACCACTGATCCGGATGACGATTTCTCAATACTCGAAACTACACTTGACTTGAACCAGTGGTTTGCCTTTAAGCCGGTATTGCCTACTGATAAGCTTTCGAATATTAATTACGGACAGCAGAATGATGACAATACTTCACGCAAGATATTGGCATTGAAAGGTATTGGCAACGGGTTCTCCAATATCCTCTATTTTCAGCGCAAAGACAGCGGATGGGAACTGTATAAGTTTGAGGATACAAGTATTTAGTGATTGCTTTTTATGATTATGGAACAAAAATACTCTCTTTTATCACATAACACTTTTGGCATCGATGTGTCCGCAGCTCGTTTTTTGGAGTACGCTTCAGTGGATGAATTGCATCGGTTGATTGATTCAGGACAAGTGACTTCTCCTTATTTGCACATTGGGGGGGGCAGTAACCTGCTGTTTACTAAAGATTACGAAGGTACTGTTTTACACTCGCGTATCGAAGGAGTAGAGGTGGCGGACGAAACGGATGATGAAATTGTCGTTCGTGTAGGTGCAGGTGTAGTCTGGGACGACTTTGTGGATTATTGCGTGAAGCATAATTGGTACGGTGCGGAAAACCTCTCCCTGATTCCCGGAGAAGTGGGAGCCAGTGCGGTGCAGAATATCGGAGCTTATGGGGTTGAGGTAAAAGATCTGATTGTGCGGGTGGAGACCTTGAACATTGAGGGGAAAGAACGTGTTTATGATATTTCGGAGTGTGGATATTCCTATCGAGACAGTATCTTTAAGCGTCCTGCAAATAAGAGTGTTTTTGTCACTTATGTCAGCTTTAAGTTAAGTAAGAAGGAATATTATACGTTGGATTACGGTACTATCCGCCGGGAATTGGAGAAGTATCCTACGGTGACATTGGAGACCGTGCGCCGGGTGATTATCGCCATCCGTGAGGAAAAATTGCCGGATCCCCGGGTGATGGGTAATGCGGGAAGTTTCTTTATGAATCCGATTGTGTCCCGCATCAAATTTGAAGCGTTGCAAGAAGAATATCCACATATGCCTTTTTACGAAATAGATGCCGATCGGATAAAGATTCCTGCCGGTTGGATGATTGATCAGTGTGGCTGGAAAGGTAAAGCTTTGGGACCGGCAGCGGTACATGATAAGCAAGCGCTGGTACTGGTGAATCGCGGAGGAGCCAGAGGCGCGGATGTTATAGCACTTTCGGATGCAGTACGCGCTTCGGTTAGAGAGAAGTTTGGAATAGATATTCATCCGGAGGTGAATTTTATCTGAAATGAAAATAAGAATACTTGGTAGCGGGACTTCTACCGGAGTGCCCGAGATTGGATGCACTTGTGCGGTTTGCACTTCAAAAGATCCGAGAGATCATCGTCTTCGTACCTCGGCGTTGGTGCAGACCGGGGATGCTACTTTATTGCTGGACTGCGGTCCGGATTTCAGGGAACAGATGTTACATGTCCCGTTTGGTAAAATTGATGCCGTATTGATTTCCCACGAACATTATGACCATGTGGGAGGTTTGGATGACTTACGTCCTTTCTGTCGTTTCGGAGAGGTACCTATTTATGCCGAAACGTATACGGCTGAGCGTTTGCGTAGCCGGATGCCTTATTGCTTTGTGGAACATACTTATCCGGGAGTTCCGAATATTCCTTTGCGTGAGATTGAACCCAATCGTCCGTTTCTTGTTAATCATACCGAAGTGCTACCCTTGAGGGTGATGCACGGCAAACTGCCCATTCTGGGATATCGGATCGGAAAGCTCGGATATATTACTGATATGCTAACCATGCCCGATGAATCGTTTGAGCAGTTACAAGGGGTAGATGTGCTGGTGATGAATGCATTGCGTGTAGCGCCACACAACACCCATCAAAGCCTTTCTGAAGCGCTGGAGGCTGTGAAACGCATTGGGGCAAAGGAAACCTGGTTTATTCACATGAGTCATCATATCGGACTTCAGGCAGATGTGGAAAAACTACTTCCTCCGCATGTGCATTTTGCATTCGACGGGCTTGAAATAGAATGTTAGTGATTTATGCTTAATAATTCTTTCTTTAAGTATATTTTGTTTTATTTGGAGAATTTATTATTTTTGCAGTGAGCCGATAAACAACGAACGCCATGAAACTCCGTACGATAGTGAAAATAGCCGTAATCTCGTCTGTTGTACTACTGTGTACAGGCTTTGCTATGTTTTCTTTTTTCAGATTATCGGCGGTTGAGGGGCGTAAAGACTTTAATCTTTATACGCTTGTTCCGCGCTCGGCCACTGTGGTTCTCGAAACGGATGATCTTGCCGGGATGATACAGAGTATCAATGAACTGAGCTGTAGCAAAGATCAGCATTTCCTTTATATTTCCAAATTATTTTCTTATTTGAAACTCCATCTTTATACATTGTTGGAAGATACGCCTCACGGGTTGAGTAAACAGATGAATAAGGTGTTGCTGAGTTTTCATGAGCCGGATAATGACCGCAACCAGGTGTTGTATTGCAGTTTGGGAAATGGTGACTATGAGTTAGTGGAGAAATTTATACGTAAATACTGTTCAAGCAGTTTCCCATCAAAACTGTTTGATTATAAAGGGGAGGAGATACGTATCTATCCGATGCCGGATGATAGCTTTTTAGCTTGCTACTTCACTTCCGATTTTTTGGCGGTGAGCTATCAGAAGAAGCTGATAGAACAAGTGATCGACGCACGTTTGTCGAAAAAGTCTTTGCTGACCGACAGCTCTTTTGTAAAAGTGCATGAAGACAAGCGTGCCCGTGTAGCGGCTACTATTTATGCTCGTATGCAACCCCTGAGTATGGGCAAGGCTACCGATGGGATTCGTTCGTGTACACAATTGGGGGGATGGACCGAATTTGATATGAAAATGAACGGGGATGCCATTTACTTTTCTGGAGTCAGTCATGATACTGATACCTGTATGACTTTTATGAACGTGCTTCGGCAACAACAACCTGTAGAAGACTTTCCGGGAGACATCCTGCCGGCTTCTACTTTCTTTTTCAATAAACGGTCGGTGACGGATATGCAGGCGATGCTTGACTTTACTGCCCGGCAGGAATATACAACATCAACCTATTCAGACTATATCAGGGACCGGGACGGAGAACTGCTTGCATTCCTCAAGGATAATGCCGGAGGCGAACTTGTGACCTGCCTGTTCCATTCGGCGGACACTCTTGCGAATCCTTGTGCGGTGATGACTATTCCCTTGAAGGATGTCCAGCAGGCTGAGCGGGTGTTGCAAGGAGTACTCCGGAGTGCTCCGAAAGAAGTGGACGGCCCTCCGAAGCCACGTACTACTTTCTGTAAAACGCCTTCAAGAGCTTATACGCTTTATGTGTTGCCACGTAATACATTGTTTACGCAATTGACCGGAATTACGGAATCTGCCTTATATGTCTATGCTTGTTTCTATGGAGAGAGACTGATTTTGGCTCCGGATGCGGAGAGTCTTGCCACATATGTCCGTTGCCTGGATAAAAAAGAAATTCTGAACGATACTCCCGGATACGAGGAAGCGGTAGTAAATCTTTCTCCGTCATATAACTTTATGATGGTGGCTGACTTGGGAGAAACCTTTTCCCAGCCGGAGAACTACGTCAGGTTGATACCTGCATTTTTCTTTCGCAATCAGGAGTTCTTCCGTCATTTTATTCTTTCTGCACAGTTTACCTGTACTGACGGAGTTGTCTATCCTAATGTGGTTTTGATTTATAAAGGTGATTCTGACGATGTTTCCTGACTACGGTAAGAGACACAAAACCCCGAAAGAAATTGGATAGCTTTCGGGGTTTTGTGTCTTATACCAAGGCATGTTTGCTTAGAAAGGCAAGTCGTCTTTTGCATCACCGGCAATGAATTCCGGTGCTGAAGATGGTGCCGGAGGAGGAACCGGAGCTCCCGGAGTCATGGGTGCGCCTGCGCCTACACGCTCTACTTTCCATGCACGGATACTGTTGAACCAACGATCCTGCCATTGACGTGCATCGATATCGAATGATACGGTCAACTCTTCACCCATCTGGATGTTGAATTGTTCTATTTTGTCTGCTCCGAAGATGTCGAAACACATTTTCTTTGGATATTGATCATGATTTTCGATTACATACTCCTGAGCCTTCCATTCGTTGCCGCTTGTCTTAGAAACTCCACCTCTGGGCTGGAGTATAGCGATAATTTTTCCTGTAAATTCCATTGCGATAATTTTAAATTGTGCGGCGAAGTTACAATTTTTTAGGGATATCCGACGAATATTCTCCTGTTTTTTCTTCTCTTTTATTGTGCTGCCTCGATCTTTTTTGTAACTTTGTGCTTTGCAAAAATATAAAATTTAAAATCACAGATTATATGAAATTTATCGTTTCAAGTACTGCACTTTCCAGCCATTTACAGGCTGTTAGCCGTGTGATAAACTCAAAAAATGCGCTGCCTATTTTAGATTGTTTTCTCTTTCAGTTGGAGGACGGAACACTGTCTGTGACTGTTTCTGATAGTGAAACTACGATGGTAACCTCGGTTGAGGTGAACGAGAGTGATTCTAACGGAAAGTTTGCCGTCGCTGCAAAAACGTTGCTCGATGCATTGAAAGAGATTCCGGAACAACCGTTGACATTCGAAATAAAGCCGGATACCTATGAAATTACGGTACAGTACCAAAATGGTAAATATAGCCTGATGGGGCAGAATGCCGACGAGTTTCCGCAATCGGCTACACTCGGTGATAATGCGGTTCGTGTGGAGATGGAAGCACAGATATTGCTGGGAGGCATTAACCGTTCGGTATTTGCTACTGCCGATGACGAACTCCGTCCGGTGATGAATGGTATCTACTTTGACATTACGACTGAAGACATTACAATGGTAGCTTCGGACGGGCACAAGTTGGTACGTTGTAAAACATTGGCTGCACGCGGAAATGAACGTGCTGCATTTATTTTGCCCAAAAAACCGGCAACTTTGTTGAAGAACCTGTTGCCTAAGGAATCGGGTATGGTGGTGATCGAGTTTGACGAGCGCAATGCTGTCTTCACGCTCGAAAGTTATCGTATGGTTTGCCGTCTGATTGAAGGACGCTACCCCAATTATAATTCAGTGATTCCACAAAACAATCCGCACAAAGTGACGGTAGACCGTATGCAGCTGATAGGTGCTTTGCGTCGTGTATCCATTTTCTCTTCACAGGCAAGCAGTCTTATCAAACTCCGTATGCAGGAAAACCAGATAGTGGTTTCGGCTCAGGATATTGATTTCTCTACTTCTGCAGAGGAAACACAGGTGTGCCAATATGCCGGTGCAGCAATGAGTATTGGCTTTAAATCTACTTTCCTGATCGATATTCTGAATAATATCTCGGCAGAGGAAGTGATCATCGAATTGGCTGATCCGTCAAGAGCAGGTGTCATTATTCCGGTAGAACAGGAAGAAAACGAAGATTTGTTGATGCTGCTGATGCCGATGATGCTGAACGACTAACTGCGGAACAGAAATAGAATCGGATTCATTACAGAGGACACAAAGATCACAGAGACATCATTCTTTGGAATTGAAGCTCTGTGCACTCGGTGTCCTCTGTGGTGAATTTAAACAAAACCGTATAAATAATGAAACTCAACCTAAAGAACCCTATTGTCTTTTTCGACCTGGAAACGACCGGGACTAACATCAACTCAGACCGAATTGTAGAAATCTGTTATCTTAAAGTATATCCGAACGGGAATGAAGAGTCGAAAACTCTCCGTATTAATCCCGAAATGCCTATTCCTGCCGAATCATCTGCCGTTCATGGTATTTTTGATGCTGACGTAGCTGATTGTCCTACTTTTAAGGAGGTGGCAAAAAGCATTGCGAATGACATTGAAGGTTGTGATCTGGCTGGTTTCAACTCCAACCGTTTTGACATTCCCGTGTTGGCGGAGGAGTTTCTTCGTGCCGGGGTTGATATTGATATGAGTAAGCGCAAGTTTGTTGATGTACAGGTGATTTTCCATAAGATGGAACAACGTACTCTTTCGGCTGCTTATAAATTCTATTGTGGCCGTAATTTGGAAGATGCACATACAGCGGAAGCCGATACCCGCGCCACGTACGAGGTCTTGATGGCTCAACTTGACCGCTATCCGGAAGATTTGCAAAACGATATGTCTTTCCTGGCCGATTACTCAAGCTATAACAAGAATGTGGATTTTGCCGGACGTATGGTGTATGATGACAACGGAGTGGAGGTTTTTAATTTTGGCAAATACAAAGGCCAGTCGGTGAGTGAAGTGCTGAAAAAAGATCCCGGATATTACAGTTGGATTCTCAATAGTGACTTTACGCTGAATACAAAAGCCATGTTGACGAAGATTCGCCTGCGTGAGTTAACGGGAAAATAACTATGCTGAACGGAAAGAAAATTATACTTGGCATTACCGGTAGTATTGCTGCTTATAAGGCTTGCTACATTATACGCGGCCTGATTAAACAGGGAGCGGAGGTACAGGTCGTAATTACTCCTGCCGGAAAGGAGTTTATTACTCCGATAACTTTGTCCGCTTTGACCAGTAAGCCTGTTATCAGTGAGTTTTTTGCCCAGCGGGACGGAACGTGGAACAGCCACGTAGACTTGGGGCTTTGGGCAGATGCTATGCTGATAGCGCCTGCGACGGCTTCTACCATTGGTAAAATGGCAAATGGCATAGCAGACAATATGCTGATCACGACTTATCTGTCAGCGAAGGCACCGGTGTTTGTCGCTCCGGCCATGGACTTGGATATGTTTGCGCATCCCAGTACCCAGAAGAATCTGGATACGCTGCGTTCATACGGTAATCATATCATTGAACCGGCTTCGGGAGAATTGGCAAGCCATTTGGTAGGTAAGGGGCGCATGGAAGAACCGGAGAATATTATCCGGGTACTTGATGAGTTCTTTTCCTCTACGGGCGAGCTGGCTGGAAAGAAAGTGCTGATTACAGCCGGACCAACTTATGAAAAGATTGATCCGGTACGTTTCATTGGTAATTATTCTTCCGGTAAAATGGGATTTGCATTGGCAGAGGAGTGTGCCCGTCGCGGAGCGGAGGTAGTGCTGATAGCCGGACCGGTGCAACAGAAGGTATATCATTCACACATTACCCGTATTGATGTGGAGTCTGCTCAGGAAATGTATGAGGCTGCTATGGCGCAATACCCATTGGTGGATGCCGGAATATTATGTGCTGCAGTAGCAGATTTTACTCCGGATGTTGTAGCCGATAAGAAGATAAAACGGGAGGGAGATGATTTGATGTTACATCTCAAGCCCACCCACGATATTGCCGCTGCATTGGGTAAACTGAAGACACCGGGGCAGAAATTAATCGGTTTTGCTCTTGAAACGAATGATGAACAGCGTAATGCCGAAGGAAAACTGATCCGGAAGAACTTCGATTTTATTGTGCTGAATTCATTGAATGATGCAGGTGCGGGTTTCCGTTACGATACAAATAAAATCAGTATTCTCAGTTGTAGAGGCAGAACCGATTATCCGTTAAAATCCAAGACTGAAGTAGCCAGAGATATTATTGATCGAATGATAAAAGAATTGTGATTTATGTTACGTTCATTATACATCCAGAATTATGCTCTGATTGAGAAACTTGATATCCGTTTCGAAACCGGATTTTCTGTGATTACCGGTGAAACCGGTGCCGGGAAATCCATTATTCTGGGCGCAATCGGACTTTTACTCGGACAGCGTGCTGATGTGAAGGCTATTCGGCAAGGTGCTTCGAAATGTATTATTGAGGCCAGGTTCGATATATCAGCTTATCATATGGAAGCTTTTTTCGAAGAGAACGAGCTGGAGTACGAGCCCGAATGTATACTTCGCCGTGAGGTACAGTCTTCCGGCAAAAGCAGAGCATTTATTAACGATACGCCTGCATCGCTTACACAAATGAAAGAATTGGGCGAGCAATTGATCGATGTACATTCGCAGCACCAGAATCTGTTGCTTAACAAAGAAGGTTTTCAGCTTAATGTACTTGATATACTTTCCCACAACGAAGAGGCTTTGGATGTATATCATCATTTATATCAGGAATGGAAAAAGCTCAGTAAAGAACTTGACGAACTGATTGTACTGGCCGAACAGAGCAAAACGGATGAAGATTATATCCGTTTCCAGTTAGAACAATTGGAGGAGGCACATCTTTCTGCCGGAGAGCAGGAAGAATTGGAACAGGAGGCCGAAACATTGGCACATGCCGAAGATATCAAAGCCGGATTATATCGGGTAGAGCAAACTCTTGCCTCAGACGAAGGAGGACTGTTGCCTGCTTTGAAAGAGAGTTTGGGTACTCTGAATGGATTGCAGCGGGTATACCAGCCTGCCGGAGAATTGGCTGAACGGATGGAGAGCACTTATATAGAACTGAAAGATATAGCTCAGGAAATATCGGATCAGGGAGAGAGTGTCGAGTTCAATCCATCCCGGCTGGAAGAAGTGAATGACCGGTTGAACCTGATCTATTCTTTGGAACAAAAACATCGTGTTCAGACAGTAGAAGAGTTGATCGTCCTTTCAGAGCAATATGCAACGAAACTTGCTGCCATTACTTCGTATGATGATCGGATAGCTCAATTGACGGAACAGAGAGATGCGCAATATAATAAGGTAAAGAAACAGGCGTTTGTCCTGACGAAGGCCCGTACGGAGATTGCCCGTAAAGTGGAAAAGCAGATGGCAGCTCGTCTGATTCCTTTGGGAATGCCCAATGTCCGCTTCCAGGTGGAAATGGGGCTGAAAAAAGAATTGGGTCCCCAAGGAGAAGATACGGTGAACTTCTTATTCTCTGCCAATAAGAACGGAGCGCTGCAGAGTATATCCTCAGTTGCGTCCGGTGGTGAAATAGCTCGTGTTATGCTGTCTATCAAGGCAATGATAGCAGGAGCCGTAAAATTGCCCACTATTGTGTTCGATGAAATCGATACCGGAGTATCCGGTGAGATTGCAGATCGCATGGCGGACATCATGCAAGAGATGGGTGAACAAAACAGGCAGGTGATCAGTATCACCCACTTGCCTCAGATTGCTGCCCGTGGACGTGCCCATTATAAGGTATACAAGCGGGATAATGATACGGAAACGAATAGCCATATTCGTCGTCTGACTGACGAAGAACGGGTAGAAGAGTTGGCACATATGTTGAGTGGTGCCACTTTGACCGAGGCTGCACTAAGCAATGCAAGGGCATTGCTGGAACCTTCTTTGAAAGAGAGAAAAATAATAAAATAAGTATATAGTGGCGTGCAATGAACAATGGCGAGTTGCATACTCTAAAAATGCAGACAATTACATGATTGATAAAAGCGAAATGATTTTTGGCGTCCGTGCCGTGATTGAAGCCATTCAGGCTGGTAAAGAGATAGACAAGATTTTGGTGAAGAAAGACATTCAGAGTGACTTGTCCAAGGAGCTGTTTGCTGCTCTGAAAGGTACGCTGATTCCTGTTCAGCGCGTCCCGGTGGAACGTATCAACCGCATCACCCGTAAAAATCATCAGGGTGTAGTGGCATTCATATCTTCGGTGACGTATCAGAAGACCGAAGATCTGGTACCTTTCCTCTTTGAGGAAGGTAAGAGTCCGTTCTTTGTTATGCTCGACGGGATTACGGATGTGCGTAATTTTGGTGCCATAGCCCGTACTTGCGAATGTGCCGGAGTGGACGCTGTCATTATTCCTGCGAAAGGAAGTGTTACGGTCAATGCGGATGCGATGAAGACTTCAGCCGGAGCTCTGCATACTTTGCCTGTCTGTCGTGAACAGAACTTAAAGACAACTTTACAATATCTGAAAGATAGTGGATTCCGCATTGTGGCTGCTACCGAAAAGGGTGATTATGATTATACGAAGGCCGACTATACCGGTCCGATGTGCATCATTATGGGCGCCGAGGATACCGGTGTTTCGTACGATAACCTTGCGTTATGCGACGAATGGGTCAAGATTCCGATGTTGGGCAGTATTGAGTCACTCAATGTGTCGGTAGCCGCTGGTATCCTGATTTATGAAGGCGTGAAACAACGTACAAACTAAAACAACATTCAAATACATGAAAAAGAGCATATTATTCACATTTGTGCTTTGTCTCCTGTCACAATGGAGTGTAGCGCAAGCCCCCAAATGGGTAGAGAAGGCGAAACGATCGGTGTTTTCCATCGTTACGTATGATAAAGACGACAAAATTCAGAATACCGGTAACGGATTTTTTGTGACCGAAGACGGAGTGGCTCTGTCTGACTATTCTTTGTTTAAAGGAGCTCAGCGTGCTGTTATCATTAATTCCGAAGGAGAGAAAATGCCGGTTGAATGTATTCTGGGAGCCAATGATATGTATGATATCATAAAGTTCCGTGTCGGCATTACAGTAAAGAAGGTGCCGGCATTACAGGTGTCCACTGTAGCTCCGGCTGTAGGTGCCGAAGTCTATCTGTTACCTTATTCCACTCAGAAAGGTGGAAACGTGACCAGCGGCAAAGTGAAAAAGGTGGATAATATCGGTGGTGATAAATATCATTATTATACACTGGATATGGTATTGAAAGATAAGATGGTAAGTTGTCCGGTAACGACAGCAGACGGTAAAGTGTTCGGAGTGGCACAAAAAGCTTCCGGACAGGATACTACCTCTATTAGTTATGCAGCAGGTGCAGCTTTTGCCATGTCACAGAATATCAATGCTCTTGCACTGAGCGACGCCGCGCTGAATGCAATCGGTATAAAGAAAGGCTTGCCTGAAGATGAAGATCAGGCTTTGGTTTACTTGTTTATCGCTTCTACACAAACTACTCCTGAGGCTTATGCCGTTGCCCTTGATGATTTTATCAAAACTTTCCCGAACAGTGCGGATGGCTATCTTCGCCGTGCAGGGAACTATGTGTTTGCAGGTAAAGATATGGATAAAGCAGCTGTCGATTTGGAGCATGCCCTGAAGGTTGCACAGAAAAAGGATGATGTTTATTATAACATAGCCAAGTTGATATACAACTACCAATTGAGTAAACCTGAAACCACTTATAAGGATTGGACGTATGATAAGGCTCTGGCGGATGTGCGTAGTGCGATAGCTGTTCAGGATTTACCTGTATATCGTCAACTTGAAGGAGATATTCTTTTTGCCAAGCAGGATTATGCCAGTGCATTTACCAGCTATGACAAAGTGAACGGAACCGAATTGGCATCTCCGGCTTCCTTCTTCAGTGCTGCCAAGGCAAAGGAATTGAGTAAAGCTGCTCCCGAAGAGGTAGTTGCTTTGCTGGATAGTTGTATTGCCCATTGTCCGACGCCCATTACAGCAGATTTGGCTCCCTATCTGTTGGAACGTGCCCAGATGTATATGAATGTAGAAAAGTATCGTCCGGCGCTGGTCGATTATGATGCATATTTCAATGCAGTGAATGGCAGTGTTAACGATTTGTTTTATTATTATCGGGAACAGGCTGCCTTCAAAGCCAAACAATTCCAGCGTGCTTTGGATGATATCACAAAGGCAATCGAGCTGAATCCGGAAGATCTCACTTATCGGGCAGAGTTGGCAGTGGTCAACCTGCGTGTGGGACGCTATGCGGAGGCCGAGAAAGCATTGAAAGATGCATTGACTGTTGATCCGAAATATGCCGAAGCATATCGTTTGTTAGGAATTTGCCAGATTCAGTTGAAGCAAGAAAAAGAGGCTTGTGCAAGTTTTGCCAAAGCAAAAGAACTTGGCGATCCTAATGTGGATGAACTGATTAAGAAGCATTGTAAATAAAGTGCCGGAAATATAAAAGAGAAGAGGTTATCGTCATTGCGATAACCTCTTTCTTTATGTGGGAGATCCATTTCTAACATCTCCATTTTGTTAAAGTTTAGGTCTTATTCGGTTAAAGTTATTCTGATTCTTTTGTGTATTCATATATATAAATACGTTTGTTTGCCAAATACTGCATAGCTCTTATATTTTTTTCTTATCTTTGTTTTCATAAGAACTTTCCTGATAGGAGTTTTTTATCATCCTCAGGATATCAACTTTACCATAAATGTCAATCATTAATAAACCAAGTAAAATGAAAAAAGTAATTTGCAGTGATAAGGCACCGGGAGCTATCGGTCCTTACAGTCAAGCTATTGAAGCGAATGGAATGGTATTTGTTTCCGGTCAGCTTCCAATCGATGCAGCTACGGGGCTGATGCCTGACGGTGTGGAAGCACAAGCCCGCCAGTCTCTTGAAAACATAAAACATATCCTTGAGGCTGCCGGTCTGACCATGTCAGATATTGTAAAAACGACAGTTTTCCTCCAGGATATGTCTTTGTTTGCCGGAATGAATGGGGTATATGCAACTTATTTTGAAGGCGTATTTCCCGCCCGTTCGGCTGTTGCCGTGAAAGCCTTGCCTAAAGATGCTTTAGTCGAGATCGAGTGTATCGCGGCACGATAATAAGTCGGCTACAATAAAGCTACTGCCTCCTACGAAGATCAAGTCTTCTGGGAGGCTTTTTTCTTGTGCGGCCTTTACGGCCGATTGAACATCAGGATAAGTTTTACCCTGCAGTCCGGCAGAGGCTCCGATTTGCTGTAACAGAGTCTCTGACAGAGCTCTTTTGACGCTCGCTTTGGTGAAATAGTAGACTGCATTTTTAGGCAGTAAAGCCAGTACTCCACTGACGTCTTTGTCATTCACCATACCGATGACCATGTGGAGGCGTTCATATTTCATTTGCTTTAGTTGCTCTACGATATAAGAGATACCTGCGACATTGTGTCCCGTGTCACAAATGATGGTGGGAGAGTTTCTCAATTTTTGCCAGCGTCCTTGTAGTCCGGTCATTTGGTCTACTTGCCGGAAACCGTTTCTTACGTCATTGTCACTGATCTTATAACCTGACTTCCTTAGGATGGGAAGAGCAGACAGGAGTGTATTTGTGTTTTTTAGTTGATATGAACCTCCCAATACTCCTTCCAGTTCGGGATATGTCTCGTTTTCGTAGATCCAGCCGGAAACAGCTTCTGCTTCTTCTGCTTGTACAGCACTGGAGTGTTTTTCCGGACATTCTGTCCATTTTCTGTTCGTACAGGTTTTGAATTTTGTTGCTCCTTTTAGTCTTTGTTCTTCTTCTGCGAAGATGATAGGAGCTTCCACTTCCTGAGCTTTCTGCAAAAATACGGGCTTAGTCTCTTCGGTTGTTTCACCAATGATAACCGGTACACCTTTTTTTATGATACCTGCTTTTTCTGTCGCTATTTTTGCCAGTGTATTGCCCAGAAACTGCATGTGGTCGAAACTGATATTGGTGATAATACTCAAATCCGGATGAATGATGTTGGTGCAATCCAGGCGTCCTCCCAGTCCAACTTCGATTACAGCTACGTCGATATGCCGGTCGGCAAAGTATCGGAATGCCATGGCTGTAGTCAGCTCGAAGAACGAAGGATGCAATGGTTCAAAAAAAGAACGGTGGCTTTCCACAAAACGGATCACATATTCTTGTGAAATGGTCTCGCCATTGATGCGGATACGTTCGCGGAAGTCGACTAAATGGGGCGAAGTATAGAGCCCGACTTTATATCCGGCCGACTGCAAAATTGCTGCCAATGTGTGTGAACAAGAGCCTTTTCCATTAGTCCCGGCGATGTGGATACTTTGAAACGTGGTGTGAGGATGTCCCAAATATTCGTCTAATGCATGGGTGTTTTCCAGTCCCTCTTTGTATGCACTGCTTCCTACCTGTTGGAACATGGGAACGCTGTTGTATAGGTAGTCTAAAGTTTCCTGATAATTCATGTTTTATAATATTTAACGGGCAACTTCTTTTGTTTGCCTTTTTATTTGTTATCTTAGTTGCAACAATTCAACACAGAGGTGTCAATTGTCTTTTTGATTGCAAATATCAACATTTAAATCTAAGAATCATGGGAACAAAGAAAAATTTTGTGCTCGACACGAATGTTATTCTCCACGACTACAATTGCCTGAAGAATTTTCAGGAGAATGATATTTATCTTCCGATTGTTGTTTTGGAAGAATTGGATAAATTCAAGAAAGGTAACGAACAAATCAATTACAATGCACGTGAGTTTGTGCGCGAACTTGATTTAATAACCGACGATAGCCTGTTCACCCATGGCGCCCCTTTGGGCGAAGGACTGGGCAAGTTGTTTATTATAACAGGTGATTCGGAAGCTCCTAAAGTACATGAATCGTTTCCTGCCCGTAAACCGGATCATCAGATATTGGCTGTAGCCGAGTTTCTGGCACGGAAATATCCGAAAATGAAAAATATCCTGGTGACTAAGGATGTCAACTTACGGATGAAAGCCCGTTCCATAGGGATACTTTGCGAGGACTATATCACCGATAAGGTTGTGAATGTCGATATTTTTGAAAAATCGAACGAGGTATTCGAAAACATAGAACCGGAGTTGATCGACCGTATTTACTCGTCCAGAGAAGGGCTGGATATCAATGAATTTGATTTTAAGGACATTCTTCGTCCCAACGAATGTTTCATTCTTAAGAGTGATCGCAGCAGTGTGCTTGCCCGTTACAATCCCTTTACACACATGGTCTGCCGGGTAAATAAAACGAAAAATTATGGAATCGAACCGCGTAATGCGGAACAGAGTTTCGCTTTCGAAATTCTGAATGATCCCGATATAAAACTGGTGGCTTTGACAGGTAAGGCCGGAACCGGTAAAACATTGCTTGCCCTGGCCGCAGCTTTGGGAAAACTTACTGAATATAAACAAATTCTGCTGGCACGTCCTATTGTAGCCCTTTCTAATAAAGATTTGGGATTCCTTCCGGGAGATGCGACCGAAAAGGTAGCACCCTATATGCAACCCCTGTTCGATAACCTGAATGTAATAAAACGTCAGTTTGCCTCAAACTCTACCGAAGTGAAGCGGTTGGAAGATATGCAGAAGAGCGAGCAATTGGTGATCGAGGCTTTGGCATTCATTCGCGGACGAAGCCTTAGCGAAACCTACTGCATAATTGACGAAGCACAGAATCTGACCCCACACGAAATTAAAACTATTATCACCCGTGCCGGAGAGGGAACCAAGATGGTGTTTACCGGAGATATCCAACAGATTGACCAACCTTATCTGGACAGTCAGTCTAATGGTCTGGTGTATATGATCGATCGCATGAAAGATCAGAATCTGTTTGCACATGTCAATCTGGTGAAAGGTGAACGCAGCGAATTGAGTGAATTGGCAAGTAACTTAATGTAATATCCATATTTTAAAGGGACGGAAGAAGAGAATTCCGTCCCTTTTTTACACTATTATTCCACTTTTATTGTGTTAAAAACTTTATTTTGTCAAATAAAAACGCACGGGTTAGTGAAAATAGTGTATCTTTGCACCGCCTAAAACAAAAACTGTAAAACAAATGAAACAGAATTTTTTCCATCGGTATCTTTCCGCGAAGGTACTGCCCATTTGGACTATCCTATTGATTGACATATTTATTATTGTCGCATCCTGTTTGCTTGCCTATTCGCTTCGTTACGATTTTCGCAGCATTTTTCTGGATTCGTCTACGATAGATAAGACCATTCTTTGGACAGTAGTGGCTAATTTGATTTTCTTCCGGGTATTCCGTACCTATTCAAATGTGCTTCGCTTTTCTTCGTTTGTGGACATTATGCGCATTTTTGTGTCGCTTACGGTCTCTTATGGGGTACTGATGATTCTGAGTGTTCTGCTGGACGCTTATCTGGGTGTCCGGATTGGTGCCATCAGCGTGCTGTTTATGGCGTACGTGATCAATTTTGCCATGATGGCTTGTTCGCGTATAGTAGTTAAGATGTTTTTTGAAGTGCTCAACTTCGATGGTAGTCATACCACTAACGTATTTATTTATGGTGCCAAAGAGGCCGGAGTGAATATAGCCAAGTCTCTGCGTGTAAATTTGCGTAATCATTATCGTCTTCGTGGTTTTATAGCCGACGAGCCGGAGTTGATTGGTAAAGTTATGATGGGAGCTAAGGTATTTCCAAACGACGAACTACTAATTGAAAACATGAACGACCGTGATGTGCATACCATCATCGTTTCTCCGGTTAAGATGGAGAAACTGAAAAAGTCCGATATGATTGATACGCTGCTCTCCAATAACGTGAAGTTGCTGACCGCTCCTCCTCTGAGCGAATGGGGCGGACAATCACTCAATAAAACCCAACTGAAGGAAATACAGATTGAAGATCTCTTGCAACGCGAACCTATCGAGGTAGATATTCATAAGATTGCTTCCCATTTGGAAGGTAAACGAGTGATGATTACCGGTGCTGCCGGTTCTATTGGTAGTGAAATTATGCGTCAGGTTGCTTCTTTCAACCCATATAAGTTGATCCTGATTGATCAGGCTGAGACTCCGTTACATGACATTCGTCTGGAATTACAAGATCGTTGGCGTGATATCGATGCTGAAACGATTGTTGCTGATATATCGAACGCTACCCGCATGGAAGCTATTTTCCGTGAATACAAGCCTCAATACATATTTCATGCAGCTGCGTACAAGCATGTGCCGATGATGGAAGACAACGTGTCGGAGTCTATTCAGATTAATGTGTCGGGTACACGTACGCTTGCCGATCTTGCCGTTAAATTCGGTTCGGAGAAATTTGTGATGATTTCTACGGATAAGGCTGTCAATCCGACCAATGTAATGGGATGTTCAAAGCGTATCTGTGAAATCTATGTACAGTCATTAGCGAAAAAATTACAGAAGGAAGGCACTCGTTCGGTGCAGTTCATTACCACTCGTTTCGGTAATGTATTAGGCTCTAACGGTTCGGTTATTCCCCGTTTCCGCGATCAGATTCAGCGTGGAGGTCCTGTGACTGTTACTCACCCTGAGATTATCCGTTATTTCATGACTATACCCGAAGCTTGTCGTCTGGTATTGGAGGCCGGTAGTATGGGTAATGGCGGAGAAATCTACATCTTCGATATGGGTAAACCCGTGAAGATTGTCGATCTGGCTAAGCGAATGATCAGCCTTTCGGGACGTACGGACGTGAAGATTGAATTTACCGGTTTGCGCCATGGTGAGAAGCTGTACGAAGAGTTGCTCAACGTGAAAGAGCTGACCAAGCCCACTTACCACGAAAAGATTATGATTGCCACTGTGCGTGAGTATGATTATGACGAAGTGAAAGAGAGAATCCAGAAATTAATCGATGTAAGTTATACCTATGATCAGATGAAGATCGTAGCTGCCATGAAAGATATTGTTCCGGAGTTTGTGAGCAAAAACTCTTGTTTTGAGGCATTGGATAAGAAAGACTAATCATCAGAACCTGCCGGAATATCTTGATCTTAATTATATAATCAGAAGCTATAGGTTTAACTATAACTTCTGATTTTTTTATGTATTAATACCTTCTGCTATTTCGCAAATTTGTTAAACATATCTTTTACTTTGCCTGTTTCAGGCATATTCAATAAATAGAACTTTTCACAGGTACTTGCTCCGTATTGGCAGTTTACTGTACCGAAATCTTCTTCTTTACCCGACCGGTTATTTCCGTCCATGCGGAGAAATACCCCGGGATACTTTACTGATTCAATGGTAAACGTACCATTTTTCTGTTCTTGTACTTTAAATGCTCCGGTAGGAGACATATTTTTCTGGCAACTTACTTTTCCTGTACCTGCACCATTGGCTTGGGTAATTCCATTTCCATCCATCCGAAGGAATACATCTTTGAAAGCTACTGATTGAATCAGCAGCGGTTTCGAGAAATTTACTTTAATCATAATTCTTCTTGAGAAATATTTTATTCTCCTGTATTGAAGAGAACTTTCTTCCTACTCTATTTCCGGCTTTTCGGTTCCTCCCGTTTTTATTTATTCTTTGTAAGCTTACGACAGCAAAAGTGAAAAGAAAAGCCCTATCCTGAAAATATAAATTCCGAATAAGCTATAGTTCCTTTTAAAAGGAGGGATCGGTCTTTTGATTGCTTCCCTTGGGGGACAAGGACATGCGGCCCTGTATGCTTATAAGACAATAGCGTTCATTCGGAAAAACATTCTTCCGGTTTAAAATATAAAATTGTAACCGGGTCGGGCACTCTCTATTTTTGCCGTCATAAAAGTCTGAATAGAAAATTGAAATTTATAAATAATCACAGATATGGCTGCAAAAATATTAAGTGTAGATGATGAACTCGATTTAGAGGTATTGCTTACCTAGTACTTCAGGCGACAGATACGAAAAGGTGAATACGAGTTTGCCTTTGCCCATAATGGGTTGGAGGCTTTACAGAAACTTCTGGAAACTCCTGATTTCTTCCAGTTTATATATCTACCTATAAGTCGCTTTACGAGCAGGAAAAGGCAGGACAGAGGAGATGATAAATAAAAACTAATTGGATTATGAAGGCGAAGAAGCTCTCTTGTTGTGTTAGGAGCTGAAATGCAATGGCTATTCAGTAAATGAAAGCTGGATTTTCACACAGTAAATGAAAGAATCGGTTGTTGATTTTCAACAGAAAAGCCAACTGAATGCTGATGGGATCGTGGGATACCGTACCTGGGAATCCCTGTTTTTTACAGGGCGTCCCACTATTGAACGTTTGACAGAAGAAGACTTTGTTCTTGTTGCCCGATTGCTCGATGTGGAAGTGGCTGCTTTAAAAGCCGTACAGCAAGTGGAGACAGGCGGAAAAAGGAGGATTCTTTTCTCCCGATAAGCCTGCTATCCTTTTCGAAGGTCATATTTTCTGGAATCAGTTGAAAAAGCGGAATATCAATCCTGAATCGCATGTGAAAGGGAATGAAAACATTCTTTATCCCAAATGGGAGAAAGGACATTATAAAGGCGGTATGGGTGAATACGATCGTTTGGAACAAGCCCGTAAGATCAATCATGAAGCAGCGGATGCTTCTGCCAGTTGGGGGATGTTCCAGATTATGGGTTTTAACTATGCGGCCTGCGGAGAGAAGAGTGTCGACAGTTTTGTAAAAGCTATGTGTGCGAGTGAATGCAGCCAGTTAATATTGTCTGCCCGATTTATCAAACAATCCGGAATGCTTCCCGCTTTGCAAGCCAAAGACTGGGCAGAGTTTGCCAGACGTTACAATGGTCCTGCTTATAAGGAGAATCGTTATGATGAAAAATTAGCAAAAGCTTACCAGAAATTTTTGTAGGCCAATTACAGACCTGAAGCGTCTCAATGAAATTTGAATTTAAAAAGAACTATGGATTAAAAAGAGCGGTGAGCAAGCTGTGAAGCTTGTTCACCGTTCATCGTTATTATCTTTATTTCTCAGAAAAATATTTCAGGAATTGAGTACGTTCAAACATATTGATACCTTCTACATCTTTGGCGTTCAATTTACCTTTGAATTGCGAGATGTGTTTGAAGCCTTTTCTTTCCATCCATGCACCCAGAAAACGGTTCATTTCTCCTATAAACAAGTTGGTGTTCTGGTAAATGGCACTGCATACCTCTATGGCAGATGCTCCGGCTAAAATGGCTTTTACGATTGCGTCCGGTTTATGAATACCTCCCGAAGCGGCATAATCTATTTTAGTAACCAATGATGAAGAAATGCCTATCCAACGCAGGGTTGCCGAAAGGTCGGATGTGTTGCTGAACACGTCTCCTGAAGTATGCTCCATCTTCTCTACATCAATATCCGGTTGGTAGAAACGGTTGAAGAGAACAACTGCCGCTGCACCGTTGGCATATAGTTGATCGATCAGGGCTACCGGATTCGTAAAGTTACTGCCCAACTTCATAATAACCGGAATACGAATCGTTTTCTTTATATGGCTTAAGATATCGATGTGACGCTGTTCAAATGAACCATATTTATATTGGACGTCCGATTGCAAAGCAAGAATGTTGATTTCCAGCGCATCTGCACCGGCTTCTTCTATTTGTTTGGCAAAGTTTATCCATTCTGAGTCAGTATAGCAGTTTATACTTGCAATGACGGGAATGGTGCAGGCCTTTTTGCTTTCTTTAATCAGTTCCAGATATTCAGCCAGTTTGTGATTGCGGATATATTCAGCCAGATAGTCACTTCCTTCCGGATAATAAGACGGGTTCCTCAAGCGGTCAGCTTCCAGCATAATTTGCTCTTCGAACAGTGATTTCAGGACAATAGCTCCTGCACCGGCTGCTTCCAGCTTAGCGTTTTTAGAAGCGCTGTTAGTGAGTCCCGAACTACTGATGATAACAGGATTTTTTAAAGTCAATCCCGCAAAGGTTGTTTTTAAGTCGGCCATGGTAATTATTGTTAATGGTTTTTCAATGAATTTTCTGTCTCATTGTTTCAATTATTAATAAACTCTTTCCCCGAAAATTTTACTTCCTACTCTTACCAGCGTGCTGCCTTCTGCAATGGCGAGGTGATAATCGTGGGACATACCCATTGAGAGTTCGCAAAAAGTCGGTTCGTCAGCAAAATATTGTTTTTTCACTTCGTGGAAAAAACAATTTAAAGAACGGAATTCCCGTTCGATTTGTTCTTCCGAATCTGTGTTGGTAGCCATTCCCATCAGTCCGCATATCTGTATGTTTGCCAGTGCTTTCCATTTGTCGGCATTCAACATCTCCTTGCATTCGTCAAAACTGAAACCAAATTTGGTTTCTTCCTGGGCAATATGTATTTGCAGCAAACAGCGAATGACTCTTCCTGCTTTGATAGCTTGTTTATTTACTTCCGCTAACAACTTGTACGAGTCGATTCCATGGATCATGGACACATACGGAGCCATATATTTGATTTTGTTTGTCTGCAAGTGCCCGATAAAATGCCACTCAATGTCCTTGGGCAGGCTTTCATACTTGCCTGTCATCTCCTGCACTTTGCTTTCTCCGAAAATTCTCTGTCCTGCACGATAAGCTTCTTCAATAGCTTCGTTCGGATGGAATTTCGAGACTGCAACCAGTCGAACGCCGGATGGCAATTCGGCCAGAACCTGCTTTAAGTTATCAGTAACATTCATTTTTTACCAGTTTTGAGTTCACCACAGATTACACAGATTAACACAGATATTTTAATTTAACTCTCAGTAAAATAAATTATTAATCTGTGAGAATCCGTGTAATCTGTGGCGAGTTATATTTATTTCTATTCCAAAATTATACTTCCGGTTTATCATTAGGCTCAGAACTATACGGATATACATCCATAATTGCTGTTTCAGCAACAGAACCGATCTGATAATCAGCCATTGTACCTTTCATGCCTTCATCCAGCTTCTTTACAGCATCGCGCAGATCGGCGGCCTGTACCAAAACTTGAGTCGATGTTTTCTTTTCGGCACCGCTTTTTTCGTCCAGTGTGATAAAAATCAGTTTACACTTAAACCAGCGGTCAGCAGCTTCTTCTTCGCTGGGGAAAAGTTCACTATAGTTGGCTCGTTTGATATCCGATACGGTAAATTCTCCTGTAATGAACGGAGTCATCTCCTCAATAATGCGTGCTTCTGCTTCTGTAAAGCTGAGTGCATCCACGAGATAAGGTTCAGTAACTTTCTTGTTCATTCCGTTTTCCATCAATTTCTCGTAACGGATCTTACACTCAAACCAAGTATGCATTGACATATTCTCTTTTGATTTTTAAGTAGTTAATATATGATTTACTATATAGATCTGCTTGTTTGCTAATCTATTCTACCACAAAGATAGTTCAAAATCTCTCTTTATGCTGTGATAAAGATAAGAATTTATTGCCAGTTTATTGTAATTTATCACCTCGCAGCCCGGAATAGAGGCTTGTTGGGGGATTTTTAGTTGATGAATTCGTAAGTTGGCACTTGAGATACCAAAAAGATGATCAAGAAGAAATTTTTTTGAATATGTATTTAATATTTTGATAATTAGTTGTTTGTGTGTGATCTGTTTTCCTTTTTTATGAAGTTAACATCGTACTAAATATGGAGTTAATATTGTAACTTTACGAAGTTAACGATGTAAATGCAAGAAGTGAACTTCTTGGAATTATGATATTAACAAGAAGATATAATAGATTCATTGTATTAGTATTATAAAGGAAAGCCGGCTGGAATATTTGAAAAATTCCGGCCGGCTTTCCTTTATATATATATGGGAATACAAGAAAACTAAATTTTACTTTTCCGGGAAACGAATTGCTTTTGAATATATTTCTTTTACCTTTGTGAGAAAATACTTAAAATAAATTGCTATGGAAAAATTATACTTTCAAAGAGCTGCTTCATTAGGACTGCTTTTCTGTCTTCTTGCAGGAACATGGGCTCAGACACCTCTGAAAACAAAGAAGAAAAAAGAACATAAGTTGCAAACAGAAGTATCGGTAAACGAATGCGTATCGGTGGATACGTTGTCTTTGGTATCGTTTAACGATTTCCATGGAGCCTTTGCCAGTGATAAGGGAGTGCCCGGGGCAGGGAAATTAGTACAAACTATCTTGACTCAGAAAGAACAAAACAAAAATACAATAGTGCTTTCGGTCGGCGATAATTTCAGCGGGAGTTATTTCTCAAGAATTACAAGAGGTAATCCGTTGCCTGAAATGTTTCGGGAGATGGATGTCAAGATGTCAGCGGTAGGTAACCATGAATTTGACTGGGGATTACCTTATCTGACGGATACAGCCAAAGTATATATGAACTTTGTAGCTGCCAATATCATTTCAGAACGGGGGGATTCGTTGGAGTGGGCAAAACCCTACCGGATTGTGAATCTGGAGATGAAAAACGGAGGAATGGTGCGTGTTGCTTTTGTTGGATTGACAACAACGGAAACTGCCCATAAGACGAGTCCGGAAAATATCAGAGGATTGGCTTTTGTACATCCCACATATGTTGCCCGTGTCGAGACGGCTTGCCGGTTGAAGAAAGAGGGGAAGGTGGATCTGGTGGTGCTTCTGATGCACATTGGTACCAATATGAAAAATAAAGATATTATTGAAGAAGAGAATGCCAAGTCACTTCCTTATCTTAATGGAGTGGACGCTATCATTTCCGGTCATTCCCATGAAGTGGTGCTTAGTAAGGTGAACGATGTTCCCATCATTCAGGCAGGAGTCAACGGTACACACGTCGGTAAACTGGATTTCAAGGTTGTCAGAGAAGGAGGGAGTTGTAAGGTTTCTTATATCGGTGGCGATACTATTCGTACCGGTGAGGTTTCGAATCCATATATTGATTCATTGGTCAATAATGTACTGGAAGAATATGGATTGTCGGATAGTTTGACTAATGCTAAGGATGCTTTGATCCATGACCGTACCGTCAATAAGTGGGACTATACATCTGTGGGAGCTTATGTGACTGCTGCCTACGTGCAGAGTTTCTTGCAAAGTGAATGTGTGGCGGATGAATTGAAAAAATTACCTGTGATTGGAGTGAATCATTACGGGGGCTTACGTGCCAGTATTCCGGCCGGAAAGGTCACAAGGCTGCGTGCCGGTAATGTGCTTCCATTCGGTGGCAATGTGGTGGCTTATCGGTTTACGGGTAAACGATTGAAGCAGTTGTTGGACGATGGACGCAGAAATAAAAATGGTTTTCTGCAAATGTCCTATTTAAAACTACATTTGAATTCTAAAGGAAATATTGAAACGATAACCGACTGCCGTACCAATAAGATAATCCGTGATGAAGATAAATGTATTGTTGTGTTGGATGCTTTCATTACTTCCGGTGGTGACGGTTATGACAGCAAATTATTTTCAGGTTATGAAATAGGAGATTTTAATAATCAGAAACTTGAAACAACCACGGCTTTTATCGATTATTTGAAGAGTCTGAAAGGATTTATTTCGTCTGCGGCTGCACCGATACCCATAGTGCAAAAGTAAAAAAATAGAGCTAAGATAAAAGCGATCAGGCGGTTTAAAATGTAATTACACATTTTGAGCCGTCTGATCGCTTTTGTGTTTTTTAAGTTTTTTGTCTTTCACTTATTAATAAATTATTGCTAAATTCGAACGATTTTTTGCAAATCGACATTGTTTACTAATAATTTAATTTATATGGAAAATCTGGAAACAGCGCTTCTGCTGATGGTAGTCGGAATGGCAACTGTCTTTGCTATTCTCCTTCTTGTGATCTATTTAGGAAAATTACTCATCTCTTTAGTTAATAAATATGCCCCTGAGGAACAACCTCTTGTGAAACAGGGAGCTAAAGTATCAGCTCCTATTCCCGGTAATATTGTTGCAGCCATTACAGCGGCTGTCAATGTAGTGACACAAGGAAAAGGGAAAGTGACTAAAATCGAGAAAATCTGAAAATTAATCTTATAGAATAATACCGAAAACGGAAATGAAAAGAGAAGTAAAATTTAGTCTGGTTTTTAGAGACATGTGGCAGTCTGCCGGTAAATATGTGCCTCGGGTAGACCAGTTAGTGAAGGTAGCACCTGCTATTGTTGAAATGGGATGTTTTGCCCGGGTAGAAACAAACGGCGGTGGTTTTGAACAAGTAAATCTATTGTTTGGTGAGAACCCCAATAAATCTGTGCGTGCATGGACGAAGCCCTTCCATGAAGCCGGAATACAAACCCATATGTTGGATCGTGCCCTTAACGGGCTTCGTATGAGCCCTGTTCCGGCCGATGTGCGTAAGTTGTTTTATAAAGTAAAGAAAGCACAGGGGACGGATATCACCCGTACATTCTGTGGGCTGAATGATGTACGTAACATTGCACCTTCCATCACTTATGCCAAAGAAGCGGGAATGATTTCGCAGTGTTCACTCTGCATCACCCATTCGCCGATCCATACGGTGGAATATTACACCAATATGGCACTGGAACTGATAAAACTGGGGGCGGATGAGATTTGCATTAAAGACATGGCAGGTATCGGACGCCCTGTTTCTTTGGGCAAGATTGTGGCAAATATCAAAGCTGCACATCCCGATATCCCTATTCAATATCACAGTCATGCGGGACCGGGCTTTAATATGGCCAGCATTTTGGAAGTCTGTGAAGCCGGGTGTGATTATGTGGATGTCGGAATGGAACCGTTGTCATGGGGAACGGGACATGCCGATTTGTTGAGTGTGCAGGCCATGTTGAAGGATGCGGGATTCCGGGTGCCTGAGATTAATATGGAGGCTTATATGAAGGTGCGGGCCCTGATTCAGGAATTCATGGACGACTTTCTGGGGCTGTATATCAGTCCGAAAAACCGGCTGATGAATTCATTATTGATAGCTCCGGGACTTCCGGGCGGAATGATGGGAAGCCTGATGGCGGATTTGGAAACGAATCTGGAATCCATTAATAAGTATAAGGCAAAACACAATCTTCCTTTCATGACACAAGATCAGCTTCTGATCAAGTTGTTCAATGAAGTGGCTTATGTATGGCCCCGCGTCGGATATCCTCCTTTGGTAACTCCCTTTAGCCAGTATGTGAAAAATCTCTCGATGATGAATGTTATCGCGATGGAGAAAGGAAAAGAGCGTTGGGGAATGATCGCTGATGATATTTGGGATATGATTCTGGGTAAAGCCGGACGCCTGCCGGGCAAGCTCGCTCCTGAGATAATAGAGAAAGCCGAGAGAGAAGGAAGGAAATTCTTTGAGGGAAATCCGCAGGATAACTATCCGGACGATCTTGACAAATATCGCAAACTGATGAAAGAAAAGAAGTGGGAGACAGGCGAGGACGATGAAGAACTCTTTGAATATGCGATGCATCCGGCTCAATATGAAGCTTATAAGAGCGGGAAAGCGAAAGAAGATTTCTTGGCCGATGTGGCAAAACGCAGGGCGGAGAAAGAACAGGCGCCTGCTGAAGAGGCAAAACCCAAAACACTTACAGTACAGGTAGACGGGCAAGCTTACCGGGTGACAGTTGCTTACGGAGATACGGAACTGCCTGTTGCACCGGCTTCACAGCCGTCTGCTGCTGCAGGTGAGGGAAAAGAGGTGCTTTCTCCGCTTGAAGGAAAATTCTTCCTGGTGAAGAATGCGCAGGAGACTCCACTCAAAGTAGGCGATGCGGTAAAAGAAGGTGATGTGCTTTGCTACGTGGAAGCAATGAAAACCTATAATGCCATCCGTGCCGAATTTGGTGGAACGGTAACAGCTATTTCTGCAAATCCCGGCGATACGGTTTCTGAAGATGACGTATTAATGAAGATAGGATGATGAACGGAATATTTGAAAAATTATATGATATGACTGCTTTCAGCAATATTGTTGCCGAACCGCAGTTTTTGGTGATGTATGTCATTGCCTTCGTTCTCTTGTATCTGGGTATAAAGAAACAATACGAGCCACTTTTATTGGTACCGATTGCCTTTGGAGTATTGCTGGCTAACTTCCCCGGTGGAGGGATGGGAGTGATACAGGCTGACGAGAATGGCATGATCCTGGTGAACGGAGTAATGAAGAATATCTGGGAGATGCCTCTCCATGATATTGCTCATGAATTGGGACTGATGAACTTTGTATATTATATGCTTATAAAGACAGGGTTTCTTCCCCCGATCATTTTTATGGGAGTGGGAGCATTGACGGACTTCGGGCCGATGCTTCGCAATCTGCGTCTGTCGATTTTCGGGGCTGCAGCCCAATTGGGTATCTTCACCGTATTGTTGGTAGCTATCCTGATGGGATTTACACCCAGTGAAGCGGCTTCTTTGGGAATTATCGGTGGTGCGGACGGGCCTACGGCTATCTTTACCACCATCAAGTTGGCTCCTCATCTGTTGGGACCGATTGCCATTGCCGCCTATTCTTATATGGCACTGGTTCCGGTTATCATACCATTGGTCGTTCGGCTTTTGTGTACCAAGAAGGAACTGAGCATTAATATGAAAGAGCAGGAAAAGAAATACCCTTCGAAAACGGAAATCAAAAATCTCCGCGTACTGAAGATTGTTTTCCCGATTGTGGTGACTACGGTCGTAGCCCTTTTTGTACCGAGTGCAGTGCCTTTGATCGGTATGCTGATGTTCGGTAACCTGGTGAAAGAGATCGGTGCCAATACTTTCCGTCTGTTTGATGCGGCTTCAAATAGTATAATGAATGCGGCAACCATTTTTCTGGGTTTGTCGGTAGGAGCCACTATGACGAGTGAAGCCTTCCTGAATTGGACGACTATCGGCATTGTGGTAGGAGGATTCCTGGCTTTTGCCTTGTCTATAGCAGGAGGTATCTTCTTTGTGAAACTGGTGAACCTGTTTACGAAGAAAAAGATTAATCCGCTGATTGGTGCTACGGGACTTAGTGCCGTTCCTATGGCCAGCCGTGTAGCCAATGACATTGCCTTGAAATATGATTCTAAAAATCATGTATTGCAATATTGCATGGCCAGCAATATCTCGGGAGTGATCGGGTCTGCTGTAGCGGCAGGGGTGCTGATCTCTTTTCTGTCTTAATAGAGCCGGAAAGATATCCGGTTCATCATAGGTGATAAAAAGCGTCCGCTTATCCTGTAATGGGATACCGGACGCTTTTTAATTAAGTATTTTAAAATCATGCGTTTTTTCTTTATTAATTATTTGCATAATTAAAATATAATGTTTTAATTTGGGAATGCGTAACAATGTTTTTCCGGAAGATTGTTGCAAAGCATGTTTGTTGACTAAAATGTAGGAAATTATGATAAACCGGATATTGACCATGTATGCCGGTCAAATGGAACAATACATGGAAACTTACTTCCATCGGCCGGAAGGCATGGTAGAGGTTGGAGCGATCGGAGCACAAGTAGACGAAGAACCATGTAAAATACAGATTTCTTTGTTGAATGTAGAGCGTGAAACTGCCCAAGGGATGAATATGGGAAAAGTGGGAACTTCAGGAAGGTTTTCCGGTTTGTCTTATCCGCTCATACATGTTAACCTGGATGTGATCATAGCTGCTGTTTTTAATGAAAAGAGATATCGTGAATCTCTGTCGGTCCTCTCGTTGGCAATTACTTTTCTTCAGTCTAACCCTGTTTTTATGGTAGAAAACACAAAGTATACCATCGAAATGATAACTCCTTCACTTCAGGATCAAAGTAATGTATGGACACTGTTTGGTGGACGATATTATCCTTCTATCTTCTGTAAAATCAGGAGGTTGACATTTGATGGCCGTGAAGTGAAACAGGTGATAGCAGATATAACGGACAATAAGTCGACCGTAAAAAAATGATAAAGATTATTTGGAGTCTTTGGCTGAAGCATGAATATTATAAGATATTTCCGGAGAAAGGGCTATCGTTGATTTTATCGGACGAATCGCGGCGGCTTTTACTTAGGCGGGGAATGATGTGGCGTTATGATGGCAACGGCAGATGGCTTTTGTTTTCGTTGGACGGTGATCATGGACAACCGGCCGAGGAAGACAGGGTGGTGATTGATTTTCGTGTGGAGGATAAATCGTTATCGTATGTGACGGATTGGAACTGGAATTTAGCAGGTGCATGTGAACAACTGGAACTGTCGGAGGGTAGGGAATCTATTAGGATGAATGCCCTTCATGGGGCTCTGGTACCGGTACATCCCGGGGTTTGTTTTCGACTTGTTTTTTTATTTGATAAGATCGGGGATCAGTCATTGCCTTATGAAACCGAACTTGTATTTAATTCTTTCAATAGACAGGTGGAATATTTGTTTTTGCTTCGTGATGAAAATACAGAACGGAAATTGATGATAGAGGATATGGAGAATACGGTTCTGTTTGACGGTCCTGTAGAGGCTGATTTTATGGGAAAGAAAGTAATACGTTTCCGATCGAAAGAAAAGGTGAAGATGAAAGAGTTTCCGGATTACCGTTTGCGGCTGTGGGAAATTTATCCTTCCGGTAAAAGGGAGATCTTTCGTCAATTGCCCTATCCGGTTCCCGGAAATATTATGGGCGACGCTTATAAGGACATTCTTTGCCGATTATTGTATATATGAAATAGACTGATTTTCTTAATATAAAAATTAAATGCTTATGGGACCAATGAAAACACCCGGCGTATATATCGTCGAGAAAAGTGCATTTCCGAGTTCGACAGTTGAAGTGGCTACGGCTGTGCCTGCTTTTATCGGGTATACCGAAATGGCTTTGAATGGTAACGTTTCGTTGTTGAACAAACCTTTCCGTATCACTTCGATGGCCGAATATCACTCTTTTTTTGGAGGAGCACCGACTCCTTTGTTTACTTTGGAGGATGCGGCCGACGGTGAGATGCCGACAATGGTTTGCGGAACTAAAAAAATGGTGGCAAAGCGTACCAGTGTACCTTTTACTCTGTACTACCATATGTTGATGTTCTTTGCAAACGGCGGGGGACCTTGCTACATTGTTTCCGTAGGTGATTATACAGCCGACAGCCTCGACGCTGATGCGTTCAAGGCAGGTATCGACACGTTACTGAAAGAACAGGAACCGACAATGGTACTGTGTCCCGAAGCCGTCAATCTGAATGACAAAGAATTATGTTACGGTGTGCAGACTGCTATGTTGAGCCATTGCGGATACAAGATGCGCAATCGTATCACGATTCTGGATATATACGACGGCTACAAGGACCGTCGGGATCCTAAAGGAGATGTGGTGAATGAATTCCGCGAAAAGATAGGCAGTGCTTTCCTTGATTTCGGGGCCGCATATTATCCCTGGATTAACACTTCTGTCGTACAGGATCGCGACCTGTCTTTCCTGAACCTGGATGCTGAAAGTCTGAAAGCATTGCTTGAAGAAGAATTGAAGAGACAGCCGGAAGAGAAAAAGCAGTTGATAAAAGAACAGATTGATAAACTGGGTACGGAGATGACTGACGTGGAACAAGACGGGCTGCATAAAACGCTGATGTTGATTTGTCCGATCTACATAGCCGTGCTAAAGGAACTCAAAAGGGTACTTAACTTGCTTGCGCCTTCGGCTGCAATGGCGGGCATTTATACAATGGTGGACAACACACGAGGAGTGTGGAAAGCACCTGCCAATGTCTCGGTTAATACAGTAATCTCTCCGGCTTTGAATATCACCCATGATGAACAGGAAGACCTGAACGTACCTTTGTCGGGTAAAGCCATCAATGCCATACGCACGTTTGTGGGCGAAGGAATCAAGGTATGGGGTGCCCGTACATTGGACGGTAATTCGCTCGATTGGCGTTATATTAACGTCCGCCGTACCATGATCATGCTTGAGGAGTCGGTGAAGAATGCAAGCCGGGCGTATGTTTTCGAGCCTAATGTGGCGTCTACCTGGTTAAACCTGAAAAGTATGATTCAAAACTTCCTGACCGGTATCTGGAAGCGGGGAGGACTGGCCGGAGCTACTCCGGATGATGCTTTCAGCGTACATGTCGGCTTGGGAGACACAATGACTCCGGAAGATGTGCTGGAGGGTATTCTTCGCGTGACGGTTCTGGTAGCTATTGTCCGTCCGGCAGAGTTTATCGAAATCACATTCCAGCAGCAGATGCAAAAAAGTTAGCGAAGGAGGCAAGGTGTTTCTCAACAAAAAGACTTAAGTCTTCGGAGTGAAACGTTTAAGTCTTCGGACTGAAACTCTTAAGTCTTTTCAGAAAACGTCTAAGTCTTTCCGAAAAACACTTTAGCCTTTATCGAAATAAGATAAACAGATTATTTATAATTTAATACTAAAGATTATGGCAGGAGAAAAACAAGATAGCGTATGGCCGTTGCCGGTGTTCTATTTCAAAGTGGAGATTGGCAGTTTGGGTGAGATTGCCTTTAAAGAAGTTTCGGGAATGGATGCTGAGGCACAAGTGATAGAGTACAGGCATGGAAACAGTCCGCAGTTTTCTACAATCAAGATGCCGGGCATCAAGAAATATAGCAATGTCACTCTGAAAAAAGGAGTTTTCGCTCAGGACAACAAGCTATTCGACTGGTTCAATACCATCAAGATGAATACCATTCAAAGAGAACCGGTTACGATCAGTTTGCTGGACGAGGAAGGAAATCCGACAATGGTATGGAAACTTGCCAATGCGTGGCCTACCAAAGTGAGCGGTGTCAGCCTGAAGTCGGATGGCAACGAGGCGGCTATCGAGCAGTTAGATATAGCGCACGAAGGAATAACTATTGAAAACGGATAATAAAGATAAGCTGAATGCTCGAATTAGATCATATCATACCGCCTCCTACTGTATTCTACTTCAATGTACAGTTTCTGGCTCCTTTTCCCATTCCGGATATGGCTTTTCTTGAAGTATCCGGACTTACCATGGAGTTGGAAACCATAGAAATAGAAGAGGGTGGAGGGCCGAGAGTGAAACTACCGGGCTACCGGAAACATGGAAACTTGGTATGTAAAAGACCTATGAAGCGATTGGGATTAAGTGCCCTGTCGATGTGGACAACAGCGACGATGCAAATGGAGTATACCACTCCGGTATTGACCAGTGAGATTATGGTGACTCTGTTGGGAGCTTTCGGTGAACCTACATGCGGGTGGCTGATTACGGATGCCTATCCGGTGAAGTGGGAGGTTGGTGCATTCGATTCAAAGAAAAATGATGTAGCGATTGAGACGCTTGAGTTTGTGTATTATTCTGTAAATCGTGTATTGTGATATGCCTATTATTATTAAGGAAGTAATTGTAAGAACTACTGTGGAGTCTAAAAAGGCTCCACAGGAGACTTTCCCGAAGGAGTGGATGGAGAAGATGAAGCGGGAAGTGGTCGAGGAATTGAGACAGGAGAACCGGAGTATAAGAACGGGAAAAATCAGAAAGGACAGGTAAAATGGATATCAGATGGCTTAAAAAACTTGAAATTATCGGGTATAAGGACGGAACGTTCAATACTTTGAGTGGCCATCGCTTTAGGTTGATGATTAATCCGAAGGACTATGAGTCTAAAAAAGAAATAAAGTATTGCGTTGAAAACTGGATTGGAGGACCTGTTTTCAAAAGCTATAATCAAGAAGGACTGGAACTTGAATTTGTGCTTGATACTACAGGAGTATTGACTAAGCTCGGAGACGATAAATTTGGGAAAAGCCTGAAATCTCTGATTAATGATTTGAGCGAAACCGTTTACCAATATATAGGGACTGTTCATCAGCCGGGGTTTGTTAAGGTGATTTGGGGAGAACTTAACTTTCAGGGACGGTTGCAACAGATGGATATCAAATATACCATGTTCGATCCGAATGGTGCTCCGCTGCGTGCAACCGTGCAACTCAAGTTGATAAGGTATACGGATGTGAAAACCTTCCGGTTGCAGATGTCGAACAGTTCTCCGGATCTCTCGCATGTGGTTACTGTAAAAGACGGAGATACACTTCCTGACCTTTGTCGGAAGATTTATGATAATACAGCCTATTGTACGGAGGTGGCGCGCATCAATGGGCTTACGGGTTTCAGGTACATTGAACCCGGAACACAGTTGTTTTTTCCACCATTAACTAACGAGTAAATAGAAATCTATGAATGATAATTCACCAAGTAAAAATGCCGGAAAACTGGTCACATATACCGTTTATAGTAACGGGACTAAAATAAGTGATAAATATCAGTTTAAAAATATAGAAGTATGTCGTGAGGTAAATCGGATAGGAAGTGCTGTACTGAAGATTTATGCCGGGGATATGCCTAAATCGAATGTGCCGGAAAGTGAGTCGGACGACTTCAAACCCGGTCAAAAAATAAAGATTGAGTTGGGATATGAATGCACGGATAACTCGGTTTTTGAAGGTATAGTCGTGGCTCAAAGAATCTATATTCCACGAGAAGCGGAGGCTGCCGTATTATTAATTGTAGAGTGTAAGAATGAAGCGGTCAAGGCTACCGTAGCCCGTAAGAATCGGGTATTTGAGAAGAAGAAAGACAGTGATGCCATTATAACGGTTCTTTCCGATTGCGGGTTGTCGGTTGATGTGGATGGTACGAATGTGGAACATACTCAACTGGTACAATATTATTGCACCGATTGGGATTTTGCCTTGTCACGGGCCGATGCTTGTGGTATGATTGTGATAACAGACGGAAATAAAGTAACCGTGGGTAAACCTAAAGTGTCGGAGGCTCCGGTTCTGAAAGTGGAGTATGGCACGGACTTGCTTTCATTTGACGGTGAGCTGTATGTCGAAGACCAATTTTCAAAAGTAGAAAGCGTGGGATGGGATCCGATTACTCAGAAAGCAGTTATTGCCAATGCGGCAACTCCTTCTTTAAATAAGCAGGGAAATCTTTCGACTGCAGATATTCTTTCTGTTGCCGGTACGGATAGAGTGACTTTACAGACAGATGCGCTATCAGCAAAGGATGTACTGCAAAACTGGGCGGATGCCACATTGTTGAAAACGGGATTGTCACGTTTCAGGGGTACCTTCTCTTTTCAGGGGAATGCATCTGTTACACCGGGATGTATCATCGAACTGACCGGCATGGGAGCACGGTTCAATGGGAAGATATTTGTGGGATCGGTGACACACACTGTACAAAATGGTTCGTGGATAACGGAAGTGGAGATGGGCATTTCGCCCATGAACATCACTCAACGTACGGATGTGATGGCTCCTCCGGCATCGGGATGGATTCCCGGTATTGAAGGACTGCACATCGGTAAGGTTTCAAAACTTACTGATGATCCGGATTCAAACTACCGTATTCAGGTGGAAGTGCCGTTATTGAATTCCTCTCGGGATACCGTATGGGCACGTTTATCTCAATTTGCGGCTTCCAATGGGATGGGAAGTTACTTTGTACCTTCGGTTGGCGATGAAGTAGTACTGGGATTTATTAATAACGATCCGAATCAGGCTGTCATATTGGGTTGTATGTATAGCAGCAAGCAGGCGCCTCCGTACAATGCAGATGAAAAGAACTATAAGCGTGCTATTATCACTCCCGAGAAACTGACGGTGGAACTGGATGATGAGAAAAAAATGATAACTATCAGCACACCTTGCAAGAACTCGATTGTGATAAGCGATGATGCCAAAGGAATCAAAGTGAAAGATCAGAATAGGAATGAATGCATGATGGACGATAAAGGTATTAAACTGACTTCCGCAAAAGATATTGTTCTGTCGGCAAAAGGGAATATACAATTGGATGCAAAGGGGAAAATTGCTGTCAAAGCTACACAGGATGTATCGATTGAAGGGATGAATGTGACTGCCAAAGCACAGACCTCCCTGAAAGTTACCGGTTCTGCTTCTGCCGAACTTTCAGCTTCCGGACAGACTACTGTCAAAGGTGCTATGGTGATGATTAATTGATTGTTTCATACTAAAAATATAAAATTATGCCTCCAGCTGCCAGATTAACTGATATGCACTCTTGTCCCATGCAGACTCCTGCATGGCCGTCACCTATTCCGCATGTGGGCGGGCCAATTATAGGGCCCGGTGCCCCTACCGTACTGATAGGTAAGTTGCCTGCTGCCGTAATGGGTGATAGTTGCGTGTGTGTAGGACCTCCTGATTCGATTATCAAAGGATCGGCTACTGTAATGATATGTGGAAAACCTGCTGCCCGTATGGGGGATACGACTGCCCATGGCGGTTCGATTGTTGCCGGTTGCCCGACTGTCCAAATAGGAGGATAGCTTTTATGGATACGGATAAGGACCGTTCTTTTCTGGGAAAAGGGTGGGCTTTCCCACCGGTTTTCCATACGGGTGTGTCTCCGACAGCGATGGTGTCGGATGAAGAAGATATCCGACAGAGTTTGCACATTATCTTATCCACACGTTTGGGAGAGAGGGTGATGCGCCCTGAGTTCGGTTCGGAGGTACATAATATGGTCTATCACAATATGGATCTGACTGCACGTACTCAACTACGGGCAGCTATTGAAAACGCGATACTTCATTTTGAAAGGCGCATTACGTTGACCGACGTGGAGTTTGACGTAAGTGAAGAACGGGTGGGTAAAATGAGTATTATACTGGAATACACCATACGCCTGACAAATGCCCGCGGTAATTTGGTTTATCCTTATTATTATGACGAACATTTCTGACACAGACGGGTTGAGTAGGGCAAAACGCCTGGAGCGCTTTGAATCTTCGGTTGTTTTGCCGGTACTGGAAGAGCGGTTTCCGGTACTCCTTGCTCATGTCTTATGCGGTTCGGAATTTTCGTCTTATTACCATTGGCAGCCATTAATGGTATGGCTCGATATGGTACGTTTTCACGACTTTGATGATGCGGGACAAATCTATCATGTTCTGCGGGAATGGAGAAAGAGGTTGGAGTACGCTTGTCTGGAAGGGCCTTCTTTGGGGCTGCTGAAAGATATCAGCGGACAAATAGACCTTCACATCCGTCCTGTACAGGTTGCTGTAGGAGAGCAGCCGGAAGATGAAAGTGTCCGGCGTCGTTTTCATCTGCTGTTGCAAGGGGTGGTACGCTGGTTGCAATCCAGGAGGGAAACGTATTTGACGGAAATCTGTACTTTCGGAAGGATGGACCCTTCACTTGCCTTACTGGTTGCTTTTCTGCACAATTATGCCGGAATCGTTTCATCGTTCAATCTGCGTTGGGAACGATTGCAGGACTTCTATCAGAAAGAGATTCTGAAAGGAATTGCCCGAAAAAGAAAACCTTGTTCCACTTGGCTTTCTTTCGAAAAATCACCTGCTGTGAATTCTGTTTTACTTCAGCGCAATATATATTTCAAAGCAGGAAAAGATGAAAAAGTAGCAGGCTATAAGTTGCTATCCGATATGTGTGTAACGGGGATGAAAGTAGCTGGAGTAAGTATAATCCGAGTAGAGAAAAAGTCAGACCGTTATCCGGAAGCGGCATTAGGCTATGTAACTTCGGTACTTCAGTCTACTTTGAAAGACCGGACGGCTCGTCCGGAACCTATCGGACTCCGTATCCATTCGATGCTGTTACTATTGAGTGAGGGCGAGCGGGAGGTTTCCGTATGGTTCGAACTGAACCGGGAGTCTCAGCAACGATGGGTAGGGATGGTTGATGAAGTGGCTAAAGCTCAGGAAATCAATCCCGATGAAGCTGCCTTTAAGATTCTGAATGATTCATTTCTACTCAAAGTGAGTACTTCGGAGGGAGATCGGGAAGTAGATCGTTTCCATCTTCGCTGGCAGGAAGGAATCGGATTGCGGTTGACATTCCGTTTGGATGAAAGTTTCCCTCCCGTATGTCCGGACAAAGGAGAAGGTGCTCCGGCATTGAGCTTACTGATGAATACTGAGGCATGGTTGTTCCCTTACTCGTGGGCACGTAGGCTTGAAGTGCGTTCAGTGAGGATACATGTGAAGGTGAACGGACTCAGAGAGTTCAGTTTGTATAATGAACTGGGACAGGTCGATGCCCGTCAGCCTTTTTCGCCCTTTGGTATACAGGGAGATAAAGGAGCATGGATGGCGTTTGGTTGTTATGAAATGGCATTAAAACTGGTGACGCATGTAGAACTGCATTTCCGCTGGCTACATCTTCCGGTGGGCAATGGCGGATTGGAGGAGCATTATCGGGAATATAATAAAGGGCTGAATAATCGTTCGTTTCGGGCCCGGACAGAGTTTTTGCATAACCGGGAATGGAAACAGACGTCCGGAATAGAAGAACATTATCTGTTTTGTACTTCATCAGCGTCTGTTCCTATAGCTGCAGACGCGGTGAAGGAAGAGACGAAGATCGTGTTTGAAGTTCCCGAGGTGGTTTTACCTCCATTGGACGACATCACCCGTTTTCGTCTCGGGGAGGTTCGCTCCGGCTTCTATCGTCTGGTGTTGAGTGCTCCGGATATGGGATTCGGAATGCATGAATATCGTCGGCTTTTTGCTGAAGTGATGATGGAAAACAGTTATCGCCGCCGTAAGAAACGTCCTTTGCCGGAACCTCCGCTGTCTTTGCAAATGGATGCCGTATCACTGAATTATATAGCGGAAGAAGAGGTACAATTTGCAGTCGGATGTCATTCGGAAATCAGATTTTCATACATCCGTCCGTTGTCCGGAACTGTAGATGCTACCCCCGATATGAGCCATCCGATCACTTTGGCGGACGGACCGGACGATGAAGGCAATATCCTGATAGGCATAGCAGATGCGATAGGTGAGAATATAATCCGGTTGTATATCGGAATGGAACTGTTGCGGCGTGAGATCGACCATGAGTATTTGCCATCTGTGGACTGGTACTATAGGGATTCTTACCGTTGGGTGAAAGTGGACCCTGTGTATGTATTGCGGGATGATACCGGGGGATTGATGCATAGTGGTGCAGTCATCATTCAGTTTCCTTTTAGTATTTCTCTGGAGATGACAGATACGGAGGGAGTTTTCTGGATTTGTGCGGGTATACACTCTAATGTATGTAACTGTTCGGTGTTGCGGAGTGTGAGTTTGAATGTAGCCGAGGTGGCATGGACAACGGAAGAAGAAACGGAGAAGTCTGTCCCAGGTTTACTCTCTTACCAGAGAGTCGGATTACTTGATACGACTGCTGCTGAGGAATCGGAAACAGAGATGAAAGCACGTTTGAGCGAACGGATTGCACATCGTCAGCGTCCTCTTTTACCTTGTGAATATGAACAGTTGGTATTGCAGGAATTCCCTGGATTGGCAAAAGTGAAGTGCTTACGGGGAATTGATGCGAAATCCCTGAATCGTGCAACTGTGGTTACATTGGTCGCCATACGCAATCGTATCAGTAAAGACTGGCCCTTGTGCACCGATCAGCTGCTTTGCAGGATAGAGAGTTTTTTACGTCCTTATACATCGCCATTTGCCAAGATTGATGCGATTAATCCGGTTTATGAAGAAGTGACTGTTTTTTGTGGCGTCAGCTTGAAGGAAGGACAGCAAGCCGGCGAAGCTATTTCGGACATTAACCGGAATCTGTGCAGATGCATTGCTCCTTGGAACGAAGAGCAGAAAGAACCTGTTTTAGGGTACTGTTTCTCCATACGCGATCTGATAAGTTGTATCAAAGAAAATCCGTCTGTAGAGGCATTGCACGGCATAAAACTTTTGCAGGTCATTGGTGAAGAGGCGAAGTTCGGATTGAAAGAATATACGGGTGAGCAGGATGAGAATCAGACGATTGCTCCTTCTGTGCCTTGGGGTATATTGGTACCGGCTGTACGGCAATACGTGAAGTTGGTGGAGGCTGGTGAATGGCGTCAGGATATTGAGTTTGGAGATTTGGAAGTAGAGAATACCTTTGTAATACAATAGCGAATATGGCAAAAACGAATCGTAAGACTTTGAAAGAGTATTTCGGTAAAGGTAAGAAACCGGATCATACACAATTTGTCGATCTGATTGATTCTATGCTGAACGTTGTGGATGATGGATTCAATAAATCGGCAGAGAGGGGGATGCTCCTTTCACCGCTGAATGATGACGGAGCTGTCATGGAGATACGCCGGAATATATTGGACGGAGTTCCGGCTTGGATCATATCTCTTGGTAAGGAGAGGGAACTGCATATTCACCGGGGAGAGGATGAAAAGGCCTTGGTGACTTTGTGTGCCGACGGAACAATAAGGATGGGAGATAACGGCAAGGTGAAGCTGCAGGTGAACGGTTCGGTTCAAGCAGATAGTTTTGTGGGAGGGCATATGCAGGGAAAGGTTCCCGCTAACGGATTGTGGCATGATATTGGAGGGATGGAATATGGTTGTCTGGCTTACCATATTGTGGCAGCTTGCGGACTAAAATGGAAAGGTAAATATGCCATAGCAGATGTAACTGCGATGAATTGCTTCGGACAGCATCCTCGCATTTGGAACCGTCGTTCCTGGTTTGGGACTCGTTTCAACAAAATACAATTTCGGTGGCGACGAGGAGAAGGAAGGACATGTGGGTTGCAGGTTCGGACGAGTTCCAACTACGGAGAAGATGTCTGGCTTCACTATCGTGTCAGTTCAATGCTTGATATGGATTTTGTAACAAAAGAATAAATGGAAGAGCACGTTACCATACAACGGAAAGGGGAGGGACAGGATCTTTATACGCAACTCCAGGAGAAAGCGCTGGCAAAAGTTCAGGAGCTGGCAGGGGAGTTGTGGACGGACTATAACGAACACGATCCTGGAGTAACGGTGCTGGATATACTGAATTATGCTTTGTTGGAGACAGATTATCGTTTGGGTTTTGATCTACAGGATTATCTGACTGCCGAAGAACAACGCTTTTCTCCCGGAGAGCATGCTCTTTTCCTTCCTTCTGAAGTCTTTCCAGTAAATCCTGTTACGGTTGCTGATTACCGGAAATTATTCATTGCGGGGATTGAGGGATTGTTGGATGTACAAGTGGTGGTTCATCACGAATCCGGCATTTATGACTTTGTATTGGATGCAGGTCCCGAAGTACATGTGAAACGAAAGCATGAAATACTGAAGGAAGTTTACAGATTGTTTCATGCCCATCGCAATCTCTGTGAGAATGTAGGTGAAGTGAGCTTCCTTACTTATGAACCTCTGCAACTCTATGCCGAAATTGAGATAGATGAAACGGAAGATGCCAATCATATGATGGCACGTTTGTATTTTGAAGTCCGTGAGTTTTTGGGCGGAGGTGTGCGTTTCTGCCGAGTAGACGAATTATTGGACAAAGGCATGACTATTGATGAGATTCTGGAAGGTCCCGTACAACAACGAATGGTGATTGACGAGTCTACCATGTGTACCGGAAGAATGGTGTATGATGTCCTTAGTCTCTATCAACGAGTAAAAGCAATGCCCGGGATACATCGGGTTATTTCCCTTTACTTTATGGAGAATGGGCGGACATTGAAGCAATTTATTCGTAGAAAAAGTCCTTTACAAGCTTATTCCATATCTCCTTTTAGCGGGGCAGAAGAAGGAGTTGTATTAAAAAAGAATGGAAAGCGTGCAGCGGTGGAACCGGGAGTGGTGCAGAGGGTGATTGCTTCTATGCGTGCGGCTACCTATGGGGTACAAAACCAGACTATGGACAAAGCAATATTGGATGACTGTCCCGAAGGAACCTACAGGAATATCTTCACACATTGTCCGGTTCGTCAGGATCTTCCGGAAATTTATGGCGCTGTTGAGCAAGAAAGTTTCAAAGAGTATCTTGCTCTTTTTGACGGACAGTTTATTTCTGTTCTGAATGAATTAGAATCCCTTCCCTTTTGGATGCGGACTGATGAGACCGATCTGAATGATAAAAAAGAGGCATGGATGGATATTCTCGATCGTTTGTATGGAGAAGACAGTAATCCTACTTTTCTGAGGAAATATGAAACAGACGAAGAACGGCGAAAACGGCGGATCAATTTTTTGAGTTGTCTTCCTGAATGGGGACGGGATAGGAACCGTGCATTTAATTTACAAGATTCTTCTCCGGAAAATCGTTCCGGATTAGAGAAATATATAGATTGTCTGCTTCATCTTGAAAGATACGAAGCTGAAATATTTGTAGTGGAACATCCTCTATTGGAACTACACTTGAAAAAAGGAGAAGACGGTTCTTCTTTTCGGATTTCAGTGATATGGACTGCGGGTGAACGTTGGATACGGGATGAAGAGTTCAAGCATAACTGCGAGCAACTGGTTCTTTCACGTATACCTGCCCATATTCACGCCTGCGTTTATTGGTTGGAAAAAGAAAGGGGTGCGGATTTCAGAACTGATTTCCGGTTGTGGAAATATGCACTTTCCACTTCCAGAGATTGGAAAATAGAGATATTGACTGATAAACTAAAAAAATGGCTGACGAATGATTTCAATTGACTCGGTGAAATTTGACTTTCTGGCAGATAACGAGCTTTTTGCACAAAGGCTGAATGCACGTTGGGACTACTCTTATGAAAAAGATTTCGAAGAAGTGTGGGAGGAAGTCATGTGTCACTATGACCGGGAAGATAAGGCTATTATCATAGAGCGTTTGCCGCTCGATTTGGGTATTCTAAAAGAAGAAGAGTTTGATGACCGGTTTGCGGAACGGCTACGCATTGCCTTGCATGAATATTGCCGGAAGTGGCTAAGTGAGGATACTTCATTTCCGGATCAGGGCATCCGGAAAGAGACGTTGCCCCATACAGCGTTGGAATTACTCGGTTTTTTTCTTTTGCACGGATACTTCCCTTCTTTTGTCGAACAGCGTTTGATGGATATCAGTTATCTTTTGTCGCTTGTTCTTCGTAAAGATGCCTATTCTTTCCGTGAGTTTTTGGAAACATATGGTCATTATGATTTCCTGTATCGTCGAATGGTATTTCAGTTCACTGATGAAGAGTTGGAAAATATCGTGCAAACAGTCAGACCTTCCGAGAGCAAGTTTATTAATCTTTATGTTCGTATCCAGCTACGAACCTATACTTTGATGAAACGGGCAGATATCGGACAATATGATTACAGAAATCTAGTTTGGACGCTGGTGCTTGCTTATCTGCTTTCGGAAAGCAGAGGCCGATTTGACCGAAAACAATTGTTGGTGCATACGCTTCACGGGATAGCTGCCCACTTCAACTTCTCTTTTGCGGAAATGACGTTGCTCCTGACCGAAGGCATCAGGGAGTTAGAAAATAAAGTGGTGCAATTACCCGAATTGTGGAGTATCCTGAAAGAGATCAGAACTGATGTACAAGCAGGATTACGTGCATTGGAGGGTACTTTCTACACGATCATGTTTAGGGAAATTAGGGTTTGTCTGAGGCACCTGGCAGGAGAGGAAGAAGCATTTGTTATTTTGTCTGCCAATCGGTTGAAGCAGATTTTCTCAGACAGGAAACTAACCCGTGAATTGCTAAGTTCTCTGAGCAAAGAAGAAATTCATATACTGGTCGGAGTGCTTATTCCGACGGAAAAAGAGTTTATTGTTTTTTATGCTCATACCCTTGACAGACGTAAGAATGCCGGTACTTTTTCCGGTAAGGCCGGAGATGAATTCCGCATACTGAAATGGGAGTTTATTTTTGCGGTATTGGTTCGACTGCCTGCCTCTGTCTTCAGTCGTAAGGTGTTTGTTCTTTCTGTTTTACAGCAACTGGCCGCACATTATAATTTATCCGTCGGTAGTTTGATCTTGTTGCTAACTGAGGACGAAAGCTTACAGGGAACTTTTCTGTCTGTGCAGTTACTTTCGGTATTGCTGGAGTTGAAACAGGAGTTGGTTCCTCAAACAGTTGAAGAATTTTCCTGGGAGAAACTTTCTCCGGAAAGTATAATCACAATTTGGGCAACTCCACTTCTTTGCCGGCATTTTTTAGAACCATTCTCTGAACAGCAAATAGAAGAGGTTGTGGCACGTGTATTACCGGGAAAATATGAATTTATCCGAGCTTATGCCCGATTGCTTGACAGAGGGCATACCCATGGGCTTCTTGAAGGAAAAGCAGGAAGTGATTTCCGTACATTGAAGTGGGAGTTCATCTTTTCCTGTATACTCCCCGGCAAAGAAAGCTTTTTTCACCGAAAGAGTTTCGTTTACTCCGTGTTGTTGCGGTTGGCAACTCATTATAATCTGAGTGTTTCTGAATTACTGGGCTATTTCTTCCGCGAACTAAAAGAAATGCCGGACTTTGTTGCAAATAATGGATTAAGTGAGGTTCTGGAAGAACTTTATAAAGAACATCTGCTTCCTTTGGCTATTCCCGAGGTGGTGAGACGGTTGGACCGGAGGGAATTAGAATCCTGGTTATTTCATCTTTTCGGAGAATCAGCGATTCTTCGGGATGCCGGAAAAGAAATCTATTGTGAGAAATGGCTTATTTATTTATTGGATGAACAAAATGAGTTATTTCGTTCTCTTTGGAAAACCGGGCGACTGAATTCGTCGTTTATATTGAGCCTGATAAACCGGAAGGCTTCTTTGCAAAGACTTTGGCTCCGAAGAATCGGAGATATGAGATTACTGACTATTTATCAGGAGCTTTTATCTGTTTATGCAGTCCTGCGTACTCACTGCACTGAATTCTATTTTTTACAGTCGATAGCCGAATATTTATCTGTTTGGATGGTGGAGCTGACAGCAAAACCTTTTACAGCCTGGTCCGAAGAGGAAATCATTCGCTTTCTTATGGGACGTATTCGGCAAGCTGTTCCTCCCGGAGTAATGGGAGTATTGGATAAAGTGTATCTGAGAAATGATAAAAATATTACAGAGATAATTAACTACATTAACCAATTAAACAAAAATGTAATGATTATGGAAACAAGTAATTTTGAAATCCCGAATGCGGGTATTGTTCTTTTGGCTCCTTTTTTTCCTCGTCTTTTTATGATGGCTGAGTATCTGTCGGATGATCGCAGGCAATTTAAAAATGAAGAGTTGCAAAATCATGCTATCTTCTTATTGCAGTATATTATATATGGTGAGGAAAAAGAGTGGCTCGAAAGAGATTTGCTGTTGAATAAGGTTTTAGTAGGGATGAATGTTGAAGCTCCTTTACCTTCTAAGGTTGCGTTGACTGAAAAGGAAAAAGAGTTGGCCAATAGCCTCTTGGAAAATGTTAAATCTATGTGGAGTAAAATAAAGAATATATCCACCAGAGCTTTTCGAGAGGCTTTTTTAATACGTAAAGGCTCTTTGAGTATGAAAGATGACCGTTGGACATTGAGCGTAGAACGCAAAGCCTACGATGTACTTCTTGACAGTATACCATGGAGCTATAGTATGCTACGAACTCCGTGGATGCATTCGCTTTTAATGGTAAACTGGAGGACAAAAGAATGAATGCGGAAAAAGTGAATACAGAGGCTGTACCTATAAGGGTACAGCAATCTAAGAAAGGGCTGTCTGCTGTTTCAATGATTGATAATCGGGACTTGGCAACCATGCAAGCGAAGATGACTGAAGTCGTCCAGAGGATGGGAGACGATGATGACGAGTTATTGCAAGGTAGGTTTGTTGCACAGCGTGAAGAAGATGATGATGAATTATTGCAAGGAAAGCTTGAACAGTCTGTGCAAAGAAAAGCTGAGAACCGAACTGGAATTCCGGATGGTGTGAAACAGAATATGGAAGAGTCGTTGGGGGTGGATTTTTCTTCTGTCCGCGTGCATCCTGAGTCGTCAAAAGCACCGGAAGTCGGTGCATTAGCTTATACCCAGGGAACGGATATACATTTTGCCCCCGGGCAGTTTAGGCCGGATACTTCTTACGGAAAACAATTGTTGGGACATGAACTGGCCCATGTGGTTCAACAGGTAGAGGGACGTGTACAACCAACGACCGAAATAGGAGGAATGGCTGTAAATGATGATGCCGGGTTGGAACATGAAGCGGATGTGTTGGGAGCGAAAGCGGCACAATAAAAAGTAGGTCCTATGAAAGAACTGATTGATTGGTTTCAGCAGGTGCTTGATGTGAGTATTCGTTTGTACTTCAGGCAGGAGTGTGAAGTGACCTCTCTGTTTGAAGTACAACCTCCTGTCAATTCATGGTGGAGGGAGATAACGGGTAAACCTTCATCTCAGATCACTTTTGAAGAAAAAGTGGTCATAATGCTTGCTTTGATGCCTCATTGTTATCCTCAGGCTTTGGACATTTTCTTTGTGAACAATAAGAATTTTGATCGTCCATATACTGAGTTTGGCGGTTGGAAAGGTGTTTCGCATGGGGGCTTTCTTCCTACAGGCGAGACTGCTGCTTTCATGTTGATCGGCGAGGATGTGGAAAAACGGCAATCGGTGATTCGTCTGTTTGAACGTGACCATTGGTTTTATACTCATAATATCTTACGGTTGGAAGGTTCCGGAGATGGAGAACCTTTCTTAAGCGGGCAGCTTCGTGCATCGGATGAATTGCTCAGTAGGGTGCTTTATGGTAAAGAATATAAGCCGGATTACAGTATCGGTTTTCCGGCAAAACGAATCGTGACTCCGCTTTCCTGGAATGATTTGGTTGTAGATTATCAGGTTGCCGGACAACTGGAGGAAATTAATACCTGGATTACCAGTCATCATACGGTGATGGAGAAGTGGAACCTGAAACGTATTCTGAAGCCCGGTTACCGTTCTTTGTTTTATGGTCCTCCCGGAACAGGTAAAACACTGGCAGCAACGTTGCTTGGTAAACGCAATCAAATGGATGTTTACCGGGTAGACTTGTCCATGATTGTTTCGAAGTATATTGGCGAGACTGAAAAGAATCTCGCTCGTGTATTCGATTTGGCAGAGAATCGCAATTGGATCTTGTTTTTTGATGAAGCAGATGCTTTGTTTGGTAAAAGGACTTCTACGCAGACTTCCAATGACCGGCATGCCAATCAGGAGGTTGCCTATTTGTTACAACGTATTGAAGATTTTCCCGGTACGGTGATACTTGCTACTAATCTGCGTTCGAATATTGACGAAGCTTTTTCCCGGAGGTTTCAGTCCACTATTTATTTTCCGATGCCGGATGAATATATTCGTAAGGCATTATGGGATAAAATGCTGCCGGTAGTCTGGACTCCCCGGAATCGTGAAGAGTTGATAAATAAAATAGCAACTTATTCATTTTCGGGAGGTGCTATGACCAATATCATTCGTCGTTGCGCTTTGCAGTTGGTTGCGAGCCATACTCAAGTCATCGATGAATCCATGTTGCTTGCCGCTGTGCGTCAGGAGCAGGCTAAAGAAGGTGCAAACTGAATAATAAATTGATATACTTATGAAGAAGTTCTTGTTAGCCGTCAGTGTGATGTTTTTGGGGTATCTGTCGCTTTCTGCACAGAATAGCTTCACAAATGCCTATCAGAAATTTCGCCCTTACCATTATCAGACTCCTCAGGGATGGAATCGAATCCGCTTAGAAGTTTTAACTCATGGACGTCAGAAATGGCCGTTAATCCCAACTGAGCAACGGGATATGCGACTTGCCGGAGGCTGGAAAGGATTGATTCCTTCTCCTGTTCCCGAAAATACTTATTTCTTTAAAGATATCGATCAGCTGAGCAATATTTATAGTCTGATTCTTACTCCGGGAGCTTATGGCTATGTTGTTTATCCATATAAAATAGAAGAACAGTTCAAGCTTTCTGAAAATGAACTGCTGAAAAAATATATCAGTGCCAAAGGGTTTATGAATACCCTTGTTTCTGATGTGCCTTATGAAACAGAGAAAAAGTTGGATGAACTTATCTATACTTCTGATACGACGCTAACGGAATTGAGTACAGAGCCAGAGATATATGATGAATCTCATCCGGTAGGAGAATGGCTGAAAGAGGCTGAATATTACGATTATTACAATGTGAAGAACTTCTATTGTTATTTTGACAATCGTCCGGATACATTGAAACAACGTCAGATCTATACGACTCGTGTTACACAACACTTCCAGTCCGAGGTTGACTCTCTCACTTCTGCTCTTCAACGTGCCTCTTTGGCCTATGTCATAGTTCCTTATTGGATGACTGATGTCTATTTAAGCCAACCGGTTGTGCATACCCGGAAGATCAGTCGTTTGGGATATCCGGGCTATATCATTAATCCTGTGACAGGAATGCCCGAGCTGACGAATAACTGGGACTCTCCGAATGTGATGGATTTCTATCCTTACGATCGTATTAACTATGATCTTGTAGCTTATTGCGGTGATGCGCTTTCCACCAATCGTTTCCTTTCTAATCCGGCAGCATGCCGCCGTTTTATCTATACTGTTTTCGGCTATCCGTCCGGGATGATCCATCGACCGCATAGTATTCATAAACCCAGTGGCCTGAATGTTTATCTTCCGGAGTTCGACTTTAAGGATAAACGTGCATTGGCCCAGTTCGTTAAATCATTGAGTCTTGTCATTGACAGTTTTCGGGTAGATACCACCCATGTTTACGAGAAACTCGATTTATCTTTAACCTTTTCGCATAGTGCGGGCATCCGGAATTCCGGTTTTATTGCTGGGCTGCAATGTTTTGTCGATACGGTTTATTTCGCGGATTTCGATTCCTTGGGGCTGGCATCCAAAGTCATTTACAGTGATGGTTCCATAGATACCAGTTCTGTCATTTCTCTTGTTTCCAATCCGTTTTATCTTTTTCGGATTCCATTCAAACAGATTCAACCCGGAATAAATGATACGAATGTATGGGAGTTGTCCAATTGTGATTATGCTTCCGGGCAATGGGGCCTCTTTTTCTGTATTGATCTTTGTTTGCTCCTGTCAATTGCCGGTTTGATGGTAATGCGGTATATTTCTCCGACTTTTAATCTTTATGTAGAAAGATACCATACTTTTATTGTATTGCTGATGATCACTTTGGTCATGGAGTTTGCTGTCTTTTTTTTCTTTATGGTAGAAGCACTTTCTCCACAGGTGATTTTTTTCGATCTTGAAACTGGAAATATGACTTACTTGGCATTAATAGCTCTTCCAGTGCTTCCCATCCTTCTGTATTTCTTTATATTGAAATTGAATAACCGGGAACAGCTACCCTAAAAAAATGTTCCTCCGACCACGCCTGGCCGGAGGAACACACACAAACAAAACAAATAAAAGCTGCCACGATTCACATCGGGACGCCCCTACGCCCGGCATTAAACCGGGACTTATAAATATTGAAAGGGATCAACATTTATTCTTTTGAAAAGTCTTTGATTCGTTGCTCTTCCGATAATTGGCATATAAGCAGTATATTGTCTTTTTCAGCCACGATATAGTCATTCAGACCTTGTATGACTACCCGTTTCTCTTGTGAAGTATGTACCATGCAGTTCCGGCTTTCGTACATCCGGACATCTGTTCCTACTGTGGCATTGCCTTCTTTGTCTTTGGGCAACAGACTCTGCAGTGCTCCCCAGGTTCCCAAGTCGGACCATCCGAACTTTGCGGGCAGTACATAAATCTCTTCTGCTTTTTCCATCACCGCATAATCTATTGAAATGCTTTCGGCTGTGGGAAATAGTCTTTTTACAGTCTCTTCCTCACGTTCTGTATAGAAGTCGGGATAAATCCGGTCGAAGATCTGTGCTATGCCCGGTGCATAAACCCGCATGACAGCTGTGATTGTTCTCACATTCCATACGAAAATCCCTGCATTCCAGAAATAATTACCTGCCGCCAGATATTTTTCGGCTGTCTCTTTATTGGGTTTTTCCCTGAAAGACTCTACATGGAATATTTCTTTATCCCTTGCTATGGGTTCGCCTGCGGCAATATACCCATAACCGGTTTCCGGACGCCCGGGTTTTATTCCGAGTGTAATGATGGCACTGCTTTTATCCGTAAACGAGAGTGCCTTGTCTATTACTCTGCGAAATTCGGTGGTATCAATCACCACTTGGTCAGAAGGAGTGACCACAATGTTGGCATCCGGATATTTCTTTTTTATTTTCCAACAGGCATACGCTATGCAAGGAGCCGTATTTCTGGGACAGGGCTCTGCCAGTATGTTGTTTTCCGGTATACCCGGCAATTGTTCCTGAACAATGTCTTTATACCTTTCAGATGTGACTACCCACATGTTTTCTTGCGGGCAAAGGTTGCCGAATCTTTCGGCTGTCAATTGGAGCAGTGTTTTCCCACATCCCAATATATCTATGAATTGTTTGGGACATTCCGGTGTACTCATCGGCCAGAAGCGGCTTCCTATGCCACCGGCCATAATTACTACATGATTATTCATCGTTGGTCCTTTCCTTTTATTTGTTACGTTTGCCGAACAGTTTCCCTATCCAGTTTGAATCACCGGTCGATTTCTGTCTGTCAGATAGAACGGGTTCGTATGGTTTTTGTTCATGGATCATCTGGTAGATGGTTCCCCAGTCGGGTAAACCTCCCAAGTTCCGGTCATCAATGAAAAGGTCTGCTTTCAGTTTGCGGGAGAATCCGTGATGATTTTTTTCTTCCTCCGGATAGTCTTTATTGACGGCATAGAAGGAGACCCCCCGCTGCCGGCACCATTCAATGGCTTCTTCAAGTAAATCACCTTCGCGTACAGTCCATAAAATCAGTCGGTGACGCTCTTTGGCCAATATTTTCAGGGTTTCTGTGGCGAATGGAATTTCTTCACCGATTTTCGGATAACGGTGTTCTACGATAGTACCATCAAAGTCAACAGCAATCGTCATGTGATCAGGGTGTATAGGTTGATTATTGTTTATTTTCGGGGATATATACAATCATGGCATTGCATCCCGTTTTGTTTTCATATCCCATTGCTTCCGGAGTCGATTCGGTGATCCGTTCAGGCGCAATGTGATGTTTCTCTATCAATATCTTCCGGATGGCTTCCGAACGACGGCTGCGCAGTTCCCGGTCCGCTTTCTTATCCGTAAGATTATCGCTGAAGGCAATGATCCGAATGCTTGCGTCATTATCCTTCATCCATTCACCTATACCGTCTATCTTCTGTCCCTGTTCTTCACTGACGAATGAACTGAATTCATCGAACATGATGTCGATGGAGAGCGCATCTTTTTGTGGAACGATCATTAAGTTCTGGCCATCCATTATCTTCCGGCGTTCCTGCAATTCCTGTTTCATTTGCTTCATTTCCTCACACAGCATCCCTATTTTTTCTTTTATTTCCATCAGGTCTGCAACCGGCGTATAAAGAGTTCTATCACCCTCTTTGCTATTCTTCCTGTATTTATCTTTGAAGGTATATGCCACTCCAACCGTTAAGTTACTTTGTGTATAAAGTTTGTTGTTCAACTCTTTGCTGTAATATTTAGGCAAAACCTTCAGTCCCGGTTCTATGAATATGCTGAATTTTCGGTTTACATTGTACGAAGCCTGTATCGAGAAGTTGCCCGAAAGAGTGTTTACTCTTGTATATTTCGGGTTATCGTTTCCCAAATCATAGTAATTAAAACCGGCACCCAGAATGGCGGACAGATTAAACCTGTTGAATCCATTGTTCCCTATCAGGGTTAACATATAATCCAGATTCGCGCTGAGTTGGGTGGCTTCTCCATTGTTTTCCATCCGGTTTTTTCCGATTTCGGCAGTCGCTCTGAATCCCGACAGGGGAGTCAGATGCACACCTCCGGAGATTTTACCTCCAACATACATATTGCCCGGTGTCTTGGTCAGCCATTCTCCGCCCAGACCACCGGATACAAACCAGTTGCCTTTCTCAAACTGTTCTCTTCCTGTTTGTTGCTCCTGTGCGTGTGAATTGTAAATCATTAGCAGTAATGTCGCCAGGAGTATCCATTTGTTTGGTTTTAACCCCAATCTATTTGTCATGATCTTATTATATTAATACAACATTTATTGATGCAATCTGTTTCTTTTTGTTTCCCGGACCTGCTACTACGATCGAAGTAATGTAGAATTTATCTCCTTTATCCAGCTGCCTGATCAGTTCCATTTGTCCGGTCGAGAACCTGTTCCCGTTGTTAGGTATTGAAGTCACCGCCTTGCCGTTTCCCTTGATCAGTACCATTTCAAAACTGACCACCTTGTATTCGGCTTTCGGTCCGTCACTGATTGAAGCACCTATTTGTGTCATGTTGGATACTGATTTTTTGTTGATAGGCACATTTCCCCGGTATTGAACCGTTTTTCCACTTTCATCCTTATATAGCACGTAAGGTGTCGGATCGGGTAACGCTTTCACGGTATATTGATATTCTGCCAGCCGTTTGGTTTCCCCGTTCCTTGTCTGGGTGGCGGTTACTGTTGCTGTCCGTGCTTTTTCATCCGGAATGGCCAGGCAATTATTCCCTCTTTTTATTATTTTTCCATTCGTCATGCTGAATGTCACCTCGTTGAAAGGAATACCTGCAGTCAGGATATTCAGTGGATTTTCGTAATTGGTGTACAGAATATTGGTTAGGGCCGGAGTTATTTGTACAACGGGAAGATCCACCGTTCCGTCTCTATTTACTATCATCTGGTCTTCATTGATAAATACAAAGGTCCCGCTTTTTCCGTCTTCCGCTTCTTCATACAGCAATGACCGATATACTTCGTTTACACACAGCAGCACCTCTTCCTGTATTTTGTTGATGAATGTCACTCCACCGATGGCAGGGAGGTAGGAGAACGTCTCTTTTTCCCAGGAAATGCCTGTGCCCGGTCCTTGCGTATCCAGATAAGTGCCGACCAGTTTCCGGTGTGATTCATTTTTAATCAGTGATAGCGTCTCCGCTTTGAATGCTTCCAGTGAGAGCCTGAGCATTTTGCCTTTGCCTCCGGTCACCGACAGGAATACTTCCGGCACAGCATTCAGGTCGTCTTTAGCCTTCAGTTTTCCCGTTTCATATTTTTCTTTGTCCGCTTTCCGCGCAATATCTTCTTTCAGTCCTTCCAGTGTGCCCATCAGTTTCCCTGCTGTTGCATCTATGCTCTGTGCTGATAAGGTTGCCTGGTCATTCCGGCTGTTGTTGATTCGTTCCAGTAAAGTCCGGTTATATTCTTCCAACTGCTCTATTTGTGGAAGATAATCATTATTCATCAGTCCATATCCTTCCAAGACATCCGATGATATATTGATAGCCAGCATGGCAATCAGCACCACATACAGCAGGTTTATCATTTTTTGTCTTGGCGGTAATGTATATTTAGCCATGTGTTTCTGTTATTTCCCTGTTTTCACGTTCATGGCATTCAGCATCTGACTGTATTGTTTGTTAAGCAATTCGATGTATGCTGCCATTTTTTCCATTTCTTTTTTCAACTCTTCCGAATTCATATCGTTCAACGACCTGGCATGTTCGGTCATGCCTTTAATCTGTGCTTCGTATGTTTCATTGAGTTTTCCGATGTTGCTTTCCAATCTCTTCAGTTGCTGTAGATACTTTTCCGTCACCAGCGTGTCTGCTACTCCCGTGTTCGGATTTATGTTTGCGTTTTTGTCATTCAATAACGGAAACACTCTTTCCCATTTGTACTCTCTTGCCGGTTCATCAAATCCGGAGATGAAGAAAATGAATACTTCCGTAAATAATCCGATCATCAATAACAGATTATCATAAGGCATGTGAGCTATTTTAAATACAGCTCCCAGAATTACAAGACAGGCTCCCCAACAATAACAGAGGTTATAGAAACGTTTTCCTGTTCTGCTCGATAAGAATTTACTTAATTTCATTGGTCAATCCGTTTTTGAATTCTCCACAGAGTGTACCGATTTTTGCCCGGTTGATCATTTCTTTTATCGGTATAAAAACGACCGCTGCCAATCAGTGTAATTCTGTGGAGAATCTCTGAGTTATTAGAATTTGTATATTACGCCTACGGTCATCATGCCGGCGGCAAACACATCATCCTTATTTTCCATATCATAGAACTTGGTGCTGATTTTAATTCCCGGTTCTGCAAAGACACTTAGTTTCGAGTTCAGTTTGAAGGCAGCCTGCAGAGAGAAATTACCGCTTATCGTATTCGTTTTCGATAAATTCGGAAAGTCGTTATCAAATGAATAGTAGTTGTATCCCAGTCCGAAAATCGCATTCAGCCGGAACTTGCTGTCTTCATTTGTATAGTTCTTCATCAAGCTCACCATGATGTCTGCTCCGGCACCTGCCGTTACAGCGTTGTATCCGCCTTTCAGCCACACATTACCGGCCTCTGCGTTGACACGCAGACCGATAATCTTGTTTAACCACACTCCACCGGATACTTTACCGCCCAGCATGTTGCTTGCTGAACCGTTTAAAGCCGATAGTCCATTTATACCTCCCGACACAAACCACTCCGGTTTGAACGGATTGTCCTGTGCTTTCATATTTCCGAATGCCATCAGCAATCCTACCAAGAGCAATACTGTTTTTATATTATTCAGCTTCATAATTTAGTTATTTATTAAAAGAATGGTGTTTACAGGATAGATTTTAAACTTTACCTCCCGAGTGCTGGCTTGCTTCCACATTCGTGTAAGTTATCTTCATTCCCGTATAAAATTTCAGAGTAATCGTTACAGTTCTTCCGCCACTGATTTTGAACGTGTATTTCTTTTCGCAATATTTGGCCTGGTTCAGGTAATACAGAATATGGTTACCGCTGATACCGGCCACCAGTTCATGGTTCACTTTATAAGTGCCTGTTGTGCCTTCTTGCGCTTCGATGGCACTGTTGATCATAGCTGCCATTCCTTTTGCATCCGTAGCGTTTACACCGGCATTGGTTAATGCTGTTTCCGGAGTCACTGTATATTCCCATCCGGCTGTTGCCTCAAAGTTGATTTTATATTCAGGGATGGCTGTCATATTCCCTTCGTTACTCTTTTTCTCCTCTTTGTTTGTCTCGCCTATCTGCTCAGATCCGGTAGTCTTGTTACTTTTGATACGCATTGAATACTTACCGGACAGTGTTGCTCCGGCAGGTAATGTAAATGTATAGCTGTTCGATGTCACGTCATAGGCAGCATCAGCCACTTTGTCCCAGCTTTCTCCAGCTCTTGTTGTCACCTTCTGGTTGTACACTTCCACGTCCTCAAATGTGGCATTTTCCGAGGCTTTGTTCACCACTGCCAGTGTGACCGGTTTGGCAAGTGTCACGGCCTCCGTTGTTGCCACTTCGATATTGGCAATAGCCACCGGAGTTTCCACTGTTCCTGTTGTCACGGTAGTTGTGGCGGCTGCAGGCTCTTCATAAGGAGTGATGCTTACGTTGGTTGTTGTTTCAATCGCTCCAGGAGGGACAATTACGGCTGCTTCCGCCTTTGTCATGTCACTGTGCCCTTTGTCTGTTACAATTATTTCTTCTGTCGCTTCGGCATCTATTTCCTTGGCGGGACTCTGCTTGCTTAGTTTTACGCTTAAGCTCACCATGCTGCGGTTCTCCGCATTGTCTGCAATGGTGGCTTGTGCATTATCTATACTCAGGTATCCTTCCTTTGTAAAAGTAACGGTATATGTTTTCTTACTGTCTACCGTCAGTTTGTATGCTCCTTCTGCATCTGTGGTAGCTGTAGCCTCGCCTGCCTTTACTTCCACACCGGGCAGAGCAGTGCTTCCTTCCGTAACTTTACCTGCGATGTAGTACTCTATTGTTTTCTCGGCAGGGTCCACTACTATTTCCGGCTTCTTCTCGTCTTCGCCGAAAGAGCATCCGGTTGTTCCCAAGGTGGTTGCCACCAGCAACACACCTATCTTAAATAAGTCACTTTTTTTCATAATCATTTTTGTCATTAAGAAAATATTAAAATTACTTTTTATTTCTCTCTTTTTCGATACTTCTGATCAGGAAGTATCGTATATATTCCGGTTGGAAGTATCCGCTGCTCCGGTTCTCTGCCGGGCGTGTCTGATAGGTATATCCCATTTTCTTATCGGCATACTCACCCCATGACACCATGCTGTATTCGGCTGCAAAGAATTCGGCCGGCTTGATTCTTATGGCATGGTTCCGGTTCCATTTCTTTCCGGGCAACGGGATGGCAAAATGAAAGCCCCCGTTGACCTCTCCTTCTACGTACATGGCGTATACTCCCACAGCATATTCTCCGAAGTGGCGTGTGCAGTCACCTCTTATCCCGTAGTCTCCGTATAAATACCTTCCGGCCTGTAAATCCAATTGGACATTGAATTGCGGAACATAGAGCGAACCTTTCACGGCCGCGTTGATGCGTTGCCTTGTCCCGATATACCATCCTTCGTCCGTGATGGCCGAATATCCGGTTGTTCCTATCTGTGCGCCCAGTTCCACCCGTCCGTTCCCGGTGCGGTATTTCACTTCCGCCTGTGCGCCGATCCGGTGATTGGTAAAGTTACCTATCACGATACGTCCCAGAAAGTTGTTACGGAACCTTATCTCCTGTGAGAGTGTCATCACACCCGGCCGTATCTTCCGGTATTCCCCTTTCATATTGGTTGCGATGGGGAAAACCACCTGTGCTGTTGCTTCTGCTCCTTTCCATAAAGCCATTTCCACGGCAGGAGACAGATTCACCGTATATGAATATAATTTCTCAAAAGTCGAGTTTTCTAAAGACACTTCCGGATACAGGACGATGTCCGCTTTCCATGCCGAGCGGTTGATCACTTCTGTGCTTTCCTTCAATAACCGCATGGGACGGTCGGTGCTGTAACTCAGGCTCATTCGTTCGTATACCTCTTTCAGCGTTATCTTACCGGCCTTGTAACCGGTTATCAATGTATCCGGCAGACAGATACTCAGTTGTGGAATCCCGTTTCCGTCCAGCGCCACCAGTTCCAGATTTCCGTTACTTATGCCTTCCATTCCGGCGACAATCGCTTTTCCTATTCCGCGATAAGTTCCCCGATATACATTGTCCTCAAAAGCAGCGATGGTTGTTCCCCCGGCTTCGGCTGTCCGGATATTCTCCAGACCCAGCTCCCTGAGTTTACGGGCCACTTGCGCATGGATCATGACAGGGCAGGAGAGGAGCAGGCCGATTATAATTATCAATTTCTTCTTCATACGGATTAATGGATTAAAACGCATTCATATCGTATTCCGGCAGAAATACATTTAAACTCCCGGGTAAATACATTCAGTGAGAGATGTTTCCATAATTTGGCTGCTGCTCCTACGTTAAATCCGTCGGAGTCATACTCGGCCATGACGGACAGTGGTTTGCAAAAGGAGGGAGTATAGCTGAGACCGCCGAATATGCCGTCCTGTAAGATATACTTGTCTTTACTCAATGGGTGATAGTAACCTGCGGTCGCTGCCAGTCGATGTTCGCCTATCCTAAAGTTCTTTGTAACCACTCCGTATACGGACGCGAAATAATTTGTACCCTTGTCTTTGAACGGGTCGTTACTTCCAATGACTACTGCCGGCCAATATTTACCTTCTTTCAGCGGACGTATCCTGACCGATAAAGACCTGTCCTGCTGATTGAATTTGGGCTTTGTAGCCATATAGTCACTTTTCAGCAAAATGCAACGGTAATTCAATTCCAGAAATGAAAAGAAAGTGATGTTCACGAAATAGTTTCCGGAATTATATTTAAACGGATTCAGTTCTTTGGGCAAGTAGTTGCCACCGATCATAAACGTTCCCGTCTGCTGCATCTCGGCGGTCGGAATGTTCATCATCCCCGTTGTCCCCATGGTGTACTGTGCCTTGATTCCTGATGCCATCACCATTACACAGACCGTTAATACTGCTTTTTTTAATCTCATTGATTTATGTTATATGGAGAATTTTTCTTTGGTGATGTTCCATAGGAACAAGGCATTTCCGATGATATACCGGCGCCACATCCGTTTAGGCTCTTTGATCAGGCGATACAGCCATTCCAACCCGTGCTCCTGCCACCAGACCGGAGCACGTTCCACCGTACCCGCAAAGAAGTCGAATACCGCTCCAATGGTTCCTATATGCCCGTTCACCTCCAGTTCATCCAGATGCGCGTACGCCCATTTCTCTTGTTTGGGAGCCGTCATGCCTATCCATAATAAGTCTGGCTTTACCGCATTTACGGCATCTATCATCATTCGGTTTTCTTCTTGTGTAAACTCCGGTTTGTAGGGAGGAGAGTAAGCCTTGATCTGAATATTCGGATATATGGTTTTAGCTTTTTCTTTAATCAGCTTAAGTGTATTCCCGTTGCTTCCCAGAAAGTAGCAAATACCTCCTTTCCGATTCAACCGTCCCATTTCATATTCAAAAAGATCCCATCCGGCGGTACGTTCTATGCTCTCTTTCCGGAGCCACCTGAAAGCCAGCACCATGCTTGCCCCGTCCGGAATCAGTGCTCCGCCTTTAAGCAAGGCTTCTGCAAATTCATCATCTTTCAGCGCCGTATTATATGAATGGGCATTAATCGTGTTTATCAATAATTTACCTTCAGGCAATACCGATAAGTCGCTCCTGTGCTTCAGGAGTGAAACTGTTTTAAGCTTCAACATGTTTTGTGAAAAAGGAATGGGTGGTTATAAGTACGCTACGCTGTTACCTGTCACGAAGAACAGGCTTTGGAATTATGGGGTAAGAATTTCTTTGCAAAGGTATGCTTTTTCCGATAAAGAGGAAAGTATTTATTAAAAAAGATATCATACATATTATTTTTATAGCTTGTATCTTTTACTCATTCTTGTGACAATACTTTTTCATATAGACTGACCATCTGTTTGGCTTTATTGTCCCACGATAGTTCCTCTTGACGGACTCTGCAATTTTCAGACATTTGCTTAAGTACGTCTCTATGGTTAAACAGATATGTTATCTTCTCCGCAAAATCGTTGATGGATTGTTGCGGAGTAGATAGGGGAATTTTTATCCCTACTTGTTCATTAATTGAGTCACCATGTCCACATATGTCGAAACAGATAACAGGAAGGTTATTGTTGATGGCTTCTAAAACAACATGTGGAGTTCCTTCAGCTATGCTGGTAAAAAAGAAAATATCTGCTTTCTGCATGAGTTCCTGAACTTCATTATGTGAGATAACCCCATGCCAGATACATTGATGTGATATGTTCAATTCCATCGCTAACTTTTGATAGGAGTTATTGTTACCACCTACGATATGGAGTTTTATATGTGGATTAGCCTGTCGTGCTATGGCCTTTATCGCTAAAGGCAATTGTTTTCTGAAATCTAATTTACCTACCCAAAGCAAATTTAAATCACCTTTTTCTTTTGTACTGTTTATTATTGTTGTTTTAGGATAACACCCTGTTTCATTTAATAAGGGAGCGTCAATATGAAAATATTTCTTGAAACTCTTCTGAGATTCAGAAGATGCGGATGTTACTACAGAGGCTTTTTTTACAGCTTTTTTTACTCGTTGTGAATATCGTAACTGTAAACCGGTTATGTGATTTTTTAATCTGATGAATAAGTTTGCTTTTATCCCTGCATCTCTTAGATATGCTGTCGGAAATTTTTCTTTAGCATCTACCGGTCCCCAAACAAATGGCTTATCTAGTTTCCAAAGGTATCCGGGTTCTCTAAAGCCAATCATATTTAATTGGTGTACAATATCTATATGTTGTTTGACTATTATTTCCTGTGCCATCTCGTAAGTCTTCCATTGCCATTTCTTATAGTGTTTATAGAAACGCCAATCTCCTTGATTCCAACACATCTTCCGTACTTCTTCCGAAACCGGATTATAGTAAAAGTGCATGTGTTTCCCTTGAGGCAGGGTAGGGAGCACTGCCTCTATTTTGTCTCTGAATTCACCTTCAGTGATAATGTATAGTTCACAATGCCTGGCTAGGTTTATGCACCAGTTCCAGGCCATACCCGGTTCACTGCCCATGTTGGGAGAACAAGCGTAAGCGTTGATAAGGATACTTAGCATTTCTTCATTTGACATACTTTTATTTGATTTTTATAGCATTTTTAAATTCAAAAGGTGCAGAAGACAGGAATTGCAGAAATAGTGATGTCATTACTCTAAGACAATAAGCTGTTATACATATAAAAATAAACACAATTACAGTATTCAAAGGGAAGAGTCTGTTGAATTTATCTGTAATGATATGAAATTGAACAATATATATTTCAAGAGTAAGGCTTGCTATCGTAGTGAGAATTCTTTTCCATCTTGAAGACTGAAATAAAGTTGTACACCAATGATAACTGGCTGTTTTATATGCATAGAAGATGAATAGATGCAAAGGTAATAAGCCTACTATTTGGAAGTAGTATTTATAATCTTGTTTTCCTTTCCCTACATAAAGAATGATAAAGTATAAAACGAACCAAAAGATCGCCCATAAACAGTCTTTCCATAATGATTTTGTTTTTATTTTATCTTTATATAGATATGTCATTCCTCCCATTATCATAATACTGAAGTGGCAAACAAAATGTAAGTTCGTATGGAATATGGAGCCTGTTGCTTTAGGCATGAAATGAAAGTATAGTAAAGATGCTGCTATGGAGAACATAAAAAGTATTTTTTGTATACAGATTTTGCCCCCCCCATAATAGAAATATTGAGATTTCCAAAAATATAAAATAAAATATAGTAAATTGCGATACATTGTAGAAACCAATAGTTATTGGCTATTAGTAAGTTTTTCCACGTGATGGGATCTTTCCAAATAATGGCGGCAATAATACTCCATAAAAAAACAGAAGGCCATAGTCTTTGTATTCTTTTCTTATACCAATTAACAAATAAATCTTGTTTCTTTTCAAATCCCATCATTAGCACAAAACCGGAAACGAAGAAAAATAAAGCATTTCCATGTACTCCAAAAGTAGCCAATGAGGGTGATATATCTTTGTATAAAGGAATAAAATGAGAATTGGTTATAAATATGGCAGCGAGAACTTTTAAGAAGTCCAAATTGTAATATCTTATAGGCATGCGTTATTATTTTTTTCAGTTTGCTTTGTGAGTGTAATTAATACTATTTTATCTTGAATCCTAGTTTTAGTGAGTAGCATGTGTCGGTAAATAGTAATCCGGTCAAATGGTGTGTTATACAAAATGAGGCAATCTTTAACTTAAAAGACAGGTCTTGATAGTCTAAGTTTTTAAAAGTATATTGAACCATTGATGGTGATTACTTCATAATTAAGGAAATATTGAGTTAAGATGCTATTGATGCATCTCTCAATGTATTGAACTATTTTATAGCATGGAAGTATTATGCTGATTTTGTAAGGTTCCATGGGAATGGTTTTATGATTTTAAACTTTGGTATATGTTTCCTAACTGTGCATTGATTGTCGTAACGTTGAATGTTGTTCGTGCTAATTTTAAAGATTCCTTCGCGATTGCTTCCCTCAGTTTCTTTTCTGTTATCATCTTTTCCAGTTGTTCCGATAGTTCTTCTTCATTATTTATTTGAAAGATCAATCCGTTCTTCCCATCTTCCACGATGTCTGGAATCCCTCCCACAGGGGTTACTATGCATGGAATGCCGTAAGCCCAAGCATCCAACATTCCCATAGGAAATCCTTCACCGTCACTTGCCAAGCAATAGATAGAGGTTTCTTGAAAAACTCGTTCTTTTTGCTTATCGGTTATCCAACCAAGAAATGTAATTTGTTTACTGATTCCTAACTTTGCAGCTATTTTTTTCCCTTTCTCAATCTCGCCATTTCCGGCGAATATGACTTTCCATTCGGGATATTTTTGAGCGATTCGTGCAAAGCTTCTTAATAATATTTCATATCCTTTTCTTGGAATAATACTTCCTGCGAATAGAATCTGTTTTTTTTGCAGGTCCTTCCGCTCATTTACTGAAGGGCAAGGGTTATAAAGTATCTCAACGTGTTCGGTTACTCCCAATGCTTCCTTTATCCACCATTGCCATTGTTCGGACAGTACTAATACTAAATCTGCTTTAGAGAATAGTTTTCTATAAAGTATTTGATTGGATGATTCAAATAAAAACTTTTCATTGGAGGGATGGAAATGTAAAATCACTTTTTTCTTCAACCATTTAGCAGGATAGAAAAAAAGTGCTTTTCGTCTGGCTGATTGCGTTGTGGCTATGTGGATATGCACTATATCATAAAATGGCAGTAAGCAAATGTATTCTATCAGAGCAGTTCCTAAATACCATAATTTTCTTACGCTATTTCCATCCCGATGTGTTTCAATCCATTTACAATGAAACTTTTTCCATTGTTCTCCAGTTTCGTGAGCTTTTATAACAGATGTTATACCACCACGAGTTTTTTGGGAAGTGGCAACAACTAAAACTTTAGGTGTATGCATGGGCGTTAAAGTGTTTTTGTGATTTCTTTCCAGTTATATTCACCATCTTTAAATGTTTGGCTAAAGATACGTGCACAGCAACGTAGCAGGTATACTCCCATTAATATGATGCCAAACATGATGATTAAATTCAAAGGAAAAATGGAATTCATTTTGTCTGTAAATAATGATTCTTGTATTAAGTATATCTCAAGGCATAGTCCACCGATAAACTTAATCCACCAACCTACTATTTTGTGTTTATAGCAATATTTTAAGGCATTACTATTACATATTTTATAAAAATAAAATGTAGTCATTAATAGAGGTATTAGAGATAGTATTTGGAGTTCGTCTACAATTGCAATTTTCCTGCCGATAAACAGATAAATATAATAGATGGCAATATTCCCCATTAATTTCAATCCATCCCATTTTAAAGAGTAAGTTTGTTCTTTGCGGCTGATTCCCATCATGGCCCCCATAAGCATGAAGAGGAAGTAATGACACCATTTATAATAAGTATGTCCATACATATTATACTCTATGGGTCTATCTATGGCGATATACCAGATTATACATATCCCAGCTGCTATGACAAATGCCAATTTCAATCTGCTAAGCATATATCGTTGAATGAAATAAAGAGCAATATAATATATCATAATGCAAGTTACAAACCATCCCCTCCATTTATGACCGTGTATCTCATTTCATTATGATAATTAAAGATGAAAGCTCCTACTATTGCCCACGCAAAGACTGTGGGATATATTCTGTTGATACATCTCTTATACCAGTTGTCGAATCGTCCTATTCTTCCTAAAAAAAGAGTGCATCCGGAACAAAAAAAGAATAAAGCATCACCAATAGCTCCACCTGTTGCTAAATCATTAAAATCACCATACAGTAATTTCATGTGCGAATTGGTAATTAACAGTGCTGTTATACATTCAGTATATCTATACTAATATTTTGTTGTTTCATCAATGTGTTGAATTGGGTAAATCTTTTTCAGACAGTCTTCCTTTTCCGGTATATGTAGTTTATTTTTTTAACATGATAGTCCTCATCTTTTTATAACATCTTTGCATACTATATGGGTGATCAGGCATTTTCTTGGTTGATGTTTGTATTTCGTTAATAGCTTCTATCCAATCTTCCAATGTCTTTACTGCATGAAATGCCCGGATACGCTCTTTCGAATGATAAGGGTTACGGGTTATAATTAGTGGCTTTTGCAATCCCTCAGCATCGGCAATTGTGGACAGCCCTACGCAGTAGTTCAGTTTATCCTGACGTAATGGGCAAACCAATGCTTTGGCGTCAGCCATAGCTTGTACCATCATTGGATAGGCATTGCCGTTGTTTTCAGTGATTATTACCTCAATATTAGGAATGTTTTTGCATCGTTCCGGGAGGTTCTCAAAGTTATTGCCCGCATGACTTTTGCAGGTAATAATCTTTAGTGGGACACCGGTATGTCGAAACGCCTCAATCAACGTATCAAAATCGCGCTGCTCCTTGCCCGTACTTACAAAATACCCATTATCTGTCGTGGATACTTTTGCGAAGAAATTCATATCCGCTCCCCATCCGGGTACAGAACATTTCCCTTTCTGTATATATTTGCCTTCAATACTTTCTTGCATCGTCAGTTCTGATAGGAAGAATAAGTGTCTCACTCCTTTTAACAACAGTCGGTAAAGTATCTTCTTGGATCCGTTACCACCGTTTGGTGTATGGTGCAGATAAGCGAAAATCGGAATTCGTATTCCATTGAAAGCTGCCAGCAACAATAACAATTTATGTGCCTGCAGATTCAAATTGGGGATGAATACTATATCAGGCTTATGCCGTTTGATTAAACTCAAGTCATTGAATAAATTGTATTGCTCCTGTTTCCAAATCACTTCATGCCCGTCTTCTTCCATTTCGCATGCTCCATAGAGCCAGTGAGACGGATTTTTCCCTTCTTTCCATAAATCGTGGTTATAGGGTGTACCGATATATAATATTTTCATACTTTTTTATAGACTATGTTGAACCGATTTTAGTTAGCAGTAATTTCCATATCCATTTGCGAGGTTGGTCTATGAGTATGGCAAAAATGAAAAGAATTATTATAAGGAGAATTGTATGAATAATAAATTCATTTATCGATAACTCTTTAATCCACGTACCTATTTGTGAATAATACCAATGAGATACGTTTCCCCCCCCCTTCATGTATAAGATAAATAGGTAACATGGAGCTCGCTACCCAATTTATGATGGAGTTATGGCTGATAGAGAGACTGGCAAAAAACATAAATAGACAGACAGCTCCAACTAAAACGAGAGGTGAAGAGTAAGATGTGGCTAATCTTACATCCCATTGAGTCCCTTGCAAGAGAATGGAAAGTGTTAATGTGATACACAAAATGATTAAATACCTCCTTCTATGTGATGCAATATAGCTCTTTTGTGATATTTTTTGTAGCCCATTTCCAATATAATAGAGTAATATGAAATGTAAAAGACTGTATCCGGAAGCGTCAAAATGTTTATGAAATAAAAAGCCATAACCAACATCAAAAAGTAGTAATATTCCCAATCCGATCCGGTAGTCATGCCGATTAAGCACAGACAACAATTTATTCAATAGGGGCGAGGAGAGCATGAGTAATACATAAATGTCAATAAACCATCCTCCTCCTGATATTGGACCGCTGAATGGTTTTGCTATCCATTCAAATATGGGATGTTCTATTTTTAGGAAGAAAGTATCGGCACATAGGTGAAACAGTTTATAGAAGGCTATAATGTACATTAGCGAGAGAAATGATCGCCAAGATAGCTTAATGCCAAAATAACCGGAGATGAGAACAAATAGGTTTACTCCGAATATTACAGGCGCACATAGCATTGGCGGAATTGTTTTGGGGAGTATTCCCGTAGGAGCAATTCCATGTATAATGACATGATACACTACAATCATAGCCATAGCTACAATGCGTAATAACTCTATGTTCGATTTACGTTGCTGAAAAGCCATTTGACGTTATTGTATAAAATTAAACATACCCTTTATTTCATGTGCCAACCTTTTCGAATAAATCTCTGCACCTGCATGGTTCATGTGGTATGAATCTGAAAATAAATATTTACGATAGATTATATCTTCATCATTGCAATGTGAGATGATTGGAATGTTGTGTTTTTCCGCTAATTCATAGATGGCCGCATAAGTCTGATGGAGATGCTTGTTGCCGCCATAGAATGGAGAGAGGGGAAATACAAGCTGGGTTCCGTTATCTTTGCAATTTGGGATAAACTTCTCCATGAAATACATTTTTGTGCTATCTATCTTTATAATCATTTCGTTGTTCTGTCAATGTGTTGAATTGTATAAATATTTTTTATTTTCTCTGTTATTTTATAAGTTTGCATATTAAATTTATTATGGAAAAAAGTCTGTATTTCATTAGATACATCATCACATAATGCCCTTTGGGCATTAGTCTTATTGGGTATGTATTCCATATTTCTTTCCAAACTTTATCTGTACACATTTGTATAACCAAGCTTCTTTTCTCTGAATATGCCATACTGCTCCTACATATTTGTCGGATATAGAACCGTACGTATCCAATAAACATACGATCTGTGCGTATACCGACTTCATTTATTAAATTATATTGTTTAGTACGGCGGACTATCTCTTGACGTATGTTTAGGAAATATGAAAAACGATCTGTACGTGTTTTTTTTGATAAAGACTTAGTGTTATTGTAATAGTAATAGAAAGTTTGAGGCAGCAAACAAATGCATTTAGCATGACATAATATGTCAATATGCCAGATTAGATCTTCACTGATTAAAATACGCTCTGATTCAAAACGTAGATGATTGTTGGCTATCATTTCGTGTCTGTATAAAGCCACTTTTGCAGACATAGGAACTTCACGATCTTCTTTGACAGAAGGTTCTGAAGCAATCATGTTTAGTAAATATCTATGAATATGAGCTTTATCACGGATAGTTTCTTTCTGTTTAGGCTGTGACATAGGTTTTACTATTCCCTCTTGATTAACAGTTTGAATACCTGTAAATACCGCATCAGCTTGTTCTTCAATAGCAGCTCTATACATGGTTTCATACATGTTTTTATCCACATAGTCATCAGAATCACAGAATGCTATATATTCGCCTTTTGCTATTTCCATTCCACTATTGCACGCCATTCCTAACCCTTCGTTCTTTTTGTGTATTACTTTTATACGGACATCTTGTTTGGAATAATAGTCGCACATTTGTGGACACTTATCCGGTGATTCATCATTAACAAGAATTATTTCTATTTCTTTTAATGTTTGATTTAAAAGAGATTGTATGCAACGGTCAAGGTATTGCTCGACGTTATACACGGGGACGATGACAGATACTTTTGGAGCCATTTTTATTTATATATTTGTTCATGGAAAGCTTTTGTTTACGGAACTTTATTCCGACAAAACATAAGCTGAAAAGAATGAATGGAAAGTAGTAAGCCGAATAGGGTACAGCGTTATACCACATAAAAATATAAGATACACATGCCATAAAAAGACCAATTGATGACCAGTATTTGATAATACTGTCTTTTGTGTTTTGGTAGTATCTATAAAAACGATAAGCTATGAGGGCATAAAATAGGAGGAAGAGTATAAATCCTAACCATCCTAATTCTAATAGAATATATGAAAAAGTAAAGAAAAAATAGAAAGTGGGATAATACATATCAGCCAAAGGTGTTTTGAACAGTTGTGATTGTGTTAATGAGCCTATGCCATTTCCAATTAAGAAAGTTTTAGATTCTTGTGAAAGAATAATGGAGCTCCGTTCTATACAAGTGTTCCTGTTGAAGCTTAACAACCGGTAAGTTCCGGATTGAAGCGCATAATCGTTTTCGAGATACTTGCTCATTTCCTCCTTATCAAAAACCGACTCTACATAGTTTTCGTCATAATAAAGTAAGAGCGCAAACTTCATGATCGGGATCATTGAAAAATATGCTATTACTAAAATAATCACATGTTTAAAATTGAATTTATTTAATAGTACATAACCTCCATATAGCGTAAGTGGCAACAGTATATAAAGTAACTTGATCTCTGCCAGAATACTTGTTGCAAAGCATAAACAACATGCTGCTATAAACTTTTGAATAGATAATCTATGTTGCAAATATTCCATCTCTGCGATAAAGGCGATAACCGTAAGATAGACAGACAACTCTCCATTACCACTGAATGTTCCACCCATAGAATCACCTACTTGTCCCAAAGCAAACTCTACTATCACAAAAAACATATTCCATAAAAAAGACTGATATAAGAGTTTTCGCCCCCATACTATATCCCTTGGTCTAAAATAAAGTAGAATCATATAGGCCATTAAACCATAACGAAAGAATTGCCTGACACCCCATATTGTGGCAGTCATGGGGGTAAAACTTATGAGTGAAGAAATTACTCCTAATATCAATATGCTGTAAAAGATGGATATCACAGCCTTGCCTACATATAATTGCAGATTATTTTTTTCTTTGCGTGGTTTCTCCATAAAGAGAAGAATACATAGTAAAATATCCGGCATTATAGTAATCAATTGGTTGTTCCATATAAATCGATTAATTAAGGAACCGTAAATCACCCACAAAATTGATAAGTGTAGAAGCTTTCTTTTATCCATATTTCAATATATACTTTAGTTTAGCTGTCCAATATTCCTTTTTTATTTTGGTTTGTGATAAATAAATTTTTTTTTAGATCTAATTTGGATGTTTACGTTAATGTACATTGAAAACTTTATCTTCTTAGCATACTGATTGCAGTCTTAATTCCACGTCCCAAGATATTTGTTCTGAAGAAATACCCTTTCCACATCATGAATTTATCTTTCCTGGACATCCAGGTGGCAGAGTAATGATGGATGGTGCGGGTATTTTCCGTTATCTCAAGTTTATTCGACATAAACTCTATAGGACAGAAATAATCCCAAGGATAGACGGTTATGCCCTCTATATTTGTTGGCTTGTCTACTTTACTGTGCATACCATGTTTTTGCAATACATTTGTCACGACAGGAACAATGGGGATTTGCTCCATGTGTCCATCAGGAAAAATGTAATGAGTGTTCTCGTAAAAAGCCATCACTTCTTTGATGATAGGGTGATGTGTCTCTACGGCAAAACCGATACCCACATTTACCATGTCATCTGTTTCCGGTGTGGCGGTATGCTTTTCTATACCCATCCATGCTCCATGGGCAAGGATATCATCCATGCTTTTTATCACCTCAACATCCGTGTCGAAGTAAACGCCACCATGCTCGTAAAGAATCTTCAGCCGGGCATAGTCACTTACGTATGCAAACTTCTTCACATCATAAGCCTCGCTGCTGAAAGGGATGCAATGAACATCATAGTTGTCCTCGTTCCATTCTCTGATTTCGTGGTCTGGAAGAAACTTTTTCCAACTATCGATATATCGCTGATATTCGGCAGGTATAGGATTTCCTCCAAACCAGCAGTAATGAATCGTTTTAGGTATCATGATAGACAGCCTTTTACTTCTTTATGGTTGAATATTATTTTTTTGTAGCCTTTAAAGTGTTCTTTATCGCAGATACCATTGTCGCTGTCTATTTTCCAATATCCTTCTCTCCAATAGTATGCAGTAGTTAGCCAAGGCGTTTTTTTAAAGAACAAGAAGTGGAGATAGGGGAGTTCTCTTCCTTCCGGATCGATAATCTGATGTTTCTTTACGTCGTATGTCCATTCTTTGTCAATCCCATTTTCCGGTCCGGCATGAGGGCTTGTCCAAAACTCTTTGAATAAGCATTTGTTTACTAAAAGTGGATTTAGAAGGTCAAGTACAGTAAAATAATGGATACCGAAAGGTTTTAATAGAAGTCCATGCATGCGATGGATGTATTTGATGAATGGATTTACCATTCCTGACCATTCACCTTCATCAAATGCATAATGCTGATTGTCTACGAGACGTTTCTTCCAATTCTTTATTCTGAAGCATAGCGTGCGCCAATACTCGTTGTTTCTGCAGAGAGTAAAATGGCCTGCAATATGGTAATTATGGGTTGTTAGCAATTCGTAACTGCTTAGCATTTTGTCGTTGATTATCATGGATAAGTCTCCATATACAAGATCCAAATCACCGAATCCCCAAAAATCATAGTCTTTCAGTTCTTCTTGATGAACGATACCTATAAAGGGTTTTAAGTCAGTGAGTTTGTAGGCGCTATTGATGACATAGTTAATTCCAAGCCGGGTTCCAACCAGCTTACAATATTTCTCAAAACTCGTTGAGATAAACTTAGTGTTAGAATAGGTCTGTTGAGGTACAGGGCAGTCTGTATAGAAGATGAAGTCTATATTAGGATTTTGCCCGCATGAATAGAAGTATAGTTCTATCCATCCCGGCCATTGGCCAAAGTAAGGTATAATTTGAGCTACTTTATATTTCATGATTTTGTATATATGAAACTTGGATCCTCTTTTGGTGGTGGAATAGATACTATTATGCCTATTGCTTGGGTGTTATCAATATATGTTATTCTTGATCCGCTTTTCATTAGATGTTGGTAACAATTTCTTTTATCTTATTCTCCAATGTTACATAATATCCCCAAATGATTTCATCTGCCCCAGTGATGAAACGTTTTTGACAAGCGAAGTCCATGTACTTTTTCTTGTCGGCATTTAGTTCATCTATCAGTTTTATTGCATCATTATTCTCTTTTCCCATTTCAAAAAATACTATTGCTTCTTGATTTAACACATTAGGCTCCGGACGGTTATCTGAACCATGATAAATGGGTACACAGCCGGCATATATGGCTTCAAAAAGTTTTTCTGTCACATAACCGTCATAATTAGAGTTTTCCGGGGTCAGGTTAAAACGGTAATGTGTCAGGTATTTCAATTTGTCATCACCGTACTTCAATTTTAGTTCATCATTGTTATGGAACAAGTGACCATCGCAATCTACTTTATCGATATTGCAAAGTTGATTGAATATCTTTTTACGTCCTGTATCATCGTGACTGCATAAGAAAGAACAGAACTTTCTGTTCTCGTATGCATGATTTTTAGGAGAATTCATTTGTTCTATCTGCTGTTTTATTTCATTGTGTGTTGCGGTCGGTGAGAAGACATTCCACATGATCCAGAAAGGAAAGCGCATGTATTGCGGGTGGTTAATCTCGTCGAAACCTAATGACAGGTCAATACGTTTGTCGTCAAGGAAACGATGCAACCATTGTTGCATCGTTTCCTTATGTAAATTCTCCCGTTCTACAAAAATACGTATATCACTACGATCCAGATAATTGAGCCACATGGGTGCAAAAATACTGTAAAGCCCTATTCTGGCTTTAGGGTTATTTTTTAATAAATCACGTTTCTCAATAAAATCGATTAACCAGTAATCCTGTTTACATACATTACACCAATTGTATAAACGTACTTGATGATTATGGGTTGCTTTTAAGGCATTGTGTCGTATTTGAATAATATTTTTCCAATACGTATATTTATTTATAAACTTATTTTTCATCTGGTGGCATTTATTTTAATATCGAATTAGTTTATGGGCTATTGGATAGCATCCTATTTTTATCATCAAATATCCCAATCTCCAGCGTAGACTTTTTACGTCATGGAAAGCTGTATATTCATTTTTTTTGAATTCTCTTTTTATTTCTTCTTTTGTAAGGCATTTATTCATAAATCCTTCGGCGAATATTCCAAGAGAAGAGATTCGTTTTACTTTATTGTACTTATTGTCTATAAGAATTGAGTCCAATTTATCTTTAAACGCCCTTCGCATGCTATAACTTTTACGATTGATTTTATGTGTAATTGAGTCCACATTGATAAAGTAATGGTAGTAGGCCTTGCCGAGATAAGTAACCTTTACTTCTTCATGCTTTAGAATCTGTGCCCATATTAATACATCCTCGCAATAATTAATACCAAAGAAAAACCGGGCATTATATTTTTGATATAGTTCTGTTCTCACCATTTTATTCCATAAGGCACCAAATATTCTGCTTTCAAGAATATCCATTAATACTTGGTTGGCATTAATGGATGATGGCTTTTGTTTTTTGATAATGCCTTGAGTAGCGGAGGAAGGCGCACTTTTATTGATGAAGTAATCGGCTATTACTACATCGGCTTCTTCTGCTTTTGCTTTGTTGTACATTTCTTCAAGCATAGTCGGCTCTACCCAGTCGTCAGCATCGGCATGTATGGAATACTCACCACAAGCATTGTCTACGCCTAATTGACGAGCCATAGCCACTCCCCCGTTCATTTTATGGAAAACTCTTATTATAGGATGGTGGGAGTTGTTGCTATCACTATATTTTGCTGCATACTGATTGCAGATAATAGCCGTGTTGTCTGTAGAGCCATCATTGATCAGTAGTATTTCAAAGTCTTTGAAAGTTTGGGATAATAGTGTTTCTACTATGTAAGAAATACTCTTTTCTGCGTTATATACAGGAATGATTACAGAAATTTTCATAACGTTTTTGAGAACTCTATGTAAGCACTCACTGTTTGACTATAATACCCATAAAGGTACTGTAGCCCATATTGAGTTATATTCTTGATAAAGATAATGGACGCTAACCTAATATAGAATCTTTTTCATCTGCATCAGTTGGCAGACCATCAACTTGGACTTCAACGGTTTTGTTATGCGTATCCTTATACCACTTTTGAAAGAGGTTACAAGGAACGTTGTTCTTTACACAGAATGACTGGAGAGATTCTCCATGAGGTAGGGGCCTCCGTTTGGTACTGAAAGTAAAACCTTTCTAAATCTTCGCTATACATAATTTTTGAATTCTGTTTGCAACGAAGGTAGGCCTTTTAATTTATAGCCTTAAATTGAGTTGTGCTTACAGTTTGGTGTGGTGGCGTTTTTACTATGTGGAAAATATTTTTCCGATGTTAATTCATTGAGATTATATAGATGTTTTTATGCTTTCATTTTATGTTATTGCGTTTAAAAAAGGCTTTGAACTTTTGCTTTACCATTTGTTTGGCGTTGTATCCTAATCCCCATTTGTAAATGATACTTGTAGAACAAATAACAGATAAAGAACACACTGTAAAGAATCTGGAAACTTCATCGTTTGTAATAAGGTTATGTGCTATTAATGGGATGACTGCTGAAAGTGCCATTAGCGATAAGTTCTTTAAGAATATGGAAAAAAAGTATTTTTTTGCTGGGAATTCTGCATATTTTGATAGAATATGCAAATTCGTACAGAACGCTAAGAATAGAGGGATGATAGCTACTAAATAAGCCGAATTAGGGGATCCCCCAAATTTGAGGACAATATATACTAATGGAAAATTTGTAAGATAGATGGAGGATGTCCATAATGCTAATTGTTTCATCTTTCCGATAGCTACTATGCCTTGATCTATCATTTTGTTGGAGTAGCTTATTAGACTAATAAAAATACTTATTTTTATAAAAGTACCAGTGTACTCAGGTACTTCTGTTAGCCATAGTTCTAATACAAAATCTATTTCTATCAATACTGGAATTACTATTATTGAAAGTAAGAAAAGCGTATATTGAGAAATATTGAAAATAAGATCTCTAAATTTATCTTTTTCTCCGGTTCCGTAATATTTCACTAATTGTGGAACAGATGCTGTAATAAAGCCATCAACAAATTGTCCTATTGTAAATATAACTGTAGATGCCAATCCTCTTGCTGCGTTAATGGCGGTATTGAAGAATAGATTTAGTAATACTGCAACCCCTTGAGTGTTGAGTACTGCACTAAAGTGTCCAACTGTTGACCATCCGGAAAAGTGAAGCATTGATCTAAGAAGAGACTTATCTATTTTAAGAGAGAATTTACATTCATTGAATTTTTTGATACAATAGAGTCTATATAGAGAGACGTTGATAATATTTACAGCTAACTGAAGAATTGCATAAATGATTAATTTGTCTCCATCAATAAATACCAGAAGATAAATAATGATGAGTTTTGAAATTACATCAAATATACTTAAAAGCGCATATATGTTAAATTTCTCATGAGCCGTGACCGCAGCTGTATAAGGGGTCTGAGTAATAGTTAACATAACACTGATTAGTGATAATTGATATACCCAATTGGCAGCTTCAATTCTATTAGGATTGATGTTAAGATTATTGTTTAAAAACCATAATCCAAATGTTTCTGTAAGGAGTAAAACTATACAGGCTATTAGTAAATGGGTGAAAAATGCAGTTGAGAATGTTTTTTGTAGTAATGTGGCTTCTCCTTTTCCTATATTTAATGCTAAAAAACGACGGGTACTTGTTTGTAGAATGCTGTTAAGTAATGTGAACATAGAAGTGAATCCACCTACTATATTATATATGCCATAATCACTGACTCCTAGTTTCTCAAGGATTATTCTGGTTGTAAAGAAACTGATGCACATGGTAATGAACATGCGCATATATAAGAATAAAGTGTTTTTGACAATTCGTCTGTTGTTTTCTTCCATAGAACTTTTAAATTACTATTTAAATAGATCGAAAATTTTATTTTTAATTACAGATGTAAATACTCGAAGTTTAAATAGTAAAGTGAGTTGATCTTTATAATAGGGGATTATTTCCTTATAAAAGCTGTTGCTCCTAAAAGTCGCCTCTAAATACATGCGTCGTATATAGGTTTGGCGATGTGTTTTATAATAATCTACATCAAATACCGCGCGATAGTCATCTATTACATTCAAAGCATCTAATGTAAGAAGAGTTCTAATACATTTGAAACATTTGCTATCATTTTGAGATTCATTCACACATACGTTAAGATACTTCTGTGCCGGTTTATAAGAAATAATATACTTCGTTTTCTCTAAGCGATTCGCTTCACTGCCGGCAGAATAAAAGCGTATATTATTTATAGAGGCCATTGATAATGTTAGTAAGTCGTAATGTGCTGAGCCTAACTCTGCATTATGGTTTTCTCTCTTCAAAGTAAATTCCGCATATGAATAACCAGAAGAATAATAATATGTCTTTATTTTATTTTGTATATGGTAAATACAAAATAAGGCCATATATGTGTGATTTTCTGTATGGGAGTAAGTGAGATATTTATTTAAGATCAAATGTAGATTTGTTTCAATAAATATAAAATCAAATCCATACTCTGCGGCGAATGCTTTGGCGATCTGTAACCTTCCTTCCACTAGAGGTGTCCTTAATATATCCGCCGCTTTCATTGAACTACCTGCGTTAAAGAATGCTAATGTGTTAATTCGGTTGTTCTCGGGCGTGTGCTGGGATGTATGTTGCGCTATGGTATATAAAGAATCTACGCCACATGAAATGCCGGTTGCAACAATGCGCCTTTCTCCTTTGATTCCATTTATCAGTGGAGCCTTTATTTGAATCCTGTGTAATGATGGGTTACAGCCCGTTAAGGCATTGATAAAATGAAATTCAAGATTATAATATAATTCATCTGTTATGGGTATATCTGATACTATATCATAACCTTCACAAAGGGCGAAGAACAGAAAACCCCATACAAAAGCGTCTATTCTATCTGTGATCGTATCATTGGCGATTTCTTTATTAAAGGTTGTTTTTATTATTTCTTCGTTTTCATTGATGAAAATCCTTGCCTGAATACTATCTTCAGTCTTAATGATTTCTTGAATTCTTATTTCATTCATTGGTAATTTATGTTTTGAGATAAAGATCTGTTGTTGATATTTATAGTGGATTACACATGATGAACCACTCGAAATTTATTGTGGTCTCACTCTTGTGGAAACAATGGGAATGGCGCTGCGTCAATCAGTGGTTGTAGGTTTATATATCCTTTTTTATATAGAGATTTTGTTGCTAAAATATCAGCGAGACTTGTCTTGGTTCGCATGATGAAAGGTTTTTCGCGATCTGCGTGAATGGATAGAAAGAAATCATGGAATTTAAAATGTCCTCCCATCAACTTTCCCGACAGCTCTATCCATAAATTAGGAATTTCATAGGTCTCACTCATGATAAGCCCGTGCAGTGATGAAGAGGCTATATACTCGCAATCGCAAATCTGGTCAATTATTTCATGCCAATCTTTATAACCCTCCATGCGGATTATTAGTACTGCCGGATCATTCTTAAATTTGCTTAAGGCAGGGTGATTAAAATCACTGTAATGGGGAATGATACCGAGTTTGTATGTGGGAGTTGTATGTTGTGGTGTATAGACTAATTTAGCAAGCATTGCGGGATCTCCATAAACTTCAGGGCATTCTACCTCATTGTTGATGAAGTATTTTCGTGTTAGCGGTCCCCTTACCGCTAATATTTTCATAGGTGGGGTTGAAAGTGATACTGTCCCATCAATAATCCCAGCCCCCCATATGACACTGCGATTATTACCAAGCATGACGGCTGTAGAACCTATCATTATATAATTGGTACTATTGCGATGCATGGATATTGAAGAGGTATAAAGATATGATACCTTTCTGTTGAATAGTCGCTCTACTAAAAAGACATTTATATCGTCTCCCCAATTCCTGTGCATCAATTTGCCCCATGAATAATGTAGACAGGCATTTATGCATATAGGATGACAAAAGAGATCGAGCAGTAGAGTCTTTATCTTTGTAAAAATGATGTTAAAAGACGAGTGTTTATAGGGATCTTTCATGTCTTTAGATGATTGGTGAGGATATTATTGGGTCAAGTGCTCATTATACCTCAGTATATTGAAATCATTGAGTATATTTTTTATATGCTTGTTGAACCGTTGGAATAATGTGAGACGTTCAAAGACGGGGAATCGCTGATGCACATCATACCAGGGAGTAAGTTGCAAGTATTGGCGGTAAAGATATCCGAATGGATGATTGCAATCACGGAACCAAGGTTTTATGGGACATGCAAAATGAATAATGCCGGGATTGCGTTTAGCCTCTTTTAGCTGCGGGAGATATTGGCTGAAAATCTTAGGCTTACGCATAAAATAGAATGTTACCATATTCCATCGGATTGGCAAGGTTTTAATTTTATCTTTGAAGTACATGGCTATTACATCCTGTTCGTTTTGTATTTTGGCGGCAACTGAACGGGTGAAGTTGAAAATCGGTTGGCTGTATTCCAGCATTCTCCATTTCTTTAAATCACAAACCATGACTCCTGAATTGATATAAAGATCGTTCTGTGATAGACCAATACGCTGTTTGTGCAATATACAGTCCGGAATATCCTCAGCGGCAGCTATGACGTTATCAGATAACTCAATATTGTAGAGTTCCGCTATGTCCGCATTGATAACCATGTCCACATCTAAGAACAAGCAACGTTCAGCTTCCTGTGGTAATATGGTGGGAATGTAAAGTTTGTAGTACATCATGGTGCTCCATTGTCCCACGGGTAAGTCTTTGATCTTTGCGTCAGAACAGATATGTTGGGTGAGATAAGAATCATACCTCCTACAAAGTGAAGATATGCGTGATTCCGATTTTTGTGATAAACCGTTAGTCAGTACATACACATGAAATATTTTCCTTCGATTTGTCTCAAAAAGTGAGGTTAGCATGACTGCCGCATGTTGTACATAGCCTTCGTCTGTAACTATGACTATATGATATGGTTTATTCATTAATTGTGTAATATGTCTTGATTTTTGTGAATTTACGATTTAGATTTTAAGCACTCTCATGATTCTTTTATTTATCCAATGCATGCCCAATGAAGATATAATGGTGGAGACAATAGCCAAAATAAAGAAAAGCGGTCTATTGTGTATCATTGTATCAAGTAGTAAGAATATAGTGCCTTGCATTAGATAAATTTCATAATAACAATTTTGTGTAACTTTGATGTTTTTCCTAAAATTAACTCTTTGGAGTATATACAAGGCTAATAAAATGAACAAGATATTTACGAGGTAGAACGAAGCGTACGTATAGCGCCATCGTGATAGCATCTGAATATTGTCTTGAACAATGTCGAGACGGTATGTACAGAGAAACAGCAGTATCAAAGTGATGAAATGCCATTTTTTCACCTTATTCATTTGGTTCATTAGGAGGCATTCGTATTTATAATACCAGAGGCCTATAATAAAACAGGGAGATGCGTTTATCCACCAATGTGGCAGGCCGGCCAATAGCATTCCCGCTAACATGAAAACTATGACAAGGCTCAATGCCGGCAGTTTATATCTGGGAATGAAACGCATTACTATATAAAAAAGTAAATATAAGAGAGTGATTTCCGTGACGTACCAGCTATAGGGTAGGAGCGGATTGGAGGAAAATAATCTTTGAATCGCTTCTATTACCCCCCCCCCCCTATGGTTAATTAATCTTAATATTGGTATATATATAATATACGCTGTCAGTAAAGGGATTATAATTTTACTTATTCGGTGTATGCAAAATCCTTCAAGGTACTTCTTGCCTTTGAGACTATAACTGCACATTAATCCATAACCTGACAGAAAGAAGAAGATAGAAACGGAAAGGCTTCCAAATTGACTTTCTGCTGCCCATGCGGGATTATGCATGTAGAATGTAAACAGGTGGCATACGACAACTGCAATGGCTGCGATTAATTTGACCAAGTCCGTTAAATTACGTTTTTCACAAAGGCGGCGGTTGCTACGTTGGTGTTGTGCTATTATACATAGCAGTAGCAAAATAAATGATAAGAACATGGGGCTAAGATTATATTAAGAAATCGGACTGAACACTTCTGTATCGATCTGTTCTTTCAGTCTTTTGTGCCCCTTATCCTTTTCACTAAGTGCTACTTTCTCTCCTGGAATTCTCCAATCGATCCCTAAATCCGGATCATCCCACGCTACGGCTCCTTCGCTTTCCGGATGATAAAACTCATCACATTTATATTGGAACACGGCTTCTTCACTTAATACTGCAAAGCCGTGTGCAAATCCCTTCGGAATAAAAAACTGAAGATGATTCTCACCGGTCAATTCTACTGCTACATGCTGCCCGAAAGTAGGGGAGTTCTTACGGATGTCTACTGCTACATCAAGTACACAGCCTTTAATGACACGCACCAATTTACTTTGTGTGTAGGGTGGTTTCTGGAAATGTAGTCCCCGAATGACTCCATAGCAGGATTGGGACTCGTTGTCTTGTACAAAAGTTACAGGAGTCACCTTTTCATTAAATTCTTTCTGGGAAAATGATTCGAAAAAGTATCCCCGATCATCTTTAAAAAGCCGGGGCTCAATGATTACTAATCCTTCGATGCCTGTTTTTATTACATTCATTTCTGTTTGTCTAATTCGTCTATCACTTTTAGCAAGTATTGCCCGTATTGGTTTTTCAGCATCGGCCCCGCCAGTCGGCGTATTTTATCCGGTGTGATCCATCCTTGTCTTAAGGCGATCCCTTCAAGGCAGGCTATTTTTAAACCTTGGCGTTTTTCAATTACTTCGATGAAGGTGGAAGCTTCGGATAGGGAGTCGTGTGTGCCGGTATCCAGCCAGGCAAACCCACGCCCTAAAAGTTGCATCTTTAACTCCTTGTCATCAAGAAAATGCTGATTAACGGTCGTTATCTCTAATTCTCCACGAGGGGAAGGTTGGATGTTCTGTGCAACTTTAACCACTTTGTTGGGATAGAAGTAGAGTCCTACTACTGCATAATTGGACTTTGGGTTTTCAGGCTTTTCCTCTATATGAAGAACGTTGCCCGATTGATCGAATTCTGCGACTCCATATCGTTCGGGATCGCTTACCCAATAACCGAAAATAGTCGCTTTTTTATCTTCTTCCGCTGTACGCACTGCCTCTTTTAGTAATTGGGTAAATCCGGGACCATGAAAGATGTTATCTCCCAGTACTAAACATACCGAATCGTTTCCAATGAACTCCTGTCCGATGATAAATGCCTGTGCCAAGCCGTCGGGTGAGGGCTGTTCTGCGTATTCGAAACGAACGCCAAAATCTGAGCCATCGCCTAACAGCCTTTTGAATCCGGGTAAATCGATGGGGGTGGAAATGATTAGTATCTCTCGAATACCCGATAGCATGAGTACTGAGATAGGATAATAAATCATAGGCTTGTCGAAAATAGGCAGTAGTTGTTTACTGACTCCCTTAGTAATGGGGTAGAGGCGTGTACCCGAACCACCGGCTAAAACAATTCCTTTCATTGTCTGTCGTTTCTTTTATCTATTAATATCCTTCATCTCACCGCTTCCATCTTTCCCACTCTCTCCACGAACCCTACCGGCATATCCACATGGGCGCAGCCCAGCATATCCAGCCTTACCGCCACCTTGCTTTTGCCGTTGATGGTCACCAGTTCGCCTTCCAGTCCGGTAAGCGGACCTTTGATCACTCGCACCTGTTCGCCGGGGGCGAAGGGGGAGGAGCACACTTCGATGGCTTCTTCGGAGTAGTCGAGCATGAAGCGGAAACGTTCCATCTGCTCGTCGGGGATGACGGCGGGAGTACTTTCGCCGCGCAGCACCATGTAGCGGCTGACGGACGAAAGGGTCAACACTTCGGCACGTTCTGCCGGATCGACGTGTACGAAGATCATCATCGGGATGACCACGCGCTCTATCTTTTTGCGGCGGTCGCTCCATTGATGGATTTCTTCCTGCACGGGCAGGAAACTTTCGATGCCCATTGCCGTCAGGCGGTCACGGGTTTTCTTTTCGTGATAGAGACGGACGTAGGCGGCAAGCCAGGATTTCATGTCGGTTGGGGAGTATGGTTTGAGAAAGTGGGAGGGGCGCTCCCGGATACGCTACGCGGTTACCTGTCACAGTTGTCTGCTTGGGTAAACCGAATCTTACGTTTGATTTTGCTGCAAAGATAGATATAAATTTACTAAATGCAATAAATTGTTCATTAAAATAGAAAAAATAATGAATTTTTAATCTTTGGATTGTACTTTTGTGAGTTTTAATAATTAACATATATTTCAAATTTAATGATTATGGAAAAAAAACTACAAGTTAAAGAACTCGAATGAGTTGCTTAGAGAATTGTCCGGACAGGTGTTTGCTTTGGTGCGTGAGCTTCCCAAACCGCTCTCGAGGGAGGAGATGCGGGAGATGAAACGGTTGTGTCGTTTCCTGAGTAATACGGTGAAGGATCAGGAGCGGAAGCGGGAAGTGAGAAAATAAATTCGGGCGTTAAAAAGAGCCGGGAGGCAGACGGTGAAAGTGGTGTGTGGGTGGGTGTGGAGGCTTTCCGAAGGGACTTTTACGGCGGTTTTAACATTCGGAAGTGTAAAAAGTTTGTTGTTCTTTTGCATCATGGTTCATTGCAGAGGATGCGGAGTGGAAAGGGTTTTGCTTTGTGCGCTTGGCGGCGGATCGGGATTAAAAACATTAAAATTTAATACTCAATGAAGAAGAGAGAGTTTAAAATTTCCTTTTTCCTCCATGTGTGGGAAAAGAAGGCGGAAGAGATTTCGTTGGAAGAGTTTCATAATGACCTCAGGGGAGCACGCTGGAAGGTGCTTGCCGGGTCGTATCGGCGGTGGATGCAGACGGGGATGGCCGAGGAAGCCAAGAAGCTGAAGGGTGCCCTGAATGCAGTGGTGGTAGCCGGCAGGTGCCGGGGCGGACATGCGGCGAACCAGGTGAGCCGGCTGAGCGGACTGGCACTGTTCGACTTTGACCACTGTCCGGAGAAACTGTCCGGGATGAAGGAGAAGGCCAAGGCGCTGCCTTATGTGGTGGAGGCCTTTGTCAGTATCTCGGGTGAGGGCTTGAAGCTGATTGTGTGCATCGATGCGGAGAATGCCGGGCAATATGCGGCGGCTTATCCTGTCGTCGCCCGTGAGTTGGAGCGCGTGTTGGGTCATCCTTGCGATATGTCGTGCCGTGATTTGGGGCGGGCGTGTTACGCTTCGTATGATCCGGAGGCGTATTATAATCCCGCTGCAGAGGTGTTTCCGTGGCGGGAGCAGGCGGACGGACTGCCGCAGGCGGAAGGGGAGTATCCTGCGCAGGCGGTGGACGGAGCTCGTCCGGCAGGCGTCGCTCCCGAAGCGGGGAATGGCTTTATGCAGGCTTTCCTGAATGATTTTGATGTCCGGAATCCGTTTGCGACGGGAGGGCGTCATGCGTTTATGTTGAAGTTGGGACGTTATGCCCGGTATAAAGGTTTTTCGCCGGAGGAAATGCGGCTGTTGCAAAAAACAGTGGTTGAGAAATACGCGCAGGCTGATTTCGGAAGCGGAGAGATTGAGAAAACGTTATTCTCTGGTTATCAGTATGCTTCTGTCAGAAAGGCGGACGCTGTCGGGGAAGAAAAGGGCTCAAAGGCTCAAGGCTCACTTTATACTCCTCACAGGGAAGAGGAGGGAGATGATTTGGAAGATCTCTTGTTCGGAAAAAGTGAAGCTTACAGACGACAGGCGCCTTACTTTCCCGAAGAGGTGTTCGAGCATCTGCCCGAGGTGCTTGCGGAGGGAGTAAAGGTGGCGGGCAGCTATCGGGAGCGTGACATGTTGCTGACGGCGATGGTTGCCAACATCAGCGCTTGTCTGCCCGAGGTGCGTGTTTTGTATGATCAGGTGTACTACTCGCCGCACCTGTATTACATGGTGATTGCCCATGCCGGAGGCGGAAAGGGGGTGGTGTCGCTTGCCGGCATATTGCCCGGAGAGATTCACCGGTATTATGAGAAGCAGAACGAGGATATGCGTCTGGTGTATGATAAGGCTTTCTTCGAGTGGGAGCTGGAGCTGAAAAAGGCGCAGGCGGAGAAGCGTTCGCCGGACTTTTCGCTGCGTCCCAAAGAGCCTGCCCGTAAATTGCTGACACTTTCGCCCAATGTGTCGAAGAGTTTGCTGATCAGTGCATTGGAGGAGAGCGGCAAGTTGGGGTGCTGCATCAACGCTACGGAGCTGGACATGGTGTCGGGAGCTATCCGCAATGAGTACGGAAAGCATGATGACGTGTTTCGGGCGGCTTTTCAGCACGAGGTGGTTTCGGCCGATTTTAAGGTGAACGGGCGCCAGGTGGTAGCCCACCATCCACGCTTGGCATTGTGTTTCGCCGGTACTCCGAATCAGTTGGCGCGTTTCATACCTTCGTTGGAGAGTGGATTGTACAGCCGTTTTCTGATCTATACCGGACAGAGTGATTGGTGTTGGCGTTCGGCCGCTCCCCGGGCAGGGGGTGAAGATCATCAATCGGTGTTTGCCCGTCTGAGTCACAGGCTGTTGGAGTTACACCTGTTTTTGCTTCAGTCTCCCACGGAGGTCACGTTTACGGCTGCGCAATGGGAGGAGCATACGTCTCGTTTCTCCTCTCACCTGTCCGAGGTGGTGAACGAGCGGGATGATTCGCCCGGGGCGATCGTGCTGCGTCACGGATTGATGGCAAGTCGGATAGCGGGTGTGCTCACTGCTCTCCGCAAGGGGGAGTGTGCCTGGGCAATGCCGCAGTATGTGTGTTCGGACGAAGATTTCCATACTGCCATGCTGATGACGGATGTGCTCCTGGAGCATAGCTTGCTGCTGTCTACCAGTGTGCAGAAGAGTGAAACGAACTCCAAACCTCTGAAGCCTTATTTCAGGTTACGGCCGGTATTACAATCTTTTTCAGGAACTTTTACCTTCGCCGAGATGGTAGAAAAGGCGGTGAAAATGGGAATTCCCCAGTCCACTGCCAAGAGGCTTTTTAAGAAGACTGTAGACTTGGAACTCGTTGTGAAAGAGGATGGAAAATATCGTAAGACTCACCGCAAGTGGGCGTAATGATGCTTGTAGAGTGAGCCTTGAGCCTTTGAACCTTCTCAAAGAGGATAGGGGGGAGGCGAATGTATGAAAAAACTCTTAAGCCTTTTCTGAAAAGACTTAAGAGTTTCTACTAAAAGACTTGGATGTTTCGAGGGAAACGTCTAAGTCTTTTTCACGTTTTTCACCACAGAGGACACAGGGTTCACAGAGGAAAAATTTATTTTCCCCGGAACAGGTGTTTAAATTAAAACTCTGTGTCCTCTGCGTCCTCTGTGGTGAGTTCAAGGCTCTCCCAGGTAATGCACTATCAGCCCGACTTCGCGCTTGAGGAAGCTGTGGCGGTATTTGTTGTAATTGACTTCGGACAGTGCCCGGGTCAGGGCAGTGTTTTTACGCATCCAGCGGTAGAGTTTCTGCAGGGCGAGCACCGGGTCGAGGCCCGGGCAGTAAAGTTGTGCAAGTTCGGCTTTGGTGTACGAGCGGATAATGAAATCGGCTTCGGTTGTGTCTTCTTCTTTTCTTTGGTTCATGGTTTTGATTATCTGATTGTTATCTACCGTAAATATACGAAAAAATACCCGGAATACAGCGTGTTTTTATACTCTTTTTTCGTCAAACTTTGTCATCGGCGCTCTTTCCTTGTCATTGGCGCATCGAGGTTGTCGTATCTTTGAAATGTGATTGAAAAACAGATGTTTAACTCTAAAAAGAAAGTACGATTATGAGTAAAGAAGTTACGTATTCGGTAGTGGCGCGCAAGAACATGCAGAAGAAGGATGATCCCGCCAAGTATTATGCCCAGGCACAGGCGAGTGGCGATGTGGGTCTGGACGAGATCTCGACCCGGGTGGAAAAGGCCTGTACGGTGCACTCGGCGGATGTGGTGGCGGTGCTGAAGGCGCTGGAGGATGAAATGGTAGACGGTCTGTCGAGGGGAGAGATTGTACGGCTGGGCAATATCGGCACGTTTCAGGTGGGCCTGAGAAGCAAGGGAGCTGAAAAGCCGGAGGATTTCAAAGCGGCGAATATCAGCAAGGCGAGAGTGAACTTCCGTCCGGGGCCTGTGCTGGCGGATGCGATGAAGACGCTCAGCTTCAGCAAGGTGAGCACCCGGGCGGCGCAAAAGGGCGACGGGGGCGACGGCGACGGGGGGATTGTGGATGACCCGACGGCATGATTTTCACCACAGAGGACGCAGAGGACACAGAGGAGGAATTAAAACTCTGTGTTGCTCTGTGGTGAAACAGAGTGGTGAAAATTAAAAAACTCTGTGTCCTCTGTGTCCTCTGTGGTGAAAACGTAAAACAACTTAATATAGCAAAGCAACGATGAAGAAGTTACAAAGAATCTTGGAATGGGTGATCGCGTTCCTGATGTTTCTCAGCGGGAGGAATGTCGAAAAGTGAAGGAGGGGGTATGAGGAAAATCGACTTAATCGTGATTCATTGCTCCGCAACGAGGGAAGACCGGTGCTTTACGGAGTTCGATCTGGATGTCTGCCATCGCAGGCGCGGCTTCAACGAGCCGGGGTATCACTTCTATATCCGCAAGGACGGGCGGATTGTGTCCACTCGTCCGGTAGAGAATATAGGGGCACATGCCAAAGGGCACAATGCGACGAGTATCGGTATCTGTTATGAAGGAGGGCTGGATGCGAGGGGATGTCCCAAGGATACCCGGACGGAGTGGCAGGTGCATTCGATGCGGGTGTTGGTGAAGACTCTGCTAAAACAGTATCCCGGCAGCCGTGTGTGTGGCCACCGGGATCTGAGTCCGGACTTGAACGCCAATGGGGAGATCGAGCCTGAGGAATGGATAAAGCAGTGTCCGTGTTTTGATGTGTCTGATGATAAAAAATTACATTGATGTTTTAAAATGGAAATTTAACCGCCATAAGAGTTAATTTAATTAACTCTTATGGCGGTTTGGTTTTCATGGCATAAGTGTAACAAATAATTAATTCTTCATATTTTATAAAATCATAGAGATGTCTAAGTGTGTTTTTGGCCGTAACCATATCCATAGCCGTACTTTTTGCCGTACCCGTAGTAGCGTCCGTATTTTCCGTATCCATAGTAATAACCGTATTTCCGTTTTTTCATGTCGAGCCCGTTGATGACGGTACACAGGTTCGGAAGTTTGTTGCCCAGACGAAGATCCTCGAGCAGGGTATAGTCGGCTTTATGCGTATAGTCGGCACGGCATACATAAACGGAGAGGTCGGCTACCCGTGCGATGATCTGTGTGTCGGTGACCAGCCCGATGGGGGCGGTGTCGAGTATCACGTAGTCGAAGTGTCTTTTCAGAATATCGATGGCCTGCACCAAAGCCTGGCGTGCCAGTAGCTCGGTGGGGTTGGGCGGAACTGTTCCACCGGGGAGGATACTCAGGTTGGGTGATATCTCCGAGGGCTGCACCATAGACAGCAGGTCGGTATGCTGCGGATTGGCCAGGTATTGAGTGATTCCTTTCTCTTTGTGCGAAAGGGAGAATACTTTGTTCAGTCCCGGCTTGCGGATGTCGAGTCCCACGATGACTACTTTCTTGCCGAGCAGCGAGAGGCTGATGGCAAGGTTGGTGGCTACGAATGTTTTTCCTTCGCCGCTGATGGTGGAGGTGACCAGGACCACTTTGTTCTCTTCGCCCAGCATGAATTGCAGGTTGGTGCGGATGCCCCGGAAAGTTTCTGCCATCAGGTCGTTCTCGTTTTCGCGGACGGCGATGCTTCCCTGCTTCCCGTCTCCCTCTTCCGCCAGGGGGATGTCCCCGATGATAGGGACGGAAGTCAGTTTCTCCACGTCCGTCCGTCCTTCTATGCGGAACTGGAGCAGGCCCATGACGTAGATGACGGCTACGGGGATGCCTATCCCCATCAGGAGCGCGATCATGTAGACCGTCTTTGTCTTGGGTGAGACGGGATAGTCGTCGGCCATGGCTTCGTCTACGATTTTGGCGTTATTGGCGGTGGCGGCCAGCGCGATGGAGTTTTCTTCCCGTTTCTGGAGCAGCATCAGGTAGAGTCCGGCCTTGATTTCCTGCTGGCGCGAGATGCTGACGAGCTGGCGTTCCTGGGCGGGAGCGTTGCTGATGCGGCGGTTGAACTTGCCGGCCTGCCGGTCGAGGTCGGCTTTGGTGATAAGCAATCCTTCTTTTACGCTGCGGAGGGTGGTCAGGATGTTTTCGCGCATGGCGCGGATGCTGGTATCCAGATTAACGATCACCGGGTTGCTTTCCGAAGAATTGAGCAGCAGGCGGTTGCGCTGGAGCACCATTTCGTTATACTGGCTGATAAGGGGGGGCAGGGACTGGTCGGTCAGGCCGACGTTGACGGGCAACACGGTGTTGACCTTGTCCGGAGCGGAGATGTACTCGGCCAGGTAGCTTACCAGGTTGAGCTGTGTACCGTTCTCCACCCGTTGTTTTTCGTAGGCGGAGTTTTCGCTGACAGCCAGTTGGGCGTCGCTGGCAAGGTCGGTCAGTCCGGCATCACGTTTAAAGGTTTCCAGTTCTTTCTCGGTGCTGAACAGCTCGTCGTTGATGATGCGGATACGTCCGGCGATGAATTCTTCCGTTTTCTCCGCCACTTCGTTTTTGTCGTTGTTGGTGTTCCGGTTGTAGACCTCGATCAGCTTGTTGATGAAGTCCTCGCCCCGGCGTTTGTTGGTGTTCTTTAAGGAGACGATGACGATAGAGGTGGTTTTGGACGTCGGTTCTACACTGAGTGCTCCCGCATAGCCTTTGGCTGTCCACAGGGGATTGCTGACAACGGCGGTGAGCGTCTGCGGCTCTTTGACGGTGACGGAGTCGTGGGCAAGCGTAAACGTGAACGTGCCTGCGGGAGTAGTGAGCAGGGCCGGCAGCTTGGTGAACCGCTTGCTGTAGGCGTCGCCTCCGACGGTTGCTTTCACGTCGAGTGTGTTGCCGGGCGACAGGGTCAGTTCGAATAGGGCCGGACCCGATAGCTTGTCTGCCTCCTGAGGGGTGAGACCTACCCGTACCGGTGAGCTTTTGTAGAGCTCCACGTCATTGAAGCTGCCCGGGGCGGAGTAGGTGGTGTAGAGGTTCAGCTCGCTGACCACATGCTTTATCAGGGTTTTGGAGCGCAGTATCTCGATTTCGTTGTCGATGTTGGATACGGAGCTGACCAGCCCCAACCCCTCGAGCGCGGTGAGGTTTCCTCCGCTGTTGCCTCCTTTTTTGTCGTCTTTGATGACTACCGAAGCCGAGATGTTGTAAACCGGAGTGGTCTGCCGCAGGTGTAGCCACGCCCCCGCCAGGCAGAGGATGATCGAAGCCACGAACCAGGGCCACCGGATGATGTAGCGGAACAGCATGGCGTGGAAGTCTATTTTCTCTTCTTTTTCTTCGTATAGGTCGTCGTATAAGTCTTCTTTCATTTTTAGTCTCTTTATTTGGCGATTGTAATGATTAAACTGGCAAGCGACACAAGCGTGCCTACCACGGAGAACCAGATGGTGGTGCTGGTGCTGATGTCGGCTGTTTTTGCCTTGGTCTTATTGGGCGTGACATACAGGATGTCGTTCTGTTGCAGGTAGTAGTAGGGCGATTGGACGATATCTGCCCGGTTCATGTCCAGCGTGATGATGTGCTGGTGTCCGTCGGCGTCCTCGCGGATCAGGCGGACGTTGTCACGCAATCCGTACACGGTCATGTCGCCTGCCATGGCAAGGGCTTCGAAGAGGTTGACCTTTTCGTTGCTGATGGTGAAAGTTCCGGGAGCGTTTACTTCGCCGATGACAGAGATCTTATAATTGGCCATACGGACGGTGACGATGGGCGATTCTTTGATATAGTCGCTTAACTTCCCTTTGATCAGTGTTTCTGCCTCGCTTTTGGTCAGCCCGCCGATGTGCAGGGTGCCCAGTATCGGGAATTCGATATTGCCCCGGTTGTCTACCAGGTATTGCTGGAGTGCCGGCTGGCTGGTCAGGTTGTTCTGTGAGGCGCTGACGGGAGTTGCTACAGTGAGGTTGAACGGTTCAGCCAGTTCGGGGTCGGTGCAGGACACGACGATGGTGAGCAGGTCCTTCGGCATGATGCGTGCATCATAAAGCTTGGCTTCCGCAACGGCACGCTGCACCTCTCCCGAGTCTTGTAAATAAGGCACTTTCTTGTAGGACTGGCAGGAAGCCAGCAGGATACAGGTTAACGTAAAAAAAAGTAGTCTTTTTGTCATTTATCTTAATTTTAGAATATTACTATATGGGGTTCACCACAGAGGACACAGAGTTCACAGAGGAAGAATTTAAGATCTTTCTATAAACCTGGAAAATAAAAACTCCGTGTCCTCTGTGTCCTCTGTGGTGAACTCTTTGTTTTAATAAGCTTCTTTTTCTCCTTCTAACGCATTTCTTACAGTTTTATATATTATATATAAATCGAGCATGAAGGTCCAGTGCTCGATATACCAGATGTCTCGTTGCACGCGGCCTTCCATTTGCCACAGTTCGTGGGTTTCGCCACGAAAGCCGGTGACTTGCGCCCAGCCGGTGACACCCGGCTTCACAAAATGGCGGACCATGTATTTGTTGATCAGTTGTGAGTATTGCTCCGTATGTTTCAGCATGTGAGGGCGGGGGCCCACTACCGACATGTCGCCCAACAGTACGTTGATGAACTGCGGCAGTTCATCGATGCTGCTTTTACGCAGGAAGTTGCCGAATCGGGTTTTACGCGGATCGTGCAAGGTGGCTTGCAGGGTGTCGCTCTGTGCGTTTACTTTCATGGAACGGAACTTGTAACACCAGAACTCGCGTCCGTCTTCTCCGCTTCGCTTCTGCTTGAAGAAGATGGGGCCCGGTGAGGTGATTTTGATGGTCAGTCCGACGATGATATAGATAACGGGGAAGAGCGTGCACAGGAACAGCAGGGAGAAAACGATATCGAACGCACGCTTCCTGAAGCGGTTTTCGGTGAAACTGAGAGGCTCCTGACGGATGCAGAGTACGGGCACGTTGCCCAGAAGCTCGAAGTACATCCGGCGTTTAAGATAACTGCGTACGTTGGGGACGCTGAAGAAGCGTATCAGGTGATTCTCACAATAATCGATGATGGGAAGTATCTCCTCGCTGCGGGCGGATGGCAGGCAGCAATATACTTGTTCGATTCCTCCCCGTTTCAGATAATCCACAACCTTGCCGGGTTGTCCCAGGTATTTCACTTTTTCGGGAAAGCGACTGCCGGGCTGGTCGTCGAAGTATCCGATGACACGAAATCCGGAAGTGACATCGTCCGTCATTTGATGATACAGTTCGATGATATTGCTGTTGCTGCCTACGAGAATGATGCTGCGGGAGTTTCCTCCATGCTTGCGGTAGCATTTCAGGAGTCTGCGAAACAGCAGACGGTAGCAGACTAACAGCGTGGTGAACGTGAGATAGAATATCAGGAAGAAACGTGCGGAGAGGATACCGAAGTTTCCAAAGGTGAGGGCGCAGGAGAAGAATAGGGCGTGTCCGGCGCTGTTGCGGATGGCGCGCCATACAATTTGTTCGGGACGTACTACGCTGCGATGCAGTATGACGCCCGATGACATGTTGCTAACCAGATAGCATAAGTTGAGTAATACTAAAACCTGTGGAAGTGAGTGTGTAAATGGGTCTGCAAAGAATTTACTTCCTAAGAGTGCGTAGAGAGATAGAAAGATACCATTCAAGAGAATTAAATCTCCGGCGAATACTATCCTTTTTATAACTTTATTAAACCGCAATACCTGTTTCATAATGTATCTATAGGAGTGTATGTAATAGTTGTCAGTGCTTGATCCACTATCATCTTGCTGTGTGCATTACAATTTGTTCCCTTACTTATTAGGTAATAGAACAAAGCAATCCCTTACTTATTAGGTAATAGAATGCAGAATAACGAAAAGATATAAAATATGGCTTGGAGAGGTTAACTAAACATAAAAGAGGGAGTAGCTTATATAACTACGATGTAAAATTATCGCAATTTGGTAACTCCTGTTTGAGTAATTACATCAAACAGGAATTATGACTAATCTTTCTATTATATGAATAAATTATTTCAAACTGATATTTAAACTGATTATTATCCACTTTATTGGAAAAGAAATTATCATTTTGTTTGTGATATTTCAATTTTTATCTCTACTTTTGCAGCGATAAAACAAACAAATCTGTTCTATTACCTAATAAGTAAGGGATTGCTTTGTTCTATTACCTAATAAGTAAGAGAACCATTTATATCACTCTTCTTCTTCCTTCTTTAGTCTCACGGCAGCAATTACTTTTTTATTCGCATTACTCAGTGTTTTATTATCAAAAGAAGCCAGGTAGATGTATGTCACCTTTTCCGAAGCATGCCCCATGCCAGCGCTGATTACTGAAACCGGAACCCCCTTTTGCAGGGCTGTGGTGGCCCAGCTATGGCGTGCTACATAAGAAGTGAGCGGAGTCTTCAGCTTAAGCATTTCAGATATCTGGTTGAGTCGTTTGTTATACACCCTCAGCGCACTTCGGTATTGCTTATGCCCTTCTTCACCGGCTGCGCTAATGACCGGCAGCAGATAGATGGAGTCTGCACAGAGTGCCGCATACTTCCTAAGAATCGCTTTGGCACAGCTTTCTATGATGACCGTAAGCTGCTGCCCCGTTTTCTGACGGAAGTAAACCAGTGTTTTCCCTCTCACGTCTGTTTTGCGGAGGTGCACCAGGTCGACAAATGGGATGCCACGCAGATAGAAGCTCAGCAAGAAGAGGTCGCGGGCAAAATCGAGCTTACTGTTCTTACCCAGATCGGCCTCCAGCAGACGGGAGATGATGGAAGGCGAAATAGCCCGTTTGGCGGTAGGCTCGTTGCCGATGAAAACATTCTCGAATAACTCCCGCGTATTGAGTGAAGTCAGGTTTTGCTCGATGGCCTGATTGCAAATGGAGCGTAACATGCGCATATAGAGCGAGATCGTATTATGCCTTTTCCCACTCAAAAGCAAATACTGTTCGTACTCCTTGATGCTCTCGGGAGTGATCTCTTCAAAAGTAAGTGAATCTTTTCCTGCAAACTTCTGATAACTGTGCAGGGTGTAAATGTAAGTGTTGGCTGTACTGTAACGACCACCTAACTTAGCCTTCTTGGCTAAAGATTTAATGAACTTTTCAATTTCCATTTTCTTGTTTTTTTTAGTGTGTTCAACAACAATGATTCTAATAAAAAAGATTTTGAGCGGTAAGGCAGAAAATTTGCAGGAAATTAGTAAAAAATCAATAGCTCTAAAGGATAGACGAATGAAAGTATCATAAATACCCAAATGATCCGATGAAAAAGGAGAGTAAAAAAGTGTCCCGAATTTGGATGAATAGCCGTTCTTTCGTGGTGTATTAATCAATTAAAAACATGAAATTATGGTAATAGCTTATTTGAGAGTAAGTACGGAAAAACAGTTTTTAGCTAATCAGAAAGAAGAGATTTTGCGATTTGCAGAGAAAAATGGATTGTCGATCGACAAGTGGTACACAGAGACTATCAGTGGAAGCGTAAGCACAAAAGACAGGAAATTATCAGAGTTACTGAAAAGGATGCACCCGGGGGATACACTGATTGTAACGGAGATTTCGAGGCTGAGCCGTACATTGCTCGAGATTATGACTATCCTGAATTTCTGTATCAAGAAGCAGGTGGTGCTTTATAGCACCAAAGAAGGCTATGTGTTTCAGGACGACATCAACAGTAAGGTGCTGGGATTTGCATTCGGGCTGATGGCGGAAATCGAAAGGAACCTTATTTCGATGCGTACCAAAGAAGCACTTGCACGTAGAAAACAGGAAGGAATGACTTTAGGCAGAAGAAAGGGGGATACGCCTAAAATTAAATTGCTGAGTGCCAACAAGCGGGTACTAACCAGAGAACTTGACAAAGGAACTACTTACTCGGAACTGGCGGAAAAAATGGGGGTGTCCAGAACAACATTATTCCGGTTCATGAAAACGATGTATTAGTGAATGATGAATGATTAGGAGAGCCATGATTCACCACAGATTACACGGATTCTCACAGATTAATAATTTATTTTACTGAGAGTTAAATTAAAATATCTGTGTTAATCTGTGTAATCTGTGGTGAATATGAGTTCATTCACTGTTTATCATTTATCGTTCATCGTCGATGATCGTTTATGAAGGCTTTTCAGTTCGAAGGAGAGCATGACCCGGAAGAAACCGATGATCAGGAAGGTGAATGCCAACATGTATATAACGTAAAGTGCACCCACGGCCGGTTGCCAGAGTATGATCAGCGAACAAATGATGGCAAGGATACCGAAGCCCATGTACCATCCCCACTCACGGGTTCCATAACGTTTCAGGTCCATGGAATAGCCTGTGGCAGAGAAACCGCGGAACATCATCCAGAAAGCGACAATGAACGGTATGACTTCCATGCTGAGCAATGGATAGGCTACCAGGTAAATACCTAAGATCAGGTCGATAATACCTCCTGCGAGATACCATCCCCAGGACGAGATGCTTCGCCGGTTGCTGATGGAAAAGATGATTTCGATAATACCACTGATCAGCATGGAGATGCTGAAGATAACGCTGAGGGCAATGTAACTGCTTCCCGGTGCAAACAGCAGGCAGAGAGCTACGATGATGTACAGAATACCTAAGATAAGAGATAACCACCAGTTTTTGACTGCGTGTTCCATCTCGTCGAATAAAGTTTTCATATCAATTCTATTTTTAGATTATTGTCCCACGTGAACAAAGTAAGCGTACCGATTGTTTAGAATATAGTAAATAAAACTTAGAGATAACAATTATGGCAACAACAAATTTCAAAGGACAACCGGTAAAGCTGATTGGCGAATTTATACAGGTTGGAAAGGTGGCTCCCGATTTTGAGCTGGTGAAAAGTGATTTATCTTCTTTCTCACTAAAAGATTTGAAAGGTAAAAATATAGTTCTGAATATTTTCCCAAGTATGGATACCGGTGTCTGTGCTACTTCGGTGCGTAAATTCAATAAGATGGCAGCGGGATTAAAGGACACGGTGGTATTGGCCATTTCGAAAGACTTGCCGTTCGCTCAGGGACGTTTCTGCACGACGGAAGGCATTGAAAACGTGATTCCATTGTCCGATTTCCGTTTTTCGGACTTTGACGAAAGCTATGGAGTGAGAATGGCCGACGGACCGCTTGCCGGATTGCTGGCACGTGCGGTGGTGGTGATCGGAAAAGACGGGAAAGTGGCTTATACGGAACTTGTTCCGGAGATTACTCAGGAACCTGATTATGAAAAGGCACTGGCTGCCGTGAAGTAATCTGTGTAGGAGAAGATTTAGGAAAAAATAAAGTCCGTGTTCACTCCAAGGAGGTGGGAACACGGACTTTTTCATGTGGAATTGTTACTTCTTTTTAGTCATATCGAAGTCGAACTGTACTTTAGAAGTCGGTATAACCACATCTGCCAGTTTAATCTCGTCGGCATTGAGCTTCATCTTCAACTGATTGTTTTTGTAAGCGAAGCTGCCTTTTTCCGGAGAAGAAATGGTTACGGTTACGGTCTGACCATTTTCACCTTCTGTAGCAGAGGGTAACTGGAGGGTCAGTGGTTCCGGTTCGAATGCAAGGTAGATACTGTCTTTCTCTGTATTGAGAGCCGGCTTGTAACCTACTTTGTATTTTACGTCACCGATAGCTTTGATAATGGCTTCTGCTTTGTCTTTGTCACCGATAATAGAGATGATAAGGTCGTCAACCGGCAATTTGTCGAAGAAAACGGTATCATTCTTTACTGTCGCATTGACATCCTGTCCCTTGGGAGTCTCACCTTCACCGGCATTCTCTCTGCCTGCAGGAGGAGTAACTTGGGTGATCAGTACTTTCCCATTATAAGTGCCTGCCACGTCACCGGTCGATGGAAGAGGAAGCGGAGAGTTGTCATCGTCGTCACAAGAAGACAAGGTTACAACTGAAAAAGCAATCGCAAAAGCATAAAAAAGTTTGGATAGATTAAATTCTTTTTTCATTTTCTTAAACATTAAATTTGTTATATAAATCAGTCGTTCATCAACCAACTGTAAGGCCTAGGAGTTGTTTTTTGATGAATTGTTGATTAACTGGTTTGGTGTACGTACAATAGGTAAATGCAGGGAATATAAATATACTGCATGGAAGAGGAAAAAAAAAGAAAGTTTTTTTTGAGGGAGGGATGAAGGCGGAGTTTTACCACAGAGTAACACGGAGTAATACAGAGTGATAGAGAGTAATGCAGAGTAATACAAAGTTCTTAGAGTTCACTGCCATTCGTTATCGATAGATTAAGTTCACTCTGTGTTGCTCTGTGTTACTCTGTGGTGAATGCTGATTCTTGCTGTGGAGGCACTATTTCTTTTTCTTCATTCCTTTGTAGATAAGGAAGCCGACGATGAAGACTCCGATGGCAATGAAGCAATAGCCCAGTTCGTGGCTGTATTCGGTAACTTTGGCAAGCAGCTGCTCTTCGCTTTCAATGCCGGGGACGGTGGACAGATAGTATCCGATGGCGGCAAGGATGGTGTTCCATAATCCTGCACCTAAGGTGGTGTAGATAAGGAAGGTGTGCAATTTCATGCGGGCAAGTCCGGCAGGGATGGAAATCAGTTGGCGGACTGCAGGGATCAGACGGCCGATGAAAGTGGACAGTGCTCCGTGCTTGTCGAAATATTCTTCGGCATGTTGCACTTTGGCTTCATCGATCAGGCACATGTGCCCGAAACGGCTGTTGGCGAATTTGTAGACGATGGGACGTCCCAGCCAGCGGGCCAGATAGTAGTTGATAAGGGCGCCGATATTGGCTCCTATGGTGGCAAAAAGCACTACCAGGTAGATGTTCAATTCTTCGTTGACTGCTGCTTTGTAAGCTGCCGGAGGAACTACCACTTCGGATGGAAAAGGAATAAAAGAACTTTCAATGGCCATTAAGAGTGTAATGGTCCAGTAATTGAGGTGGTCTAAACACCACTGAATGAAGGCTACAGATTCCATTTGTTTAATTTAGATTGAATTTAATATAGTTTTGGTTTTTGATTTACCACAGAGGACACAGAGGGCACAGAGTTTTTATTATCTTAGTTTATTAAGAAAAAAGATTTCTCTGTGTCCTCTGCGTCCTCTGTGGTGAATAATTATTTTTCGTCTTTTAAGAAATCATCCAGTTCACGGAGCATCTGTTCTCCATCCGCTCCCATTTCCAGGATCATATTCCGAAGCGATTCGAGATTGATGGAGTTGCCACACATCTCGTTGTATTTCTTGAATCCTTCGTGGTCCTGAAGTACAAGGCATACAGAAGCCAGTTGTTCGCAGACTTTGGGATATTCGGGATCTTCCTCCAATACTTGCTCGAAGCAAAAACGGGCATTCTCGAGCATACGGTATTCGAGGCTGTAATTACCGATTTCCATCCATGTGTCGGCTTCGGGGGCATAACGGAGAGCCAGTGCCCATTCTGCACGGGCCTGATCGAAGTTGCCCTCTTCCATGTAAATGCGTCCCTCAAGCAGATAGGGCTCTGCATCCTGTGGAGCCAGCTCTTTGGCCAGCCGGCAAAGGCGGTGGGCTTCTGCCGAGTCACCCAGATGGGAGGCACAGACCGCTTTGTTTGAATAGATATCGGACAGTAACGGAGAAGAGCCGTTGCCGCTTTCTTCAATTGCCTGAAGGGCCAGGCGGTAGCTCTCGGCGGCTTCTGCCCAGTTCTCCTGATGGGCATAAGCCAATCCGATGAACATGTAGGTGAATTCGGGAGAGAGCGTTTTATATTCCAGTGCTTTCTGATACTCTGCGATGGCTCCTTCGATATTTTCAAGGTGAAACAGGCTGTGTGCTTTGATGATATGGGCTTCGCCGAATTCTTCATCGGCTGCGATAGCGAAGTCGCAGGATTCTACGGCCTTATCAAAATCTTTGGTGGCGAACTGACATTTGGCCAGCCCCACCCAGTAAGCCGGGTTGTATGGGTTCTTGTCGATCAGCTTGTTGTAGAAGAAGGTGGCTTTTTCTATATGTGCCGCTCCGGCTGCTCCATAACAATCGGCGGTGGCTGCCAGAAAATCTTCGTCGTCCTTATACAGTTCTATCCCCCGCGTAAGCCACTGTATGCCTTTTTCCGGATAGCCTAAATCGGTATACAGGTAGACAACATCGACCAGAATGCCGAGTTCGTTTTTCTCTTCCTCTTCTATGCTGTCGAGTATTTGGTCGGCATCGTCCAGCTTGCCTTCGTTCAGCAACAGTTCGGCTAAAAGTAGTTTGACGTTGGCGGAGTAGGTGTCGGTGATAAGGTCGGCCACTTCCCGGGCTTTCCGGGGTTGGTTGAGATCCAGAAACAGGTAAGCTTGTTCTACCATGAGGTCGGTATGCCCCGGATGAAGTCCGAGTCCGTACGAAATGACTTCCTGGGCTTCCTTGAACCTGCGTTCGGAGGCGTATTGATCGGCAATATCGGCCAATTGGTCACCATCCATATAGGGAGACTGGTTGTTGGCTTTTAATGTTTCGTATTGCACGATCATATTATGTAATTCCCGCTCTCTTTCGGACGGGGAGTTCTTTCTACCCAATTTAATTAGTAATTATACAGTTAATAATAATTTGATTCGGCGGGAGAAGGTGTGTCATAATTCTTTTTACCACGGAGGACACAGAGTTCACAGAGGAAAAATTTATTTTCCCCGGAACCGGTTTTTAAATTAAAACTCTGTGTCCTCTGTGTCCTCTGTGGTGAGTTTCGGCATACACTCTCTTGCCAAAAAGCTATTTATTGATTTTTCCCCAGGTATCTTTCAGTCCCACGGTGCGGTTGAATACCAGATGACCGGGCGTAGAATCTTTGTCTACATTGAAATAGCCGATACGTTGGAATTGCAGATAGGAAAGTACGGGCAGGTCGGCCACGTATTTTTCTATGTAGCAACGGGTCAGAGTGGTCAGTGAGTCCGGGTTGATCATTTCCTTCATGGCTTCGAGAGCATCACAACCTTTCGCCTCACGGATGGCAGCCATCTCGTCACGCGGGTTTTCTACTTTCCAAAGGCGGTCGTACAAGCGTACTTCTGCCGGCAGGCAGTGTGCGCAGCTGACCCAATGGAGCGTACCTTTCACTTTGCGGTTGGCATCCGGCATACCGCTTTTGGTATTCGGGTCATATTCGCAGTAGACTTCGGTCACCGTACCGTTTTCATCTTTCTTGCAGCCTGTACATTTCACGATGTAGGCGTTCTTCAGGCGCACTTCCTGTCCCGGAGTCATGCGGAAATATTTTTTCGGCGCGTCTTCCATGAAGTCTTCGCGCTCCATCCACAGCTCGCGGCTGAACTCGATGGTATGACTTCCGGCAGTGGGATCTTCGGGGTTGTTAATGGCATCCAGTTCCTCAACTTGTCCTTCGGGATAGTTGGTAATGATCAGTTTCACCGGATTGAGCACGGCAGATACACGCGTGGCACGGGCATTCAGGTCTTCGCGTACAGCGCTTTCGAGCAGGGCGAAATCATTGAGGGCGTCGTAAGTGGTGTAGCCGATTTTGTCGATGAACTTACGGATGGATTCGGGAGAGTAGCCGCGACGGCGGAATCCGCAGAGGGTCGGCATACGGGGATCGTCCCAATCGTTGACTAGGCCTTCTTTGACGAGGATAAGCAGGTTACGCTTACTCATCAGGGTATAATTGAGGTTCAGTTTGTTGAACTCTGTCTGGCGGGGGCGGTTGTCGTCCAGATCCTTGCCTTCTTTCAACCAGTCGATGAACAGATCGTAAAGAGGGCGGTGAGGTACGAACTCGAGCGTACAGAGTGAGTGGGTGACTCCTTCGAAATAGTCGCTCTGACCGTGTGCGAAGTCGTACATCGGATAGGCTTTCCATTGGGTTCCGGTGCGATGGTGTGCCACATGCAGAATGCGGTACATGATCGGGTCGCGGAAGTGCATATTGGGGCTGGCCATGTCGATTTTGGCACGAAGCACCATGGAGCCTTCCTTGGCTTCGTCGCTATTCATCTTTTCGAACAGGGCAAGGCTCTCTTCGATCGGACGGTTGCGGTACGGACTCTCGACACCGGGTTGGGTGGGAGTTCCTTTTTGTTGGGCAATCTGTTCTGAGGTCTGTTCGTCTACGTAGGCTTTGCCTTCTTTAATCAGAGTGACGGCAAAGTCCCATAACTGCTGGAAATAATCCGAGGCATAATATACGTTGCCCCACTGGAAGCCCAGCCATTGGATGTCTTCCTGTATGGCTTCTACATATTCCATATCCTCTTTCGTCGGGTTAGTGTCGTCGAAACGAAGGTTGCACACACCACCATGTGCAGCAGCGATGCCGAAGTCGAGGCAAATAGCTTTGGCGTGCCCGATGTGCAGGTAACCGTTGGGTTCCGGCGGGAAACGTGTTTGTACTCTTCCTCCGTTCTTTCCTGCTTTCAAATCATTTTCTACTGCCTGTTCAATGAAATTAAGGCTTTTCTTTTCGCCTGCCTCTTCGTTTTTTATATCTGTCATATCTGTCATTATTATAAAAGCTCGTAGCTAATAAGTTGCTGCAAAAGTAGGATATTTTTTTTGTATAACCTTATTTCACGGGTATATATCCACTCTTTTTTATAATATCCTGTCCCTCGGGAGAAAGAATAAACTCGAGCAGGGGAGCGATTTGTGCTTTGTTCTTTACGTCATAATAATAATAGAGGGGGCGGACAATGGGATATGTCTTGTTGGTGGCGTTCTCTACGGTGGGACCGGCATAGTGTTCTCCGTCATATGAAACGGACAGGGTTTTGATGCGTGGAGACACATAGGCGAGTCCTACGTAACCAATGGCACCTTTGGTCTGGCTGACCGACTGGATAATGGCTCCGGTGGCAGGCATGGAAAGGCTGCTGCTCATATAATTTTTGTTTTTGAGGACGCTCTCCTTAAAGAATTCGTAGGTACCGGAAGAGGTTTCGCGGGAGTAAACCACTATTTTGCGGTCATCGCCTCCCACCTGTTTCCAGTTGGTTATCTTGCCGCGGAAGATGTCTTCAAGTTGCCGGCGGGTGAGTTGCTTCACCGGATTGGACGGGTGGACAACAACGGCAAGCGCGTCATAGGCAACGATCACTTCGTCTATGTCCCGTTTGGCAGCTTTGGCTTTCATCTTTTCGCTGAACTTAATGGGGCGTGAAGCCATGGCGATGTCAGTGGTATTATCCAACAGGGCGGAGATACCCACTCCTGTACCACCTCCGGTGACGGTGACACGGGCATCGGGTTCCCGGTTCATGAAGCGTTCGGCTGTTTGCTGGGCTACGGGCAATACGGTGTCACTGCCTTTAATGCGTTGGGCATTGGCATTCAGTGCTGCGAGGGAGAGGGCGGCGAATAAGATAGTTCTAACTTTCATATGATTGAGTTTTTATTTCTTTCACCACAGATTACACAGATTTTCACAGAACTTTTAATCTTACATACCAACGGGATTAATTATTGATCTGTGAAAATCTGTGTAATCTGTGGTGGATTCTATTTTATGTGCAAATAAAGCAATAGTGTATTACATTCTTGTTTCAAAACGTTCGATATTCCGCCTTGTAACATAAATGTAACACCTTTGAAACACTTCCTTCAAACGGTATTCACACATCCTTAATACTTACTCTGTTTCTTTGCATCATGAAAATCAGATGGTATGAAAAAGGTTTTTGAAAGGATTATAGAAGGAATTTTGACCTGTAGCGGATTTGTAACGAGTATTACGATCCTGCTGATTGTGCTTTTCCTTTTTACAGAGGCATTCGGGCTGTTCAGCAGTAAGGTTATCGAAGAAGGGTATGTGCTGGCACTGAACAAAGATAACAAGGTCAGTGAACTGACACCGATGCAGATTAAAGATGTTTTTGATGAAGAGATCACCAACTGGAAAGAACTGGGTGGTGAAGATCTGCCGATCCGGGTGTTCCGTCTGGAAGACATCACGCATTACTACTCGGAAGAAGAACTGGGAGAGGCATACGAAAATGCCGGGGCAAAGATTATGGAGTTGATTCAGAAGACGCCCGGAATCGTAGCTTTTATTCCTCAGAAGTTTGTAACTCAGCCGGATGCGGTGCATTTTATAAAAGATAATACCATTTCCGTGAAAGATGTGTTTGCCGGAGCGGAATGGTTTCCCACGGCAACACCGGCACCCCTGTTCGGCTTTCTGCCGCTGATTACCGGTACGCTTTGGGTGAGCCTGTTTGCCATATTGATTGCTTTGCCGTTCGGGCTGTCGGTGTCGATTTATATGTCCGAGGTCGCCAACCCGAAAGTGCGCGGTTGGCTGAAGCCGGTCATCGAGTTGTTGAGTGGCATTCCTTCGGTTGTATATGGTTTTTTCGGGTTGATCGTGATTGTGCCTCTGATTCAGAAGGTATTCGATTTGCCGGTAGGTGAGAGTGGACTCGCCGGAAGCATAGTGCTTGCCATCATGGCATTGCCCACGATTATAACGGTGACTGAAGACGCGATGCGTAATTGTCCCCGTGCGATGCGTGAAGCGAGTCTGGCACTCGGGGCTTCACAGTGGCAGACCATTTATAAAGTGGTGATCCCTTATTCTATTTCAGGCATTACTTCGGGGGTGGTGCTCGGCATCGGACGTGCCATCGGCGAGACGATGGCTGTTCTGATGGTAACCGGAAATGCGGCCGTGATTCCGACTACGATTCTCGAACCTTTGCGTACGATCCCCGCCACCATTGCGGCCGAACTTGGAGAGGCACCGGCAGGGGGACCACACTATCAGGCTCTTTTCCTTTTAGGAGTCGTGCTGTTCTTCATTACATTAATCATCAACTTTAGCGTGGAGTATATTTCATCTAAGGGCGTAAAACGTAGTAAGTAATATGGAAATACTGAATAATACAAAAGCTAAAAGGCGTTCGCAGGGCATCGCTTTCGGCATATTCCGGTTGCTGAGTTTATGCATTGTGCTGATTCTGTTTGCGATTTTAGGGTTCATCATTTACAAGGGTATCGGTGTCATCAGTTGGGATTTCCTTACATCGGCACCTACCGACGGGATGACGGGAGGAGGTATCTGGCCGGCTATCGTGGGCACATTCTATCTGATGACAGGCAGTGCGCTCTTTGCATTTCCGGTGGGAGTGATGAGTGGTATTTACATGAACGAGTATGCGCCGAAAGGAAAACTGGTGAGGTTTATCCGTGTGATGACCAATAACCTGAGCGGCATTCCGTCGATTGTTTTCGGCCTCTTTGGTATGGCTTTGTTCGTTAATTATATGGACTTCGGAGATAGTATTCTGGCCGGTTCATTGACATTGGGCCTGCTTTGTGTACCTTTGGTGATCCGTACCACGGAAGAGGCGCTGAAGGCGATACCGGACAGCATGCGTGAGGGAAGCCGTGCATTGGGAGCTACCAAGTTACAGACCATCTGGCACGTGATTCTGCCTATGGGGATGCCGAATATCATAACCGGACTGATCCTTGCCTTGGGACGTGTGTCGGGAGAAACGGCCCCGATCCTGTTCACGTGTGCGGCATATTTTCTTCCGCAGTTGCCGACAAGCATTTTAGACCAGTGTATGGCGCTGCCCTATCATTTGTATGTGATATCGACCAGTGGCACGGATATGGAGGCACAGTTGCCTTTGGCTTACGGGACGGCTTTGGTATTGATTGCGATCATACTCCTGGTGAACCTGCTGGCCAATGCTTTACGGAAGTATTTTGAAAAGAAAGTAAAAATGAATTAGTGACGGAGTACAACAAAAAATATGGATACAACAGTGAAAATTGATGCGCGTGACGTGAATTTCTGGTATGGTGACTTCCATGCACTGAAGGGAATCAGTATGCAGATTGAAGAAAAATCTGTAGTCGCGTTTATAGGTCCTTCCGGATGTGGAAAATCTACTTTTCTGCGTCTTTTCAATCGTATGAACGATTTGATCCCTGCCATTCGCCTGACGGGGGAAATCCGTATAGATGGTGAAAATATCTATGACAAAGGAGTGCAGGTAGACGAACTTCGTAAAAACGTAGGCATGGTGTTCCAGCGTCCTAACCCTTTTCCGAAAAGCATTTTCGAGAATGTAGCTTACGGATTGAGGGTGAACGGAGTGAAAGATAATGCTTTTATCCGGCAGCGGGTGGAGGAGACCCTGAAGGGTGCCGCCCTCTGGGATGAAGTGAAGGACAAACTGAAGGAATCGGCTTATGCTTTATCCGGCGGACAACAGCAACGCCTTTGTATCGCCCGTGCGATGGCTGTATCTCCTTCGGTGCTGCTGATGGACGAGCCGGCTTCGGCACTCGACCCTATTTCGACGGCAAAGGTGGAAGAATTGATTCATGAACTGAAAGAACGGTATACCATTGTGATTGTGACGCACAACATGCAGCAGGCCGCCCGTGTCAGTGATAAGACGGCATTTTTCTATATGGGACAGATGGTGGAGTTTGGCGATACAAAGAAGATCTTTACGAATCCGGAGAAAGAAGCCACCCAGAATTATATTACCGGACGATTCGGGTAACCTGTGATTTTTCGGCGCAGATCGTCGAAACATGGTTTTATATTGTATATTTGCTTAATAATTAATTTAATACATAGAGTATGGTGAAGTTTATAGAATCAGAACTTGTTCTGCTGAAAAAGGAAATAGACGAGATGTGGACATTGGTTTACAATCAGCTGGATAGAGCAGGAGAGGCTGTACTGACACTGGATAAGGAACTGGCCCAGCAGGTGATTGTCCGTGAGCGCAGAGTGAATGCTTTTGAGTTGAAGATAGACAGTGACGTGGAGGATGTGATTGCCTTGTATAATCCGGTCGCTATCGATCTTCGCTTTGTGTTGGCTATGTTGAAAATCAATACGAATCTGGAACGTTTGGGCGACTTTGCCGAGGGAATCGCACGTTTTGTGCTGAAGAGTGAGGAGCCTATTCTGGATGGAGACTTACTGAAACGCCTTCGTCTGGAAGAGATGCAGAGACAGGTGCTTTCTATGCTCGAGGTGGCCAAACGTGCGCTGAACGAAGAAAGTCTCGAACTGGCAACTTCCGTATTCGCTAAAGATAATTTATTGGACGAGATTAATGCCGAAGCTACGGCGATATTGGCTGATTATATCAGAGAGCATCCCGAAAGCACGCTGTCTTGCCTGAATCTGGTAGGGGTATTCCGTAAGCTGGAGCGTTCTGGCGACCATATAACGAATATTGCCGAGGAAATTGTCTTTTTCATAGACGCTAAAGTCTTGAAGCATAGTGGCAAGGTAGAAGAGCATTATCCCGATAAATAATAAATCGCAAATTTTTAAACAAAAATTAGTGCTACTTAAAAAAATGTCATATATTTGTCTCCTGTAACGGTTCGGTTACAGGAGTTTTTTTTGAAATGATAATAAATCCAAAGAAAAATCAAAAAGATGTTATATGACATGTTTTTATATTTGGTTCATAACGAGAAAAGCACCTATATTTGCACCGTTATCCTGAAAACAATCTTTTTACCTTAAAAAAAAACTAATACCTATTGAAAACTGAAAAGCGGGGCTTTGTGAAAAGCCCCGCTTTTTTATGTTTATTCACTCACTCTCTCCCATTTTCTTTGTATCTTTGACCCCCGTTGATGCGCGTATGCATCTTTTTGAATGGTAAATCCTAATATTAAAAATAGAACTATGTTTTCCGGAATCGTAGAAGAGTACGCTACCGTTGTAGCACTGGTGAAAGACCAGGAGAATATACATTTCACACTGAAGTGTTCGTTTGTAAACGAGTTGAAGATAGATCAGAGTATCTCGCACAATGGAGTCTGTCTGACTGTGGTCAGCATGACGGAAGATACCTATACAGTGACTGCCATGAAAGAGACACTGGACCGTTCGAACCTCCGGTTGCTGAAGGTGGGGGACAAGGTGAACGTGGAACGCAGTATGATGATGAACGGACGTCTGGACGGACACATTGTGCAGGGACATGTGGATCAGACTGCCGAATGTATCGGTATAAAAGATGCGGACGGAAGTTGGTATTTCACGTTTAAATATGCTTTCGACAAGGAAATGGCTAAACGTGGCTACATCACCGTAGATAAGGGATCGGTAACGGTGAACGGTGTCAGTCTGACGGTATGCAATCCGACGGACGATACTTTCCAGGTAGCGATTATTCCATATACTTACGAGCATACCAATTTCCACACTTTTGAGGTAGGCAGTATTGTGAACCTTGAATTTGACATCATCGGCAAGTACATCAGCCGGATGATTCAATATAAATAGCAGGACCAGGTATGAACGACTTTCTGCAATTGGTAAATGCCCGGCAAAGTGACAGGGCCTATGATAAATCACGTCCTGTGGAACCGGATAAGCTGGAACGTATCCTCGAGGCAGGACGTTTGGCACCTTCCGCATGCAATGCGCAACCCTGGAAGTTTGTGGTAGTAACCAATCCGTTATTGGCGGAGAAGGTTGGCAAAGCTGCTGCGGGGTTGGGAATGAATAAATTTGCTAAAGATGCTCCTGTGCACATACTGATTGTAGAAGAGTCGGCTAACATAACGTCCAGGCTGGGCGGCAAACTGAAAGGGAAGCATTTTCCGCAGATCGATATAGGCATTGCGGTTGCGCACATTGTGCTGGCTGCCGAAAGCGAAGGGTTGGGATCGTGCATACTCGGCTGGTTTGACGAGAAAGAGGTGAAGAGCCTGACCGGTATTCCCTCTTCGAAACGTGTGTTGCTGGATGTGCTGATTGGCTATCCGGTGAAGGAGAAACGGAAAAAGATCCGAAAAGAAAAGGAGAAAGTTGTTTCTTATAACAGCTATTAATGAACTGAATAATCTCTGATTCACCGACCCGAACACCCCCGTCCAGAACCGCATTTCAACCGGGACGGACCGTCGAGAACCCGCTGCAACCGGGACTACGGTTGCCGGAACCGTCACCGTGGGGAGCGGTGGAAGTCACCGTGAAACGTGCTGCCAATGGGCGTTTCACCGTAACACGGTGCTAAGAAAAGAATATATTAAAAGAGAAAGAAGAAGAAGGAGAAGAAGAGAAAGCAGAGCTACTCCCGATCCTCCTTTCACCTCAAGCACGGAACGTCGTGTGTAGCACTCCGTTTGGGAGAAGTGAACGGAATGACGGTATCATCGGAGGTAAATGGCGGCAGGGTGAACGGCCTCTGCCGGCAGGAGACATTCACCACAGAGGACACATTCACCACAGAGGACACAGAGGACACAGAGTTTAATTAGCTGCGCTCAATCTGTTTTCAGACAAAAGAACACACGAACACATAAAGAATCATCTGCCTTTTGGTTCTTATGTCCTTTTGTCTCTTTTGTCTCTTATGTTCTTATGTCTAAAAAAAACTCTGTGTCCTCTGTGTCCTCTGTGGTGAATGTGTTACTCTGTGATGAACTACAAGTCTTTCAGCAGCACTTTGCTTGCCTTTTTATAATATTCCTCCCTTGAGTCGAGTAATACTTTCCACTGTTCGCTGAATTCCTCGTCTTTATCTACTTTGAAGTCTTCTGAGCCGTAAGTATCCAGCCGGTCGAGCAGTAAAGCGACGTTCAGTTGATTGATGTCGATGGAAGGCTGATATGCGATGTCTTCACTTTTCTGATCGGTCACAACTTCGTGGATCAGATGAATCTCTTGCAGTTGATAGAGTATCTGGTTGGTCAGCCGGATAGGGATGCGATGCTCTTCGGATATTTCTTCGGCGGTGTAAGGCGTTTCATTGTTTTCAAAACGTTTGGCTATAAGAGACATTATCAGGATAGAGATGAAGTCCCGGTAACGGCGGCTGATATTCTGCGTGTCTCTGTCGAAACTGAAGTTACGGATATTCTGTCCGGCGTAGGTCAGTTCGGCACCGAACAGGCAGATGGTCCATGATATTTGCAACCATAACAGGAACATCGGCAGGGCGGCAAAACTACCGTAAATGGCATTGTACTTGGACACCCACAACTGGCTGCTGATGTACAGGAACTGAAATGCCTGGTAAGCGGAACCGGCAAGGATACCGGAGATCAGTGCATGCTTGAATTTTACCTTCGTATTGGGCATGAAGATGTAGAGTCCCGTAAACATCAGCCAGGTCAGCACGAACGGAATCAGACGGATCAGGAATTTCAGGATAGGAGCAAGCAAAACAAAATCCGCCATACTCTTCAGCATAGTGCCCACAAAGATGGAAAGACCTCCCGATACCACGATCAGGATCGGCATCAGCAGGAACATTGAAAAATAATCGGTGATTTTGCGGTACATGCTGCGTCCTTTTTTCACTTGCCAGATGCGGTTGAAGGTGATTTCAATGTTACTGACCAGGTTGAGCACGGTCCACAACAACATGACCAGGCCGACTCCGATAAAAATACCGTTTTTGGTTTGTGACAGATACGAGTCTACGAATTGCAGGATAACATCCGTCGCTTCGGTGGAACCTCCGAAACCATCACGAAACTGGCTTTCCATCAAAGTGGAAACACCGAATCCGCGTGCAATGGCAAAGACGATGGCCAGAATGGGCACAATGGCGAGCAGTGTGCTGTAGGTCAGTGCTGAGGCTTTGTTTACGATGCGGTCTTTGTTGAAGCGGTTGACGCAGAGATAGATCGTTTTGATGATATTGTATATCGAGAACTTGGTGCGGGTGACTTCGCTTTCCGTAATCCGCCAGATATCATAGGTAATGAATTTCCATATATCGGAGAGACGCTGATTCATAGGTCTGTTATTTGAAATTAAAAAAAAGAAAAGCAGTCAGCCTGTAAGCCGAGTTCTGTACCTTATAGATATCAGGTGCCTGTCATTTATCTGAGTGGCGTGTCACCACGACACTTTAGCGGTCTACCCTCCGACATGGAGCGAGCAACTCTCATAACGCCGGTTTACATGACCTTACAACTCCTAAGACGTACAGCCCGCATGTCGCCATGCGACTGGTGGGCTCTTACCCCACCTTCTCACCCTTACCTCTCCCCGAAAGGAGCGGCGGTTATTTTCTTCTACGTTACTCTACCCTCGCGGACAGCTTTCTGTTAGGAAGTAGGATGCTCTGTGTTGCCCGGACTTTCCTCCTGTACCGAAATACACGCGACAGACCGGCCAACTGCTTTGGTCAGCAAAAGTACAAGAATTATTTTGTTTGAGCAAACGGAAGGGAGGATTAGTTCGGTTCACCACAGAGGACACAGAGGGCACAGAGTTTCACGAATGACATAAATTCACCACAGATTACGCAGATTATCACAGATTAATAATTTATTTTACTGAGAGTTAAATTAAAATATCTGTGTTAATCCGTGTAATCTGTGGTGAACTCAAAACTCTGTGGAACTCTGTGCTACCCTGTGGTGAACATCGTGTGACTCAATTTCAGTTCTTATTCTTAATATTTTTGAAAAAATATATCTAAAACGGAAATAGTTTCTATCTTTGCTAAAAATGTAACCCCCAAATCTTTCTTTCATGAAGAATATGATCCCCTTTGTATCGCTGCTTCTGGCAGTGTCCGCCTGTACAGGTATTCCTGAGAACAAGAAAAACGCACTTCCCCAAGATGTAGAACTGTTGTCCGGTGAAGTTCGCAACCGGTTCATTCCCGATAAGCGTGTCATCCTTTGGGATGTGGATTACGATGTATCCGGAAAGACGATTACCGTAAAGGGGGCGACTACCTCAGCGGAAGCTAAGTCGGCTTTGTTATCGGGACTGGAAGAGAAGGCTTATGAAGTGAGGGACAGCCTGCAACTGGTTCCGGACAGCGTGGCCCTGGAAGGAAAGATGTACGGCATTGTCAATCTCTCTGTATGCAATATGCGTGTAGAGGATGATTTCTCTTCGGAGATGACTACCCAGGCATTGATGGGAATGCCCGTTAAAGTGTTGCAACATCGCAACTGGTATCGCATCCAGACACCTGATAATTATATCGCATGGGTACACCGGGTAGGAATCCATCCGGTCACCAAAGCCGGGCTGGATGCCTGGAACAAGGCAGATAAAATTGTAGTGACGTCGCATTATGGGTTCACTTATCAGCAGCCGGATGAAAAGTCTCAATCCGTGTCGGACGTGGTAGCCGGAAACCGCCTGAAGTACGAAGGTACGCAAGGCGGATTTTATAAAGTCTCTTATCCGGACGGACGGCAGGCTTATATCTCACGATCGATATCGATGCCCGAAAAGGAGTGGCGTGCTTCTTTGAAGCAAGATGCTTCAAGCATCATCCGCACCGCTTATACAATGATGGGGATTCCTTATCTATGGGCGGGCACTTCTTCGAAGGGAGTCGATTGCAGTGGCTTTGTACGTACCGCCTTATTTATGCACGATATCATCATTCCCCGTGATGCCTCTCAACAGGCTTATGTGGGCGAGCATATCGACATTGCTCCTGACTTCGGTAATGTTCAGCCGGGAGATTTGATTTTCTTCGGGCGGAAGGCCACTGCCGGGAAGAAAGAGCGTGTGGTTCATGTGGCCATTTATCTGGGTGATAAAAAGTTCATTCACTCACAAGGCGATGTCCATGTCAGCAGTTTCGATCCGTCGGATGCCGATTTTGATGAGTATAACCTGAATCGCCTGCTGTATGCAGTCCGTGTGTTGCCATCTATAAATAAGGAGGCAGCCTTAAACACCACCGTTACGAATCCGTATTATAACTAAACTCAAAATAGATATGCAAAACCGAAGAGATTTCCTCAAGACCGCTGCTTTTGCCGCCATAGGTTCGGGGCTGTCATTGCAAGGTGTTTTTGCCGGCGAGAAGAGCCCCGCTTCATTTGCGATCAACAAACTCGGTCTGGGAGCAAAGCTGAAATTGCGCTTTTTCCCTTACGAGCTGAAACTGAAACATGTGTTTACGGTGGCTACTTATTCGCGAACCACCACTCCCGATGTGCAGGTAGAGATAGAATATGACGGAGTCATCGGTTATGGCGAGGCTTCGATGCCTCCTTATCTGGGACAGACGGTAGACTCGGTGATGGCTTTTTTGAAGAAGGTCGATCTGGAACAGTTCGACGATCCGTTCCGACTGGAAGATATACTGGCTTATGTAGACGGTATCACTCCGGGAGATACGGCTGCCAAAGCTGCCATAGACATCGCCTTGCACGACTTGGTGGGTAAACTTCTGGGAGCACCCTGGTACAGGATCTGGGGACTGGATAAGGCTAAAGCACCTTCGACCACTTTCACGATAGGCATTGATACCCCCGAGGTGGTACGTGAAAAGACCCTTGAGGTGGCCGGGCAGTTCAATATCCTCAAAGTGAAGTTAGGGCGTGAGAATGACAAACAGATGATTGAAACGATCCGTTCGGTGAGCGATCTGCCTATTGCGGTCGATGCCAATCAGGGGTGGACGGATAAGAAATATGCATTGGACATGATTCAGTGGCTGAAAGAAAAAGGAATTGTAATGATTGAACAGCCTATGCCCAAAGCACAGTTGGACGATATTGCATGGGTGACCCAGCATAGTCCGTTACCTGTTTTTGCCGACGAATCTTTGCAACGGCTGACTGATGTGGCAGGATTGAAGGGAGCCTTTACGGGGATAAACATCAAACTGATGAAGTGTACCGGTATGCGGGAAGCCTGGAAGATGGTTACGTTGGCGCGTGCATTGGGAATGAAAGTGATGGTAGGCTGTATGACGGAAACTTCGTGTGCGGTCTCTGCCGCCGCACAATTCTCTCCGGCCGTCGATTTTGCCGATCTGGACGGAAACTTGCTGATAGCGAACGACCGCTTCAAAGGGATGGAGGTTGTAAAAGGCAAGATCACGCTCAACGACCTTCCGGGAATTGGTGTGGTTAAATTATGAATGCGGGTAAACCTTTGAAACTGTTTTGATAATGAAAAAACTACTTTATATAATTGCCGTATTTATCAGCCTTTCAGCCTGTACTTCGCGGCAGGCTCCCAAGCCTTACAACTGGGACGATGACTTGCACCAACGGTTGCTGGCGGACTTCTGTCTGACCGAATCTCAGGTGAAAGACTATATCCGCAAATACATTCCCGACGTGACGGACGAACAGATGCGCCAATGGGAAGAGAGTAAAGCGCTTGAATGCCGGATGATCGACGGGGAGAAACGTTATTTCCGCAATGCCGGTCCCAACCTGTTCCGGATAGACTCTGCTTGCTGTGCCGTCAAAATGGAGAAAGAAGGCACTTCACTGAGCACGAGCGAACAAGTCAATAAAGAACATCTGCCCGAAGTGATGGCCGCTGTCAGGAAAGAAAGAACGCCTGTCGTGCAGCCCAAGCGGATGCGGGTCACCTACACGCTGACGGTGGACAGCAACGCGGTTCCTGCCGGAAAAACGATCCGCTGCTGGCTGCCCTATCCCCGTACGGATCAGGCCCGTCAGCAAAACGTGAAACTGATACGTACCAGCGAGCTCCGCTATACATTGGCTCCGCCTTCATGCCGGCACAGCACCCTCTATATGGAGAAGCAGGCCATTCCCGGTGAGCCGACGGTCTTTTCGGAAACCTTTGAATATACCTCGTGTGCCGAATGGCATCCGTTGAAGCCCGAAAATATACTGCCTTATGATACTGTCGGTGCTCTTTATAAAGAATATACTGCCGAACGGGACACACATATCCGTTTTTCACCCCGTATCAAAGAGCTGGCTGCCAATCTGACAGCCGGTGAAACCAATCCTTTGTTGAAGGCGCAACGCATTTTCCGTTGGATAAACGATCATTTTCCCTGGGCCTCGGCCCGCGAATATTCCACTATTGAGAATATTCCGGAATATGTGCTCGACAATCGTCACGGCGATTGTGGCCAGGTGAGCCTGTTGTTTATCACCCTCTGCCGTTGCAGTGGCATTCCTGCCCGTTTCCAGAGCGGCTTTATGATGCATCCCCGTGCATGGAACCTGCACGACTGGGCGGAAGTCTATTTCGAAGGCGCGGGCTGGGTGCCGGTAGATCAATCATTCGGCATTCCCGCATTTGCCGGCAATCCCGAAGAAAAGATGTTCTTTCTGGGAGGTATCGATTCCTGGCGTATGATAGTCAACAGTGACTATTCCATGCCGTTGGTTCCCGAGAAGAAATATCCGCGTAGTGAAACGGTTGATTTCCAGCGTGGGGAGGTAGAGTGGGAAGGGGGAAACCTGTACTTCCCGCAATGGAGTTATCATATGGATATAGACTACTTGAATTATTAAGTTCATTCTCTATAAAAGGCTTAAGCGTTTTCCGAAAAGACTTAAGTGTTTCTCAAAAAGACTTTAGTCTTTCGAGGGAAACGCTTAAGTCTTTTTTCTGCCTTCTAAATACTTGTGTGTCATGCAACGAATGCTAATTTGTCAGTCTCTGCCGTTAACCGCTGTTAAGCTCTGCAGATTCACTGTTAAAAGAGAACAAAAAAGAGTGACAAGGAGAATAACAGAATGATTTTTGTCGTTATTTTAACGTCGTAAATGTTAAATGAAAGTAGAATATTAACAATTAAATGAATAAAAAGAATAGTATGAAACAGACAACAAAAAACATTCTTGGGGTAGGAGCGGTTGTTCTTCTCAGCGCAGGAGTTGCCGGAGTGACAACGTATACGATGTTGAAACCGGAAAACAGAGACAGCCTGTCGTTCAGCGAACAGTTCCGCCAGAATCCCAATGCCCGCTTGGCTGCTTATGACGCCATTAATGCACAGCCTGTGGATCTGACGCAGGCAGCAGAAAATTCGCTTCATGCTGTGGTACATATAAAATCGACTCAACAAGCTAAAGAACAAACAGTCACCGTGCGAGATCCGTTTGCCGAGATCTTCGGAGATATTTTCGGTAATGGAGGCAGACAGCAGCGCCGTGTACAAACCCAGCCGCGTGTCGGTTTCGGTTCGGGAGTCATCATTTCGAAGGATGGCTATATCGTAACCAACAACCATGTGATTGACGGGGCGGACGAGATTGTTGTGAAGTTGAATGACAACCGTGAGTTTAAAGGCCGTGTGATCGGTACCGACCCGAATTCGGATCTGGCTTTGGTCAAAATCGAAGGAGATGATTTTCCGACCGTTCCTATCGGCGATTCGGATGCCCTGAAAGTGGGAGAGTGGGTCTTGGCGGTAGGTAACCCCTTCAATCTGACTTCGACTGTAACCGCAGGTATTGTCAGCGCCAAGGCACGTACTTTGGGCGTATACGGTATTGGTGGTGTGGAGTCGTTTATCCAGACAGACGCCGCTATCAATCAGGGAAACAGTGGTGGAGCTTTGGTCAATGCAAAAGGTGAGTTGGTAGGTATCAATGCCGTTCTTTCTTCACCCACGGGTGCTTATGCCGGATATGGTTTTGCCATTCCGACGAGCGTGATGACCAAAGTGGTCAGTGACCTGAAACAATACGGAACCGTACAGCGTGCATTGCTGGGAATCAAGGGTACTTCTCTCGCGGGTGACGGCGACATGATGTCCGACCAGCCGATTGACAAGTCGGGAGCTACTTTGGCCGATAAACGCAAAGAGTTTGGCGTTGTAGACGGCGTGTGGGTTCGTGAGATTGTGGATGGCGGTTCTGCTGCCGGTTCCGATATCAAGGTGGACGACATCATCATCGGCATCGATGGTAAGAAAGTACAGAACTTCGCCGATTTGCAGGAAGCCATTGCACAGCACCGTCCGGGTGATAAAGTTACCGTGAAGGTGATGCGTGACAAGAAAGAAAAGAATATCGACGTAACGTTGAAGAATGAACAAGGTACAACAAAGATTGTGAAGGATGCAGGTATGGAGATTTTGGGTGCTGCCTTTAAGGAGTTGCCGGACGACTTGAAGAGACAACTCAATCTCGGATACGGCTTGCAGGTGACCGGAGTGACTTCGGGCAAGATGGCGGATGCCGGTGTACGAAAGGGCTTCATCATCCTGAAAGCCAACGATCAGCCGATGCGTAAAGTCAGCGATCTTGAAGAAGTGATGAAAGCTGCTGTGAAATCACCGAACCAGGTGCTCTTCCTCACAGGAGTATTCCCTTCAGGAAAACGCGGATATTACGCTGTAGACTTGACTCAGGAGTAAATTAGCTGAAAGCTGCTGTGTGGTGAGTATGGCCACACCAGCGAATCGTCTGCCGAAAAAAGTATTCGGTAGCTTAATAATAGCTAAGGAAATCGAAAAGAGAGTGCCGGCAATCAACCAGTCGACACTCTTTTTGTTTGTAGTAGTAGATAATTAATGGTGAAAAAGTTGTGGAAATTTATACGTTAACAAATAAATTGTCGTAACTTTGCACTCCAAATCTGTTTTATAAGAATGAGACAACTAAAGATTACCAAAAGTATCACTAACAGAGAGAGCGCTTCTCTTGACAAGTATTTGCAGGAAATCGGTCGCGAGGACCTTATTACTGTGGAAGAAGAGGTAGAACTCGCTCAACGCATTCGTAAGGGTGACCGTGTAGCATTAGAGAAACTGACACGTGCCAATCTTCGTTTCGTCGTATCCGTAGCCAAGCAGTACCAGAACCAAGGTTTGAGTTTGCCCGACTTGATTAATGAAGGCAATTTAGGACTGATCAAAGCTGCCGAGAAGTTTGATGAAACACGTGGTTTTAAGTTTATCAGTTATGCTGTATGGTGGATTCGCCAGTCTATTTTGCAGGCATTGGCAGAGCAATCCCGTATCGTTCGTCTTCCGTTGAACCAGGTTGGTTCGCTGAACAAAATCAGCAAGGCCTTCTCTAAGTTCGAACAGGAGAACGAGCGTCGTCCGTCTCCCGAAGAGCTGGCAGGTGAACTGGACATTCCGGTTGACAAGATCTCCGATACGCTGAAAGTATCCGGCCGTCATATTTCGGTGGATGCACCTTTTGTTGAAGGAGAAGACAACAGCCTGCTCGATGTGTTGGTGAACGATGATTCGCCCATGGCAGACCGTTCTCTGGTTAATGAGTCTCTTGCGAGGGAAATTGATAGAGCTCTTTCTACGTTAACCGATAGGGAAAAAGAAATCATACAGATGTTTTTCGGTATCGGACAGCAGGAAATGACATTAGAGGAAATCGGCGACAAATTCGGTCTCACACGTGAGCGTGTCCGCCAGATTAAGGAAAAAGCAATCAGAAGATTAAGACAAAGTAATCGTAGTAAATTGCTCAAATCTTACTTGGGATAAGCAAGATATATCAGTTTCCGAAAAGAATTTAAAAAACGCTTCATCTTTTGATGGGCGTTTTTTTTTGTTATCTTTGCGAAGTTAAAATAATAACAGAATATGAAATACGTAAAAATACTGTTTGCCGTAGCGTTAGTGTTTACATTGTGCTCGGCGTTTTCGTTGAAAAAAGGAGAACATAAGCCCGTTTATGCTTTTGGAGTATCGGCGTCATTTACCGATACAGTGGTATACTACACCGAGATTCAGGTACTCGATAGCGTGGCGTTGGATAAAAACGGATTTCTGCCGCATAGAGAGATATACAGCTATCAACTGAAAAACTATCTGGAGATTGATAAAGGGCAACCCAACCGTACTTGCATGATCTACTTCTCGGAGAATCAGAAGAAACTTGAAAAGGAGGCTGCAAAGGTATTGGGCAAATATAAAAAGAATAAATCGGTGGCTCTTGAGAAAATAGATACCCAAAGTTTTAAATTCACTAAACCGGAAGAATAACTTAAACGTTATATAAGAAGGGGATGCTTAGAAGCTCCTGATGGAGGAGCTTTTAGGCATCCTTTTTTTTAGGTTTTAAATTCAATACAGCTATGAAATCAAAAATGATTCTTTTTCTTGCAAGCTTTATCGTGTTGTTTAGCGCTTGCCGGAATGAAGATGAACCTACTCTTCCGGCGTATGGTTCGCGTACGGTTTTAATTTATATGATGGCGCAAAACTCTTTGTCTCCATTTGCCCGGGTGGATATGGAAGAAATGATAAAAGGAATGAAGCAGGTCGATGCAACATCTAATAATCTGTTGGTTTATATCGATGATTATTCGGCTCCCCGTCTGGTTCGTTTGGGTAAAAACAGAAAAGGGCAGGTTGTGGAAGAAGTAGTTGCCAACTATCCGGAACAGAACTCAACGGATGTGGCTGTTATGAAAAAAGTCATTTCAACCGCCTTCAATACTTATAAGGCAGAGAGTTACGGGATGGGCTTCTGGTCGCATGGAGAAGGATGGATACCCTCGCCGGCCAAAACGCGCTGGTTCGGACAAGACGGCAATGATTATATGAATATAGACGATCTGCACGAAGCCTTACAGGTGGCTCCAAAGCTTGATTTCTTGTTCTTCGATGCCTGTTTCATGGAGTCGGTGGAAGTGGCTTATGCTTTACGTGACTGCGGTGACTATATGATCAGCTCGCCTACTGAAATTCCCGGTCCGGGAGCTCCTTATGAAGACGTGGTTCCCGCTATGTTTACTGCCGGAAACCCGACCATGAAGATTGCCTCTGCTTATTATGCCTACTATGAAAACAGGTATAACGACGGAGTAGGGCTGGCTAATGACAACTGGACCGGTGGGGTTTCGGTGGGAGTCGCAAAAATGAGTGAACTTGAAAATCTGGCAGCTGCCACAGCAAAGATACTTACCAAATATGTGACGGGAAAGACTGATTTCGATCTTTCAGGGGTGATGTGTTATGATCGGAGGTACCTGGCGTTATATCATGACCTCGATCAGTATATTTACAAGCTGACAGCCGGTAACAGCGATTATGATGCATGGAAGGCGGCTTTTGATAAGGTAATGGTTTACTGGAAGTCGACTCCGCGCAACTATTCGGCATATGCCGGCATGTTTACCATGGATTCAAAGGCGAAAGGGCTTTCCACTTATATTCCAATGACGAATAGGGAGTCTACCAATACGTCCTACCGGGATACGGGATGGTATAAGGCTTCCGGTTGGGCAGATACCGGTTGGTATAAATAAGCAATAGAAGTGAGGCTGTGTCGAAACTCACCACAGAGGACACAGAGTAACACAGAGGCGATTTTAAGTTATTGATTATTAGTTAAAAGACTCTGTGCTACTCTGTGTTACTCCGTGGTGAAAAGAGTTTTGACTCAGCCTCCCTTTTTATGCATTGTGTCAGGTTGGCCACCTGTCGCGGTTTTAGTACTTATGGGATGAATTCTCCTTTTTCGGTAATTTTCACTTTTACTTCCAGCTCTCCTTTTTCCAGTTCAACCAGATAGTATTCGCCTGTGGGAGTTTCAAAAAAGTCGGCTTCATCTACGTGATATCCGGCATATTGTGGTGAAGAGGCAATTGCACTGGTCACCTCAACCGGTAGTGCATTCCGGTGTACGTCCCAGGAAGTGTATGCCCATTGGTTGGAGCTGTTGAATACAACCTCTTTGCTGATATTGTTGTGGATAATATCGACTTCTGTCATTCCATGTTCCACTTCAATCTCTGCCAGTCGCGCATCCGGATACTTCTCTTTTATAAAGTTCTCGATGGCTGCGGGGACTTCGGCCGGAAGGTAATTTCCCGAATCATTGTCCGTGTCTGCAACGTTTTTAATCAGGATTCCTTCTGCCGAATAATACAGGTCGAACTCTTGTTTGCCGGATTCTACTTCGATGACATATACGGTTTCCATATCCAGACGTTCCAGCATATCTACATCATCTATTTTCCATTTTGCATATTCACTGCTTTCAAAAGCACTTTTTACTGCTGAGGGCAGAGCCTGATATGGAATGTCGGTTTCTGTCATTTGCCATGTTCCGTCCGGAGTAAACCAAGCAGAGGTTTCATAGTTTTGATGGCGGAAGTCAGCCACATAATAGTTACCTTTTGTTTCCCACTTTTCATTGCTGACTGTCGGGTACTTTGCGGTGAATGCGTTTTTCAGTTCTGCCGGTACATAAGACAGATCATCATCATCATCGTTATCACAGCTTTGTAATCCCAGGGCACCCAGTGCCAAAAGAAGAAAATACATTTTCAGTTTCATTTCTACTATACTTTTTTAGTTGTCAATTCATGTTATGCGCATATTGTAATAAAGCGGAATTATACCCGTATATGTGCGTAACATCAGTTATCGATATCGATTAAGTTAAATTTAGAGTCGAATTTTAGTTCCCATCCGTTGGACAGTTTCACTTCATAATCCGCTTTATCACGTTCTATTTTCAGAATCTTCGCATCCGCATAGTTGGTGGTTACGTACTTCTGGATAGGAGCGGGTATTATGCCCTGTGGCACTACACTGAATTTGCAATTTACTTCAGTCCAGTTTCCTTTCTTGTCGAATTCCACTTTGTTGCCGTCGGTGAAAATGACGTCGTAGCTTTTCTGTAAGAAATCGCTTTCAACTTTGGCCATGGCAATGTTGTTGCCGGCAAAATGTTGTTTGATGAACTGCTGTGCCTTCTGCGGCATTTGGCTTACCTGGATAGGTTTATCATCGTCCGCTCTTGCGATGGTTTGCAGAGTGAACAGGCATACGAATAAAATAAGTAACTTTTTCATATTCATCCTTTTTTAATGGTTTTTACTGTTAGCAATTAATTTATATTGCAAAGATGAAGGTCGATTCTGAAAAGAATTGGGAATTCTCTCCATTTTGATACTTTTTTCTAAATAAAAGTTCGATTACTCTTGTTCATCCGGTTGAACTTATACTGTATATTTACACAACATTTAACGCTGAGCGGGAAGTCCTTCTCGCAATAGATATGAAAAGATTTTGTACAGGCAGGTGTGCCGGGGAGTCGTATTCACCACAGAATGAGGTTGTGTCGAAACTTCTTTCACCACGGAGTAACACAGAGTATCACAGAGTCTTTTTATTGATAATCAACAACCTAAAATCGTCTCTGTGTTACTCTGTGTCCTCTGTGGTGAGTTTTGACACATTCTGTGGTGAAATTGTTCTTCCGCAATTCGAAACAGTGTTCATCTTTCTCAAAATAATACCTGAGTGTGAGATGCTGTAATTTACAGATGGAGTCGGCTATGGCAAGTCCCAGTCCGGTCGAACCTTCCTTTTTGCTTCCCTGATAGAATCGTTCAAAGATATGGGTCGCATCCAGGGGACGGTCTGTGCCGCTATTCCTGAAGGTCATGCTATGGCCGGTTATTTCAATCCGGATATGTCCACCGTCTACGTTGTGTACAAACGCATTTTTGAGCAGGTTCGTTATCAGGGCGACTGCTAATGATTCATTCATTTCCGCCCGGAATATTCCCTGTTCATCTAACGTCAGCTCAATTTCCCGATAGCCGTATACTTCTTTATAATCTTCTATATATCGCTTGAGCATGCTGTTGAATTCCACCGTTTGGGTCTCGGAGAATTGTCCGTTATCTATTTTGGATAGTAACAGCAGCGATTTATTGAGCTTGGTGATATGCTCCAGGGTCTGGTGCGTTTTTATCAGCTCTTCCAACTGTGCTTCAGACAAGGAGTCGTCTTCCATCAGCATTTCCAGGCGATTCCGGCAGATGGCTAACGGCGTTTGCATTTCGTGTGAAGCATTGCCGATGAATTGCTTTTGTTGTTCAAAGATGTGCTCGCTTCGTTCCGCGTTGCGGATGGCTGCTTCGTTCAGCTTCCTGAACTCCATAATTTGCGTTTCATTCTTCAAAGGGCGATTGGGACGGCCTATCCTGTAGGCATCCAGCCAGCGCAGCAGATTGTAAAGTGGCTTCATGCTGCGGTGAAATATCCAGATGCAGACAATCAGGATGGTGAGCAGCAGGGCGATGTACAGAAAAATAATCCATCCCAGCATGGCGTCTTTCAGGTCGTCCTTCTCGATCGTCGGTGTCGATACGGTAAGCTCGTAATATTGCCCTTCGTCATCTTTGAATAAGGTGGTCAGTATGCGTGCCGGTTCAGTCTCTTCCTTCTCCACAATATAAACCATGGAGTCTTTGTAGCAGATATCTTCGCGTTCGTCGGCATACTCTTTACTTACTTTTCTAAGATAGTATTGATTGTTCGACCCATTGTTTTTCGAGGGCAGTTCTTCTCCGGCCAGGGCACGGATAATGATGGTTTCCGAGTAATCCTCCAGAGAGTCGTCTACTTCGTCGTTCACTTCATCTATCACGGCTATATAGAAAAATACAGCCCATGCCCCGAGAACAACTGTCAGCATGAGTGCGATGCGGATTATAATACGGTATATCAACTTCATGGAGGTAGGGTCTTTTTTATTCAACAGTCATTTTGTAGCCGAATCCATATACAGCCTTAAGTTCTGCCAAGGCACCGGCATCTTTAAGTTTCTTTCTCAGATTCTTGATTTGCGCATAGATGAAATCAAAATTGTCTACCTGGTCGATATGATCTCCCCACACCGATTCGGCAAGTGTGTTTTTGTTTACCAGTCGTCCGGGACGGTTGGCAAAGTAAAGAAGAATATCATACTCTTTGCGGTTTAATTCTATTTCCTTGTCATCTACGAATACCTGGAATGTATCGGGAACGATACGTATGTTGGCCAGGCGTATGTCCATTTCTCCGTCGCGGCGCTGGCGTCGGATCACACTTTTGATGCGGGCATTTAATTCGGCCAGGTGAAAGGGTTTGGGCAGATAGTCGTCAGCGCCCAGTTCCAGTCCCAGTACTTTATCGTCCAGGGAGTCTTTGGCCGAGATGATAATTACATTTTCCCGTTTATGCATCTTCTTCAGTTGCTCCAGCAGATTCAGCCCATTGCCGTCAGGCAACATAATGTCCAGCAAGACGCAGTCGTAATCGTAGTCCTCTATCTTGCGTAATCCCGACTGGAAGTCTGCGGCAGCTTCCACTACGTAGCGTTCTTTTTCGAGCGAACGCTGGATAAGTTCCCTCAGTGAGGGTTCGTCTTCGATTATTAATATTTTCATAGGGCTTTTTATTTCTACCTGCAAAGAAAAGGCTTATTTCTGAAATAAAACTGAAAAGAAAAGCTATTTTATTTTTCTATCTCAACAGAAGTGTCTAATTTTGTTTCCAATAAACAAAAATAACACGAGTATGAATCTCTAATACTATAATTTATCATGTTGACTCAAATTATCAATGGACGCATATTTACTCCGCAAGGTTGGTTGAACGAAGGTTCTGTGTTGATGAGAGATGGAAAAATTCTGGAAGTAACTAATTGCGACCTGGCGCTGATCGGTGCCGATCTGGTGGATGCCAGAGGAATGTATATTGTTCCCGGTTTTGTTTGTATGCATGCCCATGGCGGGGGAGGACACGATTTTACGGAATGTACCGAAGAGGCTTTCCGCACGGCGATAGCTGCACACATGAAGCACGGCGCCACCAGTTTTTTCCCGACACTTTCTTCTTCTCCGTTTTCCGAAATACGCAAAGCTGTAGATATATGCGAAAAACTGATGGCCGAACCCGATAGCCCGATACTCGGCTTGCATGTGGAAGGCCCTTACCTGAACCGTAAGATGGCGGGAGAACAGTTTGCAAACCAAGTGAAAGAAGTCAATGTGGCAGAATACACCTCTTTGCTTGAAAGCACCGATTGCATCAAGCGTTGGGATGCCTCTCCCGAACTGCCCGGAGCACTTGACTTTGCACGTTGTCTGAGGTCGAAGGGTATTGTAGGAGCTGTTTCGCATACGGAAGCCGAATATGATGGCATAAAGGAAGCATACGAGGCAGGATTTACACATGCTGCGCACTTCTACAATGCAATGCCGGGCTTCCATAAGCGTCGCGAATATAAATACGAGGGAACGGTTGAGAGTGTCTATCTGACCGATGGCATGACTATCGAGCTGATTGCTGACGGCATTCATTTGCCTTCCACTATTTTGAAACTGGCTTATAAGCTGAAGGGAGTGGAGCATACTTGCCTGGTGACCGACGCACTTTCATATGCGGCTGCTGAAGGTAAGGCGATCGACGATCCCCGTATTATTATAGAAGACGGTGTGTGCAAGCTTGCCGACCGTTCGGCCTTGGCAGGTAGTATTGCTACCATGGATCAGTTGGTGCGTACGATGGTGAAGGCTGATATTCCCCTGGCAGATGCCATACGTATGGCTTCTGAGACTCCTGCCCGTATTATGGGAGTTTATGACCGTAAAGGATCTCTCCAGAAGGATAAAGATGCGGATATTCTGATCCTGGATCGTGATCTGAACGTCAAGGCGGTATGGGCTATGGGGCAGTTGGTGAAGGAGTCGTAAATAGTTCACTACGGATTATACAAATTTACTGTAGTCCTCTTATGCCGGTTATTTGTAAGAAGGGCTTTCAATAGAAATTGTTAGTGTCGTTACTATTCTTATTCTATTCTTATAAATGGAAGGGGAGGAGGATAAGAATAGTAACGACTTACTTTAATCTGTGGTTCAATTACCGTTAATTTTCAACTTCGTCTCTTCTTAAATCGGTATATCTCCTTATTCTCCCTTTTTCTCTGATCACCTCTCAATTTCCTGAAAAACGCCCCTATAGCCTCCTTATACGGCCATCCTTTTACTTTTAAAACCAAGACCCCTTTACCTTTAAAATCAACGCTTCCTTGGTTTTAAACCAACGAGCCTTTGGTTTAAAAGGTAGGCTTCTCCCGTTTCCGTCCCAAATTTTACTTGTGAAAATATTGTATAACTAGGCTTTCCGGATCACAAATGTGTTCTTCCGAATTGCATTGGCACTTGCTTTAATTGCATCTATACCTGCTCTGATTGCACCCATATCTGCTTTGATCGCAACTATACTTACTTCAATCGTAACCATCCTTTTCGGTCCTCCACTTATCCCTTTTCCCGGTAAACATTCCCTTGTCTCTCTATTGTCTTCATCTTCAATCTTTTTCTTCCTTTCGTTTCTTCTCTTCCTATTACCTGATTTAACAGGATGTTAAATCAAGGCTTTTGTCTCCAAATAACAAGTCTTTTCGAAGCAAAAGCCTTGTTATTTCCATCCCTGAAATAAATGTTTCCCCAACCGCATTAACAATGTTAACGCAGGATTCCGTTCAATTCCCGTCTGATTACTGTTTGATTCCTGCTCAATTTCCATTCAATCCCCGTATGATTCCTGTTTTAATTTCCGTCCAATCCTCGTCTGATTCCCACCGACTTTTCAGTTTAATCCCTGTTTGACTCCCATCTGATTCCCGTTCACTCTCCATTCAGTCCCTGTCCAATTCCAGTTTCATCCCCTCCAATTTTCCTCCAATTCCCTATTTTTCTCCGCAATTCCACCCCAAAACACTCGTTCTCCTCCCTTTCGTAGCACATATCCTTTCCTTTATCTCCTGAAAATTCCCCCTCTATATATTATAATAATGTGTCTCCTTGGCTCTCCCTTTTTCCTTCTTTTAAAAGTATGTTTTAAAACCGGTCTCTCCTTCAGCCCTTTACATCTAAATTTATATTTTTATTTAAAAAACTTCCCTATATATTTGCCTTGTATTGGTAAATCGCGTACTTTTGCACCCGCTTTCCAAGAGATGGAGAGCCGATTGAAATTGACATGTTGCAAGTGCGTATTGATTGCCTTAACGGATCACCAAAATAATCTTCTTTTTCTTTGGAGTTTAATATTAAAATTCGTTATCTTTGCAGTCCGATTCGCGATAAAAGGCGTTTATTCCGGTGCCTTTCCCTTTCGCTAAGAGAGCCAGAGAACAGACCGGGAAAACATTTTAAAAAAAAAACTTCCAGAAACATTTGGTGTTTTAAAATAAACCTTTTACCTTTGCACCCGCTTTTGAAACGAAGCGCAATCGAAACGAAGCGTTCTTTGAAAAATTGATAAACAATACAAGTAGTACAAGTAAAATTTAGAACCGTCAATACTTATTATATAGGTATATGAAAAAATGACCGTCAATAAATTTTCGACATCCTGAACAGAGCTAATATTGTCCCTTACGGGATATATAACAATACTTTTACAATGAAGAGTTTGATCCTGGCTCAGGATGAACGCTAGCTACAGGCTTAACA
>ERZ773183.40-NODE-40-length-158416-cov-17.955538_pt1 | contig 158416 bp, 122 predicted proteins | sample MGYA00580532_ERZ773183 | MGnify/ENA primary metagenome ERZ773183 (study PRJEB29015, sample SAMEA2737791) | human gut metagenome | biome: human gut; feature: human-associated habitat; material: faeces | place: China | collected 2012 ...
CATATTCCTGACTTATTGCTTATAAAATATTGAGAAATAATTAGTTGTAAATACTTACATTTAAAATGGGAGATAGTATTATCCAAATGAGTTATTGATATGTGTACATCGGTTTTAGCCAAGATTTTATGTCTTTTGAGTACTTTATTCCAAAGTTGTTGTAAAGTGTCTGTAGATAGGCAACTTTTTGTGCAGACAACTGAATGCCAAGACCGCTCTGCCATATTTTGTGAAATATTCATTTTGCTTTTCTTTGCGTCCACGGTATAAGACTTAACTCCTTCACTTGTCGTAACACGAATTATCAAAGGAACCGTATCGACTACTACTCTAGAAACATAAAACAGATTCAACTCTTGCTGCTTTCTGTGCAACTCTTTCTCGAGCACTTCTACTAAAAGGTCTTCCGATTCGGTGCACATTGCCTCCACATTTTTCTGATAGAAATGAATGCTGACCAAAAATGCTTGCATTATTATACCCAAAATCCATAAAAATAATCTAGAGCGTTTCATCGTAGTTTGTTTTTGCAAACAAATGTAATACTTTACAATATTATCTCAAAATCTCACTACCAATTTCACTGATTAACAGAGGATAAACATACAATCGCCCGATTATTGATATAAAAAATAGAACCCTAAATGTTTACCTCAAACAACAATAATCAAAAGATTATTGATTTCACGGCATTTCCCATATTAAATTCTAAAATAATTTAACGATTAGGCTAAAAAAGAAATTTTGACATAATACGTCCATTTCAACGCATTACAATTTATTACATACCATCACATTATTAAAAACCAACCCATTAACAGGTAATAAAAAGTAATACATTCTTTTTAATTAAAAGAAGCACATACAATTAACAGATAAGAAATCGAGGCTGGGTGTCAGGGTAATATTGTTTTAACAGCCTCACTCTCCCCCAACTCAATGTATAAAACAAAAAAATTGTCTAAGGAAAAGATCTCGACATTAAGCAATCGTCTAAATATCAAATATTTAAAAAATGATAAAACATTCATAAAAGCATCTGCAAACATAAAGGGAGCTATTCTGACATTACGATTATTCCACTATCAGAAGGTACCATAAAGTATGTAACCAGGAGTTATTTTTATCCCTGGGAGTTATTTTTACCATTTTTTATGTAATCAATCAGTATCTAAATATAAATAATAAGCGGGCAAAATCTGATAAGTGAAGCATAGATCATGAAAATAAACCTGATTACCTCACAACTATAAAATCCCCTCCATACGGCAAAGTCTAAAACAATCGTAAATATATACATTAAAATCCGTTACCAGATATTACCCATATCTTTTAAAAGATTATACCCAATCAAGCTGTACAAAAAGCCCTATAATTGCAGCACCAACGACTAATTGGGAATTCCCCCCAAAAAAGAAGTTTGAAAAAATGATGGTTTAACTATGAAAACAATATTAATAATTATCTAAATACAGTTATGGAACCAGTTATTCTATTTTTACAGTTGATCTTATTGGACACACCATTTAATGATGTATGTCCTTGTATGCAAACCGATGTACAACTCGACCTTACAAGTCAGTACCAAACAGCTACTTTTATACCTGCTTTCTTATGGCAGATGTCATGGGTATACCCGATTGAGGGTTTAGTAATAGGGTTGTTTATTGTTCTCATGATACGTTATAGAATCATGTATAACACGAAACTCTTTTCCCACGAAAAACTGGGCATTGTTCAAAACATAGCTCATAAAACTCAAACCCCACTGACTCTGATGCATCACTTACTGGAAGAAATCGCCTCTGACAACCTTCCTGAACCTACATCTCAAAAGTTAAAGCGAGTGCTCGGCTACACCAGCCACATCATGAACAGCTACCAGAATATTGGAATATTCAGCAATATAGAGAATGAAATATATCCTGGTTCTCCCATTGAGTTTGAACTTTACACTTTCATTACCTCAATCACCAATCAATGCCAGAGTTATGCCAATACTCGCCAGATACAATTAAACGTCAGCAAAGATTTCGGCTATATCAGTTGCCGGGTAGACGAAATTACCATGACTGCAGCCTTACAATGCCTATTGAGTAAAATAATCGATGCCACACCTTGCAAAGGTTGCATTAATATGAACGTGTCTCACCTGAACAACCATTGGAGCCTCCGGATTACCAATGGACCAGAATGCAAACAGGACAATAAAAAGTTACTTTCTCTACTCTCTGCCCTTATGTTGATATACCACTGTGGGAATCTTCAAATCATAAAGAAGATAATCCGCTTACATGGTGGAAAATTAATCGGGGATTGCCATAGGCGAATTATTACTTTTCAAGTTATCGTTCCCATAAACGGTTGCTGCAATACAATCCAATGTCCGGAAGTGGAAATTCCTACCATAAAAGATGGCAAGATGGGCCGTTCTGATAAAAATAGGTCACACGTACTGTTAGTCATGTCAGACAATGAGTTGAGCAGCTACTTAAATGGAGCCCTCTCAACCCTCTTCCGGATAACTATTCTTAATAATCCGGAACGTTTATCCAATTTCTCCGGTCAGCGAACACCAGATATTATCATTATTGATGAAATAGTGAACGGTATAGGCGGAAAAGAAATTTATTCCCGGATAAAATCAAATGCCAGCATGGTTCAAACTCCCGCCATTCTCCTGATGAACTTCAATGATAATAGGAGTTATCTCACCCATATCCATTGTGGAGTAGATAAATTGGCACCACGTGCAATCAGTATTTGCAGGCTTAAAGCGGATATACAAGTACTTATAAATAAGCATAAACGTATCAAACAGCTTCTGGAAACCAATTTGCCTGCCGACCTCCCTGAGACAACTGCGAAGAGTGAAGAGAACACTCTATTTATGGATAAAGTAAATAAGCTTCTGGAAAAGAATCTCTCATCAGACAATTATACGGTCGACATGTTAAGCGCCGATATGGGAATGTGCCGTACTACATTCTATACTAAATTAAAAGAGATTACAGATAAAGCACCTGCAGAGTACATGTATTATTTTAAAATGAATAAAGCCAAAATTTTACTGGTTACACAAAAATACACCGTTACAGAAATAGCAACCTATTTAGGCTTTTGCGATGCTAAATATTTCGGAGCAAGATTCAAGAAGTTCTATAAAGTGCCGCCTACGCGCTATATCAAAGAGATTTTATAATGCCCGTAAGGGTTTATAACCTTTTCATGATCTCGTCACACATACCTGGGCTCATAAGCCCGGGTACGTGGGACAAATCTATTATCAAAAACCTGAATGTTCATTCTTATTCTCATAAGAATCTACTTCCCGGTTTTTCTCACCGGAATAGTTCCATACGATTTCATCGGTATACTCCTTTCCTTTGATTGCGGCTACAGCTTTCAGAACATTTTTCCCATCAGCAAGTGCCACATTATCGAAGATGTAATGCACATCGGTATATCCTTTGCGAATACCGCCCAGTTCTTTTCCATTCAGATATACTTTAGGAGTCCCGATATTAGAATAGACAGTAACGGTAGTCATTCGTTTTTCACGATCGACATTACGACGTTGCGTGAGATAAAGAACCGGATTCTCACTCCAGTTGGCCTTGTACCAGAAATAAGAGTCTTTCTTTATTTTACGGTCAAAGGTAACCAGTCCTTTCATATTACGTGCGGGAACACCGCCACGTGTCCACATCGGTACGGCAAAATCAAACATATTCCAAAGATAAGAAGCGATGATATATGGATGGTCTTTGATGACACTCCACTGATATTCGTGTGTCTTAGTCTGGAATGTTTCCGGATAGAACGGCTTGCCCCAATTGAGGGCGTCACCCAAATATTCGGTTTGATGGGCCAGGTTGGCATCGGCACCATATTCAGTCAACATCAGCTTCTGATAAGGATATTCTTTTTCAAGTTGTTCTACCCAAGGTTTGATATCCTGTATCTTCTTCTCGTACCAACCGAAATAACGGTTCATACCCTGTATATCCGCATTCAAATTGACCGGATGTTCCATATGTCCGTATCCATTGACCGAAACGGTATAACGATCCGGATCTTCCGTCTTAGCAAGATCATGAAGAGATTGGGTCAAGGCAGCTGTATATTCATGAGGCTGATATACTTCGTTATGAAGCCCCCATACATAAATAGAAGGGTGATTGAAGCTTTGACGGATCAGTTCACGAAGCTGGCTTTGGGCATTTTCCGCTTCGTATCCGGTCACCCGGTTTACACAAGGTATTTCGGCCCAGATAATCAGTCCCAGTGTATCACAACGGGAGTAGAGATAATCTGACTGTTGGTAGTGGGCAAAACGGACAGTAGTAGCCCCCACATCCATTATTGTAGCCAGATCGAAGTCATGATGTTCATTCTTAAGCGCACTGCCCAGTCCCCACCAGTCCTGATGGCGGGTTACGCCATACATCGGATACTTTTCTCCATTCAGAAAAAAACCTTTCCCGGCCACAATCTCATATTTACGCACACCAAGAGGTTGCACCACCTCGTCAATTACTTTTCCATCTGCCATCAGCTTGCAGACAACCTTATAGAGATAGGGATCTTTGCGTCCGTGCCAGAGGTGCGGATCTTTCATCTTAAAAGTAGATGTATAGGTCTGTGTTCCTTGCGGAGTCAGGTCGAACGACTGGCTGTGTACACTTACTTTACGCCCATCCTGCGTATAAATAGCATTTTCAAGAGTCAAAGCAGCAGGTTGGAGCCCGGCATTATCCAATTTTACCTTCACAGTTATATCGGCTGACTTTTTTGAAACATTCTTTTGGGTAATATAAACACCCGGAGAGGCACAATCGGTAACCGTAATGTTATTCTGCTCAGTTACAATCAGCCATACGGGACGGTAAATACCACCATATACTCCGAAAAGATTCTGATTGACCGGAATTACGTCGGGACGGGCCTTATTGTCGGCTTTAACAACGATCTCGTTCTCTGTTCCGAACTGAAGGACCGTACCTATTTCATAGGCAAAAGCAGAGTAGCCACCCTTGTGAGTGCCGACCAATTTTCCATTGACGTATACTTCCGAACAAGCCCCTACTCCTTCGAAACGCAGAAATATACGTTTATCTTTCAAATCTTGAGGAAAAAACTGTGTTTTCCGATAGTAACCCACCCCTTCATAGAAAGAGCCCGATTGAACTTGCATATCCTTGGCATTCCAGGTATGTGGAATCTCAACAGTCTCCCACTTTCCGTCCCATTGTGAAGCAGCCCGCATCGGATCGGCTGCAAAAGGACCTTTCTTAAATTGCCAGCCGGTATTGAATGCGGTAACCTGTCGTGCCATCAAGGGAAAAATACTACTGCACAGGCATAAGCATGCAATAATTAAATAAGATAGTTTTCTCATAATATTTTATTTTAATGATTGGTCACCTTTTTGCGGGTGAACGCACAGATAAGGAAATTCTACTATGTCAATGCATCCCGGTACTTGTCTGTCGTAGCGGAAGTTTCTTTAATTTGCAATTTAATTATAAAGGGTTCTCCCGGATTTTGCGAAGGCATAGCTACATTATATTCATTCCGGGTGGTCTCGACAACCTTCAGTTCCTGTCCGTCCGATAAAGCGGCTTTCTCTATTTTTGTGCCTTTCGGAACCTTTACATCAAGGAAACCCGAATAGGGACAATTGAATACAACCATATAAATCTCTTGACCTTTACGGGTATAGTATCCCCAGTCTCGTTTATCCCATCCGGCATAGCCACAGCCATAAATACACTCACCATACTTCTTCATCCATTTACCCAAAGCTACAGCCAACTCCTTCTCTTCCGAACGGAAATCACCATCGGCCTGAGGACCGAAATTGACTACCATATTCCCTCCCATCGATACAGCATGCACAATACGGTCGATTACTTCTACCGGAGTCTTGACATAACTCAGCAACCAATCCTTATGATATCCCCACTGATTTTCGGGAAGGGTCATACAAGCTTCCCAATCCCATTTAGTCACCTGCAAGTCCTCCACCGGATCAGGAAGACGACGTTCGTACCCCGACTCATAATCTCCCATAAGACAGCCATTGCTATCGAAGTGTCTCTTGCCATAATCATCGGCACGAAGCCGGCTATTGACAGTGACTCCCGGCACAAGATTCTTCAACATCTGCTCTACATGAGCCGTCCACCAACCATTCTTCTTAATACTTGCATCCCAAGTGCCGTCGAACCAAAAGTCCTTAACCGTCGGATAGCGGGTAGCCAATTCCTTCAACTGATTATCGGTGAAAGTGAGAAAACGGCTGAAAGCAACGCTATCTTCTTTCGATGAAATCTCATAACGATAATCCGGATGGCTCCAATCCATTACCGAAAAGTAGAAATGCACGTCGATACCTTCATCATTGTAGGCTTTTACCAACTCGCCTAAGATATCTTTCTTAAATGGAGTCTGCGCTACGGTATATTCACTATACCGGCTCGGCCAGAGACAGAATCCTTCGTGATGTTTCGTTGTTATCTTGACGTATTTTACTCCCATCTCTTTGGCCATTCTCGCCCATTGGCGTGCATCAAATTTTACCGGATTCCATTGTTTCATCAGCCCCAGCCATTCAGAAGCAGGAACTTTAGCCCACGACTTGAGCCATTCGGCAGCTCCATTATATACTTTACCTTTCCATTCGCCACCGGGAATGGCATACAGTCCCCAGTGAATGAATTCTCCCAAACGATTGTCGCGAAACCGCTTCATAGCTTCGTCCTGACGCTTGCCGATGTTAGTGGCACCATATTTTAAAGGAATTTCCTTTTTAGGTTCTTGAGCTAAAACATGGATTGAAATGCAGAGTGCAATTAAAATAAATAGTTTGTTCTTCATGGTGTTCTATTTTCTAAGGTACGCACAAAGATAAAACATTGTAGCCATATAACAAACAAGGTGTAGCCATACGTTCTCAATGACTACACCTTTTATTTTATATGCAAAACTACGGATTATCCGAAAACTTCTTCACCTTTCAGCGTGGCAGAACTGGCTTCCGTAATTCTTACGTTCACAAAATCGCCTATCCGGTGAGTACCACGATCGAATACAACCACCCTGTTCTGCTCGGTACGGCCGAACAACTGATCGCGCGAACGTTTCGAAACACCTTCTACCAATACTTCATAGGTCTTTCCGATACAGCGGGTATTGGATTCAGCAGACAAACGATTCTGTAAAGCAATTATTTCATTCAGACGACGGACTTTTACCTCCTCGGGAACATTGTCTTCCAGATGTTTAGATGCATAAGTACCGGGACGCTCGGAATATTTAAACATAAATGCCGCATCATAGCCACAAGCCTCCATCAGCGAAAGTGACTCCTGATGATCTTCCTCTGTCTCGGAGTGGAAACCGGAGAATATATCCGTAGTAAGCCCGCAATCGGGAACAATACGCTTAATAGCCGATACACGATCCAGATACCATTCACGCGTATATTTACGATTCATCAACTTAAGAATGCGCGAGCTACCGCTTTGCACGGGAAGGTGAATGTGTTTACATACATTAGGCACTTGTGCAATCACCTCCAAAGTTTCATCACTCATATCTTTGGGATGCGAAGTTGTGAAACGGACACGTACATCCGGCGCCGCCTCAGCTACCACACGAAGCAACATTGGGAAGGTAACCACTTCTCCTCCCTCCTTCTCAAAACGATAAGAGTTTACATTCTGCCCCAACAAAGTAATCTCTTTGTAACCTTTTGATACCAGATCGGCCACTTCGTTCAGAATACTTTCCACATCTCGGCTGCGTTCACGACCACGGGTGTAAGGCACTATACAATAGGTGCAGAAGTTATTGCAACCACGCATGATGGATACAAATCCGGAGATATGGTTACCGCAGATACGTGAAGGAATCACATCCCGATAGGTTTCCGTAGTCGAAAGCTCTACATTCATTGCCTTCTCACCCGCTTCCACAGAAGCGATCAGTTCCGGAAGAGTCAAATAAGCATCCGGCCCCACTACAAGATCTACATGATGATGTTCAATCAAATCATCTTTCACTCGCTCGGCCATACATCCCAACACGCCTACAATCAGATGCTTCTTCTTTTTCTTCATCGAATGAAAAAACTCCAGACGATTCAGAATCTTCTGCTCGGCATTGTCACGGATAGAGCAAGTATTCATAAATACCGCATCAGCCTCTTCCAGCGTTTCGGCAACCGAATAACCGGCCATTTGCATCACAGAGGCAATTACTTCACTATCGGCCACATTCATCTGGCAGCCATAAGTCTCGATAAACAACTTCTTGTTGTCATCAGCAGTTGCGGATTTAAAGTCCGCTCCCGTCAATTCGTTCATAAATTCAGAATTTAAATTTGTACCTGCAAAGATACAGCTTCATCCTCAAAAAGTTGTGAAATGAAACCAAAATAACACTTTTGCTTATCGATTCAGAGGCAAAAGGATAATTTATGTTAATAGAACAAACATTTATGGCGTAAAGATTTGGCACTATTAATTTTATTTCACACATTTGTGCAATGAAAGAAACATTAGATTTTTTCATAGTTAAGGTTTAGGTTAAAAAAATTAAGGGGAGCTGTGAAGCTGCCCTTTTTTCATGCCAAAATATTGGTATCAATCAGATTAAATGTATAACTTTGGCGGACTGTAGAAAATAAAAGTACTATGGATGATATTTTAAAAGTCCTCGTCATTATGGCTGTTTTCGCATTACCTCTTATCAGACAGATCAAAAAGAGCAAAACGGAAAGATCTGCCCAAAAACCTTTCGTACCCATTCCGGATACGGAAGAGGCCGAAGTCCTTCAAACACCGCGAAAACATCAAACATTCCGTTCCCAACCGCTCCCTCCGAAAGCGGAAGTGAAGAAAAATAAAACAATTCCTCCGAAAATGGAAACATCCCCGACAGATGATCCGGAATTTACCATTCGCTCGGCTGAAGAAGCCCGAAAAGCCATTATCTGGTCCGAAATTCTGAATAGAAAATATTGAAAGATTATTCCTAACACGAAAATAATACTATAATTATGGCATTCAAATCTATTTCTGCAGCAGAAGCTGCCAGCCTTGTAAAACATGGCTATAACATCGGCCTCAGCGGTTTTACCCCCGCAGGAACGGCCAAAGCTGTCACTTCCGAAATAGCGAAAATAGCGGAAGCGGAACATGCAAAAGGAAACCCTTTCCAGATCGGCATCTTTACCGGAGCTTCTACCGGCGACTCATGTGATGGCATATTATCACGTGTAAAGGCTATCCGTTATCGTGCCCCTTACACAACCAATCCCGATTTCCGTAAAGCAGTGAATAACGGTGAGATTGCCTATAATGACATTCACCTTTCACAAATGGCACAAGAAGTGCGCTACGGATTCATGGGAAAAGTGAATGTAGCTATCATCGAAGCTTGTGAAGTGACTCCGGATGGAAAAATCTATCTGACAGCTGCCGGTGGAATTGCACCAACCGTCTGCCGACTGGCCGATCAGATCATCATTGAGTTGAACAGTGCACATAGCAAAAATATGATGGGAATGCATGACGTGTACGAACCGCTCGACCCGCCTTACCGTCGTGAAATTCCAATCTACAAACCGAGTGACCGCGTCGGACTACCTTATATACAAGTCGACCCGAAAAAGATTGTAGGTATCGTAGAAACAAACTGGCCGGATGAAGCCCGTTCATTTGCGGCTGCCGATCCTATTACTGATAAGATTGGTCAGAATGTGGCCGACTTCCTGGCTGCCGACATGAAACGTGGCATTATTCCTTCCACATTCCTTCCGTTACAATCGGGAGTAGGTAACATCGCCAACGCAGTTTTAGGAGCATTGGGACGCGATAAAACAATCCCTGCTTTCGAAATGTATACCGAAGTTATCCAAAACTCTGTGATCGGATTAATCCGTGAAGGTCGTGTAAAATTCGGAAGTGCCTGCTCACTGACCGTAACCAATGACTGTCTGCAAGGCATTTATGACGACATGGACTTCTTCCGTGATAAACTGATTCTCCGTCCGTCTGAAATCTCTAACAGTCCGGAAGTAGTCCGCCGTTTAGGAATCATCTCTATCAATACCGCCATTGAAGCAGATATTTATGGTAACGTAAACTCTACCCATATCGGTGGAACCAAGATGATGAACGGTATCGGCGGCTCGGGCGATTTTACACGCAATGCTTATATTTCCATCTTTACTTGTCCGTCAGTGGCTAAAGAAGGCAAAATCAGTTCCATCGTTCCGATGGTTTCTCATCTGGATCACAGTGAGCACTCCGTTAATATCGTTATAACCGAACAGGGAGTAGCCGATTTGCGTGGCAAAAGTCCGAAGGAAAGAGCACAGGCAATCATCGAAAACTGTGCACACCCGGATTACAAACAAATCTTATGGGATTATCTGAAACTGGCCGGTAATAAGTCACAGACTCCTCACGCCATTCAAGCCGCTTTGGGAATGCATGCCGAACTGGCTAAAAGCGGAGATATGAAAAACGTGAACTGGGCAGAATACGAAAAATAAACGATAAACGATGAACGATGAACCGACTGTGACTTCTGCAAAGTGTTCATCGTTCATCATTTACAATTTACCAGTATTTCGCATACTTTATTTTGAAAATTCCTTGCTTTGGCTGCCGACAATACATTTTGGTTCATAATGGCAAAGGCCACCTGATGACCGTTAGCCATCTTTAGGTAACCGGCTAATGTGTTAATGGCAGTATAAGATCCCGTTTTGGCATGTACATTCTTAAATGCCGACCCTTTTTTCATACGATTCTTAAGTGTTCCATCAATACCTGCAACCGGAAGAGCTTTATAGAGCTTCCGAAAAATATCCGTTCTCGAATAAGCAAACTTCAAAAAATCAACCAACAGGGCAGGAGAGAGGTAATCGTAATTTGACAATCCACAACCATCAGCTATTTTATAATTGTCCGGATCATGCCCCAAATCTTTAATCAGCCGATGGATCTCATCGATCCCGTCTTTAGCCGAAACTTGCTTTTTGCCTGTAGCTTGTGCTCCTAAACGGCAAAGTAATGCTTCCGCACTCAAGTTATCACTTTCTTTCATAATCTGGTCTACTACTTTCTGAACGGGACATTCCCAACGTGCCATGCGGGTAGAAAGACTGTCGGGCTGAAAGCTGTCGAAAGCATACTGCTCCGAAATCTCTATCCCTCTATTACGTAAACGTTCGGCAAAGGTATGCAGAAAGAAGTCCTGCGAAGAATACACATTCACATCACCAATTCTTCTATTCTCTACATTTCCACTGACAATAAGATTATTTTTATTCTCTAACCATCCTCTCGAAACAGAAAATTTACCGGCAGAAGGAGTGCGTGTCTCAGTTTCATTGATCACAGTATAATAAGAGGACGATGGTTCAAAACTCAGGCGCGCCGAGTCACCACGTATCGTTCCCGGTACAGCCGTTACTTTCACTACACCTTTATGATACATCAATGGCGACAAATAAGGCTGAAAAGAATAGGGAGTATCATCCCATGCCCAACCGCTTCCCCAATAAAGAGAATCTTTCATCGATATATCTCCATAGATTCTCCCTTTCAATACTGAAAAAGGAAAAGTTATCACTTCCTCCACCAATGCATTCATACCTTCATCGTCAAACTCCGGGTCGAATCCGCCAATCACATAAATGTCTCCGCGGAGCGTATCATGTTCTATAATACCTTTATACCACACTTCGGTCCGGAAAGGTTCATCTGCATCCGGCCGGGCAAGCGCAGTTATAGTAGTTAATAGTTTCATGGTAGATGCCGGACGCGAAAGCTTGGCATCACGGTATGTATAGAGTGATTTCTTTGCAGTCAGATCATACACGGAAATACCAACTTCGGAACCTTGGGGCAATTCCTTCTTAATAAGTGAATCAATTGCGGCGAAATCTACCTGCCCCCGGATAATAATTGAAAAACAAAAAGAGAATAAAATAAATAAATTCAGTTTCTTCATAATGCTTATAAACAACGAATGACAAGTCATAAATTACGGGTTACGAGTAACTGCGCCATTATACGCATGATACTTATAACCCGTAACTTACAACTTGTAACTCTTACAATGCTTCACGGAATATTTCGGCAACAGTAGGATGGGGAAAAACAATCTTCTTCCATTCGGCCGCTTTTAGTTTCATTTCTATGGCCATACCTGCTAATGTGATAATTTCAGAAGCCGGATTGCCTAAAACATGTGCTCCCAAAATCGTATCATCATCTCCAAGCAATACTTTACATACACCGTTTACCCCTTCATTTTCGGCAACAAAACGTCCAGAATATGCCATAGGAAGCTTTACAGCACGATAAGCAATACCTTTCGCAATAAGCGACTCTTCTGTTTGCCCGACTCCGGCTATTTCAGGATTGGTATACACTACACCGGGAATAGCACGATAACTCATTGTATCTGTTTTACCGAGAATTGCATGTACGGCTACTTCCGCTTCACGGACTGCCGTATGTGCCAATAAAGAAAATCCGGTTAAATCCCCACATACATATACTCCGGGCAATGAACTTTCCATCTGCCCGTTTACTAAAATACTTCCGCGCTCTGTCCGTTGAAGGTTCAGGTTCTCAAGTCCGAAACCTTTTGTTACCGGACGGCGACCTACACTCATTAACAATTTCTCCGCAGTCACATTTCCGGCACCATCTGCATTCTCATAAGAAACTAAGACTCCCTCCTCTGATTGTGCCAACGAAACAACTTTAGTACTCAACAGAAATGTAATGCCCCGTTTGGCATAGTCAGCACGCAACAGAGCAGAAAGCTCTTTATCCATGCCTCCCAAGATCTCGTCCATCATTTCAATGACGGTCACTTTCACACCCAGACTGTTGAAGAATGATGCAAACTCCATACCAATCACTCCACCACCTACGATAGCAAGCGAAGCGGGCAATTCCTTATTGTCTAATGCTTCCCGATGTGTCCAATAATTTACCGTATCGATTCCGGAAATAGGAGGAATGAAAGTCTCGGATCCTGTGCAAAGAATTAAGTTATCACATTCATAGATTTCTTCGCCACAGCAGATTTTGTTTTTGTCCAAGATTGTTGCTTCTCCATTTATGATAGTAACATTATTAGACATTAATTTTGATTTAACCCCCAAAACCAACTTGCGTACTACCTTCGACTTACGAGCAATGATCTTCGAAAGATCAAACGAAGCCTCAGAAACTGTTACAGCATACTTTGAAGCATGTTTAGCCCCATCATATGTCTTTGCCGAATAGAGCAATGTTTTTGTAGGTATACACCCTTCGTTTAAACAAACTCCTCCTAAATTCTGTTTCTCAAAAAGCAACACGCTTAAACCTGCTTTTCCAGCAGCTTCGGCAGCAGTGTAACCGGCAGGTCCCCCGCCGATAATAATAACCTGGTATTTCATAGCTTACTAAATTAAGTTTCTTGTTTTTTCAATCAGTTCTATAAATTCCTTTTCTTTCACCGGAAGTACAGAAGCATATTTTCCCTTTCCATATTCTATCAATAAATAGTTTGTCACTGCAAAACTTCCGAATTTCATAGAATGCACTTTGCGGACTGAAGTAATTTCTGCTATGGGAATAGTTTTCTTACGGATAAACCGCCCATAGTTAAGTATCAGCAAACCGTCAGTGGTAACGGTATAAACTGTATGTATGATCTGTTCGATGATAACAATCAGAAACAACATCATCAAAGTAGCCAATATAATATTCTTACACCATAAGAAACCAAAAGCATTAATGCCCAATACAACCAGCAGAAAATACTGGTACCAGACAATGCGAGCATGAAAAATACGGTTCATTTTGTCAGATTTTTGGCGGAAAGTTAGTAAAATTATGAATTAATGGCAACGAAAAGCACAACGAAAAAACTTATTTTGTAGCTTTGCGGTGATAAACACTAAAACTTATGGTTAAAAAGTTCGATTTCCTCGTAATCGGTTCCGGTATCGCCGGAATGAGTTTTGCCCTAAAAGTGGCACATAAAGGAAAAGTTGCCCTTGTTTGCAAAAGTGGGCTGGAAGAAGCAAACACTTATTTTGCCCAAGGAGGAGTGGCCTCAGTGACCAATCTGCTGGTAGACAATTTCGAGAAACATATTGAAGACACAATGATTGCCGGTGACTGGATCAGCGACCGTACTGCTGTAGAGAAAGTCGTGCGTGAGGCTCCTGCACAAATACAAGAACTGATCAGCTGGGGTGTAAACTTCGACAAAAATGAAAAAGGGGAGTTCGATCTACACCGGGAAGGCGGCCATTCGGAATTTCGTATTTTACACCATAAAGATAATACCGGCGCTGAAATTCAGGACAGTCTGATTCAAGCTGTACAACAACATCCCAATATTACGGTAATTGAAAATCATTTTGCCATAGAAATCCTGACACAACACCATTTAGGAGTAACTGTCACCCGCCAGACACCGGACATAAAATGCTACGGAGCTTATATACTCGATCCCCGAACAGGTAAAGTGGATACATATCTGGCCAAAGTGACACTAATGGCAACAGGTGGAGTGGGGGCTGTTTACCAGACCACTACTAATCCGCTTGTAGCGACCGGAGACGGTATCGCCATGGTATACCGGGCTAAAGGAACCGTAAAAGACATGGAGTTCGTACAATTCCATCCAACAGCTCTTTACCATCCGGGCGACCGTCCTTCTTTCCTTATTACGGAAGCAATGCGTGGATATGGCGGTGTGCTCCGCACAATGGACGGAAAAGAATTCATGCAAAAATATGATCCACGTTTATCTTTGGCACCCCGTGATATCGTGGCACGTGCCATTGACAATGAAATGAAAAATCGTGGGGACGACCATGTTTATCTGGACGTAACACACAAAGATCCTGAAGAAACCAAAAAACATTTTCCTAACATATACGAGAAATGCCTCAGCTTAGGAATCGACATTACCAAAGAATATATTCCCGTGGCACCATCTGCACACTACCTGTGTGGAGGTATTAAGGTAGACTTGAACGCCCAATCCTCTATTGAACGTTTGTACGCTGCCGGCGAATGTTCGTGTACAGGTTTACATGGAGGCAACCGGTTAGCCTCAAACTCGTTGATAGAAGCAGTGGTTTACGCAGATGCCGCCGCCAAACATTGTTTATCGGTGATTGACCAATATTCTTATAACGAAGAGATTCCGGAATGGAATGATGAAGGTACCCGCTCACCGGAAGAAATGGTACTTATTACTCAAAGTATGAAAGAAGTAAATCAGATTATGAGCACTTATGTTGGTATTGTCCGTAGCGATCTCCGGTTGAAACGCGCTTGGGACCGCCTGGATATCCTATACGAAGAGACCGAAAGCCTGTTCAAACGCAGCGTGGCATCTAAAGAAATATGTGAACTGCGTAATATGATTAATGTGGGTTATCTGATTATGCGCATGGCTATGGAACGTAAAGAAAGCCGTGGTCTGCACTACACGGTTGACTATCCACACGCCGGTAAATAAAAAAGCATAGAAAAAAGGTGGAGCCATAATTAAACAGCTCCACCTTTCTCCAAAATACAGTCTGATTCTATTAATAATTTTCTTTCTTAATTTCGAAATATGCTTGTGGGTGCAGACATGCAGGACATACCTCAGGAGCTTCCTTACCTGCTTCGATATAACCACAGTTACGGCACTGCCATATAACTTCTCCTTCTTTGGCAAATACAGATGCAACTTCAATGTTCTTCACGAAAGCAAGGTATCTTTCTTCATGACCTTTTTCCGCAATAGAGATATTACGATACATAGCGGCGATCATCGGGAAACCTTCCTGCTCTGCAACATCTGCAAAATGAGGATAATCCATAGACCATTCTTCGTGTTCACCGGCTGCGGCAGCCTGCAGATTCTGAAGAGTGTTGCCGATAACACCAGCAGGATAACTTGCAGTGATTTCAACCATACCCCCTTCAAGGAACTTAAACATACGTTTTGCATGTTCTTTTTCCTGATCGGCAGTCTCTGTAAAGATAGCTGCAATCTGTTCGTAACCTTCTTTTTTAGCCACGCTTGCAAAATAAGTGTAACGCATTCTTGCCTGTGATTCACCTGCAAATGATGTCAGCAAATTCTTTTCTGTCTGAGTGCCTTTAATACTTTTAGTCATAATCTGATATATTTTAGATTGGTAATTACGTTTGTCGGTTACTTGCCTTTATTAACAACGCAAATATAAGGATTTAGTTCACAAAACCCGGAATTTTATTCATTAATAATATCTATTGCAATATAGACAAAACTGATCAAAAATAAATAAGATGTTCAAAAACATCTTATTACCATTTATTTTATGTAATTTTGCAACCTCGACTTTGCAAAACAAGGATTATAACGACATTTATCACATTATATAAGTAAAGAAAGAAATGAAAGTGTTTGATTTCAAACCAAGGTTATTCTCAGCCTTGAAGAACTACTCTAAAGAAACGTTTATGGCCGATTTGATGGCAGGTATCATTGTAGGTATCGTAGCCTTGCCTCTGGCCATCGCATTTGGTATCGCATCAGGCGTATCACCCGAAAAGGGAATTATCACGGCTATCATTGCGGGGTTCATCATCTCGTTGCTCGGAGGAAGCAAAGTACAGATCGGAGGACCTACCGGAGCATTCATTGTCATCATTTATGGCATCATCCAGCAATACGGAGAAGCAGGATTGATTGTAGCTACCCTGATGGCCGGCATACTCCTTATCTTATTGGGAGTTTTTAAATTGGGCGCAATTATTAAATTTATTCCTTACCCGATTATTGTAGGTTTTACCAGCGGTATAGCCGTCACCATTTTCACAACACAGATTGCTGATATTTTCGGATTAAACTTTGGTGGAGAGAAAGTACCGGGAGACTTTATCGGAAAATGGATGATTTATTTCCGCCATTTCGATACAATCAATTGGTGGAACACTATTGTGAGTATTGCCAGTATCATCATTATTGCCATTACCCCCCGGTTCTCAAAGAAAATTCCGGGTTCCCTTATTGCCATCATTGTAGTAACGGCAGTAGTATATTTATTGAAAACATACGCCGGTATTGACACCATCGATACCATTGGCGACCGTTTTACAATCAAATCCGAATTACCTGACGCGACCATGCCTGCACTCAATTGGGAGGCCATCAAGGACTTGTTCCCGGTAGCTATTACCATTGCCGTTTTGGGAGCAATCGAATCGTTATTGTCAGCAACCGTAGCCGATGGTGTAACGGGCGATAAGCACGATTCAAACACCGAACTGATTGCCCAGGGAACAGCCAACCTTATCACACCGTTATTTGGCGGTATTCCTGCTACCGGAGCCATCGCCCGTACAATGACAAACATCAATAATGGCGGTAAAACACCGGTGGCCGGTATAATCCATGCTGTAGTTTTATTGCTGATCCTCCTTTTCCTGATGCCTTTGGCACAGTACATCCCAATGGCATGTCTGGCAGGAGTATTGGTTATCGTATCTTATAACATGAGCGAATGGCGCACTTTCAAGGCATTACTGAAAAATCCCAAATCGGATGTAACAGTACTGCTTATCACTTTTTTCCTCACCATCATCTTCGACCTGACTATCGCCATCGAAGTAGGCCTGGTGATTGCATGTATCTTGTTCATGCGCCGTGTAATGGAAACTACCGAAATATCTGTCATCAAAGACGAAATAGATCCGAATGACGAACTGGACATCGCGGTGCGCGAAGAACATCTGATAATACCTGCGGGAGTGGAGGTATATGAGATTAATGGTCCGTACTTTTTCGGCATCGCAACCAAATTTGAAGAGACAATGGCACAACTGGGCGACCGTCCCAAAGTACGCGTCATACGTATGCGTAAAGTTCCATTTATCGATTCAACCGGTATTCATAACCTGACCAGCCTCTGCAAAATGTCTCAAAAAGAAAAGATCACCATTGTGCTCTCGGGAGTAAATGAAAAAGTGCACAACACGCTCGAGAAATCCGGCTTCTATGAATTACTGGGAAAACAAAACATCTGTCCGAACATTAATGTAGCACTGGACAGAGCCAAAGAAATTATGAATTTATAATCTGATACTATCTGCACACAACAGGCGGGTGGAAGTGGACGGAGGTCACTTTCATCCGCTTTCCTTATTTTTAATAATCACCAATTCTATGGATTTTGTGTTGCATTATACCTTTTTATAGGTATTGTAGACTCTTTCATGTACACATACCTTTGCGGCTCGCTAATTTTTAATATTAATTTAATGCCGTTAAATGTATGAAGCAAATGTATAGTGCCCTGCTTGTATTAGTTTTACTAATATTCCCATCGTTACTTTTTGCCACAGAATCAGAGTCCGCCGATAGAGTACCCACCATCCGTGGAGTAGTCTACGATGAAACAGATACACCATTGGCTTCGGCCACTGTCCAGATAGAAGGAACCACCATCGGAACAACAACCAATAGTGAAGGCCGTTTTATTTTGCGCAATCTGGCTCATAAGGTTTACAAGATAAATATCAGTTTTGTGGGATATGTCACTCAGACGCGTACTGTTGATCTCACTTCAAGGAATGTGGCACAACTCTCTTTCACCCTCTTACCTGACGAAAACTTATTATCGACAGTAGAAGTATTCGGAGAACGATATAAACAACCGAAAAAACTGGATGCCATCACCCGCATGCCATTACGCCCCAGTGAACAGATACAGAGTATTTCTGTAATCTCAGAAAAATCGATTGCCGAACAGGGAGCACTCACCGTAATCGATGTTACAAAAAATGTACCCGGAGTTACTCTTTTCGGATCATATGGCGGAGTAAGAGAAAGTATGTCCATCCGCGGATACCGGGGAGTACCTATTTTAAAGAATGGAGTCCGGATAGATTCCGATTTCCGTACCGGATCTGCTTTATCCGAAATGCAGGGAGTAGAAAGTGTACAGGTTATCAAGGGTTCTGCAGCCGTCACACAAGGTATCGGAAACGATCTCGGAAGTGCAGGCGGAGTAATCAACGTAGTAACCAAAACACCCAAGTTCACCAATGAAGGAGAAATATCTTTGCGTGCAGGCAGCTGGGGATTGTTCCGTCCCACATTCGACGTACAGTCCGTTCTGGATAAAAATCAGACGATCGCTTTCCGTATGAACGGTGCCTTCGAACGTTCGGATAATTATCGCCCGGTCATCCATTCCAATCGCGTATATATCAACCCTTCATTAGAATGGCGTCCGGACGACAAAACAAGCATTACCATAGAAATGGATTACCTGAATGATAACCGTACTCCTTATACCAGTTCAGTCAATCTATCGAAAGATACGGAAGAGAATCTGTACGACATGCCACACAACAAATTCCTGGGATTCAAAAACGATAATGTAAACAACAAGACGCTGACTTATGCCGCACGCATCACCCGCCAGTTGACAGATAATATCAGTGTGCGGGCAGCATACTTCGGCTCTTCATATAAAGTGGATAATACAAGTACTTCCGTAAAAACCGTAGTCAATAAAGAATATAACATGCGTAGAAGAACGATTTCACGTTCATTACGCGATGACCGCAACTCAACTTTCCAGCTTGACTTTATCGGCAGAGATATTTTCACCGGTCCTGTTAAACATACATTCCAATTGGGATTCGACTACAAAAACACCGATCTGTCGATCACCAATTATACCCCTGTCAATATAGACACTATCAACGTACTGGCCCCGAGCATCTCGAATGTGCTACCTGTCGCGGTTAAATTTGTTCCCGAGACCCCGGTAAAATCCAATTCTTCAAGTTATGGAATAATGGCACAGGAGGTAATGACTTTTAATAAGTATATAAAAGCTATTCTGGGACTGAGGTACAGTTATATCAGCAGCCAGGACGATACAAGTGCAGGTCCCACTACCGGAGATGCCTGGAATCCGATGTTGGGCATCATGTTGACTCCTATAAAGAACATTAATTTGTTCGGTTCATATACAACCACTACCAGCCTCCTCCATGCAGCCAGACGAATGGAGAACGGAGACGAAATAGGTCCGTCGAATACCCGCCAATTTGAGGTAGGCATCAAGTCTGACTGGCTGAATAACCGCCTGCGCTTTAATCTGACATATTTCGATATCCTTACTAAAAACCTCTCTTATAGTACTTATCATCCGGGAACTACGCAACCTACCGGTTATTTTGATAAAGCGGGAAGTCTGAAAAGGAAAGGTATTGAAACCGAATTAAGCGGAAGTATACTTGAAAACCTCCAAGTAATGATGGGTTACGCTTATCTGGATGCAAAATACGAAAACAGCCCGGCCTTTAAAAATGGTTCAGCCCCGATGAATACCCCTAAACATACTGCTAACGGATGGATTCAATACCGATTTGACAAAGGAGTATTAAAAAGACTATCAGCCGGTATAGGAGTCTATTTCGTAGGTAAACGTCCTGTGAATGATTTTGCAATCAAGCCGGACGGACACGGTTCCATGACCAACGAAAAGCCTTTTGACATGCCCGGTTATACTACAATAAACGCCCAGTTGGCCTATAGTATCCACAAGTTTACTGCCCGTGTATACCTGAACAATTTGTTCGACGCATTAGGATATAATTCTTACTATCGTGGAGGATACATCAACCAGATCGATCCACGTAATTTCTCAGCAATAATCTCTTACCGTTTTTAAATGAAGATAAAAAGATATTGCCGTTATATTCATCTTTGGCTCTCCCTTCCGGCAGGGATTCTGATCAGTATTATTTGCTTTACAGGTGCCATCCTCGTATTCAAAGAGGAACTCCTGGCAATGATGGGATATGAATCTATCCGCGAAAGTCCGTTAATGATAGTGATGAAGCTGCATCGGTGGCTTATGGATGATACCCGGACGGCAGGCAAAATGATAGTAGGTATCTCCACTCTTTTTTTCATCTTTATATTGATCAGCGGGCTTACAGTTTACTGGCCACGCAAATGGAAAAAAAGCCGGCTGACAATAGAACACCAAAGAGGAAAACGGAGATTCATGTTCGATCTACACTCCGTACTGGGATTCTATGGAGCACTTATCTTGCTGGTATGTGCACTGACCGGATTAATGTGGTCCTTTCAATGGTACAGAGATGTAGTAAGTTTTATCTTTGATGTGGAAGTAAAACGGGGGGCTCCCGTCTGGAAAGTAGTACGTGCCTTACATTTCGGAACCTATGCAGGAATGTTTTCAAAAATCATCACCTTTATTGCTGCTTTGATAGGAACTTCATTACCTATTACAGGATATTGGATGTATTTGAAAAGAAAAAATCTGGTTTAACTTCCTTCCCTCAATAAAGGAAAGGTACTTTTCCGGATAAGAAAATATAAGAGGATGTATCGAAACTCACCACAGAGGACACAGAGTAACTTTAGAGTAAATCTAAAGTAATATTCTTAGTCTATGATAATCTGTGTAATCTATGGTGAAAGAGTTTTGATACAACTCCTCTTACTTACTTTACTCAAGTATTTAATCTTTCCCGGACTGATCGGGATACAGCGATTTATAATAATTAATACGTTCTGTCCATGGCCTGTATTCAAATGGAAATACGTGTTGCTTCTCTGCCCATTCATCCCATTTTTTCTCCAGTGTTTTTACTTTTTCCGGATAATTGGCAGACAAATCATTTTGCTCAAACGGATCCTGCAATAAATGGAACAACTCCCAGGGTTGCTTACCATTGGCCCTGACTAACTTCCAGTCCCCGGATATGATTCCACAAGATGTCTGATGTTCGAAAAACAAATCTCTTTTCGGTAGCTTCTTTCCTTTTAATGCCGGAAAAATGGTTCTACCTTCCGGAGCATTAATCGAATGATTCCTAAACTCCCGGGGATATTTCACAGAAGCTATATCCAGACAAGTGGGAAAAAGATCGATAATGTGAGTGAATTCATGACAAACCACTCCTTTCTTCCCATCAGGTTGCCCGCCTCCATACATTACAATCAAAGGTGAACTGGTACCTCCCTGAAAACACCATTGTTTGTAACTGCGGAAAGGAGTATTACTCAAATCAGCCCGCAGCTGTGTGATCAGATCACCTTCATTGGTGGCTCCATTATCACTTAAGAATAAAAATACGGTATTATCAAATATACCTTTCTCTTTAGTGGTCTTTATTACTTCTCCAATACCATCATCCATAATTTCAATCATAGCGGCATAAGTAGCCATCTCCGTAATCCAACGTTCCTGTTGCTGCGGAGTAAGACTATCCCAGGCCGGCCGTTTTCCTCTGAATTCCCTCTCAAATACCGGCAGCTGTTTTTCGGAATCCGTTAAACCATTTTTCCGGATGCGCTCGAAACGCTGTTTACGCAACACATCATATCCCACTTTATATCTTTCACGGCAAGCGTCCACTCTTTCTTTAGGAGCCTGCAAAGGTAAATGAGGGGCATAGTGGGCCAAATACATAAACATAGGCTCTTCAACCGGATGCTGACGGATAAAACTAACGGCAGAGTCGGTAATGGCTGTGGTATAATAATAGTCTTCTGGAAACTCTGCAATATGCTGTAACCCGGAATATACGGGTTTCGGAGTATAATAACTTCCACCTCCAGAAAGACAACCATAGTATTTTTCGAATCCCCGCTCAACCGGATAGCTTCCATTTGGCTTGGAGAATGCACCGTCAACGGTAACATGCCATTTACCACTCATATAAGTATGATATCCGTTTTCCCGAAACACTTCTGCGATAGTAGGATATTGCTCTGATATTTGACCTCTATATCCGGGACGATGTTCATCTACAGCAGTCATCCAACCCATACCTACTTCGTGTTGGTATCTGCCTGTCAACAAAGCAGCTCTGCTGGGACAACTGCGCCCTGTGTTCTTAAACTGGCTGAAACGTATTCCGTTTTCCGCCAAGAAATCAATATTGGGCGTATGCACTTCTCCCCCATAACACGATAAATCAGAAAATCCCATATCATCACACAAAATCAGAATAATATTGGGTTTCGTTTTATCCGGATTTGTTTTATGGTTTGTCGCTTGGACTCCCCAAGCATTCTGCATACCCGTGGTAAACAGCAGGGAACATATCAGATAATTGTTTTTCATAGGTTCAAATGATTTAAAATTTACTCTTTTATCCACACTCCTGTAATCTCTGCCACATAGACATGATGCAGACCTCCATGGGTAGTATACCACTGTTCATAGACAGACGGATCCAGAAAATTTTCTTTCTTCAGCACATCTGTGTACATTTTCCGACATTCCATATTAAGTCTTCCCTGTTCAAACAGAATATTACCTTTATCCGTAATAATTGGCTTTAATCCGGTTTCTTTTATCTTATCTACTTCACGTCCCGACTTAGAGCCGCATATTTTATGTATGGCCTTATTCTCCTGTCCTAAAAAAGAAAGAGTAAAATAATCGTTATTTTGTATAAAATCGAACGTATATCTTTCCGGACGAATAAAAACATAAACCACCGGTTTATTCCACAAAAAACCAATACCTCCCCAATTGGCGGTCATGGTATTAAACGCATCTTTATTACCGGCAGTTACCAGCATCCATTCTTTACTGATGGACTCAAAGAAATTATCAGTAAGTTCGTTGATAGCAATTGATTTCATCCTATTAAAATCTGTTTATAAATGACATATTAAAAATAATTCTCAATAAGAAGCAGAGGCCGAAAGTCCCTCTTTCGTAAGAAGAGCCACAATCCGGTCTAACTCCTCGGGAGTGGCTTTCTGCAAATCCTGATCGGGAGTTTCACGGTCGATCGTATAAATCATTACCTGTCTCGGGGCGATATCCTTCACAACTTCCAGCCAGGGAAGTACATACTTGTCAGAAGTATTATCCACATCTTTCCCCTTATATTTTCCTTTCATAAACATAGTCTGCACGATACAATTGCCTTTAAAAGCTTTTAAAAGTCCGACTGTTCCATTCAGATCGTATCGTCCGTTCGGACGATCTACAGTCCGGATATACTCTTCATCCACCGTGTCCAACTTCAAAATATTATTATCCACCCTATTCAATGCATCGAATACAGCCGGACGGTTGATAAAAGTAGCATTACTGAGCACACTCACCTTTGCATCCGGAAAGTAAGCATCACGCAAAGCAAGTGTATCGTTGATAATCTCCGGAAAGTGAGGATGAGCAGTCGGCTCACCGTTTCCCGCGAAAGTCAGTACATCGGGAGCAGGTCCGTTACTTTTCATCTCTTTCAATTTATCTTCCAGAGCCATACGTACTTCTTCGCGGGTCGGTAATGAAGATTTAGGACGATGTTCGCCATTGTAACCACATTCACAATAAATGCAATCGAAAGAACATACTTTTCCGTCGGAAGGAAGTAAATTTATTCCAAGTGAGACCCCTAAGCGACGTGAATGAACCGGTCCGAATATGGGAGAAGGAAAAATAATAGTCATACTTAATTCTGTTTAATCGTTCAATCTTAGAAACTGTTTTGAATTTCTACAAAATTACTAAAACTTTAGACGCAGCTGCATTTGTATATCCGTTTTTTTATTTCCCCTGATCAGGTCGTTGCCGGAACCTATTTCATCACGATCAAAATACGTAGTTTGTCCGAGCTTGGCAATTGCTGTCCAATGCTTGTTCATATCATAGCGAAAATGAATAGCCAGTCGAATACCTTCTCCCTGAAAAGAGGGAGTATAAAAAGAATACAGTAACCCTTTTTCATAAATATAAACACGTGAGTCATAATCGTCTGTATGGAAATAACTACCTTGCAATTCTGTTGTCAGAGGCAACCGGGAAAGTTTCCATCCGGCCTTTTGCGTCAGTTGATAACCTTTCCCCGCCGTTTTCCCGGATGAATGAAAATGGTTATAATCTACAGTTGTCCGGAAAGATAACGAAGAACAGGGTAAATAGTTCAAACGATAACGCAGCCGGTGATGATAGGTAGGCAGAATCACCTTTCCCTTCGTACCGGTCACATCACGCTCTTTCCGTTTATAACGGTAATTCACATACATATCAACCGTTTTCGACGGAACGTAATCTGCCTGAAAGAGCAGATCCACTCCTTTCGAAGCCTTACTTATCCGGTACCTCCACCAGGGAAAAGAAAACAGATCGGCAGAAATGAAAAACGTCCAGCGACTAAAAGGATTTACAGAAGCAGCTAAATACCATCCGTTTTCATTCTGAACACTACTTCCTTCACTAAATGAATGAGCAAACATAGCCCAATAATCATGTGAATAATAACGGTGAACCAACATCAACCGTATATCTTGTAAAGGAGAATAAAGTACCTGATTCATAAAAGCCATACCACTGATCCCCAAAGCAGCTTCTCCTTGTATAGAAAAACGATGAAAACGATATTTATAATCCATACCCAGATTATAAAAAGAACGACCATGCAGATTGTATTTTGAATAGCCTTTAAGTTCCGGTTCATAAGACCTGTTAAAACAGTAGTAAACACCGGTTATCCCCAGTTGATAACTATTCCCGGTATAGCTGATATTTCCTCCGCCCATCTGCATAACCAATTGATTCATTTTATCAGCTTCCTTTTTGCTTCGGTGTAAACCTGTTTTATAAATCGAGGTAATTTCACCGTCTTTTATTACTCCATCCAACGAACGATGTGAATAAAACATAGAAAGTTTCCATTGTTTCCATTTTAAAGCTATGGCACTCCCACGGAAATAATTATATTCATCGGTAGAAGCATGTCTGCGTATCCCTGTATTTCTGAAAGTGAAAGACGAAGAATAAGCTGTTTTTCCAAACATAGAACCTTGTCCGAGTACCAGTCCCTGACCGAAATTCAACCGATAGTTTCCTACAATTCCCGTTTTCAGTATTCCTATATCATGAAGGAGTAGATAGAAAGAGTAGTAATCGTATCCCTGCTTATTATGTAAAGCTCCGAAAGGTTCGCCGCTATCTTTCTCGGCAACTATGCCTGCATAAACTTTTTCCCGATAGTGAAATCCGTATTTCACCGAGTTATAAACAGCAGGACCCAGGTAATTTTTCTCATATCCCTTACGCCTATACAAAGGCACATCCATACGAGTCACCACTTCATGTTTTCCATATTTTAAAATCTGCTTTAACGTAACAGACTCTTTCTTATCAACAGGCTCTACACAGACAAAAGGAAGCAGATATTGAATAGTCTGCCGATCCAACTCCTCCACTAACTGAAGTTCATAGACAGTCTGCATCGATCCGTGAATATAAATGTACGCAAGTAAATTCTCAATCTGAACATCATTAAGAAAAGGAAACCGCTGTAGCTGCTCTTTGGTGGCAGAGTTTATATTAACAGGGTTGTTAACAAGATCGGTTAATTCCTCCAATTCATTCTCCCAATTGCGCGTATCCCCTTCTTCATCGGCTATTGACAGGTTTTCCATTATGTCCTCCCAAGGATAATCCGAATTATTCTGAGCATGGCAAATAGAAGTTATCAACGCTATATTAACAAGTAGAAATACACAGAATATAGATATATATCTATTCATTTCATGTGTGATTATTGTGTTTTAAATAGTAAACGAATTGTCGAAGATAATTTAAATAGGTTAATGCTGCAAGGAAAATCATAAATATAAATTTATTCCCTTATTTTTGCAAAATGAATATGAGGCTTATCATAGGACTACTGATGTTATCCATCGCCTTATTGTTTTCTTCTGCATCACAGGCACAGGAAAAAACAAATCTCGGTGGATATCTGGTACCTATGTGTGTTTATAACGGTGATACAATACCTGCCTTTCAGATTCCGACCATCTACATATTCAAGCCTTTAAAATTCAGGAATAAGAAGGAGCAGATGGAATATTACAAATTAGTGAGAAACGTAAAAAAGGTATATCCCATTGCCAGAGAAATTAACCAGACTATCATTGAAACTTACGAATACTTACAAACTTTACCCAATGAAAAAGCCCGGCAACGCCATATTAAACGAGTAGAAAAAGGGTTGAAGGAACAATATACTCCACGAATGAAAAAACTCTCTTTTGCACAAGGCAAGCTGTTGATAAAGTTGGTAGACCGCCAAAGTCATCAGAGTTCTTATGAACTGGTAAAAGCATTCATGGGGCCTTTTAAAGCAGGCTTCTATCAGACATTTGCTGCTCTTTTCGGAGCCAGTTTAAAAAAACAATATGACCCCGAAGGAGAAGATAAGCTGACTGAACGCGTGATAGTATTAGTGGAAAGCGGACAATTGTAATGTATCCTTCCGGATTCATTTCCCACTTTCAGTGATAAGTTATTCCAAAATTCACATTATCTTATAAACGTGTCATGGCAGTGACTTTTGATACACGCTTCCGGATATTCTCCGTTAATCTTGTATCTGTGAAGAAACCAACTCAAAATAATGCCCCTTTTTCTCCATCAATATTTCATGAGTTCCGGTCTCAACGATAAAACCTTTGTCCAACACCACAATTTGATCAGCATTACGAATGGTACTAAGCCTGTGAGCAATAACAACAACAGTACGCTGTTCAAATGCATTGTTCAAGGCATTCACAATTTTTCGTTCATTTATTGAATCCAAAGAGTTTGTGGCTTCGTCCATAAAGAGAAATTTCGGATCCCGATACAGCGCACGAGCAATCAACAAACGCTGCTTTTGTCCTCCACTCAACCCGCGTCCGGTTTCTCCAATGGTCGTTTCAAAACCCTTGGGCATCGCGTTTATCTCATCCTCAATTTGAGCGATGCGACAAACTTCCCGCAAACGCGTATAATTAATTTGTTCATCATCTAATACAATATTATTCAAGATGGTATCACTGAACATTTTTCCATCTTGCATTACCACACCACACATGTTTCTCCATTGGCGCAGATTAATGGCACTTACATTCATCTTATCCATTTTTATTTCTCCATGGCTGGGCTTATAAAGCCGAACCAATAGTTTCAGAAGAGTTGACTTACCACTACCACTTCCTCCCACAATTGCCGTGATTTTGTTTTCCGGTATTTGCAAGTAAATATTACGCAGAACCAAAGGAGAGTTAGGCGTGTATTGAAAATGTATATTCTCTAATAGAATTGTTTTTCTTTCCGGAAGGATGGTTGTACTGCCAATAGAAAGTAATTCATCCTCATTTTCCAACTGACGAATTTCGTTGATGCGTAAGAAACTAATTTTGGCATATTGCGCTGATACCACAAAATTAATAAATTGCACAAGCGGACCATTGAGCATGCCAATAATAAATTGTGTAGAAATCATTATTCCAAATGTTATTTCACCCTTGATAACCGCCATAGCACAGAAAAACACGATAGCCATATTTTTGATATTTTCTATAAATTGGGCACCCAGATTTTGAGCATTGGTTATGGCAAGAACACGCTTATTGACATGATAAAGCCGTGCCTGAATTTCTTCCCATTTCCACCGCCGGTACTTGTCATAATTGTAGATTTTGATATCCTGTATGGTCGAAACGGTTTCCACCCAATAGCTTTGGTTTTTGGACAAAAGTTCAAAATATTCCCAATCTAGTTTTTTACGTATGCTCAAAAACAGTAACACCCAACAAGCGTACAGAACCGATCCTGATAAAAATATATAGAAAATTATAGAATTGTAAATCAATAAAATAATACTAAAGACGGCAAATGTAAGCGTTGAAAATATCAATGCCAAAGAATTATTCATAATGAAACTGCGTATACGTTCATGATCTTGTGCCCGTTGCAAAATATCGCCCAGCAGCTTATTCTCAAAGAAAGTAACAGGTAGCTTCATCAATTTTATCAAGTAGTCAGAGATCAAAGCAATATTTACCCGCGCCGTGATATGCAATAATATCCAATCCCTCAACACATTGAAAATCATTACACTCAACAAAATACAGATATTCCCTATCAGTACCATATTAATAAAGTTCCTATCCGAAGTTTTAATGCCGACATCAATCACCGCTTTAGAGATAAATGGCAGCATACCTTGTAAGGCGGTAACAACGAGCATAATAATAAATATTAACCCGAAACTCTTTTTGTATGGAAAAAAATATTTGAGAATACTCGAAAAGCTGTTTCTCTTCTGTTCTTGTTCAGCTTTACTATTCTTAAAATCAGTAGTTGGTTCCACGGCAAGTAATACACCTTGGCTTTCATCCCTTTGATACCAACCCTTTCGAAATTCTTCGTGCGTGTATTTTATGCGTCCTTTTGCTGGATCCGAGACCCATATGTATTTCCTATCAGAATGATATACCACGATGAAATGACTGTCATTCCAAAACACAATTGCAGGAAACGGAATGCTGTTCACCACATCATCAATGGTACATTTTATGGCAAGCGTTCGCAGCCCGATACTTTCTGCCCCGGTACTTAGATCAAGTAGCGATACACCTTCTTTGGTAATGCCGCAACGGTCACGCATGAACTGCAATGAGTAAAACTTACCAAAATGCTTAGCAATAATTTTAAGGGATGCGGGTCCGCAGTCTTGCGAATCCATTTGGTATTCTACGGGAAAACGGTGGAGTAGCATATTCTTATTTTTCTCCTTTTGATTTTAAATTATCAAATAGTCTTTCAATCAAACGTTTTCGTTTGGTGATAATCTCAACTGTACCTTTTGTTTCAAAATCGAGGGGTAATATTTTCCCAAAGTTAGTTAATGTACCATCGGGAAAAGATATGATTACCAGATAAGTATCCATGTCTCCATTTTGAGTTTTTATCTTGTTGGTAATGCGTGAAACAGATTTCACCACTCCCTTCAGTAATCCATATTCATCATATGGATAGTTGTCCATTTTTACGTTTACTGTTTGCCCAACTTCTACTTTTCCTGCACCGAAAGAAGGTATCACTACTTCACCCAAGATATTAGTTTTATCGGGAATGATGGAGAATAGCTCCTGCCCGGACTGTACAAAACGATTGTTCCGCCAGAAACCAAGATATTCTAACTCCCCTTCTACAGGCGCATATTGCAAATAATGCTCTTTCCAGAGTTTAATGGCATTTGAAAGTTCATTCTTCCGAGTGATATAATCGGAATAGGCTTTTTCTTTAGCCTCAGTTTCTTCCAAACAGATACGCTGTATTTCCAATTGATTACGACTTATTTCCGATTGTTTCATCTGTCGGTTACTTTGCAAATTTAATTGTGATTCTTTTAAAGAAAGATGTGTCGAGAACTTTTGCTGGTATTCTTGTTCGCTTATTCCTTTCATCGACAGCAATATACTGTCCTTACTCAATTGGTTTTGGGAGTTATCCAATATTTGTTTTTTTAATCGCAGCTCATTATTAAAATTGGCAATGACTGCTTCGTCAGAAATAATTTGTTGTTGCAATTTTTGTCGCATGGTTGAATAAATGTCAGAAGTAAGTAACCGCTCATATTGCAAAAAGGAAAGTAAAAAGGAATTGTATGCGGAACTGACTTCCCCAAGCAACAGCGTATCGGGCAACGCAACACGAATTGTGCTTTTGTCATTAAGTGTCTTCAAAAAAGAATCAATCCATAAAATATGTTTGTAATCCGCACCACTTTCGATACAACTAATCACATCATTTTTATGCAGTAATGCTTTATTGGGTTGAAACAACGTAATCCGTCCGTTACTGTTAGCGACCAAACGTACCGGTGCTGCATTTGCGGTTACTGATATTTGTCCGTCTACCGTATCGGGATACTGTATCAAAAAACCAAGTAATATGATCATTCCCATCAGTACCCCTACACATAGTATCACCCATTTTGCCCAGTAGGTGGGCATACGGTCAATAATGGCTTGTACTTCCTCAGATCTGGCAATTACATCAGATTTTTTGTTAGGATTAGGCAAAATAATTTTTGGTGAACATATAGGTTGTTCCTGCTTTTGTATTCTTGAATTCATCTTTTTGCCTGTTCTTTAAATTTATGACTAACATGATGAATCATTCTCAAGCGGTAGTTTGCCTGAGAAAAATAGTTGCTTATCATCCCCGGAGTCCCATTGTAGACGGTTACGTCCGAATAGCCAAAATCTTTTTGAACGGAGATGAACGGATAGATAGTCATCTTATCTTTAGCAAGGACAGATAAAACTCCATCTGCCGTATCAGTGTCTTTGAAGTCATAGTCTAATATCTTTTGAAATAGCGGCTTAAAAATAATGATAAATTGCGTAGACCAAAACCAATCCATCCAATAGCGATTTGTGTCCACTGGTACCGCTGTGCCAAATCCTCCGACACCTCCCGAAAGCAACTCGGAACCTTGAGCGTTTGCTCCTATTATATTGGCAAACAAATAATCTTTGTTATATGCGGGGGTAAATATATGGTCGTCTTCGCAAATGATCATGATATCATCCCTTTTGTCGATAGCTGTTTGTACAGCCTTTAGCATGCTTTGCCATAATCCCACTGCTCCAATGGAATGTTCGATTGCCTCTATCCAATGGAGAGCAAACTCTACCTTCCCTTGAAACTGTTCCTCTATATGCTGCCGCCGTTCCGTGCGCTCTTTAAGGTTGATGACATATACAGGAAGATAAAAATCACTGTTGTTTGTTCCCATTATTCTTATGATGTTCTTCTACAATTTCTTCCAATATTTTATTTACTTTCTCGCTCCATACCTCCCAATTAAGACGGGTTTCAAATTCTTGCCGCGATGACATCCGGAGTTTCAGATAGTTTTCTTTGTCAGCGAAAACCGACTTTATTTTCTCAGCATAGTCTTCAGCTGTAGCATCCGGCATGAGCAAATACCCGTTTTTCCCTTCACGTACCGGTTGACTCACTCCACCCACATTGGAGGCAATGCTGGGTACGGCATAAGCCGATGCTTCACAAAACACAATTCCAAATGCGTCGAACTCTGTAGGAAGTACTAAAAAATGAGCTTTCTGCAAGATCTTACAAAATCTTTCCAAATGTTCCGGTTGGGATTTATCTAAATAAGGAATTATAACTAAATTCTCATCTTCATCATAAGGTTCCCGAATAATAGAACCAATAATCGTAAGCGTACATCGAAATCCATCGGATTTAAGCTTTCTATATGCCCCTAAAACTTTATCTCCACCTTTTTTCTGCCAATTTTTTCCGATAAAGACTAAATTACAAATATCTGTCTGTATATCTATCTTATAGTCTGAAGGAGTAGGGATATTTGCCCCAAATTCCACTACATGAATTTTACCCGACTCTATATCATAATAATTTATTGTACTTTGCTTTGCCCATTCCGAACTATAAATGATGGCAGTATATTTATTCAATAATTTCTTCTCCATCATTTCTATTTTCTTTATCTGTTCTTCATTCTTTAGTGGGTTTAAGTAGCTTTGGAATGAGTGGTATGTCACATCACTAAGATGCACGACCGGAACATTTACATCCAGAAAAGGAGCTAAATATAAATCTCCAAAAAACACAAGATCATAATTTGTCAATTGTTCGGTACATAATTTCCCGAAAACAGAAACATAGTTCTCTAATAAATTTTTTTTAATATAATTATCTTTGGTGAAATACGCTGCCTGAGGAAGGGTATTCTGTCCAATCACTTTTACATGATGCTTTCTGCTTAGAGCGTGAAACAAATGGAATGTCGTTCCCGACCAATTATTTATATCAGCCGGATTTAATGTTGTTAAAAATGCAATATTCATATATTGAGATCTATTTTTGATTGCATGAAAAAATTAGTTTCACTCACCCGGTCGTACGATCTCGGATTTACCGCATGGAGGGTTCAACCGAGCAAGATTGCCCTAAAAAAAGAACCGATGCCAATAATATAAGGTATTTCATAACCGATATTTTTACAAATTTTCTATCCGCTTCTGTATCTCCTTTATTTTTTCCTGTCTTTGTTTTATTTTCATTATAAGCCTATCAGAAGCTTTCTCAAAAGAGATTTCTTTTTCATCCTTATGGGTACAATCCGTACTTTTTATGAAAAACACGCCTTTAAATCTTTGATATAAGTTAAATGGATAAAATTCTTGTGGGATATGGTGACTCCCCTGAAATCGAGACAGCGTTAATTCATTAAAATCGACAGTTAAGGGGGTGTAAAAAACATTGTCATCAATAAGACTTAAAAAATATTCCATACTGTTTTCAGGAGGACTACTCAACCAATTATCTTTCCTGTTATAATGCTCATCATATGCTATGGCTTCTCCACTCCCTATCAGAAATAGCAAAGGAGAGTAACTTTCACCATACGCTTTGCGCATATACCTCCCGAAAGGAATACAAGGTACGGCAGGATAACTCGAAATAGGATTAATATGTCCCGCATGCCCGTAGATTACCGTTTTTACATTTTCGTCTTTGGCGAACTTGTCAATTAAGAATCTTGCATTTACGAACATAATGGAATCCCGCCGTATGAATCTTTCTATTCCGGCATCTCCGGCTTGCTTTGAAACCCTCAGAATATGCAAGATACATTCTATTTCTTCAGCAGTAAGAAGTTTTTTTATCTTATCTCGATGAGTATCAAGAAAGTTTATCGCACAGTTACGATCTTTTTTCATTAACAGCAGGGATAATTGATCAACTTCCGGAATCTGCGATTTTTTGTTAAGCCCGGTAATAAAATCAAAAATATCCATAGCGGAACTTTGAGTGGAAGAAAGAAGTGAATTGTAATCCATGCCATATAATTTAACTTTAGAATCTTTCGTTTTACCAGAATTAAAGCTCCGCAACCTTTTTAAAAAATTAATTGTAGCATGGTTGATAACCAAGGAAGAATCAAGTTCATAATTGTCATCTTGTATAAACCTATTGTAGGCAAATGATTGTTCGAGGGGCATTTCCTGCAGTACTAATCTGCAATTTAACCTTTCCACTGCCTGGATAATCAATTGATACGCCAAATTTTTTATACCGTCATTCCCGTGGACTGACTCCCCTAAGCCGATAATCTTTTTATCATTGATTTCATTGATTTGCTCCAATCCTATTTTTCTATCAACATTTATACTCGTATAGTTAATTTTTTTATCTACTATCAACGGGGAAAGGGTTCGAACAGGAAATTCGTCGATAGGCTTACCGTCAATCAGTATGTCCAATCGAGAGAAAGCAATATAAGCATCCTTATCAATTTCTCCTTCCACATTAATTCGTACGTTTAACATCTCCGCATTAGTCAAATTAATGTTTTGGGTAACCAAGCTTAATATACTGTCAGGCCTGAATCTTAAGGTGTCAGAGAAAAGAATGTTTTCCTGTTTACCTATGGCATCCAAGATGATGGAGACAAGTTTTATATTATCACCTTTACCTTCAAATCCGATTACAGCTTCTTTTATGTTATTATTTGGAAGTAAAATTCTCTGTTCATACTCTGATCTTAACTGCTTAGAAAAAGGAAATCCTTTAAAATATTTCTTAGCAAACAAATTCCGATTTGAATCTTGTATATAAGCAGGGATAGTATAATTGCTATATGCTCCATTTTCGCGCCACGGATAAACCACCGCAGAATCAGACCGCATAGCAAAATGTAAATCATATACATTCGTATATGTTTGTTTCTCTAATTTAGCGGTACATGATACGGCATAGAATATAAATACAAAGAAAAACAATACATGGAGTTTTGTTATTGAATTCATGTTTAATATTATTTATAAAGATTATCAATACTTAGTTTCCTCTGACTTCTCGTCCTTTCGCCAAACCATCTCTCAACCCTTTAGAATACCATAACATTTCATAATCGCCATTATGCCACTATGGATTCAAAAATAGCGATAAAGTCAGAGGAAGTACCACCTTTTTTCCGAATATTTCGGAGAAAAGGTTTATGGAATCCATTTTCTTTTCTTTTCATACAAATACATAAGAGCAAATAAAGTTTGGACATGATAGTCTAAGTTCATTTTAAAAAACTCTTCCCTCTTATTTATGGCGGACGCGTTTTTTGTGAACAGCACTCCGTCCATCATACATTTTGGAAAAACCCACTGGAATTGTCCAATTTTCGATTCTGTATTTCCTATATATCTCATTTTCAAAACATCCGCATCGGACAGTTTATCCATCGGCAAATAACACGGACTGATACCCGAACGTTCGATACAGTATTCCAATCCGGCAGACGACGAAGACTGCAATCGCCTTATTCCCATTTTACCAGGAAATACCCATGTCAGATAACTTCCCCCTCCGGCAAGCAGTCCCACGGCGGAGTAGTCATCACCGTATGAACCCTTCATATATTCTCCGAAAGGGCGCATGTCCGGTCCCAGCCATCCAGCGATACTTGTATAATTCGCATGCCCCAAATGACAATATACGGTAGTCGTTTCATCTTTTTTAAGCATTGTTTTCATTAAGAACTTCGCATTCTCGTACATGCTGGAATCCCTGCCCAAAAAACGATTAAGTTCATCAGCAGTTGCTTCCTTCTCCGCATTCAGGCAATAACTCATTATTTCCGCTTCTCTCCGGGTAAGTATGCCCTTGAAGCCATGATTGGCATTTAACACAGAGTCCGCCGCTTTAAAAGGAAACTTCTCGTCCGACAACAAAAGAGACTCACATATCGCTTTCAAGCCTTCGTCACCTTTACCTCTACGGAGCGTGTAAAAGAAGTAAAACAGGTCGATACTGCTTTGTAACCGGAAAACGTTCCGGTCAATGCCAAAGAAGCTCACCTTTTCTTCCGAATGCCGGTTGTATTCTTTAATCCATCGCATAAGAGACACAAAGGATGAAGAAGAAAATAAGACCTTGTCAAAAGAGGAAGCGATACTGTCCGCCCTGAACCGCTCGTCCCCCTCCAAATACCGGTTGATATGGAAAGACAATGTTAGGGGCATTTCTAACAAGACGAGCCTGCATTTTCCGTGTTCGATCCTATTCTTGATTATTTCAACACCCATGTCATTCATCGTTCCGGTGCCATGCACGCTCTCTCCGATGGCAAGTATCCTCTTATCGGAAAAGGACAGAGACTTAAGATCGTCGCCGTTCACGGGTATCACATCCAATTCCCGAACGGAAGCCGTTGCACCGTTATTCAATGATGGGAGTTCAACCTCATATTTTCCATCAATTAAGATATCCAAAGAGTCAATCCATATTTTAGAGTATTCCCCGGGCTTAAAGGAATTATCCGCCGATCCTAAAGGATCGACCGGAAAATCCTTTTTCCTGGGCTTCTCCCCTTGGGCTTCAAGAGCCACCCCCAGCAACAGAGGAGAAGCTATATCCACACTCCGGTGGGCTACCCTCCATGTGTTGGCGGCAGACAACCGAAACGTATCCACGGAAGTGACCTCCCTGCATTCACTAATCCCACTCAGCTTCAAATACAGGTCATTGCAGTTTTCTGTTTTATACTTTATCCTCACTTCAATATCTGCCCGCTTTTTTTTATCCATATGATAAAAAAGCGGTACCATGAACCCCGCGCTCCCCTTAGCTTCATATGACGGATACAATAAAAGCGGATAAGAGCTGATCGCGCTATCTATTTTTGATTGCCAGGAAAAATTAGTGTACGTAGCCCAGTCGTACGATCGGGCGGATTCACGCATGGAGGGTGCAACCGAGCAAGATTGCGCTAAAAAAATAACCGACGCCAATAATATAAGGTATTTCATAACCGATGTTTTTATAAGGTTTTATTTTCATTAAAGCCGAAGGATCTTATGCGTGGAATTTCATTCACCAACCGTTCTTGATGTAACAAACTGACCCGTGGCAGCATCATAAACTGAAATTTGAGTCCCTCCGTACGGTATATTCGTTTTAACAAAGTTGAAAGAAGACGAAGCGTTATAGCCCTTTTCCAACAGCTCTCTCAAAATAGATAATTCCATATTGGTGATGTCTTGTGAAACATGGCTTACGAGTGATCCTAACGGAGTAAGCCCTACAGCTTCGGAGAGAAATCTGTCCCACCCTGTAGAGGAGATCGAGGTGACATAATCAGGAAATGTATAATACATTTGTGATACCGATCCCGAGTATACCGAACTCCCATAAATATACGTATTGGTAGCTACATATCCCATTCCTTCTACATAACCACCGTTCCAGTTGTCATTGCTAAGCATGTTATCGAATTCCGCTTGGGTATAAGGATTAGCTGATGTTCCATTTCCTCCCCCAACGTAGCTCATTTGCAATGACTCTTCAATTACCGGCATTGTTTTCGCCAGTTCATCTAAACTTTTTCTTGTTAGCTTTTTCATTGTTGTTGAATTTTAAAGTTGTTATTAAATTTATTATAGGTTCAACTTCTTTTCATTCTTTGAAAATAAATTTTGAAATAAAGTTAATACTTCACATTTAGTAAGTAATTGTTTTTCGTACAACTTACATAAATCACCATAAACTGCCACTAATTCCGGATATTCATTTTTATTGAGTTCTATCAGATATTCCAAAACCTCATTAATTATAGACTCTGTTGTTGCTCTTTGCTCACTACTTTTTTGGCTACTGACCTGACTATCTGATATTCGGTAATAGAGTAATGGTTGACTGTCAATATAAAATCTCCCTCCTGACTTTGCTATCTCCACCCAAAATTTAAAATCTTCGGCATAAGGGCAGTTCTCATATTTTAATGCATTCTTTTTCAAAAAATCCATCCTTATCATAGTAGTGGGATGAAACAAGAAATTTCCCTTTGTAAATTTTAACAGTGGTTGTTCAACCAACCCACTCAAGGTACTCAATAAACCATTCGTTTGTGAATATGTTCCAATACTGTTCATCCAAGTTCCACAAACAGTTACATCCGGATATTCTTGCATAATCGCATATTGAATTTTTAGTCTATCGATATGCATTATATCATCTCCATCCATACGAGCCATATACTTTCCTAAAGAATTCTCTATTCCAAGGTTCAATGACTCTATAAAATTATGACTGTTTTGAATAAGACGTACTCTTTTATCATTATATGACTGAATAATAGAAGACGTGCGGTCGGTAGAACCATCGTCTATGAGGATGAACTCAAAATCCACAAAAGATTGCTCTAAGACGCTTTCTATCGCATCTTTTATATGCATTTCGGCATTATAGACAGGCATTACAACAGATATCTCACACATTGTTATCAAGTTATTAAAGTAAAGGAAATTTTTTATTCGCGCAAAAGCCAAGATAACGGGCCAATCCATATTGATATCCAACATGTATACAATTGGGACGAACCATTCTTTTTATCCTTTCTAAACTTTCTTCAGACAAATCCATTTCTATACGCTGAATTTTTACACGATTTTCATCAGCGTTTTCTATGATTCCCGTTAAATTTATCTTTTGGTCCAAAAAGAGAATAGCTGGATTAATATTCTTTTGTCCATATCTGATATGATCTCTTATTACATCATTAAAACCAACCATATTATTTTTAGTAATGATACTACGTAAATAATACCCCCTAACAAGTGAACTCGCAATTCTTCCCTCACTATATAATGTAACGTAACTATCCATCAATGATTTTGAAAAATATTTATAATTGCAAAAATCGACCAACTTTAAATAAGCCTCATACATTTGTAATACATAATCTTTACTATTTATGTAATAAATATTTTTCCAATCGAAAAACTGAAGTGATAAATAAAGTTCCAGTCCTTGAAATATTTTCTCAATAATTGAATATATTCTCTCATCTTGCTTTTGTAATTTATCCAAGACAAATAAAAAATAAATAATTTTATATGAAACTAACAGCTTATCCGGCTGCTTGTCAATGTTTTCAAAATGTTTGATTATTGCTTCGCATTGGTCTCCAAACAAATCTTCAAAATCGGCATCAATTAATTTATTTGTTATTAGATAGATAAGGACATATCCTATTCCGGACATACCATTTTCAAAGCCATAATCATTTGTTTTTCTTATTAAAGATTCTTGGAATAGGCTGAAAGCTTTATCTTCAATTTCAGTATCTTGCAAACATTTAGCAGTTTCAAATAACGCTAAAGAGATTCCTGACTTTCCGTTGTAAAGACCGGAAGAGTTGACAGAGCAGGCATTCAGTGAGATATAATCAACAAGTTTTCGTATGGTTGTATCACTAATCATTGAAGAGTATTTTTTCTAATTCGACATTTTTTTTAAAATCATATAAAGCCAAATTACGTAATGTAAAGAAGCTTTCGTAAGAATCTTTGATGGCAGAGTAGTAACGCTGCATAGCATCATTTCGCTCTTTTTGTGCGGTGGCAAGTTCATATACCGACACTTTTCCCAATGAAAACTTTTTCGTCAACATCTTATACTGTTCTTTCGATAACGCATAGGCTCTTGATGCTGTCAGCCAAAGCTTTACACTATGATCATAAGCATTTATCTTTTCTTTTACTTCGTTCTCAAATTCAAACATTTTTTTTTCTATTCGCAACCGACTTGCATCATAATTATTCTTTGCGATCCGGATATTATTTTTGTTGATGCCCCACTGAAAAATAGGTATTTGAAATTCAATGACCACGGACTGTCTTGTATTTCCATGCCGGTAAGCATCGGCCAATGTTTCAGCATACTGATTTATTCCATAGTTTAAACTTATATTTCCATTGAACCTATTCTTCAATTTGATAGAGAACAGGTTTTTCTCCTCTTCCAACTGTTGAATCTCTTGCTGATTTGAAATTGGATTATTTTTTTTCACATAGTAGATTGCAAGCCGAGCATCGATGGTTAAGGGTAAGTCAAAATCCGGTATTGTAATTTCGGCATTATTTTCTATTCCTAAAAAAGTAAAAAGTTTTTGTATTGATTCCGCATAGTGTTTGACCGCATTTTCATACATGTATTGCAAGTTTAAGGACTGCAATTCCATCTGCTTGTAATCATATTCAGTGATACTTCCATTCCTCAATTTTATCTCTGCAATATGTAACAGAGTGTCGTTGCTCTGTTTGATATCTATGGCAAGTTCACTATCCATCTTACTCAGTATGGCGGATAAATAAAGCGTCAATGCTTGTTGCTGGATCTGGGCAATGTTTGAACAATATTGTTTCACGGCCACTTCGTTTTTGGCACGTTCAATTTTGTTTTCCAACCTTTGTAATTTTCCTCCTCCCCACAACTGCTGCGAATAGCTTATAAAAAACGGATTTGTACTAAAACTGTTTTGTTTACGTGAAAACTCATTCAAATAATTTATATTACTTCCAATACTCAGTTCCCCTCCTGTTATGCTTATTTTCTGTCGTACAGTAGTACCAAAATTAGTATTATTTGAATTGTCCTCTACATAAGAATAACTTCCATCGATCGGTTGTTGCAATAATCGCAGTGACCTGTTAAAATTGATAGGATTAAAATTCAGCACAAATGCAGGGAGAAAGCTTTTCTTATAATTCTCGTATTGCAATAAGTCGTTTTGGAAGTTAAGTAATTCTATTTTAGCCGATGATGATTCCAGAGATAGTCTGTTTATCACTTCATCTAATGTCACTTCTCTTGGTATACTTTGACAATATGCATTCGTATAGCACAAGGAAAATACCAATATATAGACTAATAATGTTTTCAATGTTTTAGAATATCTTTAGGTTTAGGTTTATTTTGCAATATCATAAAAACCATATAAATAGAATAATATTACTATTTTTATTTATTTATTTTTAATAATTATACAGTAATTTATTCTAAAACCATAAGATATTTAACAAAGAGCATCTACAAGACTACTTCAACTTTTTAAATAAATCCCAGATCACAATTCCTGCCGTTACCGATACATTCAATGAATGCTTTGTACCATATTGAGGAATTTCAATGCAACCATCCGAATGGTCAATAACCTCCTGCTGCACTCCTTTTACTTCATTTCCCATAACTATGGCATATTTTTTTGAGCGGTCCAGTACTAACTCATCCAACATGATACTCCCTTCTGCCTGTTCGACAGAGTATACCACATATCCTTCACTCCGGAGGTTATCAACCGTTTCAACTGCGTTATTAACATACTTCCAATCCACTGTAAACTCGGCTCCCAAAGCTGTCTTATGCATCTCGGGATGGGGAGGAGTAGCCGTAATTCCACACAGATAAATACATTCAATCCGGAAAGCATCTGCCGTACGAAACACAGAACCGATATTATGCAAGCTCCGTATATCATCCAACACTACAACTAAAGGCAATTTATCAGCTTCTTTAAACTCTTCTATACTTATCCGGTTCAGCTCGGTTATTTTCAATTTTCGCATGATGATGTCGTTTCTGTTAGTATGTTGCAAAAGTAATTCTTTTCTTGTTAACATAGGTGTTGATAACGGTTTAAAACCTGTCAAAAGAATCAGCATATATTTTGAAAACTAATTCTTGCATTATTCAAATGAAGGTATAAGAGCAACGGGATATGAACAATACAAAAAAGTTAGCTTCAACTTTCCAAGCATACTTCAACAGATTTTTCAGTACTAATTAGCCTGTTTATATCCATAAAGTTTTTAACTTTGCACTTTATCAACAAGGTGTTAATGAAGTTAGCAATATAGCTTATTATCAATAAATAGACACGTTCATAAACTGATTATAAACTTAGATAAGTAACTAATAACTTATCCGGCAAGAAAAAGCCGGTTTATTTGCTAACACTATTAACAGGCTATAATCACTAACAAAGGATTTCTTTTTAAAAGAAGAGAAAAAATAAGAATATAATGAATCGAGAAGAATGGGTGAATAAGGGATTCGTTGACGAGCCCGTAGACAAAAGCATTGATCTGAAAGCAGCCATCAATGAACTGAAAAAAGAAAAGAATGCGGTAATCTTGGGACACTATTACCAGAAAGGCGAAATACAGGATATTGCCGATTACATTGGCGACAGTCTGGCTTTGGCTCAAATCGCGGCTAAAACCGATGCGGATATTCTTGTGATGTGTGGAGTTCATTTCATGGGTGAAACTGCAAAAGTGCTTTGTCCGGAAAAGAAGGTATTGGTACCCGATTTGAATGCGGGATGTTCATTGGCAGACAGTTGTCCCGCAGATAAGTTTGCTGCCTTTGTGAAGGAACATCCGGGATATACGGTGATTTCGTACGTAAATACAACGGCAGCAGTCAAAGCAGTGACGGATGTGGTGGTTACTTCGACTAACGCAAAACAGATTGTGGAAAGTTTCCCGAAAGATGAAAAAATTATTTTCGGACCGGACCGTAATCTGGGGAATTATATAAACTCGATCACAGGACGTGAAATGCTGTTATGGGACGGAGCTTGTCATGTGCATGAACAATTCTCGGTGGAGAAAATAGTGGAGTTAAAAGCTCAATATCCCGATGCCGTAGTACTGGCACATCCTGAGTGTAAAAGTGTAGTATTGAAACTGGCCGATGTAGTGGGGTCTACGGCTGCCTTATTAAAATATGCAGTGAACAGTGACAAGCAACGGTTTATTGTAGCTACCGAAGCAGGCATCATACATGAAATGCAAAAGAAGTGCCCGCAAAAAACATTCATTCCTGCCCCTCCTAACGATAGTACCTGCGGATGCAATGAATGTAACTTCATGCGACTGAACACGCTGGAAAAGCTCTATAATTGCCTTAAATATGAATTCCCTGAAGTAACTGTTGACCCGGAAGTTGCTAAAGAAGCAGTGAAACCGATTAAACGAATGTTGGAAATTTCAGAGAAACTGGGTTTATAAACAGGCTGTGAATAAATAGTTAACTTTACGGTTAATAATTGATAGATCTATGATATGAAAGAGTCGTATTATACTTATATATAAAGGTATAATACGGCTCTTTGTTATTAACAGGGATAGTTGAAATCTCTGTTAATAATAGAATATAGGTAATTTGATAGAGCAGGTTCATTCAATCGGAAGCTATTCTTTAAAGAAGGGATGAAAAAGTTGGTAAAGAATGATAGAGAAGTAATGGTATTAAAAGAATTAAAGTTAGAATTATAACGCAAAAACATGGGGATGTTTTATATGAAAAGATCCCCATGTTATATATCAAAACATCCGGATGTTATAACTAATAACATCCGGATGTTTTGATAATGGAGATTTAAAGTTTTGGACTGGATAAAGCGCAAAAAGAGTTCGTTATATACACGCTGTTGTGTTATACTATAATCTCTCTTAGCAGGAGATATAAAATCATTTATCTATCCGTTTTTATCAATCAGATGGAGCGGAGAAATTCGCATAATTTGTTTACGGCTAAAGCACGATGACTGATTTGATTTTTTATTTCATTTCCCAGTTCTGCAAAAGTCCGGTCATATCCTTCGGGGATGAATACAGGATCATATCCAAAGCCTGAATTACCTCTTTTTTCCTTGATTATTTCGCCTTTTATCACTCCTTCAAAAAGATACTCTTTTCCGTCCAGAATAAGCGAAATGGCAGTACGAAACTGTGCTCTGCGGTTTTCTTTTCCTTCCAGCTCCTGCATGAGTTTCAATATGTTGGCTTCTGCATTATGTCCTTCTCCTCCGGCAAAGCGAGCCGAATATACACCGGGAGCCCCTCCCAATGCTTCAACTTCCAATCCGGTGTCATCACCAAAACAGTCCAATCCATAGTTTTGGTAAATAAAGGATGATTTCAGATACGCATTACCTTCCAGAGTGTCCGCTGTTTCGGGAATATCTGTATGGCAGTTTATATCGTCAAGGCTGAGCAGTTCAACTTTATCTGCTAATATGGATGATACTTCTTCCAGTTTATGTGCATTATTAGTGGCAAAAACAAGTTTACGTTTCATTGTCTGTTATTTATTTTAGATTTTAATCGACTTGACTTAACCGATTGAGAATAATTAGTGAGGTTCTTGAGAAACAGAGATAACAAGTTAGCAATGGTTCGATTTTCAGCGATTTGCGGTGCTATACTGTTAAATAACTCTTTCTGGATACAAAAGTATAACAATTCTCTGAATGTACAAATATTGACTTCTTAATTTAGGTTATTCAATTCTTCATAGATATCTGCTGATGTGTACACCAGCCTGACAATAAATGTGGAAGATAAGGATACAGTGATGAATTTAATCGGACTGAATTGAGTTTGAATTTATTTTTTCTTCAAACATTTTCGTAAAATGGGAATTCGCTTGAATATGTGTCCAATAGAAAGTACGTTCATTAAAATTCCAATATTATAGTGGCATAACCCTATTGAAGAGTTTGCCCCATCTACGTTGAACAATATAATACCTGTAAGAACAACAAGTGTAAATGTTGCGGATAACCATAATGTAACTCTACTTTTCTGTCCTATTCCTTTGTTTACAATTCCTTTATACCAATTCCAATGAGTTATTATATGGAATATGACGGTTATCAGGAACAATAAACTTGCTATCACATGAAATACCGCCCAATTGTGCCATATTTCATGGTCGTTTTCATGTGCGGCAATATGCAGTCCTATCCCTGTGTATGAGGTAAGGATAAATAAAGGTATTAAGATCCAGTCTATTATATATATCCGTTTCATCTTTTTTAATTAGCTGATTTTACGGATACAAAGGTCATGAATTTGATACCTACAGTACGATAACAATTGTAAAGAAATGAATTAACGTCTTTTTCTTATTCGAGATAATGATACAGGGGTAATACCGAGATAGGAAGCTATGTAATGTTGCGGAACTCGTTGTATAATATCGGGATATTCTTTTAGCAGTTCCTCATATCGTTGTTGTGGGGTGTTCTTTATACGGGAAAGAAACAACTGCTGGTAAACATGAAATCGGTCTATGAGCTTTTCTTCATATATTTGTTTTAATGAAGGTGTTTGCTCAATAAGATGATAAAAATCATCTCTTTTTATCGTTGATACTTCCGTGGGCTCAATACTTTCCAATGAAAAAAGACTCGGTTTACGTCTATATAAACTATCGAATGATGCAACAAAATCTCCCTCAAAGAAGAATTGGAAAGTAATGTCTTTGCCTTCATTATAGAAAAAAAGACGTAAACACCCTTTATGAATTAAGTACAGTCTATCGGCAATCTTACCTTCTTCCAGCAATATCGTCTTGGATGGAATAGACAGGTTATTAGTTCCTATCAGGGATTCAAATGGATTATTTAAGTAATTAGCTTTTGTCATAATGCAAAGTTATGAAAAAATAAGGTTTTGCATTTATTCATTTTGCGACTCCTTTTTAGAAATATTTGGGAGGAAGTTCTGTGCTGTTTGGCTTTAATGTGGCTTTTCTTTGGCCCTCAATCAAATAAAAATAGAGCGTAACGAATATAGTTTCAAACTTCTTCGCTACGCTCTATTTTCATCTGTTTTTTCGCTCTGGATTTATTTTATTTTCAGGCGGTCGAATCCTTCGCCGTATACACCGATTACTGAGCTTTGTGAAATGAAAGCATTCGGATCGATATCCTTCACCAGGCGGAAGATGTCGAGAGACTGGCGTTTATAGGCAAGCACGACTAATACTTTTACATTGTTTTGGCTATACCAGCCTAATCCGTCAAGCACGGTTACCCCCCGATGGGTTTCTTTCGTTATGCGGTCGGCAATCTTTGCATAATCTTTCGAAAAGATAAAGAATTGTACAGACTGGCGGGCGCTGTTAACCACGTAGTCCAGCACAAAACCAATGATGAACAAGGTAACAAAACCGAATATCACTCTGCGCCAGTCATTGAAGATGAAGTAGCATGAACTGATAATGATGATATCACAAAACATAATCATTCGTCCAAGAGTAACATCCTTGTATTTATTAACAATGGCTGCAATGATATCAGTACCGCCTGTGCTGCCGTTATTATTGAATACTACCCCTAATCCGAGTCCACACATGATGGCACCGATAATACAGGCCATGAAGTCTTGACCTTCTCCTACCAACTGAAGCGGAGCTCCTTTATCGTCCACAATAACCAGTTGGAAGAACCATAAGAAGAAAGTGAGCATAAAGATGGCGTATGTCGTCTTTATACTGAACTTCGGACCAAGTATCTTAATGGCAAATGTCATCAGCACAGCATTGATGATGAAATAAGACCATTGGATAGGAAAGCCTGTTGCATAATAGATGATGGCACCGATACCGGTTGTTCCACCTGTAGTAATCTGATAAGGAATAAGAAAGGCTGTCCAGCCTAACGCATAACTTATCAGTCCGAGAGTGATAAAGATATAATCTCTCAACTCTCGCATTACATCGGATTTTGTGGGTTTGCTTATCATTTTGTGTGTAGGTATTAAATAACAACGTTAACAATCTTCTTCGGAACTACAATAACTTTTTTCGGTGTTTTACCTTCTGTCCATTTCAACGAGCGTTCGTCAGCAAGTACGGTGGCTTGAATTACATCGCTGGCGGCATCTGCAGGAAACTCCATATTGAAACGGGCTTTGCCATTGAAAGAAATCGTGTAATTAACCGTATCTTCTACCAGGTATTGTTCATTAAATGCCGGCCATTGTGCATCACATACGGAAGTGGTGTTTCCTAATGTATCCCATAATTCTTCGCAAACATGGGGAGCGAAGGGAGCGAGGACCACAACGAGCTGCTCCAATATCTCTTTTTTGCTGCATTTCAAACTTGAGAGTTCGTTGACACAGATCATGAAAGCACTTACCGAAGTATTGTAGGAGAACTGTTCAATATCACCGGTTACTTTCTTAATGAGCTTATGAAGTGCCTTTAGTTCGTCTTTGGTAGCCGGTTCGTCTTTTACCAGATACTCGCCGTTTCTGTCATAGAATAGCGACCAGAATTTTTTAATGAAACGATGTACGCCATCTATTCCGTTCGTGTCCCAGGGTTTGGATTGTTCAACCGGTCCGAGGAACATTTCGTACATACGAAGTGTATCGGCGCCATATTTTTCGACAATCATATCCGGATTAACTACATTGAACATAGATTTACTCATCTTTTCAACAGCCCATCCACAGATATATTTACCGTCTTCCAGGATGAATTCGGCAGTTTCGTATTCGGGTCTCCATGCTTTGAAAGCTTCCAGATCGAGAATATCGTTAGATACAATATTTACGTCAACATGAATAGGAGTTACCTCATATTGATCTTTCAGGTTCAGAGATACGAAAGTATTGGTATCTTTGATACGATAAACAAAGTTGCTTCGTCCCTGTATCATTCCTTGATTGACCAGTTTCTGGAAAGGTTCTTCAGCTACAGATATGCCTAAATCATGCAGGAATTTATTCCAGAAACGTGAGTAAATCAAGTGTCCGGTAGCATGTTCCGTACCGCCCACATACAGGTCTACATTTCTCCAGTATTGATCTACGGCAGGAGCAACGAGTGCTTCGTGATTACGCGGATCCATATAACGCAAATAATAGGCAGAAGAACCTGCAAAGCCTGGCATTGTATTCAGTTCCAATGGGAAAATGGTTACATTGTCGATTTTGTCATTGTCTGTCACACACTTGTTGACAGTATCCCATGCCCATTTGGTAGCATGTCCCAATGGGGGCTCACCTGTTTCTGTAGGAAGGAATTTAGCTACTTCCGGCAACTCTAACGGGAGACAACTTTCATCGATCATGTAAGGCATTCCGTCTTTATAGTAAACCGGGAATGGTTCGCCCCAATAACGCTGACGCGAGAAAATGGCGTCACGTAAACGGAAATTTACTTTTACACGTCCCAATCCGGTTTCTTTGATGTATTCTTTGGTTTTAGCAATGGCTTCTTTTACAGTTAAGCCATTCAGTACGAGGCCCCCTTCAGGAGTTTCCGGACGTGGAGAGTTCATCATAATACCCTCTTTGGCGTCGAAGCTTTCTTCACTGACGTCGCAACCTTCAATCAACGGGCGAATTTCCAGATTGAAATGTTTGGCAAAAGCATAGTCACGGCTGTCGTGTGCAGGTACAGCCATGATGGCACCAGTACCGTAACCTGCCAGTACATAATCACTGATCCATACCGGTATAGGTTCATTGGTTAATGGATTAATGGCATAACTTCCGGAGAATACGCCACTAACACTACGATCGGCGATGCGTTCGCGTTCGGTACGTTTTTTGGTACGTTCCAGATAAGCGTCTACTTCTGCCTTTTGTGCAGGGGTCGTTAATTGGGATACCAATTCACTTTCTGGGGCAAGCACCATGAAAGTAACTCCGAATACAGTGTCGGCACGAGTCGTAAAGATGGTAAATTCAAGATCGGAATCTTTCACTTTGAAATTCATTTCAGCACCTTCACTACGTCCAATCCAGTTACGTTGGGTTTCTTTCAGTGAGTCAGTCCATTCTACGGTTTCAAGTCCGTCAAGTAAACGCTGCGCATAAGCAGATACACGCAGACACCACTGGCGCATCACTTTTTGAATGACCGGATAACCGCCTCTTTCAGAAACACCGTCAACCACTTCGTCATTGGCAAGTACGGTACCCAAAGCCGGACACCAGTTTACCATCGTATTGCCTAAATAGGCTATACGGTAGTTCATTAAAATTTCCTGTTGTTCTTTTTCACTCTTAGCTTTCCATTCGTCGGCTGTGAAATTCATTTCTTCACCACAGGCTATATTCATGTTTTTCGTTCCATTGGCTTCGAAGGCTTCGATCAACTCTTCGATGGGACGTGCCTGTTTTTCATCATTACAGTAATAGCTGTTGAACATTTTTATAAATGCCCATTGAGTCCAGTGATAATATTCGGGATCACAAGTACGTATTTCACGGTTCCAGTCGAATGAAAATCCTATCTTATCCAACTGTTCACGATAACGGTTGATGTTATTGATGGTAGTAATTGCAGGGTGTTGTCCGGTCTGGATAGCATATTGTTCGGCTGGCAGTCCGTAAGCATCATAACCCATCGGATTCAGGACATTAAATCCTTGCAGGCGTTTATAACGTGCATAGATGTCCGAAGCAATATATCCGAGCGGATGACCTACGTGTAATCCGGCTCCCGAAGGGTAAGGGAACATATTGAGTACATAGAATTTTTGTTTGGATGCATCTTCATTTACTTGGTAGGTATGGTGGTCTACCCATATTTTCTGCCATTTCTTTTCGATCTCCCTGAAATTATATTCCATAGCGATAACCTTTTGTTTATAGTGATTTATAATATATACTTTAATATGAGGGAGCAAATTTACATGATTATTTTCAGATAACCACGAAGATAGCTAAAAAACAAAATAGGTATGAAAGGGAAGGATCAGAAAATAAAAATCTTATATTTGTTGATAATTTAAATTTTAGTGTTTATATTTGTAATCATCGATTAGACATATGATTACTCAAAAGATAAAAATGATGACATTCATTCAATAGGTTTGAGCACGAAGATGTGCTGAAAGGATAACGATCGGGATATAATCTTTATGGAATATATCCCGATTTTTTTATTTTTCGGCCAATATGATCACTGGATTCTCATCATTTTCTTGTATTTCATACGAGATCAGATATTTTCCGTCATCAGACATGGATTCAGGTATGAATGAGTGTTTTTCGGTATGGCGAATGAATATTGCGGATAGGGGAGTCGGATATTACCGGATTTCTTTTCTTTTAGATCATAGTAAAGCAGATAATTTTGTTTATTGGCTGTTGCCGAAAAGAAGAGTTTATTATCCCATTTTCCGATAAGAGTCAATATCGCTGCATTATCAAAAACACTTTTTCTGGGATCTGTCAGTGTGTATCGTGCATCTTCCGCTACTTTATATTTTCCTAATTCAATATGCCATTGCGAGACGGGTTGATATTGATTATCAATGGAAAAAATAATCTCTCTTTGAAGAAAGTGTGACCATCTGTGTGGAATGAATTACATTCATTTGGAAGGGAAATTATTGGAATCTGTGGAGTAAGGACATAAAAAAAGGAGCAACGCCTTGCTCCAACCTTTGTTAACCTTAAATCTAATACTATGAAAAACACATTGCAAATGTACGGCTTTTCATGGGAATAGCAAATAATCCAAGAATAAAAGCATGTTTTATAACACGTTTTAAGAAAAAAGTGCGGTTTATTAAATGTTTTAGGATCTTTAATTACTATTTTTTGTGGTGAATCGGATTGAAACGATGTTTATCTTGATTCCCGATGAGACATGGAGTAGGGACATAAAAAAAGGAGCAACGCCTTGCTCCAACCTTTGTTAACCTTAAATCTAATACTATGAAAAACACATTGCAAATGTACGGCTTTCCACGAAAACTGCAAATAATTCTGGTGAAAAACGGTATATTATAATATATTTTAATGGAATTAATAAAGTTATTAATAAATATACCTCCTTTTGAAAGGTTTATTTAGAAATTGGTGTAACCGATTTTATTGGCGGGATAACTGGTAAGGTTAGTAAATATACATCTTTTTAGGTATGGTAAAACTATCTGTTAAGGTAGGTAGATTAGTAGGAAACCCTTATCTTTGCCTTGTTATTTATGAACTTAAAAAAGAAGACTATCCGTGAGCAATGATATTGAATTAACCCCGATGATGAAACAATTCCTTGACCTGAAGGCTAAGCATCCGGATGCAGTGATGCTGTTCCGGTGTGGGGACTTCTATGAAACTTATTCTACCGATGCGATTATTGCGGCTGAAATATTAGGAATTACTCTCACGAAACGCGCCAATGGGAAAGGAAAAACCATTGAAATGGCAGGTTTTCCTCATCATGCATTAGATACTTATTTGCCGAAGCTGATCCGTGCCGGTAAGCGGGTGGCTATATGTGATCAGCTTGAAGATCCTAAAACAACGAAAAAGTTGGTGAAGCGTGGCATTACGGAGTTGGTCACTCCCGGTGTTTCTATCAATGATAACGTTTTAAATTATAAAGAAAACAACTTTCTGGCTGCTGTTCATTTCGGAAAATCCGCTTGTGGAATAGCATTTCTGGATATTTCTACCGGAGAGTTTTTGACAGCAGAAGGACCTTTTGACTATGTAGATAAGCTGCTGAATAACTTTGCCCCGAAAGAGGTGCTTTTTGAACGTGGAAAACGTGGAATGTTCGAAGGAAACTTTGGAAGTAAATTTTTTACTTTTGAACTGGATGATTGGGTGTTCACCGAATCCAGTTCCAGGGAGAAATTACTGAAACATTTTGAGACGAAAAATCTGAAAGGATTTGGAGTCGAGCATCTTAAAAACGGTATTGTTGCTTCCGGAGCTATTCTGCAATATCTGGACATGACGGAGCATACTCAGGTGGGGCATATCACTTCATTAGCCCGTATTGAAGAGGACAAGTATGTACGTCTTGATAAATTTACAGTGCGCAGCCTGGAGTTGATCGGTAGCATGAATGATGGTGGAAGTAGCCTTCTCAATGTAATCGATAAAACTATCAGCCCTATGGGAGCGCGTCTGCTGAAGCGTTGGATGGTATTTCCGTTAAAAGACGAGAAGCCTATTAACGATCGATTAAATGTAGTAGAATACTTTTTTCGTAAACCGGATTTCAGGGAGTTGATCGAAGACGAGTTGCATCGGATTGGAGATTTGGAACGTATCATTTCGAAAGTGGCCGTCGGGCGGGTTTCTCCACGTGAGGTAGTACAGTTAAAAGTTGCTTTACAAGCAATTGAACCTATTAAAGAGGCTTGCCGGCAAGCTGATAACCCCAGTTTGAATCGTATTGGAGAGCAGTTGAATCTTTGTATTTCTATTCGCGACCGCATTGAGAAGGAAATTAATAATGATCCTCCTTTGTTGATAAATAAGGGAGGAGTCATTAAAGACGGAGTGAATCCGGAACTGGATGAATTACGTCAGATAGCTTATTCGGGTAAAGATTATTTGCTTCAGATACAGCAGCGTGAAAGCGAACTGACAGGAATACCAAGTTTGAAGATTGCCTATAACAGTGTTTTCGGATACTATATTGAAGTGCGGAATGTACATAAAGATAAAGTGCCGCAAGAGTGGATACGCAAGCAGACATTGGTAAATGCAGAGCGCTACATTACTCAGGAATTGAAAGAATATGAAGAAAAGATCCTGGGTGCAGAAGATAAGATATTGGTATTGGAGACCCGCTTGTATACAGAATTGGTGCAAGCGCTGAGTGAGTTTATTCCTGCCATTCAGATCAATGCTAACCAAATAGCACGCATTGACTGTTTGCTGTCATTTGCCAATGTAGCTAAAGAGAATAATTATATCCGTCCGGTTATTGAAGACAGTGATGTGCTGGATATTCGTCAAGGGCGTCATCCGGTAATTGAAAAGCAATTGCCGATTGGAGAGAAATACATAGCTAATGATGTGATGCTGGATAATGCAACGCAGCAGATTATCATTATTACGGGTCCGAATATGGCCGGTAAGTCGGCTTTATTAAGACAAACTGCATTGATCACCCTGCTTGCACAGATTGGTTCATTCGTTCCGGCCGAGAGTGCTCATATCGGATTGGTGGATAAGATATTCACACGTGTCGGTGCCAGTGACAATATCTCTGTAGGAGAATCTACTTTTATGGTCGAGATGAATGAAGCATCTGATATTTTGAATAATGTATCTTCCCGGAGTCTCATTTTGTTTGATGAATTGGGACGTGGTACTTCTACTTATGACGGAATATCTATAGCTTGGGCCATTGTGGAGTATATTCATGAGCACCCGAAGGCAAAAGCACGTACACTTTTTGCTACCCACTACCATGAACTGAACGAGATGGAGAAATCCTTTAAGCGCATAAAGAATTATAATGTATCGGTTAAGGAAGTGGATAACAAAGTTATTTTCCTCCGGAAACTTGAAAGGGGGGGAAGTGAGCACTCTTTCGGTATCCATGTGGCCAAGATGGCCGGTATGCCTAAAAGTATTGTGAAACGTGCCAATGAAATTCTGAAGCAGCTCGAATCTGACAACCGCCAGCAGGGAATTTCAGGTAAACCGCTGGCAGAAGTCAGTGAGAATCGTGGAGGTATGCAGTTGAGTTTCTTTCAGCTTGATGACCCGGTCTTATGTCAGATCCGGGATGAGATACTTAATCTGGATGTGAATAATCTGACTCCGATTGAAGCATTAAACAAACTGAACGATATCAAAAAGATAGTCAGGGGCAAATAATTATTTAAGAAATTCTTCCACCTTTTTATAAAATAGAGATAAGTGGTGTCCGTCAATAAACCCATGATGAATGGTCATAGCGATGGGCATTACTAATACACCACCTCTTATGACGGCTTTACCTGCATTCATCAACGGGTAATTACTACCGTGACGATGTTCCTGCGTACAGGTCAGTGAGGTAAAATATAAATCGGGAGTAGCGCTGAGCAGCACTACATCCAGTAGATCATTACCTCCTGTCTTTTCTGCTTCATAAGGGTCTTTATCCGGATCTATTCTGTTAATGATGGCTTTGGCTTCTGTATGGAAAGTTTTAAAATCAGGATGCCAGGGAAGTCGTACAGTAAAAAAACGTCCGTTATCTGCCACTTTAATGGGAGTCAGCATATCCACTGTATCGAAATAGACTACCTGTCCTTCAGAATCGATGCGGAACCGGAATTCTTTAATATCATTGACAGCACGCAACACGGCATAAAGATAGTGCAGGAAAAAGGATTCTCCGGCAGCTTTGGCACGGGTTTTGGCACCCGAACATTCTACTTCTGAAGTAATAGAAATAGTAGGATTCTGGAAACCAAGGAAAAACTCGTAATTTTCTTTTCTCTCCCAGGTTTTAATATCAATAATATGTTTCATTTTGCACTCTTTTTCTTTCCATAGAAAAACATAAAGTAAATGCCGATGATTACGAACGGAATACTTAACCATTGTCCCATATTCAGTGCCATACCATTTTCAAAGTCCACCTGATTTTCTTTCAGGAATTCAACGAAGAAACGGAAGGTAAAGATGGCTGTCAGGCAAAGTCCGAAGAAGAATCCCCGGTGTAGTTTCTTGCTGTAGTTCTTATAAAGAAACATCATAATCAGGAATAAGATAAAATAGGCTATTGCTTCGTAAAGCTGTGCCGGATGGCGGGGTTGCATGTCTACCCGTTCGAAAACGAATGCCCAGGATACATCTGTTACCTTACCGATAATTTCAGAGTTCATTAAGTTGGCAAGGCGAATGAAACAAGCTGTGATAGGAGTGGCTACTGCAATCATGTCTACTACATCCATATAATTCATCTTTGTTTTACGGCAGTAAAGCCAAAGGGCAATAATCAGTCCGAGCGTACCTCCGTGGCTGGCCAGTCCTTCATATCCCGTGAACTTCCATCCGCCTCCGGGAAGAAATTTGACCGGAAGTATCATTTCCCAGAAATGATTCAGGTAATATGCCGGATCGTAGAACAGGCAATGTCCTAATCGTGCTCCGATGAGGATGCCGAAGAAACAATAAAAGAAAAGCGGTTCGAACTTCTTTTCGTCTATCTTCTTATCACGGTACTGATAGTGGACTACCACATAAGCAAAGAATATTCCGATAGCCCACAGTAATCCGTAATAACGGATTGAGATGCCGAAAAGATTGAATAATTCTGGATTCGGATTCCAATTGATAGATAAAAGAAGGTTGTTCATAATTATTTCTTTATAGTTTGATGAATTTTTTAGCAACTTCCCGATAGGTAGGTACATCAATGTCCTGTTCTTCAGCTGCTGTTATCATATCGAAAAGCAGACCCTGTACCTCTGATTCGTGTCCGCGTGCTATGTCTTTTTGCATGGATGCCGTGCTCTCAGGAGCCAGCTTATCGATAACTTTCAGATTGTATGTGACTATATCTTCTTTAAATTCGATTCCAAGTTTCTTTCCCAGGGCTGCACTTTCGGTAGAGAGTCCAATGAAAGTGTCGCGTACCTTACCCGGTTTCTGCACTTTTCCCATCGGAACATTATAATAGGCTCCGGTGACTGCCATAGCCGAGATGAAAGACCATTTAATGAAGGTATCACGATTAATATCGGGAGAGATTTCAACTTTAATGCCGCTCTCCTGTAAGTCTTTCTGTACGGCTTTCATCATTCCCACAGGAACGACAGTTCCGCGGTGTGCACCATATACCAGACGGAAAATAGTTCCCATCTGAGTGATTTCGCCCGGTCCGGAAACAAACCCTACGATGTAGATACATCCGTCCAGTACAGTGATTCCTGGTACCAGACGTTGTATGCGCGGCCCGGTACCGTATACGTTTAATATAGGAATTACAATTGTATTTTCATGGGAAGCCCGTTTGATAAGTTCTGTGATGGAGTCTACGGAATATCCTTTAACACATACAAATATCACGTCAGCTTTTCCGTTATATTCTTCTGCCGTGCAAGCGTCCATCCGTAATGTATGTTCACCTTTTAAGTCCGATTTCAGTTTAAGTCCGTCCTGTTGTATCGCTTGCAGATGTGCTCCGCGGGCAATGCAGGTAACGTTTTTACCGGCAAGTGACAGAAAGCCGGCGATACTTCCGCCTACGCCTCCGGTTCCTGCGATAAGATAACGAAGTCTGTTAGTACTTTCCATGTTCATGATATTTTCTTGTGTTGCTTGTTAGGCATAATATACGGGCGCAAAGATAATGATTTGCTTGAAGATAGTATTAGAAAGCGGGGAGTTTTCGTTTTGAGGGGAGGAGAAAAAAAGAGCTGACCATTTGATCAGCTCCTCAGTCTATAATTGAAAATAGATGTCTTATACATTGAAACGGAAGTGCATGATATCTCCATCCTGTACTACGTATTCTTTTCCTTCTACGCCCAACTTTCCGGCTTCTTTAACAGCAGCCTCCGAGCCATATTGCAAGAAGTCTTCATATTTGATTACTTCTGCGCGGATAAATCCTTTCTCAAAATCGGTATGGATTACTCCGGCGCACTGTGGGGCTTTCCAACCTTTTTCGTAAGTCCAGGCACGTACTTCCTGTACGCCGGCAGTGAAATAAGTTTCAAGGTTCAGCAGTTTGTAGGCCGATTTAATAAGGCGTGCTACGCCCGATTCTTCCAAACCGATCTCGGCGAGGAACATTTGGCGGTCTTCGTAAGTTTCCAGTTCGGCGATGTCAGCCTCTGTTTTTCCGGCTACCACGAGGATTTCGGCGTCTTCGTCCTTAACGGCTTCACGTACCATGTCCACATATTTGTTTCCGTTGACTGCACTTGCTTCGTCTACATTGCAAACATACATTACAGGTTTGCTGGTGAGCAGAAACAATTCTTTTGCTATTTTTTGTTCGTCTTTCGTTTCAAAAGTTACTGTACGTGCCGATTTGCCCTGTTCCAGCGCATCCTTGAATTGCACAAGTACGTCATAAGCTTGCTTGGCAGCTTTATCACCTCCCGTTTGGGCTTGTTTCTGCACTTTCTGTATGCGGCTCTCGATGGTTTCCAGGTCTTTTAGCTGCAACTCGTAATCGATGATTTCTTTATCCCGTACCGGATTCACACTTCCGTCCACATGAGTTACATTATCGTCGTCAAAGCAACGGAGTACATGGATGATGGCATCGGTTTCACGAATGTTAGCCAGAAATTTGTTTCCCAGTCCTTCGCCCTTACTGGCACCTTTCACAAGTCCGGCGATATCTACGATTTCTACCGTTGTAGGAACAATACGGTTGGGATGTACCAATTCGGCCAGTTTATTTAAACGCTCGTCGGGTACAGTAATTACACCCACGTTCGGTTCGATCGTACAAAAAGGGAAGTTTGCCGCCTGTGCTTTCGCGTTGGACAAACAATTGAAAAGTGTTGACTTACCTACGTTGGGTAGTCCGACAATACCACATTGCAATGCCATAATATTATAATCTTTTTTATATTATCAATCAGTTGTGTATTTCTATCAAATGGAAGAGTAACCCTATAAAGTTGAAAAAGAGCAATTACTCTAATAATATTCCGTTTTGGGGTGCAAAGATAATCAATTTTAGGCTAATGCAGTCATCTGCTTTCCCTTTTTGTCCAAAATGGGATTGCCTTTTACTACCTGGATCACAGACAATGAGAGAGAATTTGTGTCACTGTGCCGTTCTGAAAGAAATTTCATAGGGTTTTATGCCATCTCCTTCCGGAGTGCGGAAAGAAAGCCCTAAAAGAGTGATTCCATACTCTTTTCCGAGTAACAATTCTACTCCGATAATCACAGTACGGTTGTCATTGGCGTAGTTGACGTTTAAAATCTTGGGCATTGCATCCATTCCGAGGTGACCATAATTGAATGAGTATCCGCGCCCCACCAAAGGACGGTCAAAATGGATAGTAATAGTTTTGATGTCGCTCCGAACGGTTGTATCGCCGTTGGTAAATTCGTCGATCGAAACTACTTTGGGGCGGATAGAATCATAGTTTGCGGTATATTGGGCAAAGCCTGTGTAAGCTTCTGTCAGCCGTGGCATATAGCTGTTGAGAGTCGGGTATGTCGTGCGGTTAGAGGCATACTTCTCAAGTTCATCGACCAGCTTGCTTATCCAGACAAAGCCACGTGTTTTTTGTATGACGGTTTCTTTGGTGATTTCGACAGCCGGGAAGTTATGGTCTTTCATGTATTTTATAACTGCCGCACGTACCATTGCTTCGGTGAGGACAATAGACCATTGTCCATAGGCTTGGTGCGCCATTTGTTCGCCAACCGCAGCATAAATCTGTTCGCCGCTTGTGCGGAACATTTCCGGATCGAAGCTTACGAACGAATGGTTGAATTCGTGGATTAAAATTGGTAAGATTAATTCAGATGGATAAACAACCATTCCTACGGAATCGGTAACCCATGCTCCCATGATTGAAAAGACATTATGTACGTTTTCCTTGTCAGTGACACTCGGTCCATAATTTCCCGAACCGTTGCCCATTGAAAGTATAATGTGAAACCGGTCGTTGGACTTCTGCCCATAGAAGTCATTATACCATTGGATATCTATGTTTTTGTAAATAGGCATAAAACGATTTACAGCCTCTTTATATAAGTTTTCGTTTGAGTGATAAAAGGCATCGAAACGACTGTCTTTGACAAACTTCTTTAACAGTTTGATAAATGACCCTACTTGATTCCTATTCCAACGAGAGTCCAGTGAACCATAATCTTCGGGCAGATTGAACTGGTCGTCGAGATTGACGGCCATACTCATCACTGCATCGTATGAAACACCGTCAGTCTTGACCAATGAGCGTACGAATAGTATAAGTTCGTGGTTTTTATATGGAGAAAAATGCGATTCGATGCGGTCTGTGTAGAGTTTGAAATCGTTTTTGCTATACTCCGGATTACCCGTTAAACGGAAAACAATGCTAAGTAGTTCGACTCTCTTATCTACTGTCGGCCGGATGAGCATACTGTCAGTTTGTGCCTTTACTTGTTGTGCTGCACAGATTAGCAGTACAAACATAATGAGGGTGATCTTTCTCATATTGAAATAAGTGTTTGGAGGTTATGATATTGACAAAGGTAATTAAATAGGAATTAATACAGCCACTTCTCTATACTTTTTTGATATTGAGTGTATAAAGGAAGCTATTATTTTTTCAAACAGTGTCGTTATTGTATTATATTTGCCCAAGTAATTCACAAACACTTAATAGCATGAAAAAGTATTTATCATTTATTCTCCTGTTCGTTGCCTTCACCTTACAGGCACAGGAGACGTACAAAACAGTAAAAGACATTTCGTATATTCCTGCGGGGGAAACGGATGGTTACCGTAAGGAACGCTGTAAACTTGATGTCTATTATCCGGTTGGGAAAAAAGACTTTCCGACGATTGTCTGGTTTCATGGCGGAGGATTGGAAGGGGGAGGAAAACACATTCCTGAGATGTTTATGAATCAAGGATTTGCAGTAGTCGCTGTCAATTACAGGCTTAGTCCTAAAGCTAAAAACCCTGCTTATACCGATGATGCAGCCGCTGCCGTTGCCTGGACCTGTAAACATATAGAAGAATATGGAGGTAGTCCCAAACGTGTTTTTGTTACCGGACATTCGGCCGGAGGTTATTTGACTTTAATGGTCGGATTAGATAAATCATATCTTCGGAAATATGGAGTAGATGCTGACAGCATAGCTGCGTATCTTCCTATCAGCGGGCAGACTGTTACACATTTCACCATACGTAAAGAACGCGCGCTGCCCGAAGGTATTCCGGTGATCGACCGGTATGCGCCTTGCAACAAAGCCCGTAAGAATACACCTCCTTTTATATTGATTACCGGTGACCGGAATTTGGAAATGGCCGACCGTTACGAAGAAAATGCTTTGCTGGCTTCAGTACTGAAGAATATTGGTAATCAGAAAGTATCACTTTATGAATTGCAGGGCTTTGATCACGGACAGGTATATACTCCGGGTTGTTGTCTGGTGGCGAATTATATTCGTCGTTTTACTGTGTCCGGAATGTAACCGGCGGTTCGGTTGGATTCTTTAGAAAAATATTTCTCCCTCATTCGTAGTACGAATTTACCATACTTATGGTATTGAGAATGAACCAAATCTGCACTACCTTTGTCCTATTACTAATAAACAGATATTTAATAATAGATAGATATGGGAAAGATAGCAAAGAAGCTGACAGATTTAGTCGGTAACACTCCGTTACTGGAGTTGAGTAATTATAACGCAAGTAAAGGGCTCAAAGCACGTGTAGTAGCAAAGCTGGAATATTTCAATCCGGCCGGAAGTGTGAAAGACCGTATTTCTCTGGCCATGATTGAAGATGCCGAAGTGAAGGGGACGTTGAGGCCAGGATCTGTTATTATAGAGCCAACCAGTGGAAATACCGGAGTCGGTTTGGCATTTGTGGCTGCTTCCAAAGGCTATAAGCTGATATTGACCATGCCCGACACGATGAGTATGGAACGCAGGAACCTGTTGAAGGCGTTGGGAGCGGAGCTTGTACTTACTCCGGGAGCAAACGGGATGAAAGGAGCCATTGCCAAGGCTGAGGAACTGCAAGCGGCTACTCCCGGATCTGTCATTCTGCAACAGTTCGAAAATCCGGCTAACCCTGCGGTTCATGTACGTACTACCGGACAGGAGATCTGGAGAGATACCGATGGAAAGGTGGACATCTTTGTGGCCGGAGTAGGAACGGGAGGTACCGTAAGTGGAGTAGGGGCTGCTTTGAAGGAGCATAATCCTACTGTACGAATTGTGGCTGTAGAGCCTACCGATTCACCGGTATTATCGGGTGGTGCTCCCGGTCCGCACAAGATACAGGGTATTGGAGCAGGATTTATACCCAAAACCTATAATGCTGCTGTGGTAGACGAGATTAAACAGGTAGGAAACGATGATGCTATCCGTACCAGTCGTGAATTGGCGGCTAAAGAGGGGCTTTTGGTCGGAATCTCTTCCGGGGCGGCAGTATATGCAGCTACCGAGTTAGCCAGACTTCCGGAGAATGAGGGAAAATTGATTGTTGTATTATTGCCGGATACAGGTGAACGCTATCTGTCGACAATCTTATATGCGTTCGAGGAGTATCCGCTCTGATGCATTGTTCACTACAGATTACACAGGATTTGCACAGATTAATGATTCGTCTTACTAACTATCGGATCAAAATTCTGAGTGAATCCGTGTAATCTGTGGTGAATTTATTTCGTATGCGGCACCGCATACTCTTTTGCCGTAACGTTTTCAATCGGTATCTCCCAGATTTTTACATTTCTCACTGCCGGATCTGAGTATACAAATTCCCGGCTGCTATAATGCCGCATCAATATATTGAGCGCTTCACGTTTTTCTTCCAGGTCTTCGATAAAGTTTACGCGTCCTCTGCAAATCACACTTTTGGCCCGCATCCGATAACTGCATGCCACCTTGGGGTGCTGGAATACCAATTCGTGGTCTACACTGAAAGTGATGCAGACACGGTTATTTTTTGCCAGCATATCGATGCTGCTGCCTGTGGGGCCGGAATGCAGATAGATCACTCCATCCTGATAGCCGAAGTTCATGGGGATCACATAAGGGTTGCCTTCCAGGTCGGTGATACCGACAAAGCAAATATCGCAACGGGAGATAATTTCTTCTACCTGCTCTTTGTTTTCAATGATTACTGTCTTCATAACTATATTCTCTTGATAGGAATACAAAGATGGAAATTTATTTTAATAACTTTGCCTTCCGGGAATATAGAAATACAGTTTTTGAAATGAATTAACCCTGATAGTTATGAAGAAACACATTTTTACCACTCTTTTTTGTTTACTGGAAGCTTGCCTGTTGTTCGGCGGAAATAATCTTTCGCTTTGGTACCGGCAGCCTGCTGCCAACTGGAATGAAGCTCTTCCTTTGGGAAATGGATATTTGGGTGCGATGGTATTCGGAGATGCCGGGAGAGAACATTTGCAACTGAATGAAAGCACACTATATAGCGGTGAACCTTTTTCCGGTGTTGGCGTACCTTCTATCGGAAGTGTATACAATGAAGTGCTTGCCTTGTTGAACCATGGCGATTATGCGGGTGCCCACCGATTGATAACCCGGAACTGGCAAGGCAGGCTTTCGCAGAGCTATCAACCTCTGGCCGACCTTTTTCTAAGCTTTGATGTTCAGGGAAAGGTGGAAAACTATGTGCGTGAACTGAATCTGCAAGATGCCGTACATACTATTCGCTATCAGGCAGGAGGCATCCGCTATACCCGTGAATACTTTATATCCAATCCGGACCGGGTAATGGTGATTCGTATCTCTGCTTCACGTCGGTCGCCCGTAAATGTAGCGGTGAGCTATACATCGGAGCATCCGACAGCGAAAGTGGATGGTACGGGTGAAGAGTTGATTCTTTCGGGACAGGCTCCGGGTTGTGTAGAGCGGCGGACGCTGGACTTCCTCGAAAAGAACGGATTGACAGATCGCCATCCGGAACTTTTCGATAGTCACGGACGCCGAAAGACCGACAAACAAGTGCTGTATGCCGATGAGGTTGGCGGCAAAGGGATGTTTTTCCAAAGCCGGGTGAAGGTACTGAAAGGAAATGCCACCTTGCAAGACAATCAGTTGAAAGTGAGCGGAGAGGGTGAAATAATTCTTTTGGTTGCTGCTGCCACCAGCTATAATGGCTTTGATAGAAGTCCTTCACAGGACGGCAGTGATTATCAGGCCAAGTTGGATACGATTCTTTCCGTTGCCGGGCAGCTGCCTTATGAAGATCTGAAGAAACGTCACTTGGCGGACTATCAACGGCTGTTCGGTCGTGTGGCGTTGACTTTGAAATCGGAGAAAGACTATTCTGGTCTGCCTACCGACCGCCGTATTATCGGATTCAGGGACAATCCGGACAATGCTCTGGCAGCACTTTTGTTTCAGTATGGGCGTTATCTGCTGATAGCATCTTCACGTGAAGGCGGACAACCCGCCAATCTGCAAGGTATATGGAATAAGGATGTGGTTCCGGCATGGAGCAGCAGTTATACCATTAATATCAATACTGAGATGAATTACTGGCCGGCCGAAACCACCGGACTGCCTGAGTGCAGTGAACCGCTTTTCCGACTGATTCGGGAACTTGCGGTCAATGGTTCCGCTACAGCTACAAAGATGTATAACCTTCCCGGCTGGACTTCCCATCATATCACCTCTATCTGGCGTGAGTCGGGACCGGCAGACGGTGAACCTACCTGGTTTATGTGGAATATGAGTGCCGGCTGGCTTTGCCGGCATTTGTGGGATCATTACCTGTTTTCGGGGGATAAGAAGTTTCTCCGTGAGACCGCCTATCCGCTGATGCGCGATGCCGCACGGTTTTATAACGCCTGGCTGGTGGAAAAAGACGGGATGTGGCAAACTCCGTTGGGAGTTTCACCCGAGAATCAGTTTCTGACTCCGGAAAAGAAAACTTCGGCCGTAGCTCCGGCTCCGGCGATGGATATGGCCATTATTCGTGAACTCTTCAGCAATACGGCCGAAGCAGCCGCGATTTTAGCTGCCGATTCTATTCTTCCTCCTGCCGATACTCTCTTGCTGCACGTAATGGGAGCAAAGCAACTGGTGCCTTACCGTATCGGAAAGCGGGGGCAGATTATGGAGTGGAGTGAAGACTTTGATGAAGTAGAACCGCACCACCGCCATTTGTCACACTTGTATGGATTCCATCCGGGATGTGAAATAACACCGGGCAAGACACCCGAACTTGTCAGTGCAGTCCGCCGTACGCTCGAATTGCGTGGAGATGAAGCTACGGGCTGGAGTATGGGATGGAAGATCAACATGTGGGCCCGTATGCACGATGGAAATCACGCTTACCGCATTATACGGAATTTATTCACCCCCACCGACTTCGGGCCGGAAGTAAATCGGCATGGGGGATTATATAAGAATTTGTTCGATGCACATCCCCCTTTTCAGATCGACGGTAACTTTGGGTATACTGCCGGTGTGGCGGAAATGTTGTTGCAGAGCCATGACGGTGTGATAGACGTTCTGCCGGCATTACCCGATGTATGGGCAGAAGGAAAGGTTACGGGGCTGCGTGCCCGCGGTGGTTTCATTATAGATATTGCCTGGAGTAAATCAGGTAAAACTGTGGTAAAGGTATTTTCCGAACAGGGAAATGCCTGCCGTTTGAAGATCGGGCGGAAGGTGAAGGAAGTTGTAATTCCGGCAGGTCAGAGTCAGGTCTTTACGGTTAAGCGGTAGTCCGGCATGGGGCAATGACCGGCTGTCTCTGAAGCGGCGTCACCTTTCAGCAAGAACGTTGATGGATGCTTGGGGTAATAATGTTTCCTCTTTTCCGGGACCGGCCGGAAGATAAAAGTCCGTCTTTCCGACTTTCATCTTCCGACCGGGGCTACTTGTTTTTTTTACTTTCTGATTTCCGGTCGGATGGGATGTGCCAGTGCTTACAGTAAGTGCCTGTGCCTGTCCGATGATGATTCGTTTCCTTGATATAGTTGTTTTCAATCCTCCACTTCAAACTGTTTATATAAATCTTTCAGTTTACGGAGGGTTTTCCGGTAATTCCGTCCTAAAGAACGGTCTATGATCAGCAGGTAAATGGCTATGCCGAGTGGGACAACTACGACGTTCAATATACCGGGAGTTATATTCATTGCCATCAGATAGAACACATAGAAGCCCATTGCCGAGAGAAAGGAACACGTATATACGATCCAACCATATTTGGTATTGAACTTTACGCTTTTCTCAACTTCTTTTATCCGGTATTCCAACCATTCCTTTACAGCCATGCCGTTGGTGTATTTCCGCATTCTGTAAGCGGAACGTTCCCAAAGGAAATAGGAAACGGACAATACGGCCAAAGCGGCTATATCCACGTACGCTCTTTCCATGCTTTGCTCTCTTATAAACAGCATTACAATAAGGTAAACAACCACGGCGACCACAACGAGTCGGAAGACGGTTCCGGGATACACTGTCTTGATTGATTTTCTCGCGGATTTGATTACCATCTCGTTCAGTTTCTCTTCGGGATACGGTTTGATATTCTTTTCCACTCCCGCTTTCCAGGTTTCTTTAATGTCATGTGCTTCCATGATGCTTTACTTTTTAAATTGTTTTTGTAATCGGCTTTTCAGCCTGTGAATCTTTACGCCGACGGCGGAGCTGCTTATCCCCACTATTTCTGCTATTTCTTCATAACTATAGTCTTCCATATAAAGCAGCATGATAGACTTGTCTATTTCATTCAGTTTTTGAAGGGCATTGACAAGTCTTTGCCAGTTTTCGTCCTGTTCCTGCTGTTCCCAAGGGTCAACGGTCTCTCCTTCCGGCGGCGAGTCATGAAACTCGATGCGACTATCCTTTCTTATTTTCGAAATAGAGGTATTGATTGCTACCCTATAGATCCACGATGCGGGTTTCTCCTTGTTCTGCAATGCCGGGAAAGATCGCCAGAGCTGATAGACGGTTTCCTGAAAGTTGTCCTCTCTGTCCGCTTCCGATCTGAAATATACCCGGTTTACCTTGTGGATAATCCCCTGATAGGCAGTCAACATCTTCAGAAATTCATTTTTGTTTGACTTCATTTGTTCTAATCTTTACTTTATAGTCGGGCGAACGATGTTATTATTACAAGATTACTAAAAAAGGTTGTGTTGCACGGCACCTTGGATACATTGTCGGAATGGATTTTATATATTAGAACTTGTAGGATGATCCGATTGCTGCGTTTTGTCTGTGTTTCATTTCAAAAAGTGAGTAAATGGCTGTTTCCGCTTACATATACTTTCTCTTTTATCGGACTGATAGGGAGCACAGGAACACAAAAACAGATTTTTGGACTCCAACAGCCGGACTTTGGGGATCGGAAACCCGGGCTTTTCGGGCTGAAGCCCCTTGCTTTTCTGAAAAAGAAGTAAGCATTTTCCGAAAACGCTTACTTCTTTCGGGTGAAATGCTTACTTCTTTTTCAGAAAAACAAAGGTCTTTTGTTTCACATCTTCTTTTACCGGTATTTCGGAGCGGTGTGAATCTATATATTTCTCTGGTTGCTTCCGAATGGCGAACGCTTAGGAAAAGATAAAATGATTCCTTATATCCTTTATTTCTTTTTCTTTGTCCGGCTTCTGTGTACTTATGCTTTCGCTTTTGTGCCAACTTTCCCTATCTGGATAATAAAAAGAAAATCGCCGATCCGTGTGGAAGGCGATTTTTCTTTGCGGACGTACTCTTGCCGGAAATAAGGCAATCTGAGCGGGTCCCGATTATCATTTTGACAAAGTGTTACTCTATCAGTGCGAAGTCCAGTTGTTTCTTCTCCAGATTGGCCCGTGCCACTTTGATGGTGATCGCGTCTCCCAGGCTGTAGATACGGTTCTTACGACGACCGCGCAGGCAGTAGTTCTTTTCGTCGAACTCGTAATAATCATCGTCCAGATCGCGGATAGGTATCATGCCCTCACATTTGTTTTCGTTTAGTTCTACGTAAAGTCCCCATTCCGTTACGCCGGAGATCACTCCGTCATAAGTCTGTCCCAGATGTTCGCTCATGAATTCCACCTGTTTGTATTTGATGGAAGCACGTTCGGCGTTGGCTGCAATCTGTTCCATGTTCGAACTGTGGTCGCACAGATCCTCGTACTTCGTTTCCGATACGCTGCGTCCGCCATCCATATATTTGGTTACCAACCGGTGCACCATCATGTCCGGAAAACGCCGGATAGGAGAGGTGAAGTGGGTGTAATAGTCGAAAGCCAGTCCATAATGACCGATGTTGTGCGTAGAGTAGCGCGCTTTCTGCATGGCACGGATAGATACGGTTTCAATCAGGTTCTCTTCCTTCTTTCCTTGTATGTCGTCCAACAGGTGATTGATCGATTTAGAGACATCCGTCTTGGTTCCGCTTGTGCGAAGTCTGTAACCGAAACGGGCGATGAACTGTGCGAGGTTGTCCAGCTTTTCCGGATCAGGAAGGTCGTGGATACGGTAAGGCAGCACTTTGGCCTTCTTTCCTTTGGGTGCCTTGCCTATTTTCTCTGCTACGGTGCGGTTGGCAAGCAGCATAAACTCTTCTACCAGCTTATTGGCATCTTTGGATTCCTTAAAGTAAACGCTGATGGGTTTTCCTTTTTCATCGATTTCGAATTTCACTTCGTAACGGTCGAAGTTGATGGCTCCTGCCGCAAAACGCTTTTCACGCAAGGCCTTGGCTATGGTGTCGAGCATCAGTATCTCGTCCTTGAAGTCACCCTCTTTGGTTTCGATGATCTGTTGCGCCTCTTCGTAAGTGAAGCGGCGGTCCGATTCGATGACCGTGTGTACAATGCGCGAGTCTCTCACTTCTCCTTTTTCCGTGATGTCGAATATGGCAGAGAAAGCAAGTTTCTCTTCGTTGGGGCGAAGCGAGCAGATGAAGTTGCAGAGACGTTCGGGCAACATCGGTATGGTGCGGTCTACCAGATAAACGGAAGTTGCACGCTTTTCGGCTTCTTTGTCGATAATGCTTCCCTCTTTGACATAATGCGTCACGTCGGCAATGTGTACGCCGACTTCCCAAAGTCCGTCCTTCAATGGGCGGATGGAAAGAGCGTCGTCAAAGTCTTTGGCGTCTTTCGGGTCGATGGTGAAGGTGGTTACTTTCCGGAAGTCTTCGCGGCGGGCTATTTCTTCGGCGGAAATCTCTGCGGGAATCTTATCTGCGGCTTTTTCTACCGACTGCGGATAGACGTATGGCAATCCGAATTCGGCCAGGATAGCGTGCATCTCAGTCGTATTGTCACCGGCTTTGCCAAGAATGTCGAGCACTTGTCCGATCGGGTTTTTAGCTTTGTCCGGCCACTCTGTGACCTTTACCACTGCCTTGTCGCCGGTCTTTCCGCCCTTCAGTTTATCTTTAGGGATAAAGATGTCGTTGGCAAGCGTACGGTTTTCCGTGACGAGGAAGGCATATGATTTCTCCACTTCCAGTGTGCCGACGAATGTATCGTTGGCGCGTTCCAGTATCTCAATCACTTCTCCCTCGGCCTCGCGTCCGCGACGTTTGGCATAAAAGGCGATGCGCACCTTATCGTTATTCATCGCATGAGCGGAGTTACGCTCGGCGACAAAAATCGGGTCTCCGCCTCCTTCGGGGATAAACGAGTTCTTCCCGTTGCTTTTACGCTGGAAAGTTCCGGTCATTTCAACACCGTGATTGTTTAGTTTATATTTGCTTTTATCTACTTCGGTAATGTAGTCATCGGCCAGGAGATCGGCCAGGATATCCATGCAGAGCATTTTTAGCGGATGAGTGGTTAACTTCAGTTCCGAGAAAATATATTTCAGGCTGATAACCTCGTCTTGTTTGGCATGGAAGAAATCGAGAACCACCTTTGACAGTTCTTTCTTCTTCATTCTTTTGCCGGCTTTTTTTTCTTTCTTTTTAGCCATAATCGGTTCGTTTTATATCAATCAGTACAAAGTAAGCGATTAAATATTAATAATTCAAGATTTTCATGTACATTTGCCCCTCACATTATGAATAATCTAACAAATGGAAAGTGAAAAGTCTTCCAGGGAGAAGGGAATTTATAAAGTAACGATCGTGGGAAGTGTCGTGAACTTCCTTTTGCTCGTTTTTAAATTCTTTGCCGGAATTACCGGGCATAGTGCGGCTATGCTGGCCGATGCTGTCCATTCACTATCCGACTTCATCACCGATATTGTTGTCATTGTCTTTGTCCGTATCGCCGGGAAGCCCGAAGATAAGGGGCACGATTATGGGCACGGCAAATATGAAACATTGGCTACGGCCATCATCGGGTTGTTACTTTTGTGTGTCGGCTTCGGTATCTTTTGGAATGGTGCCTCTTCCATTTATACTTTTTTGCAGGGCGGACAGTTGGAGTCTCCCGGTGTAGTGGCATTGGTGGCGGCATTGGTGTCGATTGTGTCAAAAGAGATACTGTATCAGTATACCGTGATTCAGGGCAAGAAGTTAAATTCTCAGGCCGTGGTAGCCAATGCCTGGCATCACCGGAGTGATGCGTTATCATCCATCGGAACGGCTATCGGTATTGGAGGGGCCATTTTGCTGGGAGATCATTGGCGGGTACTCGATCCGATTGCCGCAGTGGTAGTCAGTTTCTTTATTATGAAGGTATCTGTGCAGTTGCTGATTCCTTGTGTGGACGAACTGCTTGAAAAGTCCTTGCCGGACGATGTCGAGAAAGAGATTGAACAGACCGTACTCTCTTTTCCGGGAGTGAGTCAGCCCCACCATTTGCGTACCCGCAGGATCGGCAGTTATTATGCCATCGAAATTCATGTCCGCATGGATGGGAAGATAACTCTGGAAGAGGCGCATGGCACGGCTACTGCTATCGAAAATAAACTAAAAGAGATGTTTGGGAAAGGAACCCATGTAGGCATTCATGTGGAACCAACGAAATAATTATCATTTGATCTGAATTTTATGGAGAGTATTCTAATTACCGGAGCAAGCGGATTTATCGGCAGTTTCATTGTTCAGGAAGCTTTGAAACGCAGGTTTGGTGTCTGGGCGGGGATCCGTGCATCCAGCAGTAAGAAATACCTGAAAGAACGCAAGATTCACTTCCTTGAGTTGGACTTTGCACACCCCAATGAGTTGCGGGCACAACTGTCCGGCCATAAAGGTACGTACAATAAATTCGATTATATCGTCCATTGTGCCGGCGTGACCAAGTGTGCGGACAAGAACGACTTCGACCGTGTCAACTATCTGCAGACCAAATATTTTGTCGATACGTTGCGCGAACTCAATATGATTCCCAAGCAGTTCATCTATATCAGTACCCTGAGTGTATTTGGTCCGATACGTGAAAAGGATTATACTCCCATCCGTGAAGAAGATACTCCGGCTCCGAATACGGCTTACGGATTAAGTAAGCTGAAAGCGGAACTTTATATCCAGAGCCTGCCCGGTTTTCCGTATGTCATTTACCGTCCGACGGGAGTGTACGGACCTCGTGAGGCAGACTATTTCCTGATGGCGAAGTCCATCCGGCAACATACGGATTTCTCCGTGGGATATAAACGGCAGGATCTGACATTTGTGTATGTGAAAGATATTGTACAGGCTATTTTTCTGGGAATTGAGAAGGAAGTATCCCGGCGTGCTTACTTTCTGGCTGACGGGAAGGTATATAAAAGCCGTGCTTTCTCCGATCTGATTCAAAAAGAATTGGGGAGTCCGTTTGTTATTCACATCAAATGTCCGTTAATTGTGCTAAAAGTCGTATCTTTGCTCGCCGAATTTATAGCGACCCGTTCGGGAAAGAGCAGCACACTGAATTCGGACAAATATAAAATAATGAAACAAAGAAATTGGCAATGCGACATAACTCCGGCTGTGAAAGAACTGGGATATGCTCCTGAATACGATTTGGAAAAGGGAGTGAAGGAAACGATTGCCTGGTATAAGAACGAAGGATGGCTTTAGATTTATTTAAACGTGTAGAAAGCCGTAAGGGCTTGTTTGCTGTTGAGAAGATAACATTGATATACAATCTGTTAACTTCTATCTTGATTTTATTCATGTTTCAACGGATGGACCATCCGCTCCACATGTTGTGGGACAGGGCAGTGATTGCGGCAATGACTTTTTTGCTGATGTATCTCTATCGGTTGGCTCCATGTAAGTTTTCCGCTTTTGTGCGTATCGCTATCCAGATGAGTCTTTTGTCATACTGGTATCCGGATACTTTTGAGTTCAACCGTGTCTTCCCCAACCTGGATCATCTTTTTGCTACGGCCGAACAGTGGATGTTCGGAGGGCAACCTGCCGTATGGTTTTGCCACGCGTTTCCGCAAATGTGGGTGAGTGAACCCTTCAATATGGGGTACTTCGCATATTATCCGATGATTCTGGTGGTGACGTTGTTCTATTTCATCTATCGGTTCGATCTGTTTGAGAAGATGTCGTTTGTACTGGTCACCTGCTTTTTCATCTACTACCTTATTTATATATTCGTTCCGGTTGCCGGTCCTCAGTTCTATTTCCCTGCCATTGGTATGGATTCTGTCTCACAAGGTGTCTTTCCTGCCATTGGCGATTATTTCAATCACAATCAGGAGTTGCTTCCGGGCCCCGGCTATCAGCATGGATTCTTTTATAGCCTGGTAGAGGGTTCGCAACAAGTGGGAGAGCGTCCTACGGCGGCTTTTCCCAGTTCGCATGTCGGTGTTTCGACTATTCTGATGATTATGGCTTGGCGTGGCAGCAAGAAACTTTTTGCCTGCCTGTTGCCGCTCTATCTGTTGCTTTGCGGAGCTACTGTCTATATTCAGGCACATTATCTGATTGATGCGATTGCGGGCTTTATCTCTGCTTTCGTGCTGTATGTGCTGGTGACAAAGATGTTCAAGAAATGGTTTGCAGTGCCGATGTTTAAGTGATGGGGTGAAGTCCATCGAATATCCGGAAAAGCTCTTCTACCGACTCTGTTCGCAGCATGGCGATGCGTGTTTCCCGGAAGTTGGGTATTCCTTTGAATAAAGGAGTTGCTGCCAGATGGCGGCGGATATGGATAATCCCTCTGCGCTCGTCCAGGCGGGCTACACTGTTCAGCACCTCTTCACGCAATACATTCAGATACCACTCAAAGGATTCCTGCGGCAATTCTTCTCCGGTTTCAAGATAATGCTTCACTTCGCGGAATATCCATGGGCGGCCGATGCTGCCACGTCCTATCATGATAGCGTCTACTCCATACCGCTCAAAACACTCCTTGGCACCGGTAGCCGAAGTTACGTCGCCATTTCCTATGATCGGTATATGCATACGCGGGTTGTTCTTTACTTCCCCTATCAGGGTCCAGTCCGCTTCGCCCGTATACATCTGTGCCCGGGTACGTCCGTGAATGGCCAATGCCGCAATACCGCAATCCTGTAATTGTTCGGCCAGGTCGACAATGATTTTATGGTCCGCATCCCATCCCAGACGGGTCTTTACAGTAACGGGTATTTTGACTGCATCTACTACGGCACGGGTTATTTCAAGCATCTTCGGGATATTCTGCAACATACCGGCGCCTGCTCCTTTTCCGGCAACTTTCTTTACCGGACAGCCGAAGTTGATGTCTAATATATCCGGTTGTGCTTCTTCTACAATCCGGGCTGCGCCAACCATGGCTTCCGTATCTTTACCGTATATCTGAATGGCGACGGGACGTTCTTCGTCGCAGATGGTCAGTTTTTGAGTTGTTTTGTTGACGGAACGTATCAAAGCATCACTCGAGACGAACTCTGTGTATACCATATCGGCTCCGAACTTTTTGCACATCAGGCGGAAAGCGGGATCGGTGACATCCTCCATCGGAGCCAAAAATACAGGGCGTTCACCCAGGTCTATGTGGCCTATTTTCATCTTTTTACGATTTTCTATTCATTATTTGGCTGCAAAAGTACGGAAAAAACCCCTACCTTTGCACTCCATTCATTTATTTAACTGGATAGAAATTATGAAGAAAAGACTATTTTCCATTGCTCTGTGCCTGACTTTTATCTTGTCTGCCACTTCCGTTTCGGCTCAGGATGCTGCTTATAAAGAGGCGTTAAGCAAGATGCTCGAGGCCTCGGGCGCTATGACTACTGTGAAATCGATGGTTCCGCAGATGATCGGGATGATGAAACATACTTATTCGAACGTTCCGGATGAATTCTGGAAAACTTTTGAAGAGCAGTTGTCCGAAAAGGCAAACACACAGTTTATGGATATATATGTATCTATTTATTACAGGTATCTGACGATAAACGACCTGAAAAAGATTACCCAGTTCTATGAATCTCCTGTGGGAAAGAAGCTGGCCGAGTCCACTCCGGTGATGACTGCCGAGGCCATGGAAGCGGGTCAGCAGATCGGAATGGGGATTGCCCAGGAGATAGTGGCAAACCTGAAAGAAAAAGGATATATTCAGTAGTTGCGGACTCGTAACTTATAATTGGTAACTATGTATAAGATAAGTGACTTTGAAATAATGGCTCCGGTTGGCTCACGCGAATCGCTCGCGGCAGCCATCCAGGCGGGAGCCGATTCTATTTATTTTGGTATTGAGAATCTGAACATGCGTGCACGTTCGGCCAATACATTCACCATTGAGGACTTGCGCGAGATAGCCCGGACCTGTGACGAACATGGAATGAAGAGTTATCTGACGGTGAATACCATCATATATGACAAGGATGTTGAACTGATGCGTACCATTGTCGACGCGGCCAAGGAAGCGGGTATTTCGGCTGTGATTGCCGCCGATGTGGCGGTGATGAGTTATGCCAACAAGATTGGCCAGGAAGTGCATCTGTCTACGCAATTGAATATCTCGAATGCAGAAGCCTTGAAGTTTTACGCGCAATTTGCCGATGTAGTGGTGTTGGCGCGCGAACTGAATCTGGAACAGGTAGCGGAGATCTATCGTCAGATTCAGGAAGAACATATCTGTGGACCGGGCGGAGAGCTGATCCGTATCGAAATGTTTTGCCACGGAGCGCTTTGTATGGCTGTTTCGGGCAAGTGCTATCTGTCTTTGCATGAAATGAATCATTCTGCCAACCGGGGAGCCTGCATGCAGATCTGCCGTCGTTCTTACACTGTCCGTGATAAGGATACCGATGTGGAACTTGAGGTTGACAACCAGTACATCATGTCGCCCAAAGATTTAAAGACCATTCATTTCATGAATAAAATGATGGATGCCGGGGTGCGTGTATTCAAAATTGAAGGCCGTGCCCGTGGGCCCGAATATGTACGTACTGTTGTCGAGTGTTATAAGCAGGCTATTCAGGCCTGTCTGGATGGTACGTTTACCGACGAGAAGATTGCGGCGTGGGATGAACGCTTGAAAACGGTATTCAACCGGGGCTTTTGGGACGGTTACTATCTGGGACAGCGTCTGGGAGAATGGACTAAGAATTACGGATCGGCGGCAACCGAACGTAAGATCTATGTGGGGAAAGGTATTAAATACTTCTCCAACATTGGTGTAGCCGAATTCCTGGTGGAAGCGGCTGAAGTGAGTGTAGGCGATAAGCTGTTGATTACCGGCCCTACTACCGGAGCTGTGTTTGCTACGCTCGATGAGGCCCGTGTGGACCTGAAACCGGTAGAAACCGTGAAGAAGGGAGAGCACTTCTCTATGAAGCTGGATAAGATACGTCCGAGTGACAAACTGTATAAATTGGTTTCGACCGAAGAACTGAAAAAATTTAAAGGACTGGAATAAAGATGGAAAAGTATATCTATGAACTTACTTTAAAGGTACGTGACTACGAGTGCGACCTGCAAGGCATTGTGAATAACGCTAATTATCAACATTATCTGGAACATACCCGTCATGAGTTTCTTTCATCGGTAGGCGTAAGTTTTGCAAAACTGCACGAAGAGGGAGTGGACCCGGTGGTAGCCCGTATTAATATGGCCTTCAAAACCCCATTAAAGAGTGGTGATGAATTCGTTTCCAAATTGTATATGAAGAAAGAAGGTATCAAATATGTGTTCTATCAGGACATCTTCCGGAAAAGCGATAATAAGGTTGTCGTTAAATCGACGGTGGAAACGGTATGTGTGGTAAATGGACGTTTGAGCGATAGTGAATTATTCGACCGGATTTTCGCGCCTTACCTGCAATGAGCACCGATGAAGAACGGATATGCAGTATTGCACTGACGCAAATACCGGGCGTTGGGCATATAGGTGCCAAACGTCTGGTAGACGGTATGGGGAGTGCTGCCGATGTATTCCGTTACCGGACTGAATTGCCCGATCGTTTACCCGGAGTGAATCAGGCAGTTGTCGCAGCATTGGATTCTCCACAGGCATTGAAGCGTGCCGAACAGGAATATGAGTTTGTACGGGATAACCGTATCTCTTGCCTTACGATGGCAGATGAGGGCTATCCCTCCAGACTGCGTGAATGCGATGATGCTCCCGTCGTATTATTCTTTAAAGGAAAAGCCGATCTCAATGCTTTCCACATTATTAATATGGTCGGGACCCGTAATGCAACGGATTACGGGAAACAAATTTGCGTTAGCTTCCTGCAGGATTTGCAGGCTTTATGTCCGGATGTACTTGTTGTCAGCGGATTGGCTTATGGGATCGATATCAATGCCCACCGGGCAGCACTGGCTGTCGAGCTTCCTACTGTGGGGGTATTGGCTCATGGGCTGGACCGTATTTACCCTTCGTTACATCGTAAAACAGCCATTGATATGCTCCGGCAGGGTGGACTGTTAACTGAATTTCTTTCCGGAACAAATCCGGATAAACATAACTTCATCAGTCGGAACCGTATTGTTGCCGGTATCAGCGATGCCACTATTGTGGTGGAGTCTGCCGCTAAAGGCGGTTCTCTGATTACGGCGGATATTGCCGGAAGTTATCATCGCGACTGTTTTGCTTTCCCGGGGCGGGTCACTGATGAATATTCGAAAGGGTGCAATCAGTTGATACGGGACAATAAGGCTGTTTTGTTGGAGTCTGCGGCGGATTTTGTGAAGGCAATGGGGTGGGATACCGGTTCACATACTATTAAACCGACAACCGTACAGCGGAATCTTTTCCCTGATTTATCTGCCGAAGAACTGAAGATTGTAGATATTCTCGGACGGCTGGGAGATTTGCAGATCAATGCGTTGATGGTGCAGGCTGATATTCCTATCAATAAGATCAGTGTCATTCTGTTTGAGCTGGAAATGAAAGGAGTAATCCGGGCCTTGGCGGGAGGAGTCTATCAGTTACTTAAATAAAGGGGCAAAAAAAAGGAGTCACGCCTGACTCCAACCTTTTGTTAACCTTAAATCTAATACTATGAAAAAAATCACAATACAAATGTAATTCTCTTCGGATGATTCTCCAAATATTTCCCTGAATATTGTCTCTCTTTTGAATTCCTTCACGGTTTTTCACGGATATGCCTTTATAATGTCTCTTCTTCCTGTTTATTTAGCAGTCTTTAGGGAAGGATAAATCCCGTCAAACTTGCAAAATCGTTCCAATCGTTTCACACAACAAACCAGGCCTTTTATTTAGTTAGATTAAGTGTATTTCGTTTAATTTCAAAGCTCTATATTTGCTTTATACAAATAGAGCAACTATGGAGAATCGCATCTATATATTCATCTTTTGGGGGATCCTTTTCTTTTTGCCGGGTGAAGGTTTTGCGATGATGACGATGACGGATGCCATAAGGAAAGAAGGGTTCGATTTTCAAAAAATAGACTGGTCTGTTTTGTACGAGAAGATTGCTGCAGATTCACAGGTGCCCGATCAGAAAGATGTACTGATGTTGTTGGATTACCATCGTGATGATCCTGTAAGATGTGAGTCTTTATTGCGTCGGCTTAACGGAGGAAAAGCTTACCATTACATTGCGAACCGGATATTACCGGAACTGTCGGTACCGCAAAGAAAACGGCTTCCGGCAATGACGGTAAAAGAAGCAAAGCCGGTATATGGAGTGGAAACAGCTAAACCGCTTCCCGGTAAACTTGCCGGAGGAGAGCCTGTCATGGTAAATAGGGAAAAATCAGTAATGGAATCGGAGAAGGTGTGGCGGCAAACGGTATTGGCCGTGAAGAACAATCTGCTTTATGACTTGGCGTTGGCACCCAATATAGAAGTGGAAATACCATTAGGTAAGCGTTGGTCTTTGAATACTGAATACAAATGTCCCTGGTGGCTGAACAGCAGAGAAGAGTTCTGCTATCAGCTGCTTTCGGGAGGGGTGGAAGGACGTTGCTGGTTAGGAAATCGCCGGAAACACGGCAGGCTGACAGGACATTTTCTGGGATGTTATGCAGAAGGAGGTATTTACGACTTCCAGTTTAAGGGAGATGGTTATCAGGGAAAGTATTATGCAGCCTCGGGGGTTACGTATGGATATGCTAAGCAGGTAGCCCGCCATCTTTCGTTTGAGTTTAGTGTGGGAGTGGGATACTTGACAACAGAATACCGTAAGTATACTCCTTACGAAGGCTCGTTAGTCTGGACAAATAGCGGACGTTACAATTTTATCGGGCCTACCAAAGCCAAGGTATCATTGGTCTGGCTTATAACGGCAAGGAGATAGAGATGGATGAAAGATATAGGACAGTTGCTTTTTGTGCTTTTCTGCCCGTTGTTGCTGATGACGGGATGCAGCCGGCGGGAACTGCTGGATGATTATCCGGTTAGTGGAGTACGGATCACGCTAAACTGGGAAGGAGTGACAGAGAAACTACCGGAGGGAATGCAGGTTATCTTTTATCCGAAAGATGGAAGAGGTAAAAAGAAGAGTGCATATTTGTCGGCAACCGGTGGAGAGGTACCGGTACCTCCCGGACATTACTCGGTTGTGGTTTACAATTACGATACAGAAACGGTCTTGATTCGTGGAGAAGAATCTTATGAAACCATTCAGGCTTACACCAATCTCTGTAAGTTTGGGGTTGCCGGAACAGAAAAGATGGTTTGGGGGCCGGATCCGCTTTATGTGATAAACATAGATGATCTGGATGTACGAAATAGTGAGGAGACATTGACGCTGGAGCTGAAACCAAGGCTGGTAGTCAGAACTTACTCCTTTAGCATCAAAGCACAGGGGTTGAGTAATGTTTCTACTGTGATAGGGAGTGTCGGTGGGATGGCAGACCATTATTTTTTAGGAAAAGGTTATGCCATGTGTGATGCCTGTCCGATTAATATTGATCTGAACGTGAAAGCCGGAAAGATAGAAGGGGTATTTACCACTTTTGGGCTACCCGAAGTTGTTATTAGCCGTGCCGAGACCGAACTTCCGGTGATGATGAACCTGATGATTATTAAGGTGGACAAGTCGGTGCAGGAAGTGAAGATTAATATAACGGAAGCCGTACAAGAACCTACCGGCGGTGGTGAAGGAGGAGAAGGAGATGAAACGAAACCGCCTACATTGGTTGAAGTTGAAATAGAAGACGAAATAAAAGTAGACGATGTGGAGGTACCTCCGGGTGGAGGTGGCGGCATTGGCGGTGATGTAGGAGACTGGGACGACGAAACAAATGTGGAGTTGCCCGTTGGATAAGAAAAAAGGAATACATACAGATAAAACATTAATAACTTAAAAAAACATACTATTATGAAGAAGATTTTATTCGCAGCAGTTGCTGCAATGGCAATTACGGGTTGCTCACAGAATGAAGAGATTGAAAAGGCTGCACAGCCGGTGGAAATTGGATTTGGAACTATTGTAAAGACTACGACCAGGGCGGTAGTTACGAACAAAGCTAACTTAGGAGATTTTAAGGTGCACTCTTATATTACCGGGGCAACCTATGACGGAACTGCATTAGGCGATGCTTATATGAATGGTGTTCTCTATAAAACATCAGATAATCTAACCTGGACTAAAGATGCAGGTGACACTAAGACCTATTATTGGCCCTCAGCCTCGGATAAATCGGTTCAATTTTTTGCTTATCCTTCAACATTGGTGACAGATTTTTCTGCTCCTGCTACGGGATACCCTTCTTTTACATATACTATGGCAACTACAGTTGCCGATCAAAAAGATTTAGTGGTAGCGCATGAACAGAATAAGACAGCTACTTCCGAGGGAGTTAATAATGGTAGTTTGACCTTGGGATTTAAGCACATTCTATCCCGTATTAATTTTGCGTATGTTCCGAGTCGTGATGACCTTACATATACAGTAAGTGCTATAAAAATAGCCGGTATTACCGGTGGAAAGGCTAAATATAGTTTTAATGCCACCAATGGAGAATGGACCCCGGATCCGACTGATAAGGTTTCTCAAGATTATGTATATACAGTAACGCAGTCTCCGACACTTGTTACAGATAAGAATTACTATTTGTTAGGAAATGAATCTGCTTCTTTGATGCTTTTTCCTCAGGACGTGACAGGTAAAGTTATCACTGTAACTTATAAAAGTGAGGATGCTGATGGAATGACCGTGTTTAGTGGTGATAAAACAGTGACACTTCCAGCTAATTCAAAGTGGGAAGTTGGGCAAAATGTGCTTTATATTCTAACTTTGCCTGCTGGTGGTACGGAGATGACAGTCGTACCGGCCGTCAGCGATTGGGGTGATGCAGATGACGAAGAGAATGATGCTAAATAGTTATAAATGAATTGTATAAAAATAGCTCTGAGAAAAACCTCAGGGCTATTTTTAGGTTCATCCGAAGGATGCGTCTTGCCGACGTTTATCCTACGGTAGAGGATCCGTTACTTTGCATGCCGGCTTCATTTACGTACCGAGGTAAACGCTTTTACGCACCGAGGTAAATGCCTTTACATGCCGAGGTAAATGCTTTTACATGCCGGGGTAAATGCCTTTACATTGAAAAGAAAACTATGGTAAATATAATCTTTTGATTATCAACTCTATTGAGAAAGATATCCAGTTACGTATTTGTCGGATGAACCTATTTTTATGCCATTTTCTTCTTTCTTAATTGTTTTTTCAAAAAAATCTCCTACATTTGTCGGCAACATAAACAAAACACAACGCGCTATGTCCGACTCCTTCTGTGGAGATAAGATGAACTGTCAGATATGTCCCAAGGCTGTTGATAATGCCATTATGCATGCTTCTCATCCGAGAGGTTTTCATCGTCCTGCCCAGAAGTGTGAAGAGAACCTGATGATTTTCCTCTTAAAAGGGGAAATATTAGTCAATAGTCAGGAATATGCCGGAACGATGTTACGTGCCGGAGAGTTTATTCTTCAAGCCATCGGATCAAAGTTGGAAGTATTGGCTATGACAGATGTAGAGTGTGTGTGTTACAGTTTTAACCAGCCGGAGCTTTTTTGTGAACAACGCTATGACTACATTATGAATGAAATTCCGGCACCGTTGATTTACTCACCTCTCAAAATTATCCCGGAGTTGCAATATTTCCTTGAAGGATCAAAAAACTATTTGAGTGAAAATAAAATTTGTCGGGAGCTGTTATCACTCAAACGGAAAGAACTTGGCTTTATTCTGGGGTATTATTATTCAGACTATGACCTGTCTTCATTGGTTCATCCGCTCTCACAATATACCAATAGCTTTCAGTATTTTGTTCTGCAAAACTATATGAGGGTGAAAACCGTAGAGGAACTGGCCCACATGGGAGGATATAGCGTAACTACATTCCGTCGCATTTTTAATACCATCTTCCACGAACCGGTCTACGAATGGATGCTGAAACGCCGTAAGGAGGGGATTATGTATGATCTCAAGCATACCAATGCCACCATTTCGGAGATTTGTTACAAATATGGTTTTGAGTCTTTACCCCATTTCTCTAATTTTTGTAAGAAGTCGTTCGGTGCTTCGCCCCGGGCAATTCGGAATCCCAAGGATAAATAGCTGTTCTGCTCGCAGAAAGTAGGTATTCATCCTTTTCGGAATACCTATATATAGTGATTGCCCCTCTATGGATAGGGTTGTATCTTTGCGCCCTAATTAAACATAGTGATTGATGAACCACAAATTGTTGTACAGAATATTTCTGTTATGCTTCTTTTCTGCTTTGTCTATAAGCGTTTTACATGCCGGTGTTCAACAACAAAGTAAGGGTACGGTTACAGGTCGAATCGTCGATCGGGAGAAACAGCCCTATTATCCGGTTGCCGTTGCTATTGAAGGGGTTTATATCGGCGGATATACCAATGAAAAAGGAATCTATCATATTAATGATGTGCCGGCGGGTAATCAGACTATTGTCGTATCGGGCATAGGAGTAAAGACTAAGAAAGTTCCGGTACGTGTGATTGCCGGGACGGTAAACCGGATTCCGGACATAGAGATTGATACTCAGGCGGAAGAACTGGATGAAGTGCAAGTGATTGGGAAATCCGAGGCTCGTCGTCAGCAGGAACAGGCGTATGCCATATCGGTACTTGATATCAAAAAGGCCTATAATAGTGCTGCTCCCCTTAATAAATTGCTGAATAATGTATCGAGCGTCCGCATCCGTGAAGAAGGTGGGGTAGGATCCAACTATAATTTCAGCCTGAACGGGTTTTCGGGCAATCAGGTGAAATTCTTTCTGGATGGTATACCGATGGACAACTTCGGATCATCATTTAATCTGGCCAATATCTCCGCCAACATGGCAGAGCGTGTAGAGGTATATAAAGGTGTATTACCCGTGAACCTGGGTGCTGATGCCCTGGGAGGGGCAGTGAATATTGTCAGCCGCAAAGATGCTAATTACCTGGATGCCACTTATTCGTTTGGATCTTTCAATACTCATAAAGTCTCGGTAAATGGGGCTTATACCCATTTGAAGACCGGATTTACTGTCCGCGCCAATGCGTTCTATAACTATTCGGATAATGATTATAAGGTATTTGCACCCATCATAGACCTTGCTACCAATAAAAAGGTGGACGAACGATGGGTGAAACGCTTTCATGATGGCTATCAATCGGGCGGTATCCGCCTGGAAACGGGAATAACCGGTAAACCTTTTGCAGATTATCTGCTTGCGGGCATTATTGTGTCAAAGAACGATAAGGATGTGCAGACGGGTGCTACCATGGATGCTGTCTACGGCGGAGTGAAAATGAAAAGTGAGTCTGTTATCCCTTCTATCCGTTATAAGAAAGACGACTTATTTCTTGACGGGCTTTCGCTGTCACTTTATGGAACGTATAGTTCGGTAAATTCTTTTAATGTGGATACGATCACCCGCCGCTACAACTGGTTGGGAGAGTCGGTTCCATCTACTTCGGCCGGTGAAGGGTATTATACAGATTCTAAAATCAAGAACCGCGAATGGCTGGGGAACGGAAACATCAGTTATGTGATCGATACTCACCAATCATTGATATTGAATCATGTTGTTTCTGCAATGCGAAGAACAATGAATGATAAAGTACGTCCGGATGACGAAAACAACAATGTACCTCAACAGCTGACCAAGAACATTACCGGGCTGGGATGGCAGATTCGCTATGACCGCTGGAATGCCAATGTGTTTGGGAAGATGTATAAGTTATATAGCTCTACCTATAAGCGGCTGGATGAATATACCGAAAATGCCCGTTGGGAGAAGGTACGGGACCACAAGACCAACTTTGGTTATGGCGCAGCCGCTACTTATTATATCTTGCCTTCTTTGCAGGCGAAATTCTCTTATGAGCATGCTTATCGTTTGCCGGAAAGTATTGAGATGTTTGGAGACGGATTAATTCAGCAACGGAATCCGGATTTGAAGCCGGAAAGCAGCCGGAACCTGAATCTGGGATTGAGCTTCATTCGAACTTTCGGGGCACACCAGCTTTCGGCCGACGGAAATTTTATTTATCGTTATACGACGGATTTCATCCTGAAAGGAGTCAGCCTGACCAGTAACCCGACTACGGGTTACGAGAATCTGGGCAAGGTCTTGACCAAAGGCGTGGAGGCAGCCGTCAGATACAACTATAAAGATCTGTTCCATATGGGGGCCAATTTCACTTATCAGGATATTACAGACCAACAGCGGTATGAAAAGACTAAAGATAGCTTTGTGGGTGAAGGCATCACAGAGAACATTACCTACAAAGAGCGTTTGCCAAACATTCCGTATTTATTTGCCAATGCCGATGCAGGCTTCCGTTTCCATGATTTGTTTTGGCGAAACTCCGTACTGACGTTTGATTATAATCTGAATTACATTCATTCATATTATCTTTCGTTCCCGGGGCTGGGAGCGAAAAGCTCCAAGAAGGTGATCCCCGAACAGTTTTCGCACGACCTGGCACTGGGATATTCAATAGATAACGGGAAGTACAGTGTTGTCGTTGAATGTACCAATCTGACCAATCAGAAATTATATGATAACTACCGGTTACAGAAACCCGGCCGTGCTTTCAATGTGAAACTAAGATATTTCTTTAGCAAATAAAAAAAGTCTGATGAATACAATTTATCGAATTTATATGTATTTCTTTGCTGCCTGCACTTTATTGACTGTTACGGCGTGCGAAGAAGAGGGGTTGGGGAACGAGGAAACCCCTTTTGCTCCCTATGTGCTTAGCTTGGGTATCAATTCAAATGGAACTACCACTTACTACGTGGTTACTGCATCTGAGCTGATGTCCGGTACGATCAATGCGGTGGGTAAAGGGATTGAGCAGAACGGATACCGTGATTATGAGCAAGGAGAGCAAACCATATTTAGTATAGGTGGACTGGGATTGACCAGTGCAACAGGAATTGTGCGTGATGCAGCCGGCTACCTGGCAGAGCGTGGAGATTTTGTCTTTAATAGTTCGCTGAATGCCTTTACTCAAATGGACGGACAGGCTATGATCGGTCTGGAGCTTCCGGCCAATAAGGAGAGTGGAGACAAGATGACTTTATATACGGTGAATATCAGTGATGTTTCCATCACCTCCCAGGTCCGGACTCCGGTATTTCCACTGAACCAGCTCGAATGGCCGAGTATCACCGGTATGTGTTATAGCGAAGGCAATGTATATGTTACCTATTTCCCGATGAACCCTACAAATTTTGAAACCTTATATACGGATACTACTTTTGTTGCGGTATATTCTTATCCGGATATGAAGTTTAAAACGCTGATGAAAGATACTCGTACCGGCCCTGCCGGTTCGTGGAATGCGTTTAACGGCATTTTTAAGGTAGAGTCCGGTGACATGTATGTCATGTCTAATTCTGCCATAGCTAACGGATTCTCGCAGGGCACCAAGAATGCTGCTTTCCTTCGCATCCCTAAAGGTGAAACGCGTTTCGATGACTATTATTTTGACTTTGAAACGGTTTCCGGAGGTCTGAAGCCTGCCCATATCAAATATATCGGCAATGGTTTGGTATTTGCTGAGGTCAGTACCATCAGTCCGCAAACGTCGGCTGACCGTTGGGGAGATAAAAGCCTGAAGTGTTGCATCATCGATCTTAATAACAAAACGGTACGTGATATTAAAGAGATTCCGGTGCATAACGGAGATGGTGGGCGACGTTTTGCCGCTTTGGTGGATGGAGGCTATGTCTATCGTCCGGTAACTACCTCAGAAGGTACTTATATATATCAGGTAGATCCTCAGACAGCTACTGCGGTCAGAGGTGCCAAAGTATCAACTACGTTTGTTGGCGGGTTCTTCCGCTTGGATTGATAAGAGATGGGCAAAACTTTTCGGAAGGCTTGTGCAAAACTGCATCTGTGGCTTGGATTGCTTTCGGGAATAGTCGTTTTCATTGTTTGTATCACCGGTTGTCTGTATGCATTCAAAGACGAAATAACCGATGCCATACAGCCCTGGCGTTTTGTAGACCCGCAAGAGAAAGAGTTTTTGTTACCTTCCCGTATACTTGCCATTGCAGATTCTGTCATGGAAGGAGCGTCTGCCACAGCCATCACTTACGGAGAAGAATCAGATGCGGTATGGGTGGATTATTATCGTCCGGAGATGGGTATGAGCACGGTTTTTATCGATCCATATGATGGACGGGTATTGAAATCGGTAATAAAGAAGAGCGGTGATTTTGATTTCTTCCGGTTTGTACTTGGCGGGCATCGCACTTTGTGGCTTCCACGGGAGATCGGGAGTCCTATTGTTGGTTACAGTGTATTGATTTTCCTGATTACCCTGATAACGGGTATTGTGCTTTGGTGGCCCAGGCGCTGGACACGTAAGGCGCTTGTACAACGACTGACAATGAAACGTCCTTGTACATTTTCAAAGTTGAATTTTGATCTGCATAATATCGTAGGTTTCTATGCGTCCTTTCTGTTGTTCATTTTGTGTTTTACCGGATTGATCTTTAGTCTGAACTGGTTTAGTAAGGCCGTATATGGCATTACATCCGGTGGTGAAGAGTTGAAGCCTTATGTGCTTCCTTTATCTGATACGTTACAGGTGGGCAGTCGTGTAGAGGCGCCTTTGGACCTACTTTATACGCGGTTACGCAGTGAAGAACCTGCCGCCAAAACCTTTTATTTTGCTTTGCCCGGGCAAGCTGACGGAGTTTTCCGTGTCAGTGTTGTGCATAAGAGAGGTTCTTACTACCGTACGGATAATTTGTTTTTTGATCAATATACACTGGTTCCTTTGAAAGGATCGGGTCCTTATGCCGGTAAATATACCGAGGCTTCTGCTGCTGATAAATTCCGTCGTATGAATCTGGAAATTCATGACGGACGTATCTGGGGGCTTCCCGGTAAAATTCTAATGTTCTTTGCAAGCCTGATAGGTGCTTCACTTCCCCTGACCGGCTTCATTATCTGGTATCGTAGACATCGTAAGAAATAATACTTTTCATATAAAAAAAATTCCCCGCCGATGCCGGCGGGGAATTTTCCTACTTATTAATCAAATGCTAAGTTTTGCTTAGTCTTTCAGTTTTGCGATGATGAAATCGCGGTTCAAGCGGGCAATGTTGCTGATGGAGATGTTCTTCGGGCATTCTGCTTCACAAGCACGTGTGTTTGTACAGTTACCGAATCCCAGTTCATCCATTTTAGAAAGCATTGCTTTTGCACGGCGGGCAGCTTCTACTTTACCTTGTGGAAGCAGGTTCAGCTGGCTAACCTTGGCTGATACGAATAACATGGCAGAACCATTTTTACAAGCAGCTACACAAGCACCACAACCGATACATGCGGCAGCGTCCATGGCTTCATCAGCGATGTCCTTAGAGATAAGAATGGCATTGGCATCCTGAGGAGCACCTGTGTTTACGCTTACGTAACCACCGGCCTGCATGATCTTGTCATAGGCCGTACGGTCAACCATCAAGTCGCGGATTACCGGGAAACCGGCAGAACGCCACGGCTCAACAGTGATAGTATCTCCGTCTTTGAAACGACGCATATACATCTGGCAGGTAGTAGCACCAGTTGCAGGTCCGTGTGGGTGTCCGTTGATGTAAAGAGAACACATACCGCAGATGCCTTCGCGGCAGTCGTGGTCAAATACGATAGGTTCGCCACCATCATTGATAATCTGTTCGTTCAGAATATCCAGCATCTCGAGGAATGAAGTATCACCCGGGATATCTTTCATTTGGTATGTTTCAAAAGCACCTTTCGCTTTAGGGCTTTTCTGACGCCATACTTTCAGCGTGAATGATATATTTTTATCCATTTTTGTTTTCCTTTAATTGATTAACCGAATTATGACTTGTAGTTACGAGTCTGAACTTTCACGAATTGATAGTTCAAGTCTTCTTTGATCAATTCCGGTTCTGAATCTTCACCGGTGTATTTCCAGCATGCTACGTAAGAGAAATTCTTATCGTCGCGCAATGCTTCGCCTTCCGGAGTCTGATATTCTGTACGGAAGTGTCCACCGCAAGATTCTTCACGGTTCAGACCGTCACGAGCCATCAACATACCTACTTCAATGAAGTCGATCAGGCGGAGGGCTTTTTCAAGTTCTACGTTCAGTTCGTTTACTTCACCCGGGATGCGAACGTTGGTCCAGAAGTCTTTTTTCACTTCCTGAATACCTGTCAGAGCTTTCTGCAGAGATTCTTTAGTACGAGCCATACCTACGAAGTCCCACATAATGTGACCCAGTTTCTTGTGGATTGAGTCAACAGAATGTTTTCCGTTTACAGCTTTAATCTTCTGGATTTTATCTTTCACTTCTTTCTCTGCTGCCGCAAATTCGGGCAGGTCTGTAGAGAAACGTGGTACCTGAATCTGGTCGGCCAGATAGTTCTGGATAGTATAAGGCAATACGAAATATCCGTCAGCCAGACCTTGCATCAATGCAGATGCACCCAGGCGGTTGGCACCGTGGTCAGAGAAGTTAGCTTCGCCAATAGCGAACAGACCCGGGATAGAGGTCATCAATTCATAGTCAACCCAGATACCACCCATTGTATAGTGGATAGCAGGGAATATCATCATCGGAGTCTTGTACGGGTTCTCGTCAGTGATTTCTTCGTACATGTCGAAGAGGTTACCATAACGGGCGCGAACTACATCTTCACCCAGACGATCGATGGCATATTTGAAATCAAGGAATACGGCCAAACCGGTGTTGTTGACACCAAAACCTGCGTCACAACGTTCTTTGGCAGCACGTGAAGCTACGTCACGGGGAACAAGGTTACCAAATGCGGGGTAGCGGCGTTCCAGATAGAAGTCACGGTCTTCATCAGGAATTTCAGTCGGCTTTTTAGTTCCTGCCTGCAATGCTTTGGCATCTTCAATCTTCTTCGGAACCCAGATACGACCGTCGTTACGAAGTGACTCTGACATCAATGTCAGCTTAGACTGCTTGTCACCGTGTACCGGGATACAGGTCGGGTGAATCTGAGCAAAACAAGGATTAGCAAAGTAAGCACCTTTTTTGTAGCATTGGATGGCAACAGAACCGTTGGATCCCATCGCGTTTGTAGAAAGGAAGAAAGCGTTTCCGTAACCACCTGTGCCGATTACTACAGCATGAGCGGCGAAACGTTCGATTTCACCGGTTACGAGGTTACGGGCAATGATACCGCGTGCACGTCCTTCGATAACAACGAGGTCGAGCATTTCGTAACGAGTGTAAAGTTTAACAGTACCTTTTTGTACTTGACGGCTCAATGCTGAATAAGCGCCCAGCAATAGCTGCTGTCCGGTCTGGCCACGGGCGTAGAACGTACGGGATACCTGTGCACCACCGAATGAACGGTTATCGAGTGTGCCACCGTAATCGCGTGCAAAAGGTACACCTTGAGCTACACATTGGTCAATGATAGCGTTTGATACCTCGGCCAGACGGTAAACGTTGGCTTCACGTGCGCGGTAGTCACCACCTTTGATTGTATCATAGAAAAGACGGTAAACCGAGTCACCATCATTCTGGTAATTTTTAGCTGCATTGATACCACCCTGTGCTGCGATGGAGTGAGCACGACGGGGTGAATCCTGAATACAGAAATTGAATACTCTGAAACCCATTTCGCCCAGAGAAGCGGCGGCAGATGCCCCGGCAAGTCCGGTACCTACAACGATAATGTCAAGGCGACGTTTGTTGGCAGGGTTAACAAGTTTTTGATGAGCTTTATAGTTACTCCATTTTTCGGCGAGCTGGCCTTCAGGAATTTTTGAATCTATCTTAGTCATAATGCTATTTACAATTTAATCATTTACAATTTACAATTTAGCAAGCACCGCATGCCAACGATTTAACGAAGAATACGACTACTACCAGAGCAAAGCATACAACAACGATGGTTGAATAGATGTTGGAGATGCATTTCCAGCGGTTGATCCAAATCTTGTTGTTCCAGCCCAGAGATTGCATAGAGCTCCAGAAACCATGAGTCAGATGGAACCAAAGGGCGCCCAGCCAAACGAGGTACAGCACTACGTATACGGGGTTAGAGAAAGTGTTCATGATGTGATAAACACCATCGGCAGCATAAGTTGTGTCTGCTACTCCTCCCATGTTGTGTATCAATTCCGGTAACTGCATTTTAGCCCAGAAATTAAAGAGGTGAAGGCCCAAACCTAAGATAACGATAATACCCAGCACCAGCATGTTCTGTGATGCCCATTCTACGGTTTTGGGTTTGTCAACTACGGCGTAACGTTCGCTACCACGTGCTGCGCGATTCTGGATTGTCAGCCAGAAAGCGTAGATAATGTGAATCACGAAGAGGGCAGCCAGGCCCAGCGTAGCTACCAACGCATACCAGTTTGCTCCCAGGAACTCACAAACCAGGTTGTAACCCTCAGCCGAGATGATCGCAACAAGGTTCATCGCCATGTGAAACGTTAGAAACAGGACAAGGGCGATACCGGTAACGCTCATCACCACTTTCCTTCCTACAGATGAATTACTTAACCACATAAATGATTGATTTTAAATTATTTAATTGTTAGAACTATAATTTCTGTTTTACGAGCCTTCTTTCTCATTGTGCAAAAGTACACGAAATACATTGATTAACCAAAGAATTAAAGAAATAATTCTTTAATCCGAAGTGGCCGGAGGGAACAGGATAAATAGGGCCGGTAAAATAGTAACTGATTGACTGAAAGCACTCCATGAGGAAACCTGGCAAAGGATTGCCGGTTGTGTTTATAAGTGATTTATTGTGAATCTGTTAGAAGAGTAAATTATTTGTTTTTAAGAAGTTAACCTTAATCTGTATAAAAAGAAGTTGTTTAGTGCATATTTGAACTGTTCTTTTCTTAATTTTGCATCCCAGAGAAGGAATGATCAAAAGAAACAGGCAATACCAGATTTATGATAAACACACTCACCTCTTTGCGACTTATATTTGCTTTAATGGTTTTTGGAGCACATTGTTATGTAATAGACGACTTTTTCAATCTTCATTTTTTTAAAGAAGGTTTTGTCGGTGTTAGTTTCTTTTTCGTACTAAGCGGTTTTATTATAGCATACAATTATCAAAAGAAACTAAGTGAAAGCAAAATGACCAAACGATCTTTCTGGGTAGCGCGCATAGCCCGTATTTATCCTTTGCATGTCCTGACTTTATTGATTGCTGCCGCTTTAGGAGGCTATGTAATTGCATCGGGATTTACGGATTGGAGCAAGCATTTTTTGGCTTCACTCACATTAACAAATGCCTATATACCTAAAGCTGATTACTTTTTTTCATTTAACAGTCCTTCGTGGAGCTTATGTTGCGAGCAGCTTTTTTACTTCTGTTTTCCATTTCTGGTGCCGATAGCAAGAAACTATAAGGGTTTGTTCTGTGTATTTTTAATTTCCGCTATATTGGTTATTGTCGGTATGTATTTTACTCCGGAAAGTGATATAAAAGGATATTGGTACGTTAATCCGATTGCTCGATTTCCGGATTTTATAGTCGGCATGTTGTTGTTTCAACTGTACGACCGTTTGAAAAATAAAAACATCACATCTTTCCAAGGAAGTATTATTGAAATAATATCGATCGTCTTATTTTGGGTATTCTATCTATATGCTGCTGAAGTTCCAAAAGTATATCGGTATTCCTGTTACTATTGGCTACCAATCGCGTTCATCCTGATCAGTTTCTCTCTGCAAAAGGGATGGGTCTCACGTCTTTTGTCCAATCGTATTTTAGTGATTGGGGGAGAGATTAGCTTTAGCTTTTACCTGATTCATCTTTTTGTTTTGTTATCTTATGCGGAGTGGCAGAAAGAAAATAACTTTCATATAGTCTGGTACGTTTCCATTCCAATTCTATTTTGTGTCATCGTCTCGTTAAGCCTGCTCTCTTACTATTATTTTGAGAAGCCGATGAATAGGCGAATTAGAGCACTGTTAAATAAATAATTCGTGGAATAACTCACCAATAAAAGCTTCATCAAGGAAGTGGATGTTTATAAAGTTTTGTGGTAATGGTTATCGTCCTGGTATATAATGGAGGGTAATGGAACAGAAGGTCTGCTTACTATGGGTGACAAATAGCGGGCCGTTTTTCTTTTGCCAGGCAAAGGGCGGTTTCTATTCTGTTTTTAGAGTAGTAATTTTTTCACCTTTGGCTGCACGTGTACGAAGGGCACGCGGGGAGTCTCCAAAAGAAGCTTTGCAGAAATGTGCAAAATGTGATAAGGAATCGAAACCATAACGATTGCTGATTTCAGTGATGCGTTGTTTGGTGTGCTGGAGATCTTCCAGGATACCTTCTCTTTTCTTGCTCAGAATCCATTCGTATACCGGCACTCCATACATATTCTTAAATAAGCGGCGGAAGGTAGTAGTTGTATAGCCTCCCAAGTGTGCGAACTCTTCCACGTTTTTCACTTTTTCGTAATTTTGCATGACGAAATATTGGAAGCTTTCTGTATAACTGCTGATGGGATAAAAGAATCTACTTAATTGGGGTGACGGGTAATAGCAGGTAATCAGATACATAAGTTCCTGACATTTGAGATCGATAAACGCACCGCAAGGAATCTGTTCACTCAGGTAATCACAAATATCTTTCATGAAATTGGTAATACGTTGGGTCATTACCAAAGGCGTATAAGTTAAGGGTGATTCTGATTGTTGGAGGATTTCCTGATAATGTTGCTCACAGATCAAAGGTGGTTCGTTGAACCAATACACTACATAACTTACGTCTGTCAGCGCCAATAATTCTAATTTTGAGCCGATGGACTGGAGGATAAACTGTCCTTCGCGTAACGTTGTGCCGGGATACTCTTCGCTGTTGATCAATAACTCTCCTTGTAGCATAAACAGAATACAGTTTTGTGTGCATTTGTCAGCCGGGAAATGTTGTCCTTTTGGAAACGTCCGATGAACAAGTATGCCTTCTGTAGCTTTGGGACATTGCGCACAATCTGTCTGTCTATTACAAAGAGTTTCTCTGGCCATGAATTAAAGTTAGGTGTCAGGGTAAATAATACTTGGGGAACAAAGATAGGTTTTTTTTGCGAAAACTCTGTCTTTTTAATCTATCTTTGCTGCAAAATAGTAAATTAGTAGAAAAATGAAGAAATTTGTGCTTATTTGTTTTTGTGTGCTTTCTTCGATGGGAGGGTATGCTCAGAACTGGGATATCAATACGTTACATAAAATAAACAGTCTTGATGGTAAGTTTGCGAGGAATTATAGCAAGGCTTTTTCTAAATCGGCACCTTATATCGCAGTAGGTGTTCCGGTGGCGATGGCTGTATATGCAGGGATTGATAAAGATAAAGAGTTATTGAAGGATGCTATTTATATTGGGACGAGTGTAGCCGAGGCAGTTGTAATTACATATGGTATGAAATATGCTTTTGACCGTGAGCGGCCATATGACCGTTATCCGGATCGGGTGAATGCGCGCAGCCATGAATCGAGTCCTTCGTTTCCCTCCGGGCATACGGCAGCCGCCTTTTCGTTGGCTACTTCTTTGAGTATCCGTTATCCTAAGTGGTATGTGATAGCTCCATCAGCCTTTTGGGCATGTTCTGTGGGCTTTTCAAGAATGAACGAAGGTGTGCATTACCCGTCGGATGTAGCGGCAGGAGCTGTGATAGGTGCCGGTTGCGCGGTAGCCAATATTTATGTGAATCGCTGGCTCAATAAATGGTTGTTCGGTGAGAAAAAGCAGGTTACCATAAATTATTAACAATAAACGGTGAATGATGCACACTCTGCCAAAAGCGTAGACTGATCATCATTCACCGTTCATAACTCTCCGTTAGAGAATCGTTATTTCAATATTTTCTCGTATTCTTTATCATTTAAGATTTCCAATGCCCGCTCCACACTCTTATTGGTAGCATTCATTACTTGAAAGTATTCATTCATATCCCATAAGTCACGGGCTATCAGAGCTTTTAATTGGGTCTTAATCAGTGGTAAAGCCTTGTTGTACTGCTCTTCGTTGAACTCTATCTTTTCTTTGTCGGCAGCCTCTCTCAGGAAATTCAATATCTGGTCGTCTATTTCAAACTTCTCATTGAATTTCTCAAAGGTCTTATATTTATCCAATAAAGCCTTGCGGTTATTTTCAATAAAGTTCATAGTCGTTTTGATTACTACCCCTTTGGCTACCAGGTTACGATGGTAATCAGTATACAGAGTCGTGTCAACCGGAACAAAATAATCAGGCATGATACCTCCGCCGCCATAGACGGTGCGTCCCAGCTTTTTAGTCTGGCATTTTAGTGAGTCCGGGAAGTGGATACTGTCTGCACTTACCATTTCGCCGTGATTGTAACGGTCGATAAGGTCCTGATTGTATTTATCGATACTGCTTTCGCTACTCTTTCCTTTTCCCGGCTTCTCGTTGATGTTGCTATCATAAGGTTTCTGTATGCAACGCCCTGCAGGAGTATAATAGCGGGCTATGGTCAGGCGGATCATGGAGCCGTCGGGCAGGTCGATCGGGCGTTGAACCAATCCTTTTCCGAAAGAACGGCGTCCTACTACGACACCCCGGTCCCAATCCTGAATGGCTCCTGTTACAATTTCGCTTGCCGAGGCCGAATATTCATCTACCAATACCACCAAGCGTCCGTTACGGAAGCTTCCGTTACCTTTGGCAAAGAACTCACTGCGTTGCGCAGAACGTCCTTCCGTGTAAACAATCAGTTCTTTTTGTCCCAGAAACTCATTTGCCAGGTCGATGGCAGCGTTCAGGTAACCTCCTCCATTGCCTTGCAGGTCTAAAATCAAGTCTTTCATTCCTTTCTTCTGTAACTCTTTCAGGGCTTTCAGAAACTCTTCTGCAGTGGTTGCTCCGAAACGGTTGATACGGATGTATCCTGTTTTGGGTTGAATCATATAAGCAGCGTCCAGACTGAGGATGGGGATTTTATCCCTTTTTACGTTGAATAAAAGTGGTTCTTTCACACCTCTCCGGATAATGGTCAGATTTACTTTCGAGTCTTTGGGACCCCGCAGACGTCCCATGATTTCCTCTGTGCTCATTTTGACTCCTGCGATGGCAGTATCGTTAACTGCGATGATGCGGTCTCCTGCCAGAATACCCACTTTTTCGGAAGGGCCATTACTCACCGGTTGTACAATGAGTAGCGTATCTTCAATCATCTGGAATTGTACCCCTATTCCTTCAAAGTTACCTTGGAGAGGTTCGTTCATTTTCTTAACCTCTTCGGCATCCGAATAGGTGGAATGAGGGTCGAGTTGTGCCAGCATTTCGATAATGGCCGATTCAACGAGTTTGTTTTCATTGACCGTATCTACATATAAATTAGAGATGGCGAACTCTGCCAGTTGCAATTTTCGCATGGCAGGTGAGCCGAAGTTTTGTGCCTGTAATCCTAAAACGGAACACAAGCCGGTAAGCAGGTATATTATTTTTTTCATGATCACATGGATTTATTACATTTCCATCCCTTCGGGAATAAACATACTGATATCTTTATTATAGCCCAGCAGTTCGCGTACAATGGTAGAACTGACACAAGTGAGTTCCGGTTCGGTAAACAGCAGAATGGTTTCGATTCCTGCCAGTTTCCGGTTGATATCGGCAATGGTTTCTTCGTATTCGAAATCTTTCACGGTACGGATGCCACGGACGATAAATCGGGCATCTACCTGACGGGCAAAATCAATAGTCAGGCAATCGTAAGATTCAACCCTGATCCGGGGTTCGTCTTTATAAAACTTACGAATCATTTCCACACGTTTCTCTATCGGGAAGTACGTATTTTTATTTTCGTTGATACCGATGCCGATGACAACTTCATCCATAAATGTCAGGGTTCGTTGTACAACAGAATAGTGTCCGATAGTAAACGGGTCGAACGTTCCCGGAAAGATGGCTCTTCTCATGTCTATGCGATGTCTTCTTCTATAACCAGATTGTCAATAATAAAGTTTTGCCGTTCCATTGTATTCTTACCCATATAGAATTCAAGGAGTTCTTTGACCGTGTCTGTTTTGCGCAACGACACTTGTTCAAGACGCATGTCTTTACCGATAAAGTGTTTGAATTCGTCGGGCGAGATTTCTCCCAGACCTTTAAACCGGGTGATTTCCGGATTCGGGCTAAGTTCTTTGATGGCATTCACCCGCTCTTCTTCGGTATAGCAATAGAGTGTTTTCTTTTTGTTGCGTACGCGGAAAAGAGGAGTCTGAAGGATGTATACATGTCCTTTCTTGATCAGATCGGGGAAGAACTGGAGGAAGAAAGTGATCAGCAGCAAGCGGATGTGCATACCGTCCACATCGGCATCGGTCGCTACAATCACTTTATTATAACGCAATCCCTCTATGCCGTCTTCTATGTTCAATGCGGCCTGCAGCAGATTGAATTCTTCGTTTTCGTAAACCACTTTCTTGGTCAGGCCGAAAGAATTGAGTGGTTTACCACGGAGGCTGAATACAGCTTGTGTGTTTACATCCCGGCTTTTGGTGATGGAACCGCTTGCCGAGTCACCCTCGGTGATGAAGATGCACGATTCCTCTTCCAGGCCTTTGCCTTTCACATCGTTCAGGTGGATACGGCAATCACGCAGTTTCCGGTTGTGCAGATTGGCTTTCTTTGCACGTTCACGTGCCAGTTTCGTAACTCCGGCAATGGCCTTGCGTTCTTTTTCCGAATCCTGTATCTTCTGTAACATGATTTCGGCTACATCCGCGTGCTTGTGGAGGAAATTGTCTACCTCTTGTTTTACAAAGTCGCCAACGAACTTATTCACAGTAACGCCACCCGGCGACATGTTGGTAGAGCCGAGTTTAATTTTAGTCTGGCTCTCGAACATGGGTTCTTCCACATTGACAGCAATGGCGGCTACCAATCCGTTACGGATGTCGGTATAGTCCTGGTTCTTATTATAGAATTCCTTGATAGTGCGGGCAATGTGTTCTTTGAACGCACTTTGATGGGTACCTCCCTGAGTGGTGTGCTGTCCATTGACGAATGAATAGTACTCTTCGCCATATTGTCCTGTATGGGTAAAAGCGATTTCGATATCCTCTCCCTTGAGGTGGACGATGGGGTAGAGTCCGGTAGCTGTCATATTATCATTCAGCAAATCGACCAGACCGTTACGCGAAAGAATCCGCTGCCCGTTATAGATAATGGCCAACCCGGTGTTCAGGTAGGTATAATTGCGCAGCATCGTCTCGATAAATTCGGGACGGAAAGTATAATTCAGAAATAAAGTATTATCGGGCTCGAAGAAGATGTAAGTACCGTTTTCTTCCTCGGTATCCTCGGTGTGATCTGTTATCAACTCACCTTTGGTAAAAGTGGCGCAGCGCACTTTACCATCCCGGTAACTACGTACTTCGAAATTTGAGCTCAAGGCATTGACAGCTTTCACGCCGACACCGTTCAGTCCGACACTCTTCTTGAATGCTTTGCTGTCATACTTACCACCGGTGTTCAGCACACTGACTGCTTCTACCAGTTTTCCCTGTGGGATACCACGGCCGTAGTCGCGTACGCTGACACGAAGATTCTCTTCAATTCTGATTTCAATCTTCTTGCCGGATTGCATTTTGAACTCGTCGATACTGTTGTCAATAACTTCTTTCAGAAGGACATAAATTCCGTCTTCGGGATGCGAACCGTCGCCCAGCTTACCGATGTACATACCCGGACGGGTGCGCACATGTTCCATGTCGCTCAGGTGGCGGATGTTGTCGTCTGTATATTCTACAGGGTTGTTGTCTACAGGTATCAGTTCGTTCTCTTCCATTGTTTTTAGTCTATCTTCTTAGTAAACGCACGACGTCGTTTATGTTGTTCGGTTTTAAAGTATTCCCATTGTGCCTGAACTTTTCCGTTCATTTCCAGTTCAGGGTTGCTTTCTGCAAAGATAAAACCTAATTTTTGATAAACCGGAATTAAATCGGAAAATAACAAAGCATTAACACCTTTGTTCTGGTACTCCGGTTTTACGGCTACAAGCAGCAAGTCAAGCATTTTGGCCCGTCGTTTCATAAATAATGCCTTCAGCAGATAATACCATCCGAGGGGGAGTAATCGTCCGTGTGATTTCTGCAATGCTTCTGAAAGTGAAGGCATTGAAATTCCTACGGCGATCAGTTTGTCTTCCGCATCGGTAATCAGGGTCACCATCCGCAGGTCGACAATCGGGAGATACATTTTTACGTATTGGTCAATCTGGCGTTGGGAGAGGGGAGAGTAGCCATACAGCGGGCTGTAAGCTTCGTTCATCAATTCGAAGATGGCTTGTCCGTAATCGGCTGCGATCTTTCTGGATGAAGTGTATTTCTTTACCTTGAGGTTATATTTACGTTGGATAAGATCGGATATGCGCTGATGTTTTTCGGGAATGGCATCGGGAATGAAGATTTTATATTCCACCCAATCGGCGTCTTTGTCGAATCCCAGTTTCTCCATATGTTGCGGATAGTAGGGATAGTTATAGATAGTGGCCATGGTGCTGAGTTGGTCGAACCCTTCGATCAGCATGCCTTCTGCATCAAAGTCAGTAAATCCGAGGGGACCCTGAATATTTTCCATTCCTTTGGACTTGCCCCATTCTTCTACGGTTTGCAAGAGTTTCGAAGATACTTCGAGGTCGTCGATGAAATCGATCCAACCGAAACGGACATCTTTCTTGTTCCAGGTGGCATTGGCACGGTGGTTGATGATACCTGCGATGCGCCCTACGATTTTCCCGTCTTTATAAGCCAGAAAGTATTCGGCTTCACAAAATTCGAAAGCCGCGTTTTTCTTCTTATTGAATGTGTTCAGCATGTCGTCGTAGAGGTCAGGTACGGAATAGGGATTCTCTTTGTATAATTCGTAATTAAAACGAATGAATTTCTTAAGTTCTCTTTTCGTCGATACCTTTTTAATTGTAATGGCCATAACTTGTATTTATGATGAGGCAGCAAAGATACGTGATAATCTTTAAATTACCACGTACAGAAACTAAAAACTGTGTGCCTCAATGTTTTCAGATCTGATAGATAAGATAGGTTGTATAGGCTATATAGCACAAGACCAGAATGCTTCCTTCGATCCGTGTGATGGTGCGTTTGGCGAAGAATAATCCGAAAAACCAGAGCAGGATGCCTGATCCGACCAACGTGAAAAGATCGAAATTATTGATGCCTGCCAACTGTAAGGGGGTGATGGAGGCACTGCACCCCAACACAAAGAAGATATTGAACAGATTGCTGCCTATGACGTTGCCGATGGCTATTTCGGGATTCTTTTTCAAGGCAGCCACAATGGAGGTAGCCAGTTCGGGCAGGGAGGTGCCTCCGGCTACGAGTGTGAGTCCGATAACGGATTCGCTGACACCCAGATTACGGGCGATGTTACTTGCTCCTTCTACAAACCACTGTCCTCCGAAGATAAGTCCGCCTAATCCGCCCAGAATAAAAAGTACGGATTTCCACATCGGGAGACTTTTGATTTCTTCTTCCGGTGGCTGGGCGTCGTTCGTATTACGAGAAGCTATGGCAAATGTGTAGCCCAGAAAGATCGTGAAGAAGCAGAGCAGAATCAATCCGTCTGAAATACTTAATGTATTACGGGGAGCTTTGTCCAGAAAGACATCGTTGGCACATATCAGCAGAACAATGGAAGAAAGAATACACAAGGGAATTTCTTTTCTCAAGGTGTTCCGGGTGATTACAATGGGAGCGAAGAGGGCTGTGCAACCCACGATCATCAAGGTATTGAAAATGTTGCTTCCCACAACGTTGCCGACAGCGATGTCCGCACTGCCTTTCAGGGCGGATGATACACTTACCGTCAGTTCCGGTGCCGATGTCCCGAAAGCTACAATGGTCAGTCCGATCACAATGGAAGGAATATGGAAACGTTTGGCTACGGACGCAGCTCCATCCGTCAGGCAGTTGGCGCCCACTAAAATAAGGAGTAATCCTCCGATAAGTAGTAATATATCCATGTTGATACCTTAAATTACTGATTCGGGTGCAAATATAGTGATTTCACTCTATGCTATGTCAAAAACAATCTGTATGTTTGGCACGTTTATCCATTTTAGTGACAATGACTATATGAGTTTTTGATATGAAGAAGAACAGATTATTCAGCCTTTTGTTGTTTCTGTTAGTGGCCAACAGTATGTTTGCCCAGTTAGGGAAAGCGGTCCGGGAGATACTGACCGGCGACAGTGCCGTTACCCATACCACGGTCCGGAATGATTCGGATTCCATACGGATGGCAAATATGAAAAGGGAGTTGGAAGAGGCACGTCTGAATGAAGCCAATATGCGTATGGAAATGGAGCAGTTGAGGTTGAAGGCCTTTGCTGCCGATTCTGTGAAGCTGGCACAGCAGAAAGCACGCATCGACTCGCTCCGTCAGTTCACTCCGGGCGTACCGGTGGTGGTTGAGGGTGATACGTTGTTTTATCTCTACACCAAGCGTGGAGGATATACTCCGTTGCAGAGGGCTGAAATGATTGACGCGGCCATTACCCAATTGGGTAGACGGTTTACGCTGCATCCCGATTCGGTATATATAGAGAGCAGTGATATAGTGTCCGATTTGATGTATGGCAATAAGGTCATTGCTTCGTTTACCGATCAGGACGGGTTGTGGGAAGGACGTTCCCGTGAGCAACTGGCGGCAGATAAGCGTATCGTGGTGGTGAAGAAGCTGAAGGAACTAAAAGAGGAACACAGCTTCTGGCAATTGGGTAAACGGATTCTCTATTTCGTTTTAGTATTGGTGGGGCAATATCTCTTGTTCCGGCTTACTACCTGGCTTTTCCGTAAGCTGAAAGTACGTATCCAGAAGCTGAAGGACACAAAGTTGAAACCCATTTCCATTCAGGACTATGAACTGCTGGACACACAACGGCAGGTTAATTTGCTGATCTTCCTTTCCAACCTGTTGCGTTATGTGCTGGTGTTTCTCCAGTTGTTGATTACTGTTCCGCTTCTATTTGTTATTTTTCCGCAGACCAAGGGGTTGGCCGACACGATCTTTTCGTACATCTGGAATCCGGTGAAGGATATTTTGGTAGGCATCGTCGATTATATTCCCAATCTGTTCACCATCTTTATTATCTGGTATGCTATTAAATATCTGGTGCGTTTTGTCCACTATCTGTCCCGTGAGATTGAGGCCGGGCGGCTTAAGTTCGGCGGTTTTTATCCCGACTGGGCAATGCCTACTTTCCATATTATCCGCTTTTTGCTTTATGCATTTATGATTGCGATGATCTATCCTTATTTGCCGGGATCCAGAAGCGGGGTGTTTCAGGGAATATCGGTCTTCGTCGGATTGATCGTTTCGTTGGGGTCCAGTACGGTGATCGGTAATATCATTGCGGGACTCGTCATTACCTATATGCGTCCTTTCAAGTTAGGGGACCGCATCCAGCTGAATGATACTACCGGGAACGTGATAGAAAAAACACCTTTGGTGACCAGGATCAGGACACCGAAGAATGAAGTGGTGACAATCCCCAACTCGTTTATCATGTCGTCCCATACGGTGAACTATAGCTCTTCGGCGCGCGAATACGGATTGATTATTCACTCAGAGGTGACCATTGGTTACGATGCTCCCTGGCGTCAGGTGCACCAGTTGCTGATAGAAGCCGCCTTGAATACTCCCGGAGTGATTGATGATCCTCGTCCGTTTGTACTTGAAACGTCATTAAGCGACTGGTACCCGGTTTATCAGATCAATGCTTATATTCGCGAGGCGGATAAGCTGGCGCAAATTTATTCGGATCTGCATCAGAACATTCAGGATCGTTTTAATGAAGCGGGCGTCGAAATCATGTCACCTCACTATATGGCTATGCGTGACGGCAACGAGTCTACCATTCCGAAAGATGATCTGAGACCTAAAACCGATAAGCAGTAGTAAGCGGATGAGTCAAAAACTCACACCACGGAGGATCCCAAGCGGTTAAGTTTCCGGTTAATTAAGAATAAATACTTTATGGCACACTCTATGTCTTTTATCGTAAGAAATAAGTTTTCGCCCTGTTTCTTTGCTTTCTCAAACGATTGTTCCTATCTTTACGGAGATTAAAAAGAAGAATCCCACCCGCTTGGTCAGCATCTGGATAGATCCTCTAAAAAAAAGCAGAAATCAAGATAAGTAAAAATTAAGACATAATACCATTAGAAACCGCTATCCGTAGCGGTTTTCTTTTTATACAAAATCGGGAAAATTGAAAATCGTCGTCCAGAGGGCGATATACCGTCGTCACGATCTCAACAAAACATCGTCTAAGATGACAATTTTTGTCGTCTTAGACGACGATTTTTCGAGAGGTAAACGCTCTTAATTCACTTTTGGTAATTATTTAATACGTTTTGTGGATTGTTGATTTGTTTTTGAATATTGACAAATAGAATCTCTCAGAGAGTTGGTTCTCCGATTCATTGCAGAGTGAAGAAGCAGGAGTACTATAGAGCTTTCAGGTTCTGATTTACTATAGAGGATATAGAGACTGATTCTATCTTATATATTCCTAAAGATTAAAACTCAGTGTCAGTTTGCGTAATTGGCTCCTGTGCCCCATAAAACAGAGCCGGCTCTTTCGTCGCGAAGAAGCCGGCTCTTTGAAAGTTGTGTATTTTTCAAGAGAGAGTGATTTATTTCTTTCGGGTCACTGTATAGAGTATATTCCCTTTTTTATCGATCATACGTAAGTTCAATTCCTTTTTATCGGCAGAACATACAGAAAAGCCCGGTTCGGGACTACAGAATTGAGTACCTTCAACCGGTTTCACCTTACGCGCCAGCGATCCGGCAGAGTTTACGATATAGTCGGTATCACTGCCCGGTACACGGATATGCTGGAAGTTGTGAATGTGTCCGCAGATGTACATATCTACCTTATGCTTCCTCAGGATAGGGTCGAGCCGTTTTTGCAAATCACCGCGCTCACTCTGGTCTTTCGGTGTTTCGGCATAGATAGGATGATGGCCGGCAACGATTACCCAGTCCTCTTTGGCTGCAGTCAGCACAGAATCCAGCCAAGCCAGTTGTCCGTTCATATCCTGCCGGCAGGCATCGGGATAAGTTTCGGTTTCGTTGCGGTATTTGTCGATCAGGGGAGCGGTATCTATCCAGACAATGCGGATGGTGGCACCTTTTTCTTCAAATGTCTTGGTGTAATAACGTGCAGGCATGGTCCAGCGGCGGCTCACCCGGCTGTAGTCCAGTACAGCCTGTGTATTACCCCGGTATTCGTGGTTTCCCAACACAGGATACCAGTCGATCATCAGCTCCGGATGACTGTAGATCAGCTCAAAGTTGGTCATCCAAAGCGGGTCGTCCACGCTGCGTACTCCTTCGAAGTGATGGACGTCTCCGGGAGCCAGTACAAATTCAGGGCCTATTTCCTCGCCCATGGTTCCCATTAATTCGGCGATTGGTTTCTGGTCGTAGTAGCCGTTACGTCCCAGATCGTTGGCAATATAGAAGTTAAACTTCTTGTCGAATATAGAGTAGTCCCTGATCTGGGCTGAGGCTACCGCCCCGATGAAGATAAACAGAAGTGTCAGTAAGTTCTTTAATTTCATAAATATGGTTTTTTATATTGATTATTAATGAATTGAATACGTTTTTTCATCAGTGATGCGAGAAGACGGTTTTAATCTCAGACTCACGGTGCACCGTTTTTAAAGGAGCGATGCACCGTTTCCTAATCAGCGGTGCACCGTTTTTCAATAGCCGCTGCACCGTTGATTCAACCTCCTCTGATAGCCGGTTAGAAGTTGATCTTAAACCCGGCATTAATCTTTACGCCATAATATTCCGCCTGCATCGTGCGGTCTTTTGTCCCCTGATAATAGCGGAGCGGCTGATTCAGCAGGTTGTTTGCTTCGGCATAGAGGGTGTAGTGTTTTGCAAAAGTGTAACTGGCGTTTACGTCCAGATAGCTCACACGGTCATAATAGCGGTCGTGAAAGGCGTCTTCACCCATCTCGTCAATAAAGGCGGAGGCAAAGTTATAACTCAGGCGGAGATTCAGCCCGCTTTTCTCAAAATAAAGTGATGCGTTGGCGGTATGCTTCGGAGAGCCCGGCAGGCTCAGGTCCTTTTCGTTCTCGCGTCCTTCGAAGTTGAAGTCTTCTACACGGGAGTGGGTGAAAGTATACGTGCCATAGAAGCCGACACATTTCAGGGCAGGAGCGATAAATCCGAAATCACGCTGGTAAGAGAGTTCCATACCTATCAGATTGGCATTGCCTGCATTCTTGGGCTGGATAAAGCGGTTGTATAGGTTGCCGTTGTATTCGTAGTTCGTAGCCACCTGGTTGACAATGAAGTCGTCTATCTTCTTGTAGAATACTCCTGCGCTGACCAGGCCGATACTCTTGAAGTAATAATCCGCGCTCAGGTCGAAGTTATAAGAAAGAGTCGGTTTCAGGCCGGGATTACCCACTGTCACTTCGTTATCCGAACGTTTAATGTTGACGCTGGGCACCAGGGCGGAATACTTCGGGCGCGACAGCGTCTGGGTAAACGAACCGCGTACCTTGAAATCTTCATTTATGCTCCACTTCATAAGGAGTGACGGAAGGAAGTTGATGTAACTGTTTGTCTCTCGGGCAGTCTTTGAGGTTTGGTCTGTTTCGTCGTCATACGTCCGTCCGGTATAGCTGAGGCTGGTATTCTCAATGCGTAGTCCTGTCATCAGCTCCACGTTGTCGGTGAGTTTCTGGTCGAAGCGGATGTATCCCGAGCTTACAGTCTCGCGTGCTTCGAAGTTGCCTGCCAGTTCTTCCTGTACCTGTTCTTTGTCAAATAAGGAAGGATTGTTCAGATCCAGTGAGCCTGCATATTCTTTGCTGGCATAAACACCTGCCTTGTATTTGTTACTCGGCATGAAGTTTTTGTTAGTCTGATCTACCGTATTTTGCAGGCTGTGGGTCATAAATGCATCTTCATCTTTCGGGGTATATTCATAGAAATCCACCTCCTTGTCTTTGGTTTTGCGCACTACTTTGGCTCCAAACTTCAGTTTATTTCCGTTTTGGAACGGAAGCTTGAAGTTCATAGAGAATTTCAGATCTTCTTCTTTGATGTCTTGTTGTTGTTCGGTAAGTTCTTTCAGGCCGAAATCCTTGTTCAGCGTCATCGTAGAGCCGGGCTTCGGAGTAGCCAATGGTTCGTGTTCGTTACTCAGATCCATATCGAATTGTTGCTTCTTGAGCTGAAAGTCGATGTAACGCTCGTTCGGACGCTCCTCGGTTGCTTGGGCATAACTGGCGTTCCAGTCCATAGATAGCGGTCCGAACAGATGCTCCCCGCCCAATGTGAAGTCCATTGTGCGCTGGCGTTCCAGACGGGCATTCCGATTGTCGGGTGTGCCGGCTTTAGTCTGTACGCGTACGGTTGCTTTGCCTTCTTCGTCCAGATCTTTAAGAGTAGTGCGGTACCGGTTTTCCCAGTCGTTCCGGTTATTGAAAATACCTTTGAACATCAGTTTATGGTTTTCGTTGATGTCCCAATCCAGGGCTGCCGAATAGCTCTGGCGTTCGCGGGTCACATAATACTGGCGTATCTGATAGTCGTTGATATATACATTGCCTTTATCGTCTTTCTCCCAGAGGAATTCCGTATCGTACGAACCCGAAGGGGCATTTTGATACGAAGCCGATAGCATGACTCCCAGTTTATTATTAAAGAAGCGGTCGCCATAAGTCAATCCCAGGTTCAGCTGTGCCTTTTCGCTGATCCAGTTGTAGCCGGAACCGGCTGTGGCTGTCAGCGTACGTTTATAAGGAGAGTTCTTGGTGACCAGATTGATCGATCCTCCGATGGCGTCGCCGTCCATGTCCGAGGTTACCACTTTGCTCACTTCGATGGTCTGAATCATATCCGCCGGAATCAGGTCAAGCTGCACGTTACGTGTATCACCTTCTGCCGATGGGATACGGTTACCGTTGATCGTGACAGAACTGAGGTCTGCCGATGTACCGCGTACCTGTCCGAAACGGGCTTCACCCTGGTCATATTGAACGTTGATACCCGAGATGCGCTTCAGCGCATCTCCGATGTTTGAGTCTGGAAACTTACCTACCTGATCGGCAGAAACCACATTCTTGATGCCCAGACTGTTCTTTTGTGAGTTGATGGCGCGGCGCTGGCCTTGAAAAGCACCGCCTATTACAATTTCCTGCAATTCGACCCCTTCATTCAGTATGACATCTCTTTCGAGCGTCTTGCCTTCGGGAATCGTTATTTTCATTTCTACGGGAGCATATCCCACATAGCTTACTTTTACGGTGTAAGTTCCCGGATTGAGATTGGCGAAGGTATAAAAACCGTTTACGTCGCTGGTTACTCCTGTTTTCAGGTTCTCGATGTAGATCGAGGCCCCCGGTAATGTCTGTTTGGATGTGTCGATGATACGTCCCCGGATCGTACCTTGTTTTACTACGTTTGCTTTTTCATCGGCGTAGAGATGACCGCCCATGTTCGATAATAAAAGAACGAATGATACCAGTTTCAGAATTCGTTTCATATTTGTTAGTATGCGTTAATAATTTGTTGCAAAAGTAGAGGGAGGAAGTTTCGTCACTTTTACAGTTGTTTGAACGCTGGGTGACAAAGATGTTACGATTCTGTTATCGCCTGTCTGTCGTTATCTTCTTACCCAATAACACTAAAACAGTCAATAATACCCCGTTTTTTGAAAAGTTACCTTTCGGGATGTCCGGTATCTTTGTGCTGTGTAGAGAATAATCCTGTGATGTACCATCAAGTTTATTATTAGTTATGAAGAGATTCTTTTTAAGCAGCTTTCTTTTAATGATGCTGGGCATAAGTGCTCATGCACAAAAACTGATTCTTCCTGTTCCCTCTGACCTCCCCGGCAAGGCACAACAGAAGCAGATCGCACGTAAGTATGGCATGTTCATTCACTTTGGCATCAATACTTTCCATAATGAAGAGTGGACGGACGGTTCCAAGCCGGCTTCCTCGTATGCGCCTGTTGCCATTGATGCCGAACAGTGGATAAGAACCGCCAGGGACGCGGGTATGAAATATGTGATTCTGATCACTAAACATCACGATGGGTTCTGTCTTTGGGACAGTAAGTATACCGATTACGATGTGGCTGCTTCCGGAAACAAAACCGATGTGGTAGAAGCTGTGGCCAAGGCTTGCAAAAAGTATAAAATTGGGCTTGGGTTATATTACTCACTTTGGGACCGCAAAATGAACCGGGACGTTGACGACCGGAGTAAAGATGCCGGATACAATGAGTATATGCTTCGGCAACTCGCCGAACTGGTCGACATTGCACGAAAGCATACTCCTATTGTTGAGTTCTGGTTTGACGGAGGATGGGTGAAACAGAATTACCGTTGGCCGGTGATGGATATCTATCAAACCATCAAGTCGAAAGAACCCGAATGCCAGATAGGCATCAACTGGAGCATCGGTTCACCTGAAAATGCGGATGCGCATCCTGTGTTGCCGGGTGATCAACGGGCGGGATATCCGATTCGTTATTTTCCGAGTGACTTCAGACTGGGCGATCCGTACCTGCCGGCAGACGATGACCCGAAGCTGTTTACCCATGACGGCAAAGATTATTATATGCCTTGGGAGTCGACCGTTTGTATTAGTGACCGTTGGTTTTATCATACTACGGATACAAACTTCAAGTCTGTTGACGAGTTGGCGAAACTATACCGTCAATGTACCAGGAATGACAATATTTTGATTTTAAACTGCCCTCCCGGTCGTGACGGCAAACTGAGGCAAGAAGATATCACGATTCTGAACCGCTTGCGTGAGAAGCTGAATCTTTCTTCCGTAAGTAAGTGATATCATTCAATTGTTTCGCCCGGTATTCTCTGGGCGAACATTGGGTCAGCTTGCTGAACAAGCGGGTGAATTGCGCAGGATTATAAATGCCGACACATTCCGCTATCTGCATGATATTGAGTTTCGAAGAGATCAGCATGGCTTGTGCCCGTTCGATACGTTTCATCTGGATGTATTCGCAGGGAGACACACCGATTATCTTTTTGAATACTTTCGAGAAATGGTCAGGGGTGAGACACATCCGCTCGGATAGCTCGATTACCGTAATACGTTTGTCGAGGTTCTTGTGGATGTATTGTATCACCTCGTCCAGTTTGATGTATGAGTTACTGCCGTGTAGTTGACTCATACTGGCTTCTGTAATGAAGCGGGAGAAAAGTTGCAGCAGGATTCCATGACTCTCTATGGTGTGGGACAACTGCGATAGATTTTTCTCGGTCCTGTTTTCATAAAGTGACTTGGTATTGTCATAACTCTGTGGGTCTACAACCTGTAATGACTTGTACGGATTAAGTTCCAGATAACGTTTTATCAGTGAGAAGTCCATCGGAGCGGCTTCCGGTTGCAAGTTTAGCTGAAGTGGATTGAGCACTCCCGGCACTCCGTTCAAATCATCAAAGAAACAGATATAATAGTGATCCATAAAGTCATCGCATTCATAACTGTGGAAGGCAAACTTGGGGATTAGGAACAATTGGCCCGGTAAAAGGTCATAAACCACATTATTTATATATACTCTTCCTCGTCCGTTCTCAATATAGTACAGGCGGTAAAACGGACTGATGACATTCCTGAAATTCCACCAGTTCTCTACACGCTTGAAGCCAGCGTAGAGCATAGATAATGAAAAGGTGTATGTCGTGTTTGAGATTGGCATATGTATCGTTTGAGGCAAACACATTGTTTTATGCGGGTTTAAAGGTAAATGTTTGGGGCTAAAAAAACAAATGGATAACGTGTTTTTATACGTTATCCATTTATATTGGGACAGTCGGACTATTTTAAACGGATGGAATAGATGCTGGGATGTCCGTCGGACTGTTGAATTTGTATACGGAACTGTCGGGTTGTCAATACTTCGGGAAGTGTGAATTCGATGATTCCGTATCCCATGAAACTATTGGAATTGGTGAGTGGCAATACTTCGCTTTGGTAAACCTGTATCTCTTTTCCTTCCTTTATTGCCTCGACGGAGAACTTCCGGATGCTGTTCTCTGATTCTATTATAAAGAACTTGCTGAAACTGGCTTCCCTGTCCAGAGTGACAGTGATGGAGCCGATGGAGTCTGCACTGATCCAGGAGGTTGTAACGTCACTGTCCACTGCATAATTGGCTCCGTAATGGAGGGTGTCGTTTTTGAGTGTGCTGCTTGCTTCGGCCCGTGCATCGGTCGTGATAGACTGGGGACGCTTCAACGTTTTCGGGAACGGTTTACCGGAATCGATACCCAGCAGCTTGGCCAGTTCTTTGATGCGCTCCACTGCTTTGGGGCTTTGTTCGCCGTTGGTGTCCGGTGGGATATTCAGTAGCAAACAGTTGTCATTGGATGTTGCCACATAGAATATTTCCTCCAACTCGTCGAGTTCACGTACGGTACTGTCTTCCGGATGATTGAACCAACTGCCAAGGACAGAAATGGTCTGTGTGCTTTCAAAAGGCAGATAGTATTGCTTCCCGCTATGTGTATATATTTTAGGATCATCCTTTACCGGGAGAAACGGGTCCCATAAACGGAAGTCAGACGGGAAGTAGATGATTGAATCGCCCTCCTGCATGTCTACCGGACGTTTGCCGATAGTCCAGTTGGTAGATATCTGACATTCTGGTTGCATCTTTTTGACGTAATCGTATACCTCTTGCAGATGCCAGTCTTCCACTTTACGGTCCCATCCACCGTCGAACCAGAGTTCGTGTACGGTTCCATATTGGGTCATCAGCTCCTCAAGTTGATTTTTCATAAACCCGATGTATTTATATTTGTCGGAATCCTTATAGCTGGGTTCATGGCGGTCCCAAAGAGAATAATATATGGAAAATGCGATTCCCTGTTCGTGGCAGGCATCCGATACGGCGCGTACGATGTCTACTTTGTGCTTGATGCCCGGATTGGCGATGTCATGGTCGGTATATTTACTGTCCCAAAGGCAGAAGCCATCGTGGTGTTTCGTAATAAGTACGATGGAGCGCATTCCGGCTTCTTTGGCTGTTTTCACCCATTGTGCGGCTTTCTGCGCGATGTCGGCAGGAGGGGCATACGTTGAGGCGGGGGCAGTGCCGTCACTCCATTCCACGTTGAGGTAAGTGTTCATGCCGAAGTGGAGAAACATGCCGTATTTACGGTCAATCATGGCTTGTTGCCCTTTGGTGGGCAGGGGCCCGGTTTGTACGGCAGTAGATGTACAGGCATATAAGGCTGCCCCCAGGCAGACTCCACAGGCTGCTTTGCAAATGTTTGTAAGATGTTTCATGATGATCAGATATAATATAAAATGTAATATGCTGCAAAGATGGTCATTTTATGGTTACCGGTTCTGGCTGAATCCGTGATAAACTTTGCTAAATCCGTCATTCTCTGCCGGTCGCTTCCATTGGGAATATCTTTCGGGTAACTTGAGTGATACGTTTTGTACGCTGAGTGATAGCTTATCCCTGAAAAAATGCGTAAAATTGCACTCAGGTTTTCCATTATTAACTAACAAAATAAAACTATGCATTTGACTACAAAATTATTTCTTGCCGCAACGCTGCTTGCCGGTAACCTGTTTGCTTCATTTGCCGGCGATGTTACGCTGAAGATTACGAAGAAGTATATCAACCTTCCCGTGTCCCACCAAATGGACCGGAAGAAAATGACATTCGAGGTGAAAGGGGCTCCGGAACGTAATTTCGTGATTCGCCTGGCCGACGGGAAACCCGATTATTGGGTATTTTGCGATGTTTCTTTCTGGAAAGGCAAGACACTCCGAATCAGCTATGAAGGAGAGTCTGCTGGATTGGAGAAGATCTATCAGGACGATGTGATTGCGGGGCAAGACAGCCTGTATAAAGAGAAGAACCGTCCGCAATTTCACTTCACTACCCGTCGCGGATGGATTAACGATCCTAACGGATTGGTTTACTATGAAGGTGAATACCATCTTTTCTATCAGCATAATCCTTACGAACGGGAATGGGAGAACATGACCTGGGGACATGCCGTGAGCCGTGACCTGGTACATTGGGAGGAACTGCCGGATGCTTTGCACCCCGATGAACTGGGAACCATCTTCTCCGGTTCGGCCGTGATCGATTATGATAATACCGCCGGATTTAATAAAAAAGGAGAGCCGGCACTGGTAGCCGCCTATACAGTGGATAATCCGGAGAAACAGCGGCAGTGCATTGCCTACAGCCTCGACCGGGGACGTACGTTTACCAAATACGAAGGCAATCCGGTGATAGACTCAAAGGCAAAATGGAATAGTAAAGACACACGTGATCCGAAAGTTTTCTGGTACGCACCCGGCAAACATTGGGTGATGGTGCTCAACGAGCGGGACGGACACTCCATCTACAACTCTTCCGACCTGAAGAACTGGGAGTACAAGAGCCATGTTACCGGTTTCTGGGAATGTCCCGAACTGTTTGAGCTGCCGGTTGACGGAGATAAGAATCACACGAAATGGGTGATGTACGGAGCCTCGGGTACTTATATGCTGGGATCGTTCGATGGTCAGACATTTACTCCGGAGGCGGGTAAGTACTACTATTATACAGGAAGTATGTATGCTGCCCAAACCTATAGCAACCTGCCTGCCAGCGACGGACGTCGCATCCAGATAGGCTGGGGACGAATTTCACACGATGGCATGCCGTTCAACGGAATGATGCTGCTGCCCAATGAACTGACTCTTCGTACTACTTCAAAGGGAGTCCGTTTGTTTAGTGTTCCTGTCAGGGAGGCAGAGCAACTGTTCCGGCCGGTAGGAAACTGGACATCACTTACTTCTGATGCAGCCAACGGGCGGTTGCAATCATTTTCCGATAAAGACTGTTTGCGGATACGGACTACCATCAAGTTATCACATGCCACCAGTGCCGGACTGAATCTTTACGGACAGCCTCTGGTGGATTATGACATGAACTCCAATCTGATAAACGGTGTGTTCTATTCACCCGACGACCGCACCAGTATGGAACTGACAGCCGACATATACATCGACCGTACCTCCATCGAAGTCTTCATCGACGGAGGAGCTTATTCGTATTCGATGAAACGGAGCCCGCGTGAAGGAAATCGCGAAGGACTTCACTTCTGGGGTAACAACATAGAAGTCAAGAACTTGGAAGTGTTCTCGGTAAAATCCATCTGGTAACGAACATTTTCTTTTGATAAGGCGTCCTGTTTCTTTGCTTCAGGACGTCTTATATACGTATTACTAAGGAGAACACAGCATGAAAAACACAAATCTATTTCGGTTCGGCATTTTGCTTTTTGCAGGCCTGTTCGTATTCCTGTCTTCTTGCCAACGGAAGGAAGAGGCGGACAGAAAATATGTTATCGGTTTTTCTCAGTGCACTTCCGATTCCTGGCGCGAAGCCGTATTGCTCGAAATGCAGATTGAAGCCTCCAATTACCGCAACGTGGAGTTGGTAGTATATAATGCAATGGATAACAGCAGTCGGCAGGTAGCCCAGATCCGTAAACTGATCTCGCAGAATGTGGATGTACTTATCATTTCACCCAACGAAGCTGTTCCCATTACCGACGTGGCAGTGGAAGCCTACCGGAAAGGTATTCCTACCATTATCCACGACCGTAAGATACAGTCGGATGAGTATACGGTTTCTATCGGCGCCAATAATTACAACATCGGTTCTGCCATCGGCGAATATATCAACGGACAACTTTCTCCCAATTCCCAAATACTTGAAATATGGGGACTGGAAGGTTCTTCGCCCGCCATGGAACGCCATGACGGGTTTATTGACCATCTCCGCAGCGACAAAAACTTCCGGGTGACCCAGGTTTTTGGTAAGTGGCACTATAACAGTGCTTACGATGCTGTCAGCAAGCTGCCTGCTTTTACAGATATCGACTTGGTGTATGCCCATAATGATGTGATGGCTCTTGCTGCACGTGATGTCATTATGAAGCGTGACTCTGTGTCCGGCAGACGTATCCGGTTTATAGGTATCGACGGAGTATATGGTGATGGAGCCGGGTTGCAGGCTGTAGCCGACGAGAAATTGGAAGCCTCTTTTCAGTATCCTACCGGAGGAGCTATCTCCATTCAGGTGGCCATGGCCATTATCAATGGGGAGAAGGTGAAGAAAAACTACGTATTGAATACCGCTATCATTAACCGGGGAAACGCAAAAACTATTCTGGCACAGTCCGAACAACTGAATCATTACCAGAAGCGGATCAACCGCCAGAAGCAGGAAGAAGACAATCTGCTGTCTCGTTTCAAGTTCCTGCGTAACTCTACCATATTGATCCTGGCGTTGATGTTACTCATTATCCCTCTGTTGGGATATGTCATGTACATGAATCTTCGTATCAAGAACAAAAACAAAGAACTGTATGATAAAAACCAGCTTGTAGAGGCGCAGAAGGAGGAACTGGCGGTCAAGAATAACCAGATAGAAAACATCTCGAACCAGAAACTGCAGTTCTTTACCAATATCTCCCACGAAATCCGTACTCCCCTTACGTTAATACTGGGGCCGGTAAACAAACTGATTAAAAACTCCAGGCTCGATCCTTCTATTCAGGAAGATGTGGCTTTGATGAAGCGGAACGTAGACCGGCTCTACCGGATTGTCAACCAGATACTTGATTTTCGCAGGATTGACAACGACAAGATGAAACTGATTCTGCGTCAGGTAGATCTGATAGGAATGGTCAGAGAGGTCTTCGATTACTTTACCGGTATTGCTCAGGAGAAGCAGATCCATTATCAGTTCTGCACCAACATCGACGAGCTGAATATCCATATCGATGTCAATAAGATAGAGCAGGTATTGGTGAATATCATTTCGAATGCTTTTAAATATTCGGATGGCGGCGGAGATATTTCCGTCAGGGTTATCGGTGAGGCAGAAACTGTTCTGGTGGAAGTGGAGGATCACGGGCGGGGGATTTCAAAAGAGAGCATGGAACATCTCTTCGAGCGGTTTTATACCGGTAATAAGACATTCGGTACGGCAGGTTTCGGCATCGGACTTAATCTTTCGAAAGAATACGTCGATTTGCATGACGGTGAAATTCGTGTAGAGAGCCAGCCCGGAGAATATACCTTGTTCAGCGTCCGGCTTTACAAAGATATGGCTCACTATACCCACGAATATATACTGGAAGAGACCGACCGTTTCAATCTGAGTTATCATGACATGGAAATGGATACGACGATAGTGAATGAAATGCTGTCCACGACCTACGATTATCATATTCTGGTGGTGGAAGACGACCCCGATGTGCGATACAGCCTGCGGAAGGAGCTGTCCGACAATTTCCGGGTCGAAGTGGCCGGTAATGGCAATGAAGCGTTGGACCTGTTGGGGAAGGATGTCGCTTTCCACCTGATTCTGAGTGATGTGCTGATGCCCGGTATGAATGGTTTCCAGTTGGTCAACCGGGTGAAGAACGATCTTGCTTTCAGCCATATCCCTATCATACTTCTGACTGCTTTGTCCGAAGACAGCCAGCGCATTTACGGCATTGCCGAAGGGGCGGACGAGTATATTCCCAAACCTTTCAACATCGACTTCCTGAAAATACGTATCATCAACATGATTTCGGAACGGCAAAAGATGAAGGAAGCCTATATGAAGAATCTCCGGGCCGGTACGATGGACAATGTGGAGGTATGCAAACTGATGAAGGTAGACGAGTTGTTCAGGGACAAGCTGCTGAGCATTGTCGACACGCAATATGAAAACTCCGATTTCAGCATCGAAGACCTGAGTGAACATTTGGGATTGTCGAGGGTGCACCTTTACCGGAAGATGAAAACTCTGTTCGGGGTTTCACCCACTGATTACCTGAGGAATTACCGGCTCAATAAAGCAATGCTTTTGCTTAAAGCCCGGCAGTACAATATCAGTGAGATAGCTTATATGACCGGTTTTACTTCGCCCGCCTATTTCACTAAATGTTTCCGTACACTTTATGGGGTCACTCCGACAGAGGCAATGGTGGCTAACTGAATATGGGAAACAGATCCGTTCTGTCTACGCACCGTATGCAACTCTGTATACAGTACGTATATAGAGTAGTATACGAGACGTAGATAATGCTGTATACACATTATACAAAATTGTCCCGCATTGAGAAAACTCAATGCGGAACAATATGCTATGTTCCGGTATGTTTACTATTAGGCCGTTGGGTCATCTACAATATCACCATCGCCATCTCCTTGAGATGCGCCGATATTGATAAATCGACTGACAGTTCTCGGTGTTTTTAGCATTGTCTGCGAACTGTGGCAGTATTGTGTAGTCAGTCGCAGCTCATAGGTTCCGTCTTTCATGTCGGCAGGAAGTAGCACCAATACTTCCGAGGGGTTGTTTATGGCAATCATATCCATCGGTAACTTCGTTTCGATGCCTTTCCCGTCAATCAATACAATACCTACAGCAGAGTCTGTGCCCGCTACTTTGATATTCTTGCCCTGTAGGCGATAGTTACGTCCGGCAGTTGCACTACCATCCGTAGCACGGGTGGCAGCGTCCTCACCGCCGATGAAGTAGACCGGGTCACCTTTGGCTCCCAGAATTTTCACATTGGTCCGTGCGATGGCTTCACGTAAATCCTTATCCTGATTGAAGGAAACATAGATAGAATTTCTCTCGGGATTCCATACTCCACCGTCTATTACCCCGCGAAATTGTGGGACAGCACGAAAAAGCCCCGTATTGACAGAATATCCGTTCAGTACCAATTCTGATACTGTGCGCTGAAAGAGATCGACGGCATGCTTTAAAGTCTCTGCCCGCAAGCCGGTATCTTCTTTTTTCATTTCATCCAGTACATCGGATAGCGTCAGGTTTCCGGCGCTTTCCAATACCAGGATTTTGTCTTTTTTGTTGTCGGTGGTCACGGTATTGTCCGCAAGCCAGCCTTTGAGTTCGGTTTTCATGATTTATCTATTTTAAAAGTGAATACATTACTGTTTGGTACCTTTTACGCAACGGACAGAGTTTCCAGAAGAAGTGCTGGCTCCATCATGCACACGAATATGGCCCGGGTCAACATCTAACACCCAGCCTGCTGTTTCACATAGATAATCGCCAAAAGTACCGGGCCAGGTTGTTGCGGATGTTCCTGCACCAGAGTCACGCCAACCAGCCAATTGCATAAATACTCCCTTTGTTGAGTTCAAGAACCACACCCCATTTGCACCTCCAATAGTTACTTTGGAGTTTACATTACAGCATCTTGCAAATTTTATCCATTCGTTTTTTGTTGGCAGTCGCCACCCCGAACCATATGTCGTAGGGTTAAGTCTCGTACATGGATCTATATTGTTTCCACCATAATCTTTATGCCATTGATAATAGTATCCATATTCTGTATTTGTTCCCCACACATAATTATTACTCGCTCCTGTACTTTTCAGATTGCCGTCCGCCCATATTAATTTGGCCAGGTCTTTTTTATCCTGAGCCGTACACCCGTTACCTGTAAGATTTATATCACTCTCCAACACATTGATGCCGGGACCTTTCTTAAACTGTATTTTTAGTGTATAGCTCCTTCCCTCTTTCAGTTGTACGCTTTGGGTGGAGGTAATTTCAGTGTTGTTGTTCACAATCCGTCCGCCTACCGTCAGCGTATTGAAATGCACTGTAATCGTTCTGGCCCCTGCAAATGGAACCATGCGTATGGTTGTACTCAAGGTCGTGTTCGGATTGAATGCGGTCGTATTATTCGTATTGGCGGCTACCACATTGGTCGAGGGACCGATTGTCCATGATGTGGAGTTTCCTCCTTGTTTTACGTATACACCCGTGCAATTACTGATCGTATTGCTCGGGTATCCGGTGGGACTAATGGTAATTGTCAGTTTGCACAACTTCTGACTGAAACTCACCGGAAGGTTGTGGCTGAGGCTATTTACATTCGTTATATCTCCAGAATCGAAGGTCATGAAGTCTTTGCTCATATTAGGGATAGATACTGTGCTGCTGTTGTAGGCATACGTGGAAGGCATAGTTCCCAGATCGGCAGCTGTAGCGGTATTAAAGGAGTAACCCACTACACGTATCGTTCCCGAGCGTGTCAGCAATTTCCCTTGTTTGAGTACAGGAGTGCCCGTACCATTTGAGGTGTAATCGGCGGCCGACTGGAAGACATAGCTATTTCCGGACTTCCAGAAAACAATCAGCCGGAAATAAACTCCTGCAGGTACGGTTGCACGGGTATTTACATGGGGCAGGGTATCTTCCGCCAGTTCCATCGAGGCTATCCGGGGACCGTCATAGTCCGGTTGCTCTCCTGTGCGTGTAGGTGAGAAAGCTTTTACCCCCACCCATTCGGCGATCAAGGGAGGATGGTTACGGGTTGAAGCGTTGTTAAAAGAAGAAGAGTGATAGTTATTGTCACCTGTCAGACAGACATCGATGGGGATTAACTCGTCGGTAGTATCCCCGCTGTCAGGAGATAAATGGGGCATCCCGTCATCTTCAGCACATCCTGCCACCGAAAGGCACAAAAACAGCCATAAGGCTTTACCGAGACACTCTCGCATAATAAAAGTTCTATTCATATACTATGATATTAAAGTGAATAATTATATCAAAGACTCATTGCGAACCTATACATCTCGTATAAGTCCGTAAGACTGTCTGATACAACTTTTATTATGCGTAAGTTTGTGTATTACAATCAGATATAACGCTCTTGAATACACGGTGGCGTTTCAAAAGACGTACGTCTGATGCAACAAAGATAAGGCGCTTTTTTCATCTGTGCAAATCTTTCTGCATCGTTTTAATTATCAGTTATTTATCTATTTCTCTTATATTTAATGCAGAGAGTAAAAATAATGTTTTAAAAGACGTACGTCTTTTGAAACACCGTTCCAAAAGTAAACTTTGCATCTTATAGACCTAATTTCCGTTTAAGCATGACAAATAAGAAGGTTTAATAAAAAGGCTACTGTTTGTATAGATAGTTTTCTTATTAAACTTTCTTGTTTACTTGTCTACAAACTAATCCGAATCTTCGTGCCGAACTACCACAATTCTTCCCTCCATATCTGGACGAAAGTCGGGGATGAACTTTTTGAGGCTACGAAAATCAGGATATCCTATTCTATCGCCTAACAACATTTACGTGGTGAGTTGACAGATGAGGCATTTGTCAATACTGTCTTTGAATTGTAGGAACAAGTCAGTGAAGCGCAAGCCCAACTACTTGGTGCTGCTCTTATATTGTCCAGCAGTGGTTTGGCACAAGTTCATGTGAGTATTGGTGGAGGTGGCTCGCAATCGGATTTGCCGTGGAGTGAAAATAAAATAAAACGATGAAACTATAAAGTATACGAGGTCCAAGTGAAACAACTGTTCGTAAAGCAGAGGTATCGGTTTAACGAGATCAATGATATCGAAGGCTTGGATGCTTAGTTTGTCTTTCACAGCGTGGACAATAATTTTTATGGAGATTGTGCTTGTCATATGCAAGCAAATGCACTTAATAAAGAAACCGACTGAACTTAGGATTGTTTTTTTAAGATTAGTCGGTTTGTGGCTTAAACAATTCATTATCTGCTTATTTTGTATTAATAAAAGATAAATATCTAATATAATATAGTGAGTTTACGGTAACATACATACAGTTGTATGTTGACATCCTTTTATATTATACACAAAAGACTATTATACATTTGTATGCAAAACATCGAAGATAGCAATTATTTGAAGCAGTTTGCTCAAAGAGTCAGAACACTTAGAGAAGCGCAAGGCATCTCACAAGAAAAGCTCGCGGAAAGGGCCGGGCTTCACCGCACCTATATAGGTATGGTGGAAAGACTCGAACGTAACCCTTCACTTGTGTGCATCCACAAAATAGCAAACGGTTTGGGTGTTCATGTAACAGAGTTATTTTAATAATTATAAATCGCTATTATCTCAATTATCTTATGAAGAAATTCAAGATTTCAAATGATGAGGTTACGGAGTTGTCAAATGCTCCTCAATATCAATTTCCAAAGTATGTGACTCAGGTTATTAACTTGGTAAATAGTAACGCTGGCGGTACTCGCCCTAAGGTAGTTGGTCAGATGTCAGAACTGGTTAAAGAGTTTGATGGTAGGACCATTGACGAGTGGATTGAGTGGTACACGGAGAGATACCCTGATGCAATTAATGATGCTACTGAAAAGATCTGGGCCATGTATGAGACCATGAAGGGTGCTTTCAATGCTATCACCAAAGAGATGGTCGAGAATTGGGTGAAAGATCTTGTCTATGGTAAAACCTTCTGTGGTTTGAAATTCCAGACAGCTATTATTTCAGCGATAGCCAATCAGTTAGACAAGTCTTGGAGAGAGGCTGATCCTGAAGAAGAAGCTCAAGGTATTGATGGCTTTATTGGTGACAAGCCACTTCAGATTAAGTCTGCTACATATAAATTAGAAGCACGCCTTTCTGAAACCATCAATGCACCAATAGTGTACTACGACAAGAAGAAGGATGGCATAAGTATTGAGTATAACCCAACTGACTTTTAATAAAATGGCAAAGTCAAAGATAAAATTTAATGATGTGTCTTCTGCTAATGGTACTCAGAAAATACAGCTTCCAAAATACTCTTCTCAAGTTATTAACCTTGCAAATGGTTATTCAAAGGCAACCAGACCGGCAAACGTTGGACAGGTATCTGAAGATATAAAAACTTTCAGAGATGATGAGACTCTTATAGGATATACAAACCAAGATTGGATAAACTGGCATAAAAATAAATATCCAGAGGGCATACAAAAGGCTACTGATGCAACATGGGATATGTTCCAAAAGATGGTACAAAGTCTCAATACTGTAACTAAAGAAGATATTCAAAAGTGGGAAGAGGATTTTGTGTTTTCGAAAACCTATGATGGATTAATGGTCCAAAATGCCATCGTTAAGAAAATAGCAGAAGAGATAAACACTCAAAACTATCGGTTAGCTTCACCCGAGGAAGAACGACAAGGTATTGATGGCTACATAAATAATCATCCAGTCCAAATTAAGTCAGATACATATGATAGAACGGGAAGACTTCATAACGAAGAAATGCAATGTGTTGTAATATCATACCAAAAAAGCAATAAGACTATAATATTTGACTACAATCCAGAAGATTTTCAATAAAATATAAAGCGAAAAGGATAGGTGATTGAGCCTATCCTTTCCTTTTACTCCACAAATTCACTTAGTTTCTTAATTTTAGCTCTATATGTATTCTTGTTTTCCTTAAGTTCAGGTACTTTGTTCATCAGTAATGGATGTTGATTATCAAAATGGAGTACCACATAATAGGGTGAGCTTTGAGGACTGAAGCCATTTTCAATAAGCGTCTCTTTTGTCCAGATTTGGAACATACCCTTTGTCTTCAATTTGAATAACTGAGGTTCGTAACCAGCTGTATGCAGCAATACATATTGCAAACGTTCGAATCCAGCCTGAACTAACACAGAGCCTTTTGTGTTACCTGCACGCAGATAGCAGATTCCTTTTTCGATCATGAGTTGACGAAGTTCCCTGCGTGCATGATTAACCATCACCATAGGTCCTTCGACATCCTTAACTTCCTTGTCTGCATTTGGGACAAACAAATCGTTCTCGTTTGTCAACACAGATTTATCTATTTCAAATTTATTACCATAGATATTCTGCTTAACATCGATCAACTTGTCTAACTTATGAACGTCCACAAATCTATATGGAAGATTGTCCAATGCACATTGAAGGTCGATAGTACTATGATCTTCTTTGGCATCGAATACAGTGTCGCCATTGCCGTTCGACAGCACAACCTTCTCCTTATAGAATTGCAGGAAGTTTTTGTTAATCTCATAGCCTATGGAATTCCTGTTGAGATTTCTTGCAACCAATGCTGTTGTGCCACTACCCATAAAAGGATCAAGAACTGTATCGCCAACAAACGAAAACATTCTGATAAGGCGTTTGGGTAATTCCTCTGGAAAAACGGCAATATGCTTATCCTGTCTTGCACCTCCAAAAGTCCAATGCGAAGAGAAGTATTCATTCCATTCTTCTATTGTAAATTTAGATGCTTCTTTTTTTTCTCTTGATATAGGAGTGGCTTTACCAATTTTCTTGAAAAGAAGGATGTGCTCAAAATCTATTTTAACAATACCCCCACGAGGATAAGGGAAGCTACCCATAATCTTTTCACCTCCAGTAGTGTGCATTGACGTTGGTTTCTGCCATACGATACTCCCCATATAGTCAAATCCTACTTCTTCGCAGAATCTGATAATTTCCGAGTGAATAGGAATTACCTTATATCTGCTATAATAGACAGAACGTGCAAACTGATCGCCGATGTTGATACATAGACGGCATCCTGGTTCTAACACACGAAAACATTCATTCCAAACGAGGTTTAAGTTGTTGATGTACTCCTCATATGAGTCGTTAAAACCAATCTGTTTATCAGAACCATAATCTTTCAATTGCCAATAAGGTGGAGAAGTTACAATAAGTTGAACCGACTCATTTGAAACCAGTGACATCTTACGACTATCGCCGTTTATAAATAAATGCGTTGTACTCATCGTGTTATCTTGCTACTTTGAAGAACGTGTCTTTAAATGGGAGTTCATTCAAATCTGAGTGGTCTTCATATGTAACAACATACTTACCGGTTTCTTGATCCAACAGAATGCTTTCAAGGTAGTTCAGTTCAATTTCTTTCTCCTGATTGGTCATTACCTCGCAATTTAATTTGTTGTTATAATGTTTGATGTCCCTACCAGATGCTCGCCTACTTACGATAAACTCTTTATGTGCGTCAAAGCGTTGCTTGATTAAATTATTACATGAGTCTAACTTCAAGGAATCAATACTCTCTCGGATGATTGTCTCAAAATTTGGATCGATTTCATAACCACAACTATTTCGTCCCAATAACATAGCAGCTTGTGTGGTTGTACCTGTCCCCAAGAAAGGATCCATTACTGTGTCACCCTTTTGTGAAAACATGTTAATCAGTCGATAAGGGACCTCGAATGGATATGCAGCACTTCGCTCACGAGATGTCTTTTTCTGAATCTTTTGCTTTGTGCCCTTGATCTCCCACACGTCAGAGAACCACACATTACGTTCCTCCCAGAAAAAAGAACTCTTCATTCTGTTCAGCTTTGCATCAGCCTTCTTGTATTCACGCTTACTACCTTTACGGAAAATAAGAATCCATTCGTGCTCAAGAGTTACATATGCACCACAAGGTAGCATACCGCTACCCATAAACTTGTTAGGAACATTTGTCTGCTTGCGCCAAATGATATTAGGCAAACCAACAAATCCTATCTCAATACAAGCTTTTGATATACGACTATGGTTGTTGTAAAGTGTGAAATTATCATTGATTGTACGCGTGGCATCTCCTATATTAACACACAGAAAACCACCAACTTTCAATACACGAAAACACTCTTTCCAAACCTTATCTAACTCCCGATGCATCAATTCAAATGCCATCTCAGGATTACTCTCAAGGTTATCGGTAATCTCAGGATTCTGCTTAGCCATAATCTCATCCCACATCTCAATCATTGGATATGGTGGAGATGTTACAACCAAATCTATGGTATTATCCTCAGTTGAAGTCATATGCTGCGAAGCATCAATGTATATTGAATGTACTGTTATCATCTTATTGTATATTATCACGTTTTATATGTAATTTTCTTTTTCTCAATTTTAGGCAATGCATCAAAGCGAACTAATTCTTCGAGTGATACCTGAAGACATTCAGACATCCTGAGAAGCATTTCTAAATTGGGCTGAGAAGAATTCGTTACCCATTTAGATATTGTTGCCTGCCCAACACCAAGTTGCTCTGATAACCACTTGTTGGAAAGATTTTTCTCCGCAAGAATAACCTTTAGGCGATTAAGTTTTTTTTCTGCCATTGTATCTTTATTATTTTCGGTATAAAAATAATAAAGATACTTGAGAATAATTTCTATTTCAGAAATTATTCTATGATTATTACAAGAATTATCTGATGTTTATCATTAAATAACGTTGTTATGTCAATTTCACATTGATCTTAAGGCAAAACTAATGTTATTGGTGCTATACGTAATTTTTAAACCACTATATTTTGATATTGTAAGATCCCTTGAATGATGTATCACTGAAATTCAAGATACAAGTTGTTCACACCAAATTATCGTTAATCATTCGTTTTTTCTGTTTACTAAAGGTGAAAATATCAAATCTTCACCTTTTTGATTGTATCCGGAATCCTCTTCGTTATTATTCTATTGCTTATTTTTTTTCTACAATTGATAAAAATTAGTTGTAAATACATTCAATGTCAGATACTGTCTTATGTACAGAAAGCGTTCTGTGCATAAGACAGTATCTTGTTTTTCATTTCGTCCAATATGTATGGAAGTGCCAAGTTATCAGTATTTTTGTAATCTTTCGATTATGCATTTTATAATTGCATGTGATATAACATTGTCCTCATGCTAACCTTTGAATCAAGTTTGCTTAAGTAGGTTAATTTAAAGAATATTCATTATTAATCTCCTTTTACACAACGTACTGTTTTACCATCTTTCTTTTGGTAAGCCTGAATTTCGGCCGTTCCATTTCTTAAAAGCATAAAATACGAAACAGTTCCACCTGCATCGTCTCTACTTTGATAATATCCTTCAGTATCAGGACCTGTTGTGGCTTCAGTGCCACTGCCTCCCCTATTGTCATTACGATATCCTGCAGCAGGTAAGAAAAGCCCTGTACTACTATTCATAAACCACATGCCTTTATTAATCAATGCTTTGTTTGTACACCGAGATAGCATTGCTAAGGTATTCCTACTTGGAGTACGCCATCCTGTACCATAATATGCAGTATTCAATTTAGAGCAAGGATCTGTATTATTAGTATTTGTATTTCCGGTATAGGTACTATAAAACGTATAATAATAACCTCTATCTGTTGCAGTAGTCCATACGTAATTCGTATTTCCGGTACTCTTCGAATTTCCCGTGGCCCATCTCAACTTCGCCAAGTTATTTTTATCACTTGCCGTACATCCGTTTTGTGTCAGGTTAATGTCACTTGCCGGCAATTGTACTCCCAATTCAAACTTCAGTGTAATGGTATAACTCCGTCCCGGCAGCAACTGCACATTCTGACTTGAGGTGATATTCCGATTATTCGCATTGAAGTAATTACTAAGAGTCAGCGTACCGATATGCACCGTGATCACCCGTGAACCTGAAAAAGGAACTAACCGCACAGTGGCAGTCGAATTATTGACTATATTGAATGTGGACGTATTTCCGGTATTGGCACTTACATTATTTGTAGAGGGACCTATCGTCCAGGCGGACGCATTGCCGCCCTGAGAAACATATACGCCCGTACAGTTGGTAAACGTGTTGCTTACAAACTGCGACAAGGAGAGCTTAACCGTCAGCTTGCAGAGTTTTTGCGTGAAACTAACCGACAGGTTATGGCTGAGCGTATTCACATTTGCCATATCTCCCGAATCATAAACCATAAAATCATTATTCATATCCGGGATAGTGACGGAAGTACCGTTATAAGCATAGGATGAAGGGATCGTTCCCATCGCTGTCGTACTATTGAACGAGTATCCGATCACACGGACAGTTCCCGCTCTGGTGAGTAACTTTCCTTGCCTGAGTGTGGGAGCGGAAGCCCCGTTCGTCGTAAAATCCGCTGCCGACTGGAACACGTAATTGCTGCCCACCTTACGGAAAGCGATCAACCGGAAATAAATGCCGTTGCCCAATGTAGCGGCACGGGTAGTGACTTGCGGCTCTTCGCGGAGTGTCATCCGGACCACTGAAGGACCCTCGTAAGGTACGGCAGCGGGTATGGCCCTGCTGGCGGGTGATTCCTTAACCGGTACCCATTCGTCTACAAGCGTTCTTCCTCCCGTTGTGTCGGGAGTATCAACATGACTTTCCATATAGCTGTCATCCTCAACCCGGCTGACCGTAATAGGGATCATATCCCCTCCGTCCGGTTCCGGGATGTCGGGGTTCACAACATTGTCGCCACACGATGTTATCATTAAAAAAGCCGCGTACAGACAGCATGTGCTTAACACACGAAAGCCTACATACAGAAGTTTTGTCTTCGTATTCATAACTCAAATGTTTAAAAATGAATAAAATAGATCATGCTCAGCAAGGCCTTCCCATTAAAAAATGGACAGACCGGCTATAGCAGGCTGTGAATACAGCTTTTATTTTGCGGTAAGTTTGTGTAAATTAGACAGATAGAACGGCTCTTGTGTTTCAAAAGACGTTCGTTTTTTGAAACACGGTCTTTACTCTGTGCACTGAATACAAAAAGAAGAGATAAATGTCTGATAATTAAAGTAATGCAAAAAGATTTGCACAGATGAAAAAAGCGGCTTATCTTTGTTGCATCAGACGAACGTCTTTTGAAACGTTACCTTCCTTTTGATAAAACACAACCCACTTATTACAAGAATCATTTTTTTCCAAATGCTTCATTATTAGCTTTATCCTTTCGTTACATCAGTGGGTAACCGGATTGATAGTCTGGCAGTATTTTTGCTGGATGTTACCATTCTTATATTATTTGTTTCCTGCGTTATATCGCTTCTGTACTATTCTGGCTAACCTTGCATCAACAATCACACATCGTATAACTACTATAAATTTAAAATCAAAATGAACAGAGAGAACAAACCTTTATTCCTATATACCTTTATCACCGTCTTTGGTGGATTGATTGTGGGATTAAATATGGCAGGTATTTCCGGAGCCGTTCCTTTCTTACAGGAACAATTCATGTTGGATGATATGGCTTTGGGATTGGTGGTAAGTATTCTGACCGTAGGTTGCCTTTGCGGTGCTTTGCTGGGAGGAGGTTTCAGTGACCGTTATGGCAGGCAGAAAGTGATGTTCTCGTCAGCTATCTTTTTTATTGTTTCTTCTTTAGGTTGCGCATTGTCTGTCAATCTGGTTTCACTGCTGGTTTTTCGTCTGGTATGTGGGCTGGGGATCGGCGTGATTTCTGCCGTAGCACCTATCTATATATCCGAGATTTCTCCTGCCCGGTTGAGGGGAACACTGGTCTCTTACAATCAACTGGCCATTGTGATAGGAATTCTGATTGCTTATATTGTAGATTATATATTGCTGGACTACGAGCGGAACTGGCGCCTGATGCTGGGATTCCCGTTCTTCTTTAGTGTAGCCTACCTGCTACTGTTGGTTATATTGCCCGAGAGTCCGCGATGGCTTTCGGCCCGCGGAAAAGCAGGCAAAGCCAGACAGGTGGCCAGTAAACTGAACCTGAAAGCCGGTGAGATGATCGTGTCCGACACAAACACACAAGAAGGTAGAGATAGGATAAAGGTAACAGAATTGTTTAAGGGTAACTTGGCTAAAGTGGTTTTCATAGGTTCTATACTGGCCGCCTTACAGCAAATTACGGGTATTAACGTCATTATTAATTACGCTCCTTCTATTTTTGAGATGACAGGTGTTGCCGGGGATATTGCTCTTGTGCAATCCATCCTGGTGGGCGTGGTGAATCTGTTGTTTACCCTGATTGCTGTATGGCTGGTCGATAAAGTGGGACGCAAAATCCTGCTTCTCGCCGGAAGCTTGGGAATGAGTCTTTCGTTGCTTTATTTGGTCTACACCTTTGTTGTACCTGCTGCCAATGGCATCGGCGCATTGATAGCCGTGCTGTGTTACATCGGGTTCTTTGCAGCTTCGCTGGCACCGCTGATGTGGGTGGTAACTTCCGAAATCTATCCTTCCCGTATCCGTGGAACGGCTATGTCACTCTCTACCGGAGTCAGTTGGTTATGTACGTTCCTCACCGTTCAGTTTTTTCCTTGGATACTGAATAACCTGGGCGGATCGGTCGCATTCGGAATCTTTGCTGTTTTCAGCATCGCTGCATTCGCATTCATTTTATTTTGTGTGCCCGAGACTAAAGGAAAGTCGCTGGAGGCAATAGAAAAAGAATTGGGAGTGGATAAAGAAGCTGAAAAGACCGCAAAAGAAGAACATGCTTTCTCGAAAATATAATAAACACAAAATTGGATATAAGTATGAAACAAAGTAAAAGAAATGTATGGTTGTCCGTTTGCGCAGGACTCTTGTTCTGTTCGTGGGGATGCGGTTCCCAAGTGTCGGATAAGCCGGTAACACTGGAAACGCTGTTGGACGAAATGGTATCGGTGGAGGAACAGGCGCTATATCCGGTTCCCTCTTATACTTGTCGTCAGGAAAGTAGTTATGACCGTGCATCGGTATCACCCGATTCTACCGGTTGGTTTGCCAACAGCGATGGGTTTGGAATCAAGCGGGTAGATACGATAGCAGGCCGTATCGAGAAAGTAATGTTCGACGAAGTCGGACCGGGGGCTATCACCCGTATCTGGATTACTACTATTGACAAACGCGGTACATGGAGGTTTTATTTCGATGGTTCCGACCAGCCGGGCTGGATCATTCCTGCTTACGACCTGATGCGGATCAATGTGCCCGGACTGGGAAAGGGAATGTTGCAGGCACACACCAGCTATACGCCCGAAGGAAAGGGAGGAAATACCCTGTTCCTGCCTATCCCGTATGCCCGTGGATGTAAAGTGACGTTCGAAGACGAGCCGGGAGTGAATCCTACTCCAAAATATTACCACATCAACTTCCGTAAATATCCGGAGGGTACACAGGTGGAGACTTTCTCTAAAGAAGTGGTAGAGAGAGCAGCACAGAAAATAGCTGAAGTAGACGATCGTCTTCTTCATCCGACGGCCGGACGTAAAGGTGAAATGATCCGGGAGAATAAGAACCTTCTTTCTTCCGATTCACTGACCATTCCGCTGCCGACAGGTGAAAATGCGGTGTATGAAGTGAAGTTCAATATCCGTGTTGATAATCCGGAGCAATATGCGCAATTGATGCGGGAATTGGTGTTCAGTGCCACATTCGATGGGAAGCAGACCGTATGGGTGCCCTTGAGTGATTTCTCCGGAGGTGGTATGGGTGCTCCCAAAGTAGATAGTTGGTATCTGACGTCCGACGGGAAAGGGAACATCTCCAGTCGCTGGTTGATGTCTTACCGCAAAGCGGGAGTCTTGAAAGTACTGAACCTTTCTTCCCAGCCGGTTGATGCTGAACTGGAGGTAAACGTGGCTCCGTTGAAGTGGAATAAAGACCGGTCATTGTATTTCTATGCTTCATGGAGGCAGGAGAACGGTATCTACATCCATGATAAACCCGAAGAGGCTGATCAGTGTGTAGAATGGAACTTCGCTACACTGAAAGGAAAGGGCGTCTATAAAGGTGATTTACTTTCACTGTACAATCATGCTCCGTTGTGGTATGGCGAGGGTGACGAGAAGATTTGGGTAGACGATGATACTTTCCCTTCACATTTCGGCACAGGTACGGAAGACTACTATAATAGCTCTTGGGCACCGGTAGTGCCTTTCTATACTCCATTCGGAGGAGCTCCGAGAGCCGATTTGGAAAGCTCTCACGGTTATAATGCTTTCTATCGCACCCGCCATCTGGATGGCATCCCTTTCAATAAGAGCTTTAAGTTCGATATTGAAATGCTGGGATGGAAACGGGGTGAGGTTGATTATGCCACTACCATTTACTGGTATGGTGATCCGGAGGCACAGGTATTTGGAACTTCAGGTATTGAAGAAGCCCGCCGGCAGCTGCTGCCTGCTGTCGAAGCTTCGGCAAACTGAAAAACATATGATAGTATTATTTAAATTTTTAATTAAATCTAATTGGTGAATATGAAACATGAAAGACCTTACCTTGTGGCCTCCGGAAGTGACTGGCTGCAAGAAGTGTTGAGAAGGCTTTTGGTCTGGGTGGTTGTCTTGTTCTCGGGGACAATGATGGCATACGCAGGCAATCTGGATATCAGCCAGGTGAAAGTCATTACGGGTACGGTGACCGAAAAGGAAACAGGTGACCCGCTGATCGGAGTAAACGTGTCGGTAAAGGGTACTTCGAAAGGTACGATTACGAATCTGAATGGTGAGTATTCGGTTGATGTGAATTCGGATAAAGATATTCTGGTATTCTCATTTATTGGAAAGGCTACACAGGAGAAAGCTGTGAAGGGATTAAGCAAGATCGACGTGGTAATGGCCGATGATGCCACGATGTTGGGTGAGGTGGTTATCCAGACCGGATATATGACGCAGCGCAAAGCCGATCTGACCGGTTCGGTTGCCATTGCTAATACCTCGGATTTGGCTCAGAATCCTTCGACTAACGCACTGAAGTCTTTGCAGGGAAAATTGCCGGGTGTATTTATTACTGCCGATGGTAGCCCCAGTGGAAATGCTTCGATACAGATTCGCGGACTTACGTCATTGAATGCACAACCCAACCCGCTGATCGTACTCGACGGATTGGCAGGCGATTACAACTTGAGGGACATCAACCCGGCGAATATTGAATCTATTCAGGTGTTGAAGGATGCTGCTTCGGCCAGTATTTATGGTTCGAGAGCTGCCGGTGGTGTGATCATTATCGAAACAAAGAAGGGTAAAAAGGGTGAATCGAAAATCAGCTACGAAGGTCGTGTACAGTTTTCCAAGTGGGTTAATAAACCCGACTTACTGAATACTGAAGAATATGGACGTGCCATCTGGCAGGCGTATGCCAACGATGACAAACTGGGTGAGATCAAACAGAGTGTTCGTTTCTTCGATTACGACTGGAGTTATGACGGTAACGGTTATCCGGTGCTTAACTCCGTGAAACCGGTGGAATGGCTGAATACAGCCAAGACTATGCGCTCGGCCGATACTAACTGGATCGACGAAATATCTCGCACCGGAGTATCGCAGAATCATCAGATCTCAGTATCGAGTGGTACTGATAAATCACGTACTTTCTTCAACCTGGGTTATGAAAATACGGAAGGTATTCAGATTGAAACCTTCTGGAAGAAATATTCGGCCCGCTTGAATTCGGAATACGATTTATTGAATGGTCGTCTGAAAGTAGGTGAGAATCTGGAGTTGAACTACATGAACTATCGCGAAGCCAATCATACTCAGCTTGCAGCGAATGAACCCCCTATCATTCCTGTATATACCGAAACCGGTGGCTGGGGTGGTGCCTCTCTCGACGTGGGTATGGACGATTATCGTAATCCGGTGAAAGACCTTATCCTGGGGAAAGACAATGTCAATAAGTTTCTGAAGGTAATTGGTAATACGTATGCCGATTTGATGATTATCAAAGGTTTGAATCTGAGAACATCGTTCGGTGTAGACTATCGCGGTTCATACTATCGGGCAGTCGATAAAAAATGGGGTGAAGCAGACGGTTCGGGCCGTGATGAAAAGTTCAACTATGTCCGCAACAATCAGACTCATTTCCTGGAATACCAGTGGACCAACCAGATCAACTATAACGGGCAATTCGGAAAACACTCGATAGGAGCTGTAGTCGGAATGGAATTCACGAAAGCTGAAAGCGAAGCATTCTATGCACGGAAAGACGGTTTGACCCTGGAAGACAGAGACTATGCTTTTTTGAGTTCGGCTACCGGCGACAAGATTACAGAGGCTACCGGTTCGGGTGATGCTTATGCTCTGTTGTCATACTTTGGTAAGTTTAACTATTCGTATGCTTCTAAATATCTGGCATCGGCAACGTTACGTTATGACGGTTCTTCCAAGTTCGGTGCTGATAACCGTTGGGCAGTTTTCCCTGCATTTTCGCTGGGATGGAGAATCAAGAACGAACCGTTCCTTGAGAATGTAGATTTTCTTTCGGATCTGAAATTGAGATTCAGTTGGGGACGTAACGGTAACTCGGCTATCCCGAGTGGATACCTGCAAAGCAGCTATGTAGCCGATTATAACGGAACTTCTTATGCTATGAACGGACAGGAAAGCGGTTCTTTACAGTCTGGTTTCCGCAAATACCTCACCGGTAATTCGACACTGAAATGGGAAACGGTAACACAGACCAATTACGGTATCGATTTCGGTTTCTTCAATCAGAGCCTGGTCGGAACTATCGACTATTTTTATAAGAAAACAACCGATATGCTTTATTTACCCCCTTATATCGGTGCGTTTGGTGAGGGTGGAGATACTTATGTGAATGGTCCGAGCATGGAAAACCGAGGAGTTGAAATCTTGTTGACATACCGGAATAACCTTCCGTCTGGATTTAGTTACAGCATTACGGGAAACCTTGCTACCTTCAAGAATAAGATTACCGAATTGCCTGACAACGTGAGAAGTGTATATGGTGGAAACGGTATGTTGGACGATATTATCGGACGTCCTCGTAACTCTGTCTACGGATATGTGGCAGACGGAATTTTCAAGACTCAGGAAGAGGTGGACAACTCACCGCAACAGGCTGGAAAAGGCTTGGGACGTATCCGTTACAAGGACCTTGATGGCGACGGACGCATTACTCAGGATTATGACCGTACGTGGATTGGTGTCAGCGATCCGGACTTTACTTATGGTTTGAACCTTCAGGCTTCATATAAGAATGTAGATTTGGCTCTCTTCTTCCAGGGTGTGCATGGCGGAGATGTTTGGGATTCATGGATTGAATACAGTGACTTCTGGAACATTCAGGATGTGAATAATACCAATCACCTGAAAGGCGTATTTAATGCCTGGTCTCCCCAGAATCCGGATTCTAACATTCCGGCTCTGTCTACTCGTAACACCAATGATGAAAAGCGTACATCTACGTATTTCCTCAAAGATGGTTCGTACCTGAAGCTGAGAACTGTGGAATTGGGATACACTTTCCCGGAAAGCCTGGTGAAGAAAGCCATGATCAGCCGTTTGCGTGCTTATGTTTCGGCTAACAATGTGTTCACCATCAAGAAATGGTGGGATAGCAACCGCTTCTCGGGTCCCGATCCTGAAATTCGTGACTTTGGCTATGTCATTCCATTTACCGCTACAGTTGGAGTTAATATAACCTTTTAAATAGAAATAGTATGAAAACCTTTTATAGTTTATTTCTGTCATCTGCCCTTTTGCTTTCCTTGTTGGTGACGAGCTGTGCCGACCAATTGAATATTAACCCTAAAGGGGTGCTGGCTGATGATTTATTATTAGGAAAGCCTGAACATATTGATGATTTTGTGACTCCGTGCTATTCGCTGATCCCTTATCTGCCCTGGTCGGAAGCTCATGCATGGTGGATGCATGGTTCCATCCGGTCGGATGATGCTTACAAAGGCGGATCGGGTGTAAGTGACCAGTCTGCCTGGCACGATATGGAAGTTTTCTCTTCTGTGACCGCTAATGTAGGCAATAATGACGGACCTTGGTTCAAGGGATATGTAGCGATATCCAGATACAATCTGGCACTCTATGCCCTGTCTAAAGTTACCGATGAAAACTATCCGTTGAAGGGCGTACGTACCGGTGAAGTGAAATTCTTGCGTGGAGCTACCTATTTCTTTATGAAGACTCTGTGGAGATATATTCCTTGGGTAGATGAAGAGAATGGCAGAACAGTGGAAGATGTGACCAATATCTCGAACCGTCCTAATGGTACTGATGATACATATTTGTGGGAGCATATTGTGGCCGATCTGGAAGAAGCTGTCAGACTGTTGCCTGAAAAGCAGGAAGAGATAGGCCGTATCAATAAGAATGCTGCACGGGCTATGGCTGCCAAAGCGTTGTTGTTCATGGCATACAAGCAAGATGAAAGACATCAGGTGGTTGAGGTAGATAAGGCGATTCTGGAACGCGCTCTGGTTTATATTAACCAGATCACCGATCAGGAAGGTGGAAATGTAGGTTTATGTGAAGACTTTGCCGAAAACTTCTTGCCGGAATATGATAATGCTACCAAAGAAGCAATTTGGGAAATCCAGTATTCTATCAACGACGGAACATCAAGTGGTGGAAATACAAACAATGGTGCAGAATTGAATGCTCCTTCCTGGGAACCTTATTTCCCATGTTGTGACTTCCATAAGATGAGTCTTAATATGGCAAATGCTTTCAGAACTGATAAAGATGGTTTGCCTTTGTTCGATACGTTTAATGATGCGGAACTGAAAGGAAGATTCAAAGAGTATTTCAGTGAAAATACTTTCGATCCTCGTCTGAGTCATACAGCAGCCATCCCGGGATATCCTTATAAATATAATCCGGACTTGTTGTATGAAGAGAAGGCTTCCAGAAGCCCCGGTGATTATGGTTATCTGAAATCTGTTAAGGAATTGGTACCTGCCGGTTGCGATTGTATCATTGTAAACCGCAACTCAATGAACGTGAAACAAATACGTTATGCTGAAGTTTTATTGTGGAAAGCTGAAATTCTGATTCAGTTGGATCGCCATAAAGAAGCTCGTCCTATCATCAATAAGCTACGCGAACGTGCCAATAACAGTAGAATCCGTCTATTGATGGCAGACGGTACTCCTTATATGAATTATAAAGTTAGTTTATATACTGACGAGGCTGCATGGACCAAAGAGTATGCATGGAAAGCACTGATGTTTGAGAATCGTCTTGAAATGGCATGTGAGGGAAGACGTTTCTTCGACCTGCAAAGATGGGGAATTCTGGAACCTACGATGAATGCTTATTTCAAGAAAGAAAAAACTCGCTTCTCGTGGATGAATAATGCTGTCTTTGTTGCAGGAAGAGATGAATATAAGCCTATTCCTCAGCAACAGATGAACTGGGCGAAAGGAAATTATATACAGAATCCGGGTTACTAATAAAAAACAGACGATTATGAAAAGAATACTATATTTTTTCTCTGTGATGCTTTGTATACTTGCTGTCACAGGTTGTCAGGATCGCGATATCATTGATTTCAAGGATGGGGTTTCTTTGCCCCCGGTGACCGATTTGAAATCGTCACTATCACCTGATAATGAAGCTTTGATTGAATGGAAATTGCCTACAGCGATTCCGGAAGAGGTGGAACGTCCTTTATCCGTTTATGTTCAGGTTTACAAGGGGGCGGTGTTAGAGCATCAGATTTCTTTGGAAGGTGAGCCTACTTCGTGGGAATATACACTGAAAGAACCTGAATCGAAATACAGGATTGTGGTTAAGGTCCAGGGGATGTTGAAAGAAAAGCCTTATGGGCAGTCAGACGAGATTTATTCGTTGGGACAAACAGTTTCTATAAATTGATTGAGAGAAAGAGGCAGCGTCGGGACGACGTTGCCTCTCTTCATTTTATGCTTTCTCACATCGGATGATGATTTTTCTTTCATCGTTCAGGGTAGTAGCAAACAGATAGATATCACCTCCGTCAGCTATTTTTAGCCGTTTTCGTAGTTCTGCCACAGATTGTGGGAAGTTGCGGACAGTGAGGTTGGCTTTATCCACTTCATTTAAGAGATTCTTCAGTTCTTTTTTGTTGAGGCCTGAGTAGCCGGTCACCCGGAAGATTCGGCCTGGAAACTCTTCTATCCGCTCATCCGAGGTGTAGAGATGGCTGTTGGGATGGAGCTTGCTTAAATGAAACGCAGAAGCGATGCTGCGGAAAGCACCGGCTTTGAGAATAGAGGCATTGGGTTCATACAAGTAAGTACCTATTTTATGGGTGTAAGAGCAATCGGTGCTCTGCTCTGTTTCGCGCGTAAAGACGAAACGCTGTATTTTTCGGTTTGCAAAGTTGATGCAGACGATAGGTTGCGATAGGGTAGGCAGGATCGTCGGAGATGTCTTTTCGGACCGTAACATTAACAACAGTTCCTTACATTCGTTGTTGACGGAGATAATGTGGACCTCAGAAACATGCTTCATATCCCGTATAGCCAGAGAAAGGTCGAGCATTGGGGAAAGTTTGATTATAACCTGTTGCCCTTTTTCGAGCAATAATTCCTCCAGTGCGGCTGCATTAGGTTCACAGTCGGATATGGCTACTGTTTTTCCGCCATGTTCATTGCGGCGTGCCGGGTCCAGGAAGATACAGTCTGTGGGCGACATTGTTTGCAAGTACTCTACTCCGTCGGCATTTTGTATCCGGATCTGCTTTAATCCCAATAATGGAAAATTGTGAGCGGCAATCTCGCAAAGTTCTTTTTGGCGTTCGATGTAGGTGACTGTTTTAAACCGGGCTGCGAGAAAAGCACAATCAATACCGAATCCGCCCGTAAGATCGACCAGCGTTTCTCCCTGCGCCAGTGAGGCTTTGTAGAGTGCGGTGATTTCCGATGAACATTGCTCCAATGATAAATGACGTGGATAAAGAAGGTTTTCCGTAGCATGCCAACTTGGTATTTTTGAAGCGGCGGCTTGCCATCCGGCTATCTGGACGATAGCAGAGGACATGTCAACCTGGGGATATTTCTTTGCCTGTAATGCGAGGGAGCGTATATCGTCATTGCGATGCTCCCGGATAAACAGGACTGTTTCCGGAGAAAGGTACATATCTTATTTTAGTTTATAAGTTTATACTTTTGTTTTGCTTCGTCTCGGCTGCACAGGTTAAAGTGCCACCATTCGCTGGGGAGTGCACGGAATCCTGCACCTTTCATGATTCTTCTTAGTAGAATTCGGTTTTCGCGTTCTTGTTGCGTCATTTTTCCCTTTTTCACGAGTTCTGCTTCGTTTGTAATATGCGATGTTGCACCCATATAATCAACTTCGGTTCCCATAGAAAGTGGGTGCCCGAGAGAGTCTACTATGCCGATGTCTACTGCCAGGCCATAATTATGCAGTCCTCCTCCTCGTGCCGGATTAGATACATAGAAATATTTAGAGGTTCCTTTTACAACATCCCACATCTTTTTCTGAACGGACATCGGACGTGCTGCATCATAAATCATCAGGCGATAGTCAGGATGCTCTGCTTTGAGTAACAGGTGTGCCTGCAAAAGGGCTTTAGCTGCGTCCGGATGGAGATATGCCTCTTTCAAATCACCATAAAGAAGTTGACCGGTGAAATTATCCGGGGTGGCATACATCAGGTTGATTATGAATGTAGAGTCGAGTTCGGAGATATTTACCAGTCCGATTGAGTCCAGATAAAGAGCTGTTTGACTTTTGGCTGCAATCGGTTGTGGCTTTTCTGGGGCTATAAGATTTATGGAGTCCATAGGTACGGGATAGAACTGCGTTTCCTTATTCCGGCAAGAGGTTGTGATAAACAGTAATAGGATGAAAGTTGCTAAAGATCCGGGCTGCATATGATTTTTTTAGTTGAATTATAAATGCAAAAGTATAAAAACATATGCGCATATTTTAGAAGTGAGGAAGTTTTTCGTTTTTAAGGCTTGTCCTATATGTACCTCATCGGATTTACAATGCATTATAAATTAGATTCTCCCGATAGCTTTTTTGAGTAAAAAGCATTAGTCTTTTCATCGTGCCTGTCTTTCCTGCCATACTTGTTTTCCTCTGATATTTGCTTTGAGAGGATCATTTGCTTTCGGTTTATTGTTGTAATCGTTAATTTAATTAAAATGAAGAAGATCAGGAGTAGGCTAATGAATGTGAAGCTATTCCTTTTCGTACATTTGGCAGAAAGGAGTAAAAGCTGTATTGCTACGAATGTAAACTATAGGATTTAGAATGATATGGAACATGTTAATGGTCAAAATAATGAAATTACATTGATTTTCCCACATAATCGGATTGACTGTATGGCTTCTCAGAACGAACGGTTTAATCGGATTATAAATCAAGCTAACATAACGATCATTGGGAATAACAATCACATTTCAATGTATTGCGATTCTGAAGATAGTGCGGAAGAATTGTTGCTAAGTGATGGATTTCTTCTGATTGTAAAAGGAGATAATAATATAGTAAATATAGGGACGATTATTTTACGCTATTCTACCATATTGGGTATGACGGGATTGAAGCTTATTATTGGGCAACTTCCGGGACTGGGATCCGGTGTTTCAAGAATGGCTAATAATTGTCGGGTAGATATTGGAAATCGTGTAGTAATTAATGGCGTTACATTATATTTGCAAGAAGATGATTCGTGCATCAGTATTGGAGACGATAGTCAGTTGAGCTGGGGCGTTGATATATGGTGTACCGACGCACATACGATAACGAATTTAGAAGGTGAGCCGATAAATTTTGCTAAGAGTATCGTAATAGGTAAGCATGTATGGATCGGAAAAGATGTGAAGGTTTGTAAAAATGTGAAAGTCTCTGATAATAGTATTATTGGTTGGGGGAGTATCGTAACAAGGGTATTTAATGAGCCCAATGTAATTATTGCGGGTGTTCCGGCTAAAGTTGTAAAACAGGGGATTAACTGGGACCGTAGATGTATCAATAAGTATTTAAAAGGATGACTACTGTTAGTTGCAAAAGAAAAGTGAGGGTATAGGTAGAGGTAATTGTAAATAGAGGTGCTGCTCTCTATGGAGAGTCCTTTCTATTTCTTCTTCTCATATGATGAAAGTGATACCCCTCATATTTCCGGGACATTGTTTCCATTACTTTTTCTTGGCTCATATCGTTTGTTTTCGATAGTTGCCTCAATTCGGATACAAAAGTTGTTATAAGTTCTTCTCTCGTGATTCCACATATGGTAGAGTACGCAAAATCGAGGCTGATATCGTTCAGTTGGTTTAGATCACTAAATACACTGTCTTGTGCGAATTTTGTTACCCCAGTCAGGAGAACAAAACGCAGATAGCGGTCGGTACTCTTCAATACTCCATAAAACGCTTTCAAAGTGTTACAATATTCATCCAGCAATTCCCCATTGTCCAATGCCTGCAAAAGAGGCTTGTCATACTCGTCAATCAGCATGACTACCCTCGGGCGATAAGTTCAGATGCACGGCGGATCACACCGATAAAGCGTTGTGACAAGGTTTCTTCATCCACCCCATGTCTGTACTTTAATTCCTACTGTGTCAACTAGCTACTCAATATCGCATGTAACGCCTGAGGCGAATCGTATTTGGTGGCATTTAGATCCAGGTATAACACCGGGTACTCTTTCCACTCCGTCTCTGATTTCTCTATGGCAAGTCCTTCAAATAGCTCTTTTTTTCCTTTGAAATATGCTTCGAAAATGGAAAGTAATAGAGTTTTGCCAAATCGACGGGGGTGACTCAGAAAATATGGAGTACTGGTGGAAGCTATTTTCCACAATAGTGCTGTTTTATCTACATACAGGTACTCACCCTTACGGAGTCTCTCAAAGGTCTGTATCTCTATCGGAAATTTATGGTTCAAATCAATCATTTTTATATTAAACAGGGATTCCTTCTTTTTCTATTCTTTTGAGTAGTGAACTACGTAAGCCTTGTCTTAATCGAACTAAATCGACTTTACAGCCAAATAAAGATTGTAGTGCTTCACGAATATCAAACATGACAAAAGGATCTGCCTCTTCCAAATCAACAAATACATCCACATCACTATCTAGTCGATTCTCTCCACGAGCTACCGAACCAAAAATTCCGATAGAACGGATGCCATATCTGGAAGCATGCTTCTCTTTGAACTTCTTAAGCATAACAATATATTCTTCTTTTGTTTTCATCTTCTTTTAGCTTAAACGTTAAATACACATCTAATGTGTGTTATTACTTTTCTCTTCCGCCTAAAACTATCTTAAAGGATTAGGGAGGAAATGAATTTTATTTCTATACTCTGTCAAAGATAACGAAAAGAAGATTGTACTTATATCCTCTTTCATCTTTTTTTGAAACTATTGTATTGCGATTTAAGTTTTAGGAGTAATCCCAATTAGCTAATATCAATCAGCTCTCAACTTTGCTGTATATAGAAGTATAGCATGTTGAACAGACTTTTTCCTCCCCCACCACCCTTTTATCGGTAGCCCTTTCTCCCTTTTTGTTTGATTGTTTTATGGTTTAGAAAGGACACATTTCTCACCCTTTTGCCCCTTCCTCTTCGTTCCAAGAGAGCGGACTTTGTGCTATTCGTATTTTTATCTCTGTTCCTGATGTCGGGCTCCTCAAAGCGGTACTTATATACCCTTACTGAATCGGACAGGATCTTGTCAGCGAAGGAATTTCCGGAGATGTACGCATCTGCAAGGCTGTGTCCAAGGGTGAAGAGGAAAATCTCCAGTCCTGCGGGTAGTATTTTTCACTTTAGTTTTGCAGATCCTATCTCCTATTTGATATTGTTGAAAAGATCAGGTCGATAAACTCAATAAGGGCATAAGTGGATTTTAAAAAAAGTCGTCCGACGAACAGAGACAAGAATATGATTGAAAAAAGATTGGTCTCAAAATCTAAACGAGCATTAAGTTTGAAACAAATTAAAATAATACGATTATGAAAGTATATGATGTAAACGGCATTGTAGTAGTAGAGGCGTATTTTGTAAACGATCCAGATAAACCTTTTATTCCTAAAGATAGATACAGAGAAACAGAAGTGGACAAGTACAAACGTAGTGTAGATTCCCTGATAACAAGCTGTGGTGACAGATATGAAATCGTTTTCAATAAGTCTGTTGTTCTCAAAGAAACACGCTCCATCAAACGTATTGGTAGCAACGAACGATATACATACCTCGTCACGGAAAAAGCTTTAGAGAGTCTTAAAAAACAATACATACATGTTTCTGATTTTTAAGAATAGGTTTAACCAGCAGGGAGAAATCTCTGCACAAATACATAAGAGCAATGAAAGCTATTACAAAAGAAGAAACATTGAATAATAGATTTTGCAAGTGTGATAAACGGACTAATAGAGTGACAGTAACCAAACCAACAAGGGAATGAGTGTTAAGAATGAGAAGATGTACACTTTTGCCTTTATATTGTTTCATCGAGATTAAAATTTAGAAATGTTGAAGGATAATAATCCTATTCCCAGTTGTAGTAAAGGTTTTGTATGGCAAAAGTATCTTTCTTCTAGGCACGCTTCTGCTCTTTGTGGAAATAATTGTACTTGACAAAAGCCTCTATACCTGTATTCTCCATAAACTCGTAGTTTTGTTCGCTTCCATAACCGGCATCGGCCACTACTATAGAGGATTGCCTATGATAAGTCTTTTGAAAAATTTTCGAAAAAGGAATTAGAGTTCCCGTATCTTCGGCCCGTCTGCAAATCCCCAGATTGAGTAATAAACTGATTCTCTGTAGTAATCTGTATGTTATAGGCAGGTTTCAATTGCTCGTTTTTCAATGAGGTTGTGTCAAGTTTGAAGTGAACCCTAAAAGTTAGACAAAACACTTTTAGGGTTTATTTTATATGATTAAGTACACATTTACAAGGAAGCTCTATTTAGTGAGCGAAGTTAAGGCCGGCAAGTCCATTAAAGTTCTTTTAAGAGAATACAATCTTCATGAAAACAAACTTCTTGAATGGGTCAGACTTTATGAGCGTTACGGAAATGACGGCCTTAAGAAGCCTGAACCTAAAGCCTACGCCTGATTTTAGGGGAAAAGTCGTGCGATTAATATTAGAAAAAGGTGTACCTTTGTCCCATGTATTAATCGATTATCGTATAAGTCGCACCGCGCTTGATAGCTGGGTACGTTTAACCCGTAATAAGGGCTACACGGCACTCTGCCAATACCAACGTCGGGGCCAACCGCCAAAAGATATGGGTAAACCCAAGAAGAAAGAACCGCAGACGGAACTGGAGAAACTCCAGGCAGAAAATATCCGTCTGAGAGCAGAAAATGCGCTACTAAAAAAAGCAAAGGCCTTAGTCGAGGAAAAGAAAGCCCAGACACATCTGAATGGGCAGAAGTCATCGACGGACTAAGGTTACAATATCCTCTTAACTTATTATTGAGGTTAAGAAAGATGGCTCGTTCCATATTCGACTATCATTTGAAACGCTTAAAATCGAGCGATAAATATGCAGAGGAGAAAGATATGATAGAATCCATTTTACATGAGCATAAAGGTCGCTATGGCTATCGACGCATTGTAGCGGAGATGCAATCCCGAGGCTTTACAGTCAATCATAAAACCGTACGAAGGCTGATGGGCACTATGGGGCTTAAAAGTAAAATTAGAAAGGTCCGCTACCGTTCGTACAAAGGCGGGATCGGCAGGATCGCTCCAAATATAATCAATAGGAACTTTATTGCTCAAGCTCCCAATTGTAAATGGGCAACGGATGTCACGCAGATAAATATAGGTTCAGAGAAGCTGTATCTTTCGCGCATATTGGATGTGTTCAATGGTGAAATAATATCTTATAACCTCTCCGGAAGTCCCAATCTTAAGCAGATATACGATATGCTTGACAAGGCGTTTGCTAAGTTCGACAATTTTGACGGACTAATTATACACTCTGATCAAGGGTGGCAATATCAACATTCTGGTCATCGACAGCGGCTTACTCAGCATCATGTCTTACAAAGTATGTCTCGGAAAGGTAATTGTCTTGACAACGCCATGGCTGAGAACTTTTTGGGTATTATGAAATCCGAACTGCTCTATGCTGAAAAGTTCGAATCTGCAGAAGACTTCATGAAGGTTTTAGACGAATATATTGATTACAACAACAATAAAAGAATTAAATATAGATTAAAAGGAAAGAGTCCGGTCCAATACCGAACTCTTTCAATATAGTTAAATAATTTACTGTCCGACTTTTTGGGGACACTTCACTTATACATTTGATATCTGAAAAAGAAGTGATTGAAAATTTTAATTAAGTAAGCTGGGATGTGTAATGGATCTTGATGGAAATGTGTGGAAAGGGATGTTAGATTGTGAAAAACAAATTGTGTCTGGTTAGTAGGGATATCTGATAGTGGATATCCATAAGCAGGATAGGGTGCGGAATATATTTCAGTTCCACTCGGAAGCGAAGGAGTACCGCCTGATCTTTGACGACTGTTTGTGTGTCACCTTTCTGCATAAGAAAGAGAAAAGCAAGCTTATTCATTTGTATGGAGGTCTTTCGTCTTTACCTCTATTGATAAGGGAGGAGAACGCACAGTATTGGCTTATCTTTTAGCTTCGAATACTGTACTGCTGTATGGATATGCTAAGAGTCGGATAGCGTGTGATTGGTGTTCATGTGTGTGGATAATGTATATGAAGCCTTGTCATTCGTGTGCTATTATACCCGTAACGTACAGGAAGAGTATATGATTTTTCTTGAAAGAAAAGTTGGGACAGTTATTCTTGAAACTCCGAAATGGAATCCGATCTGGCAGGCTAACTTCGTGGTGGTTTCCTTGAATAAGATAGCAATTGATCAGCAAAGAAAACAATATCTGGGGATGGAAGGGGCTAAATGAAAGACCGTTCACATGTCTTTCCTTTGTTCGGAGGTAAAAGTATATCGGTATTATTAAAACAGTGTTTAGCTTTAGTAAAGTTACAAGAGATACATTTGTTGGTGTGATATTCGGTTGATTAGGAGAAGTTCTAGACTCTATTGGCTTGTTTCTGTATAAGTTACATTTTATGTCAGAATTAGATGCTAAATTAAATATATTTAATGTTACATGATATAATAAGTAAGTATTAATGATATCAGTGAAATTGAAGTTAAATATGTACAGGTGTTATAAGAATGGTACATATCCTTTGGTATTTCAGATTATTCAAAATCGTAGAAAGAAACTAATATATACAGGTTATCGTCTGTTTCCTAAAGAATTTGATAATGTGAATGGAGTCGTATGTGCTGTAGAAGGTTCCTCTTTCAGTATTTGTGAGGCCAATACCATGAATAGCCGTTTGAAGGAGGAACGCATACGCATTTATAAGGAATTTGAAGATAGAATGGTGCATTCAAGTTGTAAGGAGAATTATGGTTCTCTTTCCTTTCCTTTAGACAGGTACTGTTCTCGGTTTAAGTTGCTTCCTTATTTTGACAAACAAATAAGAGATAAAGAGTATGCTGGTAAGGATGGAACTGCTTCAGCATATAAAAGTACACGAAATTCTTTGGCCAGATTTTGTGATGAGAAAGTGGATATGTGTGAAATTGATAGGGAGTGGATACATTGTTATGAGAGATTCTTAGTAGATAAGAAGGTGTGTGTGAATACGATTCGATATTATATGAGAAATTTTAAGTCTGTATACAACAGAGCACTTAGAGAAGGGTTATCTGGTGCATGTAATGACCCCTTTGGTGCTGTTAGAACTTCACCCAGCTGTACGGTGAAACGTGCTTTGACTCGTGAGCAAATGCGTGCTATAAGCAAGTTGGATTTGAGTTCATATCCGGATTTGGAGCGTTCTAGAGATTTGTATCTATTCAGTTTCTATGCCCAAGGAATAGCTTTTGTGGATATTGCCTTTCTTCTGAAGAAGAATATCATTTCAGAAGTGATTTATTATGAGAGACAAAAGACCAATCGGCTGATTCGCATTCCTATGGTGGAAGAATTACAGGGGATTATTAAAAGGTATGAGGCTCCTACTGGCGAGTATTTGTTTTCCATTATAGATAACTCGTTGGAGCAAAGCGCTTATTTGCAATATCGTAAAGAACTGAGAAAGATAAATAATCATTTGAGAAAAATAGGGATAATGGCAGGTATCCCTGTACCTTTGACGACCTATACTGCCCGTCATACATGGGCTACGTTGGCGCGTGACAGTGGTGCTTCTTTATCTGCAATCAGTGTTGGGTTGGGGCATTCCTCAGAAACTGTGACTGCCATTTATTTGAAGGAACTTGACATTGATGTACTAAGGAAAGTCAATCAAAAAGTTGCAGGATTGATTTAGTTAAAGCATTGAAATAAAATGTTGTGTTTCTGTTTCTTTATTGAATTGTATCGTCTATCTTTGTACTCTCTATATATTAATAGAGAGTAATATCAGTTTTCAAGAAAATCTTATTTTTTGTTTTGCGCTGCAAAGTTAGTGTATTATTCACATCTAACTTTTCACAAAAAGAACAAAAAAGTTATCATTTTTTCCATTCTTTCTATTTTTTGTTATTATTCTGTTTATCAACAGATAAGTTCAAAAGGAGTTGCTTAGGAGTGCATCCGAACTGTTGCATGCAGTATCGGTTAAAATGAGAAGGAGAAGTAAAGTTAAGTTCAAACATTACCTCTTTTATAGTAGCCCCTGGTTGGCTGAGCAAGTATTCTATTTGGCTATTTATTTGTTTCACCATCCATTGTTTAGCGGTTATACCAAATACAGACTTGAACTTGGTTGTAAAACTACTTTTGCTCATCTTAGATAAAGCTATCAATTCATTTACATTATTTACTTTTCTGAAGTTCCCTAGTATAAAATCTTTAAAGTCTGTATTGCTACCTATTAATGGGTAGAAGAATCGGACTATTTCTTCCATCTTATAATTATATTTCAATAATAAATAGAGCTCATGTTCCATCAATTCATGGAAATGAAAACAGGTGGATTGTTGTCTTAGGCTATATTCCAACAGTTCTAGGAATAGTTGCATGGGACGGCATACTTTGAGAGGAAAGAACTCCATGTTGTAAATGTTTCCGTATTTTGATAGGGACTCAAGCATCATCCTGTTGCACCCTGTTTTAGGTATATTGAAAGAGAGCGATATGAATCGGACTTTACTCAAAGCCGTTCCTTTTACAATGGAAGACTTTGCCAATAGCAGGATGTGATTTTCTATGAGAATTCCTTCTCCATAAAAGTTGCATGAAATAAGCATTTTTCCTTCTAATAGAAAGATGAAAGCATTGTCTTCCATAACTTTTTCAAGTACAAGAGCATCCTTATCAAGTTCATTATACTTAAATCCCAAATGGGAAGATGAGGTGTAGTTTAGGCATGAATGATGCTTCTTGACATAGAGTAAATTAATTAAGTTGTTCTCCTTTTTCATAATATTTTAAACTATAAATAATTAAGTTTCCTATCGTTCTTGTTCAGAGTGTCCGATTTTTCCCTTCTGCCTTCTCTCTATTAATATAGAGCGTAATATGAAAGGCGGAAAATCCTATTAAGTAATTTTTTATAAACAATTTAAGATAAGTAAGAATGAAAAAACAAATGAAAAAAGCAGGTTGGTTGGGAGTACTTGCGTGTGCTTCAGTGATGGCATTTGCGGCGTGCTCGAATGAAGAGGATGTTGCTTCGGCTATTGATCAGAACAAGGTGATAGATGAGGTTACTATTAAACTAAACACTTCGGCTTCTGGTTTGACACGTGCTCTAACTTCTAATCCGGTAGGCAAAGAGAATGATTTGAATAAGGTGTTGTTATTCATCCGTCATGCAGATGACGAACATGGTACTAATAATGTTTATAAGGAATATGTCTTAACTACCGAGCGTTCAAAGACTGTTAAGTTTCCTAAAAATGGTTCTTCTGTTTATGCTTTTGCAAATCCGACACAAGAGTTGCAGTCTGCTTTGGAGAAATTAGTGAATGTACAAGGTAGTTCAGATGACGAGAAGGCTCGGAATTTTCAAGATCAGATTCGCGGTTTTGCCCAAAGAATGTCTAAAAGCTATATCGGAGGCTTGGATTCAAATGGTTCGTTCATCATGTCTGGTACAGCTGATATCAATAATGCACAAGGTGCTTCTCCTTATATGTTGCCGGTTACTTTGAATCGTGAACTATCAAAGGTGACATTCAAGGTTAACAAGAAAGCTTTGGATAGTGATGGAGATGAGGAAGCAAAAGTACAGTTGAAGAGTATAGAAGCAGTGTTTGTAAAGAAATCAGCTCCGGTAATTGCACCGTTTAAATTAGATGGTGTGACTCCCTCAGGATTTGAACTGGATTTCGGCTACAACGAAGGTGGTTTTGTTGATGACTTTGGTGGTCCGTCAAACGGTAGTCAGACTGTAGATAATGTTGATAACAATCAGGCTTATGATCAGGGGGGTAGCGTAAGTGAAGCTACAACAGCCTATACTTATAAGTATGCTTATGCTCTGAATAATGACAATACTCATTACATCTTTCCTGATTTCTATACTCTGCCTAACTTCACCAACAACCCTCATAAGGGTACTGTAGTTATTCTGAAGGCTAAGGTGTGTGGACAAGAGTTGGTGGATAACGGTGTATCAGGTGTGGGCAATGTAACAGATGAGGTTGTTAGATATTATAAAGCCCGCGTTTCATCTGGAATTCAAGATTTCTTGACAGATAGAAATATGCACTACATCATCAATTCTCAGATTAAAGGTATTGGTAGTGGTTCTATTGATGAAGCAACTGATGAAAGCAAAACTCAGGATAACACATTGGTTGTGACTGTAACTGCTGCTCCATGGACTGTGGTGAATAGTGATCAGACAATCGAGTAAATTCGGTTATAACAATAACCGATCCTTCCTTCTGCCCGTTCATTCCTGATCAGTCAGATAGTTCTTGGTAAAATTGCAATGAACGGGCGTATGTTTTGGAAAGCCGTTAGACTGGCTTCATTTTAACGATGAAGAACGGCTGGCGGCTTTTACTTTTCAATATGAAATAAGTATTTTTATGTGTGTTAAAAGACGAACCTACTTTCTTTCCATATTCTGTATGGTGGTAATGGGCTTGTTGCAGCAGAGTTGTATTAGTGATGACGTAAGTGAATGTCATTATGATGGCGGTTTGCGGATAAATGTACGTTATGTGCCTGAAGAGGGCGATGTCACAACTTATGCTGAAAGAATCAGACGACTCAATTTTTATTTATTTCGTGCTGACGGCACGTTTTATATGTCCCATTCTGAGAAAATTCCTGTCCAGTTGGCTAGTGACAATTATTCTGTATTGTTCTATGTGCCTCCAGGAGAATATCGGTGTGTGGTATGGGCTGACAATACGGAGAATGACCAGGCATTTTATACGGTTTCCCCTTTTGAGAGTGGTGTGACGGTGGATGCTGATGCGATACTTTCCGTACATCGCGAAAAAAATAATACAGTTCCATTCGCTTCTAACGAACTGCTGTATGGGGCGTTGGGGAATCTTGAAATGAAATTGGGTATTTTCAATGAATATGAGATCAGTCTAGAGAATAATGTTAACCGTTTGGAGTTGAATGTATATGGCATTCCGGATGGTTATGACGCTTCTAGCTTAGCATCTACGGTAGATCTGCGTAATGCTGACTATAAGTTTGACAACTCCATCGTAGAGACATCCCCTTTGCTGCATTATACTCCGGTATATGAGCCACATACCAATCCAGACTTTGGTGCTGGCATATCCTGCCTGTTCCGTTTCTTCAAATTGGAGAATGAGATGCAGTCGCGCATTGTGATAACGGCCGAGAGAAACGGAGTGCGGAGCGCTTTGTTTGATCGTAATCTGATAAACCTACTACTTGCTAGTCCGAAGATAGATTTTAGCAAGAATCATTCTTTCAAGCTTGATATTCATTTCAAGGGTGCGGTAGTTACCATTGCAGTGAATGATTGGATATTGTCAGAGTCTGTACAGCCAGTGGAGTAGTCATGGAGTAATTAGTAAAACCAGAGAATAGAAATTGATAAGATATAACAATTAGCATAATGACAACAATGAATAAATTCAGTCGATTTAAAATACAAATGTTGATGTATGCGATGGGCTTGCTGTTGGCATTCACAGCTGCCTGTACGGATAACTATGCTGATGATAGCTATACGCCTGGAACAGATACGGGAGAGGATGTGATGCTGACCTTCAATCTGCGTGATGCGGCTTCTCCTGCTACCGGAACATCCGGAGATCCTTCATCCGATGCAGTATTCAAGGATGATTTAGTAGCGCTTATTTTCCGAAAGTCAGAGCAGGGTGAGCAGGGTTATCATGATGGTGAAGTGCGTTATGATTGTTGGCGACCTGTCAAGGCAAAAGCGGATAACGGCAATCAGTTTTATCTTCGTCTTCCAGTTTCCCTCAGTGGCGATGAACTTACCATTATGTTATGTGCGAATGCTACCTCTGTATTGGGTTCACAACCTGATGATAAGTTACTGCATCGCAATACAGGAACAACGGGTTATCCCTATGGTTATACCATTGATGAAACTATAGAGGCTCTGGAAGGGAGTGTGTCGGAGAAGGGCTGGGGGAAAGATGGTAATAAGACAATTCCGATGTGGGCACAATGTAACAAGATTACCTTTGATGTGGATGATCTCAAGGCTGGAAATGTGAATTTGGGTACATTCAAGTTGTTGCGTTCCCTGGCTCGTGTGGATGTGGGAGTGAATGCTAAAGATCCGAATAATCTGGGGAATCCGGACTTTCAAGGGTTGTTGAATGGTGGAAATGGTGGACAGTCATTCAAGCTGACTAAAGTACTTCTGGGCAGGACAATGAATAGGTATCGTTTGGCTCCTTCGACAGGTAATTACACAATAGAAGAAAGTAAATATGCGTCTTCTTCAGAAAACCCTTATACGATTCATGCTCCTTCTTTGCCTACAGACGCAAGTGGGCGTATCGATTGGGTTGAAGCCGTGGTAAATGAGACTTCCCAGTCCGTAGAGTCTCTTCTTTATGCGCCGGAGCAGAAAGCCGGTGCTTCGATGAAACCAGAGCAATGGATGGAATATCCTTGTGTCATTGTAGGAGGAATCTACGATTATGCTAATACGAGTGCTGTTCGTGACACTTCTTATTATCGGTTGGACTTTGTAAAGGGTACGGGTAATAGCCAGACAACATGCGATATCTTGCGTTCTAGTTTGTATCGTTTCAATATTACGGCGGTAAAAGGTCCAGGTTTCCGCACCCCGGAAGAGGCTTTAAACAGTCGAGGTGTCAACATGACTGTAGAACTGAGTGCATATAACTTGGTGAATTCGAATACAACCTTTGACGGTCAGTCCTTTATCTCGCTGGAACGTATGGAATTAACTATGCCGCGCGAACAGGGTGTAAGCTATAACTTACCAGTGGAGTTTTCTGGTGATATCGCCTGGAGTGATATTGAAATCAGTGCAGTGGAAGATCAAGGCTATATAAAGGATGAAAATAAGTCAGTGAATTTGGGTAGTGATGCACTGTCAGTGACTAAACTGACAAAGATCGAGGGGGAGAGAAATACGCATTACTTGAAAGTTTCTACCTTGCAAGCATGGAGTCAGGATGTGGACACGAAGCTTTATCTGCGTGCCAAGCGTTTACAGTTGAATGTGGAACTTCGCCAACGGGATGTCAGCCTTTCCGATTGGGAATTGGGTTCCAAAGAGAATGGCAGTGTGGACGGAGAGGTACAGGTATCAGCTACTAGCTTTACTTTCTCGGCACCAGGAGGAGAACAGAAGCTTACTTTGCTGAATCCCGATCTGACGGTTTCTGTGGTGATGAAACAGGGTACCAGCAATGTGGAGTGGGTGGATGAAACAGGCAAGCCGTTGCAGGGTCAGGAACCCGACTGGATGAGTTTGACGAATCCGGATGGAACTGCAATAACTCTGCAAGCTAAAACCAATCCTACAGGATCACCTCGTAAACTATTTTTTAAGATTAAAGTAATTTCTAAATCGCCAGTCGAAAGTATGACTTCTAAGGAGCATATCATCAATGTGAGTCAGTTCGCTTTCTCTACCCAAGACCTTATTTTGAGTGAATATAACCTCACTTGGCGTGATCGTAATGTGGGGGCTTCAAACAACAGCGTGGAAAACTTCGAAGGACAGGATTTCACCAAAGACAATGTGTCGCACATCAGCTGTCCGACCGGATGGTTCATCCCGGCTTCAAAGGATGTGGAGGAACTTTTGAAACTGCTTGATACGAAAATTATTCAATACTACTCCTTATCCGATGGAGATAGTAACGGGAAAGCCACCCTTATGCTTTACAAGCAAGGTTTGCTCAACGAGGTAAGCACGCCGCAGATTCCCATTGTTCGGATATCGGATATGAACAATGTATCATCTTCTATTTGGTTGATAGACCGTGATGAAGTTGGTAATGAAACCAAAAAAATTCTGACACTTACACTGAACAATGGTAAAGTGCTTCCAAGCATCAACTCCAATCCGAGCAGTTTAGACAAGGCGCATATCCGTTGTGTACAGGGTTTTCGTGTGAATAAGAACTTCATTAGTCTAAATGCATTGGGCGAGCCGGTGAACACTGGGTATTTGAGCCGTTTGAAGTCGGACGTATTGGATAAAATCGATGATAACTCGAATGGTATTCTGACTGTGAATGTTTCCCCCTCTTTGAAGAGCATGAAGATAGAAGCGATCCCTAATTGGAGCCAAACTCCTCGGGAATATAAACTAGTTTATCGCGTGAGAGGAGAAAGTAACCGTGTTCAAGAAATCACGGTGAAACAGGATGGCAGAGCTGCTGTAGCGAGTTGGACTAATCCCACCCGTGTTGGTAACCTAGAATGGGCGCCGATGAATTATGGCATTTCCCAAAATGTAAATCCGAAATACGTTGGTTTGGGAGCAAATAGGAGTGGGCAAAATCTTGTGATGCTGACTATGAATGACAATGGCTTCAGTAGTTGGGAATATATATCTAAAGCTGATGAAAGGAAATATATTGGAGATTATATAAACGCAGGAGATGATAATGCAGTGTTAAAGACAGGAAACAATATACAGGCGGCCGAAGAATTGTGTGCTGGTATGGATGGCGGTGGAAAAGGTTGGCGCCTTCCTACATTGCAAGAGTTTGCGGAACTGATCCGTCACATTCGGGTAGAAAAAAGGACAACTGGTACGGATGATGGTAGCCAGACCCATTACCTTTATAGTTTTACAGATGGAAAGACTGTCACTTTTTTATCTGCTTCTGCTTATCCATCGAAAGATTTATCAGCTGGGGGAATGACTGTCGGATATTACACCTCTAATCCGGATGGAAACTTTCCTTCTACTGTTAAGTTGCAGTATCAACAGTTAGATGGTGATATCTTGTTTGGCAGTGGGACTGATTTGTTTTCTTCTTTTGACAAGCAAACTTTGGTAACCATTGCTTATGCGGGAACATCAAATAAAAATTATTTGGGATTTATCCGATGCGTGCGTACTGCAAAAGTTGTAATTAAATAATATAAAAATGAAATGAAACATACACTGATTAAAATAGGATTATTTTGTTGCTTGTTATTTGCTACATCATGTGTGGAAGAAGAACTACAAGGCAGTTGGGATAATTCGCAGAATGCCGAGATTGGCATTCTACCTGGTGAAGAGGTACTGCATGTGTCTGTTCTTGAGAAGGTAGTACCTAGAAGTCGTTCGCTTTTGCCTTTAGACGATGAGGGAGAGGTAACTTCTCTTTTTTATTTGTTTTTTGACCAAAATACGAAAAAGTGTGTGGCTTACAGTTTTGCTGATAACCGTACAGGACTGAATCTTTCTAAGAAAGAGCTTCCATTGCTTACCAACGGATTGCAGTTAGGAGGCAACACAAGATATAACGTGAAAGTGATAGTGAACTATCGCACTTATATGGACAAGAATACCTCCGGCGATGCTTTGGGGCAAATTTTGTTGGGGCAGACGGAAGACTATGTGAGAAAAAATCTTTATTCTTCTGGTTTGACTGGAAATCCTACCGTAGATTATCCGTTTTTTGCAGATGCTTCATCCAATCCCCTCCTGCTTTATACGGGTGAGTTCGAATACCAGCGTGCCACGGGAGAGGCCTCGTGTTTACTTAATCGGAAGATGGTGTCGGTCACTATCAATTGGGAGCAACTTCCCGATTGGATGGAGGTGAGTGGGGTATCGGTAACCAATATACCCAAGCGCATCTATTTATTCGGTGGGCAGAGTACTGTCGAACAGTCGTGCTTCACTGAAGCTAAGGCTATTTCTTGGGGTGACTCAGAAAACAAAACACAAGTACAGTTTTATATGCTTCCGCATGACAATGAAGCTTGGAAACCTATCAATGTTAGTTTGGATTGCAAGAAAGTGTTGCCTAAAAGTAACTTGACTGTGAGAAAAGGTGATATCGGTGGTGCCGGTAAGTCGCTGAATGCTGTATTGGAGAGTGAAACAGTTGTAACTACTGACACTTATAAGATGTATGTAAACGGAAGTGGTTATAAGTTTGAGCCCAATCAGTGGGTTTATATCAACTTTTTTGAGTCACAATCAGAACATGGAGAGATAGATTATACGGTGAATGGTTGGAGCAGTGGGGGGGTGAAAGGTACTTTCTTCACTGATGGACAGGGGAACGAGGCCTGTATCTCCGAAACTCGGATTACATTGGACTATGCTGATCAAAGTCCAGTAAATATTTTGCAAAGTTCATTGAGAGATGGAAGTGTGGCACATGAGGTATTCATTTCATCCACGGGCTTTATCGTACAATGGACACTAGGGGAGGATGTAGCCAATCTGCCCTCTTGGCTGTCAGTAGAGAGACACGATGCCAACAATTCGCTGATATTGACCGCACAACCTAACTTTTCTTTGAACGAAGGCGGTATATTGATTTCCTCAGGTCGTAAGGCTTCTTTTACGCTTTCTTTGAACATGAGCGATGGTTCGACCCGTAAACAGACTATAATCGTGACCCAGCTTTCCGCTCCGTCTGCTTCGGGCGATGTAGAGATTGATGGACTTACGGTAAGTGGACGGAATACAGAATCGCCGCATTTTAATTTCTATGGTGTGACAGCCTCTGGTGTTAAAGTGGGCGATTGGAAGGAAGTGATATCTTCCTCCGAAAAATGGGGAGATAAAGGTCGTGCCCAAATTGGTTTTGCAGGTAAAGAGGATAACCCTGTCCCGTTAAGTACTAGTATGAGGCCATGGTCGTCAGAAACCGTGTTACAACAGTGTAGTACACATATAGGGTCTGATTGGCGTATGGTAACTGGTAAGGAGTTCGCTTTCAAGATACTCCCTCGCCTGCGTTCAACTTACATGAGTGTGGGTGGTCATGCGAACGTTCAGGTGGTTTATCTTCCCACTGCTGGCAGTATCTGCTTCTTTCCAGTATTCGGGCAGAAAGATATTTACGTCCCCATGGGGAAATATCTGACTGACAATTCGGCACTGTTCAGCGGGAAGGGACAGGAGGTTCCGAATATCAGTGTGTCCGAGAATACAGGATCCGGTTGGCAGATTACCCAAAGACTTCAAAGTGGAGAAATGAGGATTTTGCAGGCGGCGAATCAAACGCATTGGGGGAATGTGCGCTGTGTGAAGGGAACTGCTAAGTGGACCAAATGACAGGGTTGTCCGCATGATGCCGGACGGTTGTGTTAAGTTATATGAATGATTTTTTAGGCAAAACAAAAGAATAGTTGAAATGAAAAAGAAATTCCGTTTTTTACTATATATCTGTGTAGGTCTGAGTGCCTGCACTAATGAGGTCGTCATGCTGGAGGAAGAAGGGGTTTCGAACATTCCCGTGTTGCAATATGCAGTCGAAACGCCACGTATATTACAGGGAAGGGAGAGAACTTCTGCTTCAGACAATGATTATGTGGCGACAGACGACGAGACGAAGATTGCGAGTATGGCATTGTTGTTTTTTAATAAGAATGAGCAAGAGACTGGAACCTATGTAGGCTGTGTGGAGGTAAAAAAACATGCTGACAATGATGCTGAGAATTCCTATTTTCGTCAGCCGATAGATTTTTCTACTGGAAGCGGCATTTCCGAGGGGCATGATTATGATGTGCTAGTGTTGGCTAACTGGAAGGGAAACATGGCAGACGATATAACTAAGTTGACTGAAAAGCTGACAGGCGAAACAACTACTTTGCGTCAGGCTAAAACCTTGTTGACATATGATTATACAAATTTCTCGCGGGGGGGGAACTTTCTAATGAGTGCGCAAGGCGAATATAGCGCAAAAACTAAAACAGTGAAGGTGTGGTTGCGTCGCACTGTGGCTAAGATAGTTATTAAAGCAGGAAATAATGCCAATTTTACACTCAAGAGTTTCTCATTGGCCAACAATCGTCAGAGGACCTATGCCATTGACTTAAACGGAAATATTCCGGCTGCCATATCACCTGATACGGTGGGGTATGTGCGCAGTCTGGCTGCTGACGGATCGGAGTCTGTCAACAATCCGGTAAATGGATTGGTAAGCTATGCGTTTGAAAACTATACTAACGATGCAGGAAATAATTCTACTAATACCCTTTGTGCTATTGTGGCATTGGAACTTAATTCTTCTACTGATAAAAAAACTTATTATTACCGGTTAAATCTGAATGTGAACAACGAGAGTGATGGCTACACATCACAGCGTATTTATCGAAATACCTATTACGAGTACACTATTGAGAAGGTGAACTCCGCTGGTTCCGGATCGGTTGAAGATGCGCTGAACGGTTCGAGTAATGGACTGTTGGTAAGTAGTAATCCCTTGTGGGACGATGATAAGACTGGTGCTTTTGTTTTCACTTCTGATGCTAAAAAAGTGGCATCTAACGTATATTGTATAGAAAAGGCATTCGAAGATCTGTATGTTAAGAAAAGTCAGGGTTCTGGAACTATATCTGATATGGATAAAGATGAATTTACGGGTGTGGTAGTTAATTTGAAATGGTATAATGTAGATGGAACAATAATGACTGATAATGAGATTAATGCCATGAACAACTGTGTACAGGTAGTCAAAAAAGAGGAAAGTCCAATAGAACGGGAATTTTCTTCTTCTGTGGTATATATACAAAACACAACGCCTGGAAAGATTACTGTTAATATTGTAGGATATGGAACATGCAAATTAGAAATTCAGTACCGTGTCTCGGAATCGGACCAATGGGAAACGCTCTTTACTATTCCTGTGAAGATAAGTCGCTTGCCTGTTGCTGCCATCAGGCTTGGAAGTTATATGGTGGTGGCTCCTTATAATGTGGGGGCTACGGATTCTTATGGGAGTGGTACCCGATATTTTTATAATCACGAGGTTGGTATAAATCCCTGTCCGTCAGGTTGGCATCTTCCCACAGAAGGTGATCTTCAAACATTGCTCGACCCTAAATATAAGGGGGGGCAACTGAAGTTATCTCAGAAATTTTGTTACTTAGTGGATGAAAATGTTACAGAGCAAGCACTGTTTCCATGGACTGGTGTTCAAAACGCTTTGGGTATTCAGTCACAGACAGGTGAGGGAGCAGTTATGGCATTTTGGATCAATAATCAAAAATTTGAAGACTACTCTACAAATTCGGCTACTTTGCGTAAGATTGTTAAGGTAGTTAGAAAGGATATACCTACTCTGAATAATTTGTCACTTGAAGAAGCTACTAGTGGTGTGAAATATGCGGTACGTTGTGTGAAATATATTGGGGGGGATATTCGGCTTGATTCTGAGATAGGGCATAATAGACTTGGATTTGATTTTTATGAAATAAAAGTGCCGATTGATCAAATTATGACATCGAAAAGTTGTGAGAAGGATGGTTTTAAATTGGCAGGAGATATACAAATTAAGAAGATTATTTCGGAAGGGTTATTCTTTTTTGGTGATAAGAATGTGGGATATTTGAGTTATTCTCCGTCTTCCAATGCTATACCTACTAATTATTTTTATTGGGATGAAAGTTCTACCGGTGGTGGAAATAAAAATTTCTCGTGGAAATATTCATCAAATGTTAGTGGTATGGCAGCGACTCGAATATCTTATGCTGTTTGCTATCGTTCTGTTACTGGCACTAACCTTTGAAATATCAAAACTGTAGATATAGATGAATGGAAATATGAAAATAAAGTTGAATAAAAAGAAATCGAGATATTGCTTGTTGCTGTTCTTCTTCTTTTGGTTTTGTATGTTGCCACTGCGTGCGCAGTTCTATTCAGTCCAGACCAACTTCGCGAAGTTGGCTGTGGGCAGTTTCAATGCAGAAGCTTCCATCACTGTGAATCTCCATTGGAGTGTTCAAGTGGGTATGGAGTATAATCCTTGGACGTTCAGAAACAATCATAAAATCAAGAACCTGACCTTTACGCCTGCCGTGCGTTATTGGTTCACGCAGAGTTATATTGGTCCTTTTGTAAGAAGTTATCTTTCTGGATCACGTTATAATTTTACATGGAACGGTCATCGTTATGATGGAAGTGGATTGGGAGGCGGTGCCACCTATGGCTATGCGTTCTTGCTGGGGCGTCGCTGGAATTTGGAATTAGAAGGTGGGGCCGGTATGCTGTGGGGACGCCATATGAAATATGATTGTCAGCGTTGCGGTGCACGTTATGGCAAGGAGACCCGTGCCTTTCTTATCCCACAGGTGGCAGTTAATTTAGTGTATTTATTTTAAGTGAAGGTTACGGAATGATATATAAAAGAACAATTCCCATATTGCTTTTGGGCATGTGTGTGTTTGTGGCCTGTTCTGGAATGAGAGATCTGAAAAGGCAGTCGCCGCGTGTGAGTGTGGGACTTCCTCCCATTTCCCCCTTGGTAGTGTCTTCTGTTTCGACCTTGGAAGATACGATAGAAGAACAAGAACGTACGCAAAATGTTTCGGACAAGTCATTACTTATAAAAAACGGTATGGAGGTAGGTGTGGAGTTGGATACGGTAGGTAGGCAGAATATAACTTCACTGATCTTACCTGAGGTTCAGGTTAGTGCTACACAGTGGCGTAATGTGGTTGAGCGTAATGGAAAAATTAGCATCGAATTTGTGCTGGGTATACCTAAGGAGCTACAACATAATAAAAGAATGCTCGATGTTTATCCAGTGTTGTTGAGAGGGGCGGAAAAAGACTCCTTGGATATGTTGCGTTATATGGGGGCCTATTTCCAGAAGAGACAGGAAAGGGGATATGCGCGCTATAAAAACTACCTGTCGCATATTGTGCCAGATAATGCTGACTCGTTAGAGGCCTTTGGCAACAGAAGGGGCTTTATGCACTACATGGAACGGTTGAACTTTGAGAAGAAGAAACTATATCGTAAATGGAATGAATGGGAAAAGAAAAAACAGAACCCCAATCCGCTGTATGATCGTATGTCTTTCTTTAATTCTCGAGTACGGATATCGGAAATGAAATTGGCTGATATCAGAAAATTTGTCAGGTATGGAAGTAATCTGACGGCTTTGCAGTTTGTCTCAGAGTGGAGTAGTGATACGATAAAGGTAGTTAATAGGAAACTGTATGACCGAATTCTGTTTTTTAATGAACGGAAGGAAAGGAACAGAAGCTGGTTGGATACCCGTATCCTCAAAGAGAGGAATGACAATACAAGGTGGGGTGGATTCATATTGGGTATGTATAGAAATTGGCTGAAATCGTTACCTGCTTATAATATGAACCGGCAACAGCCGGACACTTTGAAACCGGTACCTGCAAAGGATATACTAGCGTGGCGGAAGAAAATAGAAGAGGAATCAAGACAATGGAAACTCCGCCGTTATGACGTATTGTCCCGTCTTCCTCAATACTGGATGTTTAGAGATACGGGTGATTCGTTGTTGGAGAAATGTTATACTAGAAAGCAGGAGAGAATATCTGCACGTATGGCTGAAGTGGATTCAGCTGATGTGGTACGTCGCTTTATCAGTGCTTCCAAGGTGGCACGTAATGAGAGGCTGAAAGCTGGCTGTTACGAGAAATTCAGACGGTATGTACCTTTTCCTTATGGGCATCGTATGCGCCTGAATGAAATTGTTGAAGCCAGCGATACGGTGTATTATTTATATCGTGAGCAGGTACGGACTGATGAGAATTCGAGCCGTATGTACCTGACGGTGGAGGGAAGTGTAGATGATTGGAGCAGGAACCGTTTTTTGCTGCCGCCTACCGATACGCTGACTTATTTTGTGAGTTCAATGACATATTTCATCGTAGATACCACACGTTATGTACAACGTGTTATAAAGCGTGATATGGAAGTGGAGTTTTCTGCACAACTTCATTTCCGCGTGGGGAAATGGAATATAGAGGATACCATTTCTGATAATTGTAGAGAGTTGGCGAAAATACGGAGTATGATGTATGAGGTCATGACTGATACGGTTTATGGTTTGGATAGCCTCTTTCTCTCTGCCAATTCTTCACCGGAAGGAAGCTACAGCATGAACATGGATTTGTCATTCAAGCGGGCGAATTCGGTGAGGGATGTGGTGGCCAGTTATCTGAAACATTTGAATGATTCGCTGAACTACGGAACAATGGAGTATATGATGGATGACAGCGGACGTGTGATGTCTATACAGGCAAAGGAATTACAGCAGAAAGGTATTTCGGAGCTGATTAGGGTAAGGGCAGAGGGTGAAGATTGGAGATATCTGAAGAGGTTGGTGAGTACAGATGAGAGGATAGCGCATCGTGCGGGAATCCTTGTTTTGATGGAGGAGGTCCATAATTCCGATGTGGCGGAAAAGCGGATTGCCGCGCGTTACCCCACAGACTATAGGTATATGCGGAATGAACTTTATCCACAGCTGCGCCGGGTGGTGTTCCGGTTCTTTTTGAGGCGCAAAGGAATGTTGGAAGAACAGGTGTTGACAAACGAGGTTGATACAGTTTATGCTAACGGTTTGAATCTGCTGAAACAGAGACGATATGCGGATGCTTTAGAGCGTCTGCGCCCTTATGAGGATGTAAATACGGCGGTGGCATATATGTCGTTGGGATATGATGAAGCCGCTTTGCGTATCTTGGGTAAAGTGCATGAGACAGAGTCTGTTTTTTATTTACGTGCCATTGTCAAGGTGCGTTTGGGAAAAGAACGCGAAGCTGTGGATGACCTGTTGCAGGCTGTGGAAATAGAGCCGCAGTTACGTTTTAGGGCGAATCTTGATCCTGAGCTTTCCGCATTGATGCTAAAATATCGATTGTTTGAGGGGGGGATTTAACACGTTCAATTATGAAATATAGAATTGAGGTTTTATGGGTATACATGGCTTGTAGTATGCTGTTAATTATGGTTGCCTGTTCTGGGGGAAAAGAGATAGATAAGGTATCTGGCAGTGGGGAGTATGAACTTGTGGAAGATTCCATAGATGTATCTTCTTTCCCCTTGCCGGAAATTCCGGTGCTCATTACAGATGCGGAAGCTCGGTTGGATTATTTGTTGATTCATTACTGGGATTTGTATGATTTCACTGATTCTACGAGAATTTCCATTCCGGAGTATACGGAGCAGGGATTGGTTAATTTCCTCTATCTGTTGAAACAGGTCGGTGAGGACTCTGCTATAAAAGCGTTGGATCGTCTGATCGATCGAATGAACGCGGACAAGAGAGGGTATTATTGGTTTATGGATAAGCTGGAGAATTATTTGGACAATCCCAATTCGCCTATTTACAGTGAGGGGATGTTTGCAATGTTTTTAGAGAGAATTGTCAGTTCGGACAAATATTCCGAATTGGAGAAAAGTACTCCTACATATAAGCTGCGCATGATTCGTAAGAATAGTGTAGGTACCGTGGCTGCTGACTTTTCTTTTCTTACACAGGGAGGAGTGCGGCAACTGAACCATTTGGCAGCTGAATATGTGCTGGTGCTCTTTTATGATCCGGAGTGTGATAACTGCCGGCATGTAAAAGACGAGCTTGCTTCTTCAGAGCTTGTCAAACAGTTGCTTGAGCGAAAAAATGGCTCGTATCCCACCTTGGTCTTGTTAACGGTGGCTATGGAAGGAACGGAGGAACAATGGGAACAGTATGTCCTTAATCTTCCAAAGCAATGGATCAACGGATATGACAGAGGAGAGATTACTCGTAAGGATTTGTACAGTATTCGTTCATTTCCTTCCATTTATTTGCTTGATAGAGACAAACGGGTGGTTCTGAAAGATGTAGATGTATTCAGTGTCTTGGAGTACATGGATAAGCAAGTGCTATATTTAACACACTCTCACGGCTAAAGCTGGTGAGAGTCGGGAATCCATGAGGCTAAACTGTTAATGCAGGATTTACACTACCTTCCTCTAGGGTGAATCCCGATACTCTTTAAATATTCTTTGCCGCATTAATATATCCGGTCACGGGCAGTACCACACTGCAGGCGCATCCATGACTGGATATTGAGCGGCAGTTCTTTGGCTCTATGATCGCAGCAATCGCATATTTTGCTTGACGGCTTTCATTGGCTGATCTTTGTCATTTTCTTGCCATACTTGCCGGTAAAGTATTTAATCCAACTAAGGACGGAAGTAAATGCCAGATCAGATATTTTTCTTTCTCAGTTCTGCTGCATGACTTTCATATTTAAATCCTCAAAACAATTCATACCAGTTTTTAAATTGTTGATAATTTTCCATTGAAGGCTCTCTCGTTGGTATTTGATATGTCTGTCAATCGTTTAATTTAACGCTGTGTTAAATCAAGTCTTTTGTCTTCAAATAACAAGGTTTTTACATTTAAAAGGCTTGTTATTTCCTCTTTTAAAATAACTGTTCCTTCAATCGCATTAACAATGTTAACGCCAAAAGCCACTGGATTTCCGATCTCTCCCTTCAATCTTGTCACAACCGGAGAGCGCTGAAAAGAGTGTATCCCGTGAAAAGAGGGCACTGAAAAAGTGATCTTTTTTAGCATCCAATCCTTTTTTTAGAAATTCTTGGAAAAAGTTGCATGTCGAATGATGCATTTCATTCACATACAACTTTTTCTTATATTAAGGGTAATAACTCCACAATTTGCTTTATACAAGCCGTGTTTGTCTTCCACGGGCATGGATTACACTTACTTTAACTGAGTTTGAGTATTCTCTTGAGATTTGCTGCAAAAATAGCCATTGCTCCTTGCATTTTCATACATGACAGTCCGTAGGGCTGCGCCCTGTCATATCCATATACCTGTTTCAGTTCCGCATTTTTAGCTCCCGGTTTATAACATCCCTCCCGTTTTGAGCAGCATTGACACTTATGCACATCAAAATAAT